>Ga0114978_10000379_pt1 | contig 37013 bp, 26 predicted proteins | sample S_140212_EF_Meta_FD_87027 | JGI IMG/M metagenome (GOLD analysis project Ga0114978, IMG submission 87027) | Freshwater microbial communities from Lake Simoncouche, Canada to study carbon cycling - S_140212_EF_MetaG | ecosystem: Environmental > Aquatic > Freshwater > Lake | place: Lake...
GGGCTCGACTGCAGGTGGGGCGAATCCTTATATTCGCTTCAGCACCAGCGGATTAAAGGCCGGAAAATCGATCAGCCTGGTTCTCAACTTCCGGTTGCCAGTCACGATCGCTTCCTTCAATTATAATTTCGCGACATATACGAATTGATATCTGCGATGGTTTTGCCATTTGCCACGAGGATCGGACTCAGAGGATCGGGTGGATCTCCCCGCCTGGATCAAGCAGCGATCCTTCCTGCAATTTCGTTTTCTCTGTGTCTCTGTGGTGAATCCTGATTTTCTGATTTTTTCACGTCACGTATGCGTTCATCAAATTTGAGCTGTACCCGATCAACCCCTGGTTGAGTTATCCATGAAGTGGTCTATATGGCTGAGTTTGGCCCCGTAACAGATTCTTCGCCATCTTTTGGCCGACCAACCAACTGGAACGAAAATGGGCAGAATCACTTTCCAGGCTGTATTTCGCACCGACTCCGGATAAGATCAGTGGCTGTTGATGTTTTGGTCTGGCCCCCCCCGTTGTGAGGAATTCGTCATGAACCGACTGTTGTCGCTGGTACTGACTTTGATGCTGTTGCCGTCCTTCGTGTTCGCCGACGAGCCGAAACCGGTTGTGAAAAAAGTGGATGTTGGAACTCAAGCACCCGAATTCAAGTTCAAAGACGCGAATGGAAAAGTGATCGATCTCGCCGAACTGACCGCCAAGGGACCTGTTCTGGTGCGACTCACCTGTGGTTGCTCGGGTTGCGACAAGGAACTCGCTTACTTCCAGGCGATGCATGAAGGCTATAAAGATTTGGGACTGACCTCGGTCGCGATTTTTAAAGAACCCGACTCGAAAGTCGCTTCGTATGTCAAGGAAAAGAAGCTGAACATGCTCTATTCGGTCGACACGAAGGGGGACGCGTGGAATGTGTTCGAGACAAAAACGATGCCCACGAACTTTCTGATCGCCAAAGGTGGCAAGATCATCTCGGTCGCTGCCGGCTGTGATCCCAGTGGATTGCTCGCGAAAAAGCTTTCGGAAAAAGTCGCCAAGACGGTGAATTCCGAGGCGGTTGACGTACAGAAAAAGGTTGCCGAAGAGGGGGCGAAGAAATAAGCCAGACGTGGTGATCTGTCGCAGGGTTTGCCGGTTCGGCAACCAGTCAAGTGAACTGTAAGCCGACTGGCAAGCCGGCATCACCGCTTTGTTTTGAATGAATCCTCGCACGATCGAATAGGTCACGCGCTGTCGGGGGTTTTGATCCGATATGTCCTTTCGGCCTGATTGGTCCTATTAAAACCAATAGGACCAATCAGACATGCTTTTGGCGTGTTGCTCGAGGGAAGTCGAGCGGCTTACTCGCGTTCGGCGGCGCGCTTTAAGAATCGCCGCGTTGTGGTTCTGACGATCCATTCTCCGATGCGGGGAAATGCTTGGGCCAGCGCGAAGACGGGCCGCAGCGCGGGAAAGTTGATGATCAGCTCCGGGCGGTCCTGACGAATCGATTTCAATACTGCGCACGCAACCGCTTCGGCAGATGTCGACCCTAAATACCAGGGAGTGCCACGACCGATACGCTGTTTAATCACATCGTAAACTCCCCCCTTGGTCGCGAAGCCAGGGCAAATTACCGAGGCGCTGACCCCCGTTCGATAAAGTTCGCCCCGAAGTGACTGCGTAAATGCAATCATTCCCGCTTTGGATGCACCATAAGCCGCTCCGTATGCCGGTCCATATTTTCCCGCCGTCGAAGACATATTGACGATGTGACCACGCTTCGCCTCAAGCATGTGCGGCAATACGAATCGTGTCAGCAGCAGTGTCGCCGTCAGATTGACCTGAATCGTCTGACAAATGTCAGCCGGTTCGAGTTGCTGATAGGGCCGAAACGCTTCAATCCCGGCGTTGTTCACCAGCACGTCAATCCCGCCGAATTCCGTGAGGGTCGCGTCAACCAGTTTGCGGAGCTGATCCTGCTGGGCAACATCCGTCGGGACGGCAATCACTCGGACACCAAACTTCCGCAACTCGTTCGCCAGTTCTTCCAACCGGGGTTGAGATCGCGCGGCCAATACCAGATTCATTCCCTCACCAGCCATGGCCCTGGCAATCATCAGACCGATCCCGCGTGACGCTCCCGTAATAATTGCTGTTCGACCTCGAAGTTCCCGCATATCCTTTGCACCTTGTTTCGTGTGACTCTGTTGATCAGCGAGGTTTTTTACTGTGTCGAGATTTTGGCGACATCCGGCGATGTGGCTGGCGGGTTCGCGAGCATCGATTTCAGCTCGTCGGCAATCGGCCCATTGAGCACTCGTTCCAATTCCAGCAGGCAATCGGCCACAAACGAACCATCCATCACGCGATGATCATACGACATTGTGACCCGACTGCGTTGCTGTTGGTCCAGTGGTCCGTAGGTGAGGTTACTGGTGAGAAATCCAGGGGGGTCCTGGATTTCCACTCCCTTGCCAGCCAGTGTTGTCAGAAAAAATGTTCCTGAACGGGAGGCCCGTTTAGAGAGCGAGATATTCAACGTCCACCACCAGAGAATTCGCCGCAGGAACGTGGGTAAACCGCTCAATTGCCACTGTTGACGAAAGATCTTGGGAACCGGTTCTGTCTGATATCGATCAAGGCGAGTTTGCAGGTCAACCAGCGATTGCGTTTCAGGCTGGGAAAATCGCCCCCATAAAACCCAGGATTGATCCTGATGGATGCGGTGGATGGCCATCGTCGCCACATTCTGACGATGCTGATACAGGTGCGGCCAAGGCCAGTACTGAAACGTTTGTCTCAGAACGGGACGTTCCGCAGCGACGATGGCAAACGCTTTGATGAAGAGCAACGACCAAGAGACCCTCGTCGAAAGTTGGGTCGAAAGTTGGGCCGAAAGCTCTGAACGCAAACGGGCGAGGTGGCTCAAGTCGAAAAAACGATCATGAGCACACGTCGCCGCCTGTTTGTGGTAATGCAGCACATCCAGTATTAATCGTCGACTGCGGGGGATGTACATCCTCCCTGAAGGTTGGCTGGTCGTCATGCAGCAGGGGCCACTTCGGTTTTGAGGCAGTTTTGAATCTGGCGAACGGCCTGTCGCAATCGCTGGCTGTTTTCCACGATGGCCATCCGGAGATAGCCTTCTCCCTCTTCACCAAAACCGCGACCTGGGCTGACCGCCACGCCCCCCTCTTGCAGCAGCTTCATCGAGAAATCAATGGAACCCATTTGTGCCCAGGGTTCAGGGATCTTTGCCCAGACGAACATTCCCGCCTTCGGTTTTTCAATTTCCCAGCCGATTCGGGTGAGCCCATCGACCAGGGCATCTCGGCGGACCTGATATTCTTTCGCAATCGACTCGACCGCCGGTTCGCAGTTCCGCAGCGCGATGATCGCGGCAATCTGACTCGCCTGAAAAATACCGTAGTCGTAATAGCCCTTGATCGTGGCCAAGGCACGGACCATTTCACGATTGCCCGAGCAGAAGCCGATTCTCCAGCCAGCCATGCTGAAGCCTTTGCTCATCGTGGTTAACTCGACCCCGACATCGATCGCACCTGCTGAAGCGAGGAAGCTGGGGGCTTGATAGCCGTCATAGCAAATGTCGGCGTAAGCAAAGTCGCTGATCACCAGGAATTTGTAGCGTTTGGCCAGCGCGACCAGCTCATCGAAGAATCGCTGCTCGATGCAGGTTCCTGAGGGATTATGCGGAAAGTTGGCAATGACCAGCCTGGGTTTGGGGTACAGATGCTCGCAGGTGTAGGCGATATTTCGCAGAAACTCGCTGGGATCGCGGACATCGAGCGCGATCACGTTGCCCGAGGCCAGCATGACGGAATAAGCATGGATCGGGAAGGTGGGGGCGGGCACAATGGCGGTATCACCAGGCCCCATCAGCGCCAGGCACATGTGGCTGAAGGCTTCTTTTGAGCCGAGACAGGCGATGACTTCATCGTCGCCATTGAGTTTCACGCCATATTTGCGGTCGTATCGTTTGGCGACTTCCCGTCGCAGGCTGGCGATGCCGTTGGCGACCGAATAGCGATGATTTTTCGGCTCGAGCAATGCCTCTTGCATCTTGTCGGTAATTTGCTGGTCTGGTGCGTCGGTCGGATTTCCCATCCCCAGGTCAATCACGTCGACCCCGGCCACGCGTTGCTGGTACTTGAGCTTGTTGATTTTTCCGAACAAATACGGAGGCAAGCGCTTCAATCGTTCTGCGACCGGAATCGAGAAAGGATTGTCTGCCAGGGGGATTTCAGATTCATTTCGCATGATTAGTCTCGTTTTGCAGAGGATTTGTCTGCCAACTCGCTGAGGGTCAAATCGAACGTCCGTTGTGCTTGCACAAATTCTGACAGACACGCGAAAATGCCGGAAGTTCGGGTTGGGAGGGAAAAGAATAAAGAAAATGGGGCCCGTTGGCGACGATCGTTCCACCTTGCCAGCCATCCCTCGTCGCTCATTCGGTTTCATGACGAATTCGGTACTGCCGAACCTGTTCTTCGAGTTCACGCTGTTCGAATCGCAATTTGGCCTTGGCGATTTCGGAATAAGTGAGTGTAGACAGCCAGTCACCTAAAGCCATCAAGACCATCCAGAAAACGAGTCCGAGAACCCCGCCGATCCAGACAAAAAACAGCAGTGGCTTCTGTAGGAAAAGCTTGTCCAGCTGATCACCTAATGGAATCACAACACCCGTAGCAAACAGCATGACACTCACCTGCATCCGTCGACGGAATTGCCGGTCGGCGTGCAACCTGGCAACCTTGTCTGATTCGACCGCCGGTTCGAGCCGGCGACGCGTTTTCCAGACGAAGAATCCGAATAGCAGCGCAGCCGCGATCAGCAACCCGCCAAAAGCCAAGGCGGGGATCGTCGTCGCGTCAATACGAAGCGGGATTCCCATGGTCGCTTGAGTCTACTCAACCGGGCCGCCGGTTCCCACCCGAATGGCGAGGACTCTTCGGGAAATTCAGCGCTGCAGAAAAAACGGCACTCTGGGAAGATCGAGGCTGGCGTGAACGAGTTCCCGGCGGTACGGATTTTCCAATCGATTCGGGGAACAGAATGATCCAATCGAACGGACCCCTGCGACGCTGCGACGCTGCCACGGGGCTCGCCGGTATCGAAACTTTCGGACCCAATCGGGTCGAGTCCCCGCCCGTTGGATTTAATCCAGGGATTCCAGTTGTTTGATGACTTCTCGAATATGGCCATCGACTTTCACTTTTGGCCAGATCGCCGCAATTTTTCCTGTTTTATCGATCAGAAATGTCGTGCGTGCGATTCCCATCGATTTTTTGCCATACAAGTTTTTTTCGACCCAGACTCCATATTTTTCCGCAACGGCGTGATCTTCGTCTGCCAAAAGAGGGAAGGTGAGTTCGTACTTTTCGACAAATTTTTCGTGCGATTCGATGGTGTCGGTACTGACCCCAAGAACAACGGTTTCCGCAGATTCAAATTCCCCCATTTCATCACGGAATCCACAGGCTTGCTTGGTACAGCCTGGGGTATCATCGCGCGGATAAAAATAAAGGACCACGTTTTGCTTTCCTTTAAATTGACTCAATTTTGTGCGACCCTTGGGGAAGGTCTGCAGATCAAATGCGGGGGCTTTGTCGCCGACCGCAGGAATTTTCAGTTCAGTCAAGTGCGTCACTCCTTGTTGAGAGTCGATGAATGGTCAAAGGGTTGCGCGTGCATGAAGGCGTTCCGTTTCAGCAAAGACAGTCCTGAGACGGACCATCCCCGTACTCTGATGATTATTCCTGTTTATGACATTTTAGCCAGCCCGCCAGCCAGTCCCTAAAAGGATTTCTCTGATGAAGATTCTGCCAGTTCTCGACATTCTGAGCAAGAAGGTTGTCCGTGGCGTTGCAGGACAGCGCGAATGCTATCGCCCAATCATCAGCCGCTTGACAGCCAGTGACGAACCGTTGCAGGTGGCGCGTTCGATTCGCCTGGCGTTCGGTTTGCAACGGTTGTATCTCGCGGATCTCGATGCGATCCTGCATCAGTCGCCGAATTGGGAAATTTACCGTGATTTGATTGCAGCGGACTTTGAATTACTCGTTGATGCCGGTGTTCGTCATGCGGCTGACGCTCGCAAACTGCACCAGTTCGATCCACGAATCGGGATCGTCGTGGGATTGGAGACGTGTCGTTCGCCAACGGATCTGCTGGAAATCGTGACTCTTTTTGGGAATGTGACCTTCAGTCTGGACCTGAAGAGTGGTGTCCCATCCGTTCCTTCCTCGGGAACGGGGTGGAGCAGCCAGACAGGCGAAATTATTCAACAAGCAGCGAATGCCCACGTTCAGTCCATTCTAGTCCTGGATCTCGCGGACGTGGGAATGGGCACAGGAGGATCGACCGACTTGATTTGCCAATTCATTCGTCGTCAGTATCCAGGCTTGGATCTTATCACAGGAGGGGGGGTGCGTGGCCGCGAAGATTTACAGCGATTCAGTCTGCTGGGTGTGAATTCCGTGTTGGTGGCATCCCTGCTGCATGACGGAAATCTTGGCCACGAAGAGGTTCACAGCTGGTGAGTTCTTCCCTATTGGGGGATGGGTTCTTGGCATGACGGTCTGCCCAGCTCTCTCGGGTGACGAGAAAGCGAAGTGGCCATTTCGCCCGATTTGATCCAGCGGAGCGACGATTGCGTTTGCCTTTCCAGCGATAATGCCGAGTCAAGCACCTCCCCACTGACGGGGAATCTGGATATGATTTCCGAACTGGATATGATTTCAGAAAGCAGCATTTCCGTCGCTTGCCAGCATTTCCGCCGCTTGCTGAGTGCAGGTGCGACACGCGTCGAGGATAAAATCAATATGTACTGCTTCCCGAAGGTCCTTTTTCCGCAGGTAATTCCGAAAATCGGTTTTTGGGAATGCTGGTTTGTTTGGGTCTGTATGTTCGCGGGGCATTCCCTGCCGGCCCCTCGCATAGTTCGAGGGGGTGATGAGGCTGCAGCCGCGAAAAAATTGCCGGTTGGTCAGTTTCTCACGGTAACCAGTCCCGTCGACGACGTCGCGTACGCACGCATCTCGAACACAGCATTGAAGTTGCAGCATCAGGCGACGCAAGAAGAGCGTCCAGCGGTGCTGGTGTTACAGATCGAGTCGGGGAGCAGTCAATTTCATCACATTCAAGCGCTCGCCAAATTTCTGACTTCGTCTCAGATCTCCCAAGTGACCACCGTGGCTTGGGTTCCCGCCACCGTCACGGGTCCCAATGTTCTGATTGCACTCGCCTGCCAGCAGATCATCATGCACCCGGACGCCGAGTTGGGGGATATCGGTCGCGGCAAACCTCTGGAGCGTGAGGAGCAGCAAGGGGTGCTAGCGCTCGCCCAAAAGCGGCATAATCACAAGCTGAATTCGGCGATTGTGCGGGGGATGATGGATCCCCAAGAGCAACTTTGGCGAGTTCGGATTCGACTGACCAAGGTCGGGGCCGAAGAGTTAGAATCCCGAATTATTTCGAAGGACGAACTGCAAACGTTGCGTCAAAACAATGTCACGATTGAAAATGTCGAAACGATTAAAGAACCGGGAGCGACCGGCACCTTTCGAGGAAGCGTTGCGCGATCACTCGATTTTCTCGTTTCGCAAACGGCAGAAAACCGGACTTCGGTTGCAACGCTGTATGGATTACCGCGGGAATCACTGCGGGAACCCTCGCCGGAAAAAGAGCATCGCAAGGTCCGCCTGATTCGCGTCGAGGGGATCATCGATCGCCTGCAGGAAAACTTCCTGTTGCGGCAGATCGATCGTGCGATTGCCGATCAGGCCCAAACGATTGTCTTTGAAATTGATTCACCCGGTGGGTTGCTGATTGCGAGTATCACACTGGCAAATGCCATCGCAAAACTCGACGAAAAAAATATCCGGACGGTCGCGTATGTACCGGATCAAGCGATCAGTGGTGCGGCGATTATTGCATTGGGTTGTGATGAAATCTATTTACATCCCGAGGCAAAAATCGGGGACGCAGGTCCGATTGAAATGAGAGCTGGGCAACAATTTGAACGTGCCCCGGAAAAAATCCTGAGCCCGCTTAAAGTTGCACTCAGGCAACTGGCCGAGAAAAAACATCGACCGATAGCACTCTGTGAAGCCATGGCCGATCGGTCGCTGAAGGTTTTTCAAGTGACGCACCGAGACAACGGGCAAATCTGGTACATGAGCGAACTCGATATCCATGCCGCGAACGGCGAATGGATCCAGGGGGCACAACTTCGCGAAACGAATGGGGAATTGCTGTTCACCGCAAGCGGAAACCGTGCCCACGAATTGAAACTGACAGAAACCCCTATCAACGACTTAAACGAACTGAAATCGCGGTTGGGAATCCCCCCCAGCCTGAAGTTATTGCCGATCGAGAAAACCTGGGTGGATCGATTGGTATTCACTTTGAATCACCCCGCGATGGTGATGTTGATGATCGTGCTGGGAATCGCCCTGATTTATTTGGAATTGCACTTCATGACGGGCATTCTCGGAATTCTTTCCGTACTCTGCTTCAGTTTGTTTTTCTGGAGCAATTTTATGGGGGGGACTGCGGGCTGGCTGGAAGTGGTGCTCTTCGTACTGGGAATCGGTTGTCTGGGCCTGGAAATCTTCGTCATCCCCGGATTTGGTGTATTTGGTGTTTCTGGCATTCTGCTGGTGCTCGGCTCGCTCGTCATGGCAGGGCATTCCTGGACTTATGATTTTGCGACGAACGTCGAAGAGCTGTCTTGGCAGACGGGACAAATCCTGCTTGCACTCGGTATTGTGTTCGCGCTCGGTCTTGCGATGGCGAAATTTCTGCCTGCCATCCCGGGATTTGATTCGCTGGTTTTGTCTCCTTCAACCGGGGCTACCAACGAACCTCGCCTACGGGTCGAAAGACCAACCGAGCACAACGGGCTCGGTCGATTATCATCTCTCCAGACAGGTGACCGGGGGGTGGCATTAACCATGCTCCGCCCGTCGGGCAAAGCCCGTTTTCACCATCAGATCAGCGATGTCATCAGTGAGGGCCCTTTTATTTCGCCAAACACCGAACTAGAAGTCGTCGCCATCCAGGGGAATCGAATTCTGGTCCGCGAGTCGTCCTCGGCGTAAAGTATTTTGGCATGAGAGTTGCTTGGGTTTACCAGTCATCAAGTCTTTCCCACCAGGAACAACCGTTCCGCATGGCAAAAGAGTAGGAAGAATCACACGCGTTTTGATTTGTGGGTTTTGAATCGATTTTTGTCTGTCGCAACTTGATATTGATCATGGCGGAAACTTATCATTTCAGGCCGTAGTGTCCATCGGTTGCATTGGGTTCATCAAGAGCGATTAATCATGTTGAAGCAAAGTGAGCTGGATCAGTTCAAGGTTTTATTGCAAACTCTTCGCGCACGTGTTCGCGGGGATGTCGAGCATTTGACGGCCGACGCACTGGATCGGAACGAAAATGGCTCTGAATCGAAATCGCCAACCCATCTTGCGGAATTAGGGACTGAAACCTACGATCAGGAATTCACCCTGCGGCGAGTCGAGAATGAGCAAGAAGTTCTGGATGAAATTGAAGAGGCCTTTGAGCGAATCAATGACCATACATTTGGGATTTGTATCAGTTGCCGCGAATTGGGCCGACCAGCAACAAAATCCGTGATCCCCAAAACTCGATTGCGGGAAATCCCCTATGCAAGGAATTGCGTTGAATGCGAACGGAAACTCGAGGAAAGCCAGTAGTCACATCCGTCGGTTCGACTACAGCGCGTGGGGAGCGTGATCAGACTGCCTTTGCTGAAAATGACGCATCCCCAAGGGTCGCAGTGAAACAACGGCTCTTTGCTCGTTTCATCCTGTTCGGAATTCTCTCGATTGGGGGTTTGGTTTGGGACCTCTGGTCTAAGTGGGCTGTGTTTGACTGGTTGAAATGTCCCGGTGATTACACCGTCTGGAACGGTTCTTTTCTCGGTGTTCCCATCGATTTTCAGCTCGCCACCACTTTCAATCTCGGCGCACTCTGGGGAATGGGCCAAGGGCAAACTTGGTTGTTTGCAACATTCAGCATCATCGCCCTCGGGGTGATCGGATACTTTCTTTATACTGGCCAGGCAGTCGAGTCCTGGTGGCTGACCATCGCCAGCGCTCTCTTACTGGCCGGGACTCTGGGAAATCTTTACGACCGACTCGGTCTCCACGGTTGGAAAAATCAACAGGGCTCGATCTACGGAGTGCGTGACTTTCTGGATTTTGTGTTTTTCAATGGTGGCTTCCACTGGGCAACGTTTAACTTTGCGGATTGCTATCTGGTGACAGGAGCCATCATGCTCGTGCTGCAGTCGTTTACACAGCCCGTCCCGCAACCCGTCAAGGACTCCCCGTCTCTTTCAACTTGTCCTTAAAGACCGCCCGAAACTTTGCCACCTTCCGTTTGATTACCGCAGTGCAATACGGATTATCCGGGTTGTTGCGGAAGTAATTCTGATGGTATTTCTCACCAGGATAAAACTCTTTCAGTGGCGAGATTTCAGTCACAATCGGTGCATCAAATGCCCCCGAGGCATCGAGTTTCTTCAGATATTCGTCAGCCAGCTTTTGCTGGGGCTCGTTATGGTAGAAGATGACCGAGCGGTATTGTGTACCCCGGTCGGCACCCTGTTGATTGAGTGTGGTGGGGTCGTGAGTTTTCCAGAAGACTTCGAGTAACTCGGGGTACGAGACGATTTTCGGATCGTATGTCACCTGGATGACTTCGGCATGACCTGAATTTCCCGTGCAGACCTCTTCGTAAGTGGGATTCTTGGTTTTGCCTCCGCTGTAACCTGACACAACGGATTTGACTCCCTTGAGTTGCTGAAATACTGCCTCGGTACACCAGAAGCAGCCCGACCCAAAGGTTGCTTTTTCCAATCCATCAACCGCTTTGGCGGGTGTTGATGGTGATGCTTTTTTTGCGTCTTCGGCTGCAGCAGGAATTGGATCAATCATGCGGAAACTTCCTACTCCAAGAATTCCCATCAACACCATTAATAGCCGCATCCGTAACGTCGAACCCCGCTGAGCGGGATGTGCGGTGCGGCATCCGTCTGTAGACTCAGGCAATGTCACGATCATGGTCTGGCCCTTTTCCAAGACAGCTTGTCATTTTGAGGTTCGCTGAGTCCCGCCAAATCTCCCTGCCACAGATTGTTCCGGGGAAGGGTTGGCGGAAGACCAAAATTCGCGAACATCACCCCGATAACAATAGGCCACGTCAGATTGAAAAACAACCACAATCCAGCCGATTCAAACTAGAATAGTATTGTGGGAGGCTGGTCGAATTTCTTCTCGAATGTGATATCCTACTGACAGAGCCGCGCCAGGCTGGTTTCCTCGGCCTGACCCTGTTTTGAATGAATCGATTTATGTCGTTTTCTGTCGAGTTATTGGCAAAGTGCGTGTTCCTGGTCGGCCCTACGGCTTGCGGGAAGACCGCCGCTTCTCTTTGCCTGGCCGAGCAGTTGGGGGCAGAAATCGTCGCGATGGATTCCATGACCTTGTACCGGGGAATGGACATTGGGACCGCCAAACCGACCATCGACGAGCAAGCCGCTGTTCGGCATCACTTGATTGATATTCTGGAACCGCACCAGGAATTCAGTTTGGCGGAATATCTCGCAGCGGCAGAGGTTGCCTGCCGAGAGCTGATTTCCAGGGGAAAGAGACCCCTCTTTGTGGGCGGGGCCGGGCTGTATCTCAAAGGAATTTTACGCGGTGTCTTTGCTGGCCCTGCAGCAGACTGGGACCTTCGGCAGCGGTTAGAGCAACAAGCTTCGAACGAAGGAGCCCAATCGCTTTGGAACCGACTGCAAAACATTGACCCAATCACGGCAAAGAGGCTGCATCCCAATGATCATCGGCGAATTATTCGCGCCATTGAGGTGTTTGAACTGCTTGGTCAACCCCTGTCGCAACTGCAGACACAAGGGGCTTTGCCCATGGAAGTCCGGCCGAGACACGTTTACTGGATCTCTCCCCCACGAGACTGGCTCTATCAACGGATTGATAAACGTGTCGAGCAAATGTTTGCCCATGGCCTGTTGGACGAGGTTCGCCGGTTGCTCTTGCGACCAGAAACCTTGGGGCAGACGGCAAGGCAAGGCCTGGGTTACAAAGAGGTGATCGATTGGCTTGAACAAAACACCGCGATGGCGGCTACAGATCAGCAACCGATTGGTAACGTGATTTCACGCCCTGAATCCCATCCGCCGGGGATTTCTTTGGTCGCGCAACTGATACAGACGCGAACGCGACAATTCGCCAAACGCCAGCATACGTGGTTTCGAAACCTGGACGAGGCTCATCCGATCGAGATCTCGGGGCGGGAAAGCCCATTCGAAATTGCTGCCACCCTCATGCGGACCATGTCAGATCCGGCAACGAGATTCCATTAAATGCGGAATTTGACGTTGCCCTCGCCATGGCGAAGCATGTGGTTGAAGTCTGCATTCCTTGGCCGGACAAGTCACTGCAGCAAGTACACCCGGCTTGCTGCAGTGGTATTTCAGGAAGCGCATGTTTGCCTTACTTCCGATTCGTCGATCACGGCCCTGAGAAACCGTTGATGATCAGTTGTCCGGTCGTCGAGTTGGCGGGTTGTCGGTTAAACCAGTTTTGTGATGTAATCCCAGGTCCGTTTCCGTTGATTCGAATTGTATTGGAAACATTGCCGCGAAGGACAACCGACGGTTTCGAGATCAGTGCAAAGTCAATCCCTTGGCCAACCAGTGGTTGAGCATTGGTGATGGTAATCGTGTTATTATTGAAGGTGAATGTCGCAGGGGCTTGAACGCTCGGGAACAGAATTCCCTGATCCTGCGGCCCACCTCGCATGGTAATCGTATTATTCGAAATGTTCACGAAAGAACTGGTATTCGTCGAGTTGAACATCGAAATATTCATTCCGTAGTCAATCGACGTTCCGTTCAGATTTTGCGGAGGAGTCGTAAAGTCAAAAACATTGCCCGTGATTGTTCCGATTTGCAAGTTTGATGGTCCGTAGTTTTCAATGTACAGACCATTGTTGCCCCCTCCAACCCCCGTGATCGCATTATTGTTCATCGCGAAATTGGTCGTATATTGCGTAGTCGTATTTTTAATAAAAATACCGTCATTCTGGCCGGTTAAGTTAATCGTATTACTGCTGATCGCAGAAATGAGATTGATGACCGATGAGGCGGCATCAATCTGTCCCGTCCAATTGACCGCCACACCCGCGGCTTGCTGCTGCAGCAGCATCGAATTGTTTTCAAATTGGAAGACCAACGGTACGGCGTAAATCTGGGCGGGAGTGGTATTGTTGTTGGTCACTTGCAGGTCGCCCCCGCCAGGAGCCGATCCGGAAATCAGCACCAGATCACCAGTCCCGGCTTTTCCCGTGAAGCCACCAATCAGCCCACCTTGGTTTGTATTGTTCGAAATATTCCACAAATAGCGACCATTCGTCGGTGTCGATTTGACCATGACAGGTTGTGCGAGCGGCGTCGTGGCGTGGAGGTAGATCGCATGATCACTCAATGTCGTTCCGTTCAGATTGAACAGCGACGTGGAAATATCGACTCGAAGAAGATTTTTGGCGTCAATGGCCGTTCCCTGATCCGCTGCAAGGCCGTTCCCGATGTTATTGCTGAAATTCGAGTTCGAGACATTCAACTGCAGCAGGTTGTTGGCAACAATCCCCAGCGTATTGGCCTGAATCGTCATGTTGTTCAGGCTCACAGCACCGGTTTGAATCAGGTCAGTCCGTGTCTGATTCAGATTGACTGCGGCGATTGAGGCACCACTGATCGTACCTCCCGTTGTTTGCGAATTGGAGGTCGTGGTTCCCACGGTAAACATAAAGTTGTCCAGTGTGGGAGTCACCGTCTGATTGATCAAATTGTTGTTGAGTAACTGGATGCCATAATCCGGGTTAAGCGTTGCCGATGCCGAACTTGAAACACTGGTCAGGTTCACATTCATTGCGGAGTTCCGAATATCAACCGCTGTCCCACCCACTGACGAGATGGTTCCTTGACCGATTGTCAATCCGGATGCAGGGGCCACCACGTTTTGCCCCTCTTGATTTACATACAGCGCGGTACCATTAATCGCCGCAACGTTTAAGACGTTGAATGTGACAGCCGCCGTATTCGCATCAGCCAGATTCGGACCGCCAACATTCACACCCACACCGCCAAAACCTGTCGCGGCCGGGCCGGTCGCACCTTGAACATTCAACACATTGAAAAAGACGCTGTTGGTTTGTGCGATATTTTCTCGAATATCCACCGCTGGCTGTCTCGTTGGCGTTGCCGCAGTATTGGCAATCGTCGTCGCTCCCTTGAATGAGACCAGGCCGCGGTCGGCAAGGACCTGAATTCCAATATTGCCCCGTTCATTAATCGTGGTCGTCGAATTGAGCCCCGCGTTAAAGAAAACCTTCGATTGATCATGCGTAACCTGGATCCCAATTCCCGTCGGATTGTTGATCGTGGTGTTGCCGTTTACCGAGAACTGGCCTGTGTTAAAATTCGGATTGTTATCCTCGATGTGCCCGATCAAAAATCCAGGGCCACCGCCGCTGATCGCGACATTGTTGCTGAAGGTCACATTCCCGCTGCTGTCCTGGTATTCAATCGCAGCCTTCGCCACCGAGCCGGCGGCTTGGACATTGACTCCCGTACCAAAGATCACATTTCCCAAATTATTATTCAGGTAGATGCCACGCTCGGCACGGTTCAAAATATTCACGCCAATCGGGTTCGTGGGGTCATTGAAGCTGACTTGTCCCCCCGTCGCTAAACCAGAAATCACGATGGCATCACTCGCAGACCCATCGATCTGTAGCAGGCCGTTGGTGCTGATCAAGCCTGTATTATCCTTGATATCAAGACCGATACCCAGGCCATTTCGAATGAGTGCATTGCCGAGGATGACACTCCCGGCATTGTTCCGCAGCAAAATCCCGTTGCCATTCGTTTCATTGACTGTCGAGCCCGTGAAATTCACCACGCTCCCGGTTTGAGTCTGCTCAACGACTAACGCCCGCCCACCCGCACCCAGCACATTTTCAATCAGACCGGGGGTCGCTGTGAGAGGATCGGAACTGAAGAAGACCTGTCCGGTGGTTCCCACGACTTGAAATGTGGTGGCGTCATGGAGGGGGTCGTTGATCTTGTCGCCGAGAAAGCTGATTGTTCCCGAGGTGTTATTCAGGTAAACCGCTTGAGCACCGGAAAAGCTGACATCCGTCTGACGGACCACGGCATTTTGAATCCCGTCCCCGACAATGCCTCGACCTGCCGGGCCACTGGTGGAATCGCTGGTGCTACCAACCAGGAACCCGCTAAATTCGGAATTATTGGCGAGAATCACACCGTCACCAGGGGCACGCAGGAACATCGGGCGTGAGTTGGCCGTATTGCCCGATGGATGCGGCAATACAAGGTAGTTGCCAAGCCCCGAGTTCGAGTTCGGATCGGTGGTTGCCACGAGATGCTGAACCGTTGAGGCTTCACCCAAGACGCGAACATTGGGTTCCAAAGCGACTCCTACGCCATCAAATACGCTATTGGCACGGACAAAAATAATGTCATGGGGAGTCGAGTTCTGAGCGTTGGCAAAAACCTGAAAGGGATGCTCGACGGTGCCGTCTCCAGAGGTCGCGGCGTGACTGTCAACATGCTCAATGAAATAGGGCTGGTTCGTCGCAGGGTTAATGACTTCAACTCCGATGTTATACTTATTCGTATTCCCCACAATCATGTTGTAGTTACGAATGATCGGAGTCGTCATGCGGCCGTATTGCGTCTGTGGCTGGTCGGGAGACTGCTTGAATCCACCGTAGCTCCACGATCCACCGAATACGACATTGGTTTTGAACTGCTGATCGTGAGTCACTTCCAATTGCAGGGCGATGCTCGGGATGACATTGGCCTGAATACGAGTCTTCCAGCCGCCGAAGGCCGAGATATCCACCCCTTCATACCAGTATCCACCACCAAACACCCGCAAATCATGACGCTGAGGAATTGTCCCTGGCACCGGAACGCCGATTTCGCCGTCGAATCCATGCAGCGCGTTGGCGATCGCTTTCTGCTGATTCACAATGAGGTTGTGTCCCACGAACTGTTGAGTCCCATCCATGTTGACCAGCGAAAGCTGTTGCGTCGAAGGGCCTGTGGGGAGATAAGCGTTTGCACGCACATCATAGAGAGCCCCCAGCGATTCCACGCCAAAACCAACTTGACGAAACGTGGCACCGCTCGAGGTATCGTAATCGAAGAATGCATTGACACCGAGAATTCGATCAAAGCGAGAGACATAACGACGGTAGCCACCGCCCAAATTAGCGCCCCATGTATCGGTCGAGCCTTTATAGCCACGCAGATCGGCAAAAAAGAGATTGTCATCGACCAGCGAATAGGGCATCCATTCCAGCGGAAAAATCGCCGAATTACGACCGATCGCAGGGCCAGTGAATCCACCGATCCGAAACAGGCTTCCATAAGCTTGTCCCGAGCGACCAGAGATCAGATCACTCTGGAGGATTCCCGGATCATCCATCTCGGGCCGACTTTGTCGAGGGTCGACTTGAATAGGCCTCATTTCCAGCGGCGCATTCTGTCCCCGGAAAATCAGCGAAGGAGAGGTGAGCTGTTCACTCTCTCTATTCCCCTTGGCTGTATTCGCCTGGGAAACGGGGTCGCGCGGCGGGGGCGTGGTGATTTCCACGGCTCCGTCAGTGCGATCCCATTCCCGTAGCGGATCATCGATTTGCTGTTCGATGACCGGAGTATCGGGATACTCCTGGCCGCAGAGATACTGCCAGGGAACCACTGCCAATACGCCGAAACCGAGCCATAACAAGAATGGCTTGGTCGGACTGACATGGTGAAAAAGTCGAGGAAGCGACACGTGCATCGAGGCACCTCTACGGTGGCAGGTTGGGCGCGGATGATGAACCGCGACCGGACTTCGGACGAAGGAGACGTGCAAACGTAATTTCTGGGACGGGAGAAGGGGGACTTGTAGCGATGACCGTAAAACCGATCAACCCGAGTTTTGCGGAGTTTTCGGGAGATGCCCCCATTTTGTGGGGAAGTCGTACCCAAGTCCGGCAAAAACTGCTGAGAAAGTAGCCGAAACAGTCCGTTTCCAGTGAATCGACCCAACCCGAGATCAACATCCCCCCGTTTTCACGGCGAATGGAACGCAGGCTCATCGATTGGTGGCAAGAACCGAAGGGAACAACCTGAGCAAGAACCGGGGTGGGAATCCTGCCGCTGCTTTTAAGAGTTCAAAAGCAGCGGCAGTCTCAATCCACAGCCCGCAAACGGCAGATTTCTCAGGTGATCATGCTGTGCCAGACCGTTGACCTGAACGCGAGTCTTCGGTCCGCCTACGCTTTGAAGACTCGTTGCAATTCTTCGAGCGAGGTTTTTCCTTCTGCCACCAGACGCAAGCCGTCTTTATGAAACGTCAGGCAACCCTCAGCGCGTGCCAAGGCTTTGAGTTGATCTACCGGAGCCCCTTCAGCAATCAACTTGCGGAGCGGGTCGGTCATGATGATGGTTTCAATCATCGCCATCCGTCCATAAAAGCCGACCCCGCCACACTTTTCACAGGGATCATCTTCCTCGCCCGTCTTTTCATCAACGGCAGGCTCACCCTTGCGATAAAGGACTTTGGTTTCCGGGGGGAGGCCGACCTTTTCCAGCAATTTGGGGTTCGGTCGAAAGGCTTCACGGCATTGATTACACAACAAACGGACCAATTTCTGGCTGAAAACTCCATCAATCAATTCGCTCGCCTGTTGTCGATCACCCGACCATTGGACGAGTTGCTCAATCGCGTTTGAACAATCCTTGGCCTGCATTTCACTGACCACGCAGATCCGGTCTGCCACGCTGAAAATCTGTTGCAGTGTCTCTGCATCACGAATCGGATCCACAAAGATCACATCGGCTTCTTCCCGAATCATACGCATCATCGACGTTTGCAAGTCATCATTCGGAAGGACTTCAAATTGCTTGATGTTCAGCAACTCGCGCGAGGTCTTCGCGATCGAGTAGATCGAGTACAGATAGACATCGATCCCGCGCAGAACGGCATAGGTCGTGGTGGTGACCCCCGATCCCGGCATTCCACAGCAGATAATCAACCCGTGACGATGACTCGTCAAATCACGAATCGTTTGCCGGAGTGCCTCGCTAAAACCGAGATCGCTGGGCGTTTCCAGTTTATGACTGAGGTTACGCACCCGAATCATCAATCGCTCGGTTGCATCAGGTTGCGGCGAGATCTCGACGGACAATTCGTATTTTGTGCCTTGAAACTCGGCTTTGACCCCCCCGGACTGATGTCTACCCTTCAGTCGGGCATCCAGGCCACAGAGCACTTTCAGCATCTGGGTCACCGCCAATGCCTGCGGTTTCGGCATCCGACCACCGGCGAATGGCATCCCATCAATCGAGAGCGAGGTTTGGGCTCGTTCACCTTTGATATCGACCCGAATTGTTTCGGCTCGCCGCTCTAAACCATCCGTGATCAAGTCTTTGGTGGGCCTCAGTGCCGCCTGGACGAGACGTGCATTGGCCGCCATGTCCGCAGTCTTGCCATTCAAAGCCCCCTGGAAGTTCACCAGATCGACTTCTTCTTCTTCCTCGTCATCATCCTCGTCATGAACGTCTTCTCGCTTCTTTCCAAATCCAAAGGCCATTAAAACACCCTTCCCCAACCTGATTTTCGTTTGAAAAGCTCGAAGAACCCATGGAATCTGAATTCACCAGCAGGATTGCCCCGCATCCCATTCCACCCGCATTCATGATCTAAGGTGAAACAGTCTCTTCAGCGAAACCGTCTCTGCCGCGAACAGAATGTCAGGCGTTAATCACTATAACAAACCGTAGGCCACCAGTGTCTTTCGCAAGCGATCTTCTTCGGCTGCTGACAAGGGTGTGAGCGGTAGACGCAGTTCGCCGGTGTCACGTCCCAGCATTTTCATGGCAATTTTCACAGGGATCGGATTCGTCGCAATCCCGAGCATATCCCGGCAGAGCGAGAAGAGCTTGAAGTGCCACCGCTGGGCTTCAGCGAGATCCCCCGCCTTGAACGCTTTCAGTAGCTGCAGCATATCCCCCGGCACAATGTTCCCGACCACGGACACAATTCCGCTCCCCCCCATCGACAGCAGGGGAAGCGTCAAACTGTCGTCACCACTGAGCACGGTCAGGTTGGTCAGCGCCAAAGTCTGTGAGGCCTGATCCATGGATCCGGTCGCTTCCTTGATGGCGACCACATTGGGGATCTCGGCAATCCGGGCCACCACGTCCGGCTCCATGTTTTTTGCCGTTCGTCCGGGAATATTGTAGAGGATAATCGGGATATCCACCGCTTCCGCCACCGCACGATAGTGCTGGAAAAATCCTTCGCCGGTCGGTTTATTGTAATAGGGGGCCACCATCATCGCTCCATCGGCTCCTGCCGATTTCGCGTAGCGGGTCAGTTCAATGGCTTCTGAAGTGCTGTTGGACCCTGTTCCCGCCATCACTTTGATGCGACCCGCCGCCTGCTCACAAACCATCGAGATCACTCGTTCATGCTCGGCTGTCGAGAGCGTCGGACACTCGCCCGTCGTTCCTACCGGGCAGATCCCATGCGTTCCTTGCGAGATTTGCCAGTCGACCATTCGTTTCAAAGCGGCTTCATCAACTTTGCCGTTCTTGAACGGAGTCACAATTGCGACGGTCAAACCAGCAAACTGTTCACCTTTACGTTTCATTGAAATGACTTTCTGTTCTTCCAATCAATTCCTGACATCTCGGCCAACGCCATCATCAAGGCATGCGTCCCATTCCGACCCCATCCCTTGGCCTGAACCGACAAATAAAGCTGCTCACCCAAGGCCAGTCCGGGCAAAGACAAACCCATTCGTTTGGCTTCTGCCAGGGCGATTCCCATATCCTTGATAAAGTGTTCGACGAAAAAACCAGGGTCAAAGTTGTTATTCATGATCCGTGGTCCAAGATTATTCAACGACCAGCTTCCCGCAGCACCGGGGCCCACTGATTGTAACATCGTCGGGAGGTCTAATCCCGCTTTGTAACCATACAGCAGTGACTCGCAGACACCAATCATGTTCGTGGCAATCAGAATCTGATTTGCCATCTTGGCATGTTGACCCGATCCCGCTTTTCCCTGATGGACAAGGGTTTTTCCCAGGGTGGAAAAGAGCGGTTGCAGCAGATCAACGATCGGTTTATCGCCACCAATCATGACCGACAACGTCGCATTTTTGGCTCCAATATCACCGCCAGAGACCGGAGCGTCGACGCTGTAAACCCCTTTGGCGAGTGCCGTCTGGTGAATCTCGACCGCCAGCGAGGGTTCGCTGGTGGTCATTTCAACCAGCACGGTCCCCGGCTTCGATCCCGATAAGGCCCCATGTGCCCCCAGAATGACTTCGCGAACATCGCTGGGAAAACCAACGATCGAGAAAACTACATCGGATTGCGCTGCCAGCAGTGCTGGGGTCTCGGCCCATTGGGCTCCCCGCGCCAGCAACGGCTCGGCCTTGCTCTTGGAGCGACTGAACACGGTGCAAGCATATCCCGCTGTCAACAGGTGTCCAACCATGCTGGACCCCATCACGCCGGTCCCAATCCAGCCAATTCGGGTTGTTTCAGGACTGATCGCCGCTGGCGCCATCGTCAATTTTCCGCTGATGAAGGAAGAGAAATTCGGTGAATGACACAAACCAGCCACCGACTCCATTTCGAAACCGTAGTATATCGGTCCCGAGTATTCCCGTCACGCAAGCGGAAGGAGCAACGAAAAATCCTTCAAAAATCCATCTGACAGCGGGCACCAACCATGTCGGTTTCGTTCCGGCGACTGATGGCGCCGGGAAGGGGAGCCAAGCCCCCTACACCCGCGTAATTCGTACTGGAATGGATGTAATTCACAACGAATTTGACGTTGGGATTCAGATACCAGTTCAGACCCGCAGTGTAATCGGTGATGGTTCCCCCCTGGATGGCCTTGTCGTTCAAGTCCAGATACGAGAAACGTCCCGCAATTTCCCAAGCCCCCATCCCGGTGTTACAGCCATCTTTGCTGAAGCTGAAGTTTTTCTTCGGAATCACGCGATCGATCGCCCCTGCTTTCCGATCATAAGGGCGATGCTCGCCGGTCAGAAAGTATCCGATTTGCGAATAAACCCCAGGGAGCGTTGCGGTCGTCGATTCCTGAGTCACAAAATTGATCATCGCTTCGGACTGCAGTGAGAAGGGGCCTTCGACCCATAACAGTTCCGTGCCGAGGACGTTGTAACAAGCGACACTTTTGGGACCCGTATTCACGAAAAAAGGAGTCCCGTTAAAAACTCCCGGTGCTGATTGTCCGCTGGTTCCGAGCACGCCAGAGGCGTTCTGGCCAATGTAAAACTCGGGAATCGAGCGAAAGCTGACAGTGTGCCCTGGTGGTGCATTAAAAAAATGCCCCGCACCCAGGTGCAGATAGTTTGCCCCCTTCGTGGAATCATCCCAATAGGGAACCCACGTCACTCGCTCGGCAGTTCCAATCCCTCCCATATTGATGTTGGATCGTAATCCTGCAGCAGTTTCAAAATCGAATAAGGTGCCACCGTATTGATCATTGCCGGATGCAAAGACCGATCCGGCCCACGTCGTGGATAAATCATCCGCATTGTTATAAAAGCCGACGCCGAGATGACGAAACGCGGTAAAAGCCTGAAACAAGGAGGATCGTTCCATGAATGTCGTATAGCGGTAGCTGCTGACGACTTCCAGGCTGAATGGCTGTTTCCACTGCCCCACGCGAACATTGCCAAAGTAGGGAATCTGAGTTTGCTCGACCCAAACATCGGTAAACGTCGGGCGGCCGAAGAATCCAAAGTCCATCTGCCAAGTATAGTTGACGGTATCCGTTAATGCCCCTTTTACTCCCAGACGAGCCCGGCGGAAATCGGCGCCATTTGCAATCTTGCCATAAGTGTGTTCGCTATTCGCATCTTGATTAAAGAAGCCAAGATCCGCCTGCATCGAACCATTGAGCACCGCCGTAGGAAACGTTTTTTTGTTGAGTCGATCAAGCAGTCCTGCGACTTTGGTGTCGAGGGCACTGATTTTCCCCTCTTGGGCCACATCATCAGGGTCTGTCTCTCGTGGCCGTCGACGCAAATATTTCTCGATCAGGCTGTTAACATGCTGTTCTTCGTCAGTGTCTGCCTCAGGAAGATCTCCTGAATCTGCTCCCGATCTCGACCCTGGTGACGGAGGAATCGGGGGAAGCTCGGTCTGAAATGAAACGGGGCGTGTTCCCGCACCGACGCGAGATTTGAGCTCGAGGTTCTCTTGCTCGAGTCGCTCGATCCGCAGCCGCAGGTCCTCAAAGGGATCCTGCCCGATGGCAAACGAGGCCTGCAAGGCCATCAACAGGCCCGCCGCTACTCCCGCCTTACGAAAAAGCCTTAAAAAAAACGCTTGCGAAGCCCAGGAGAACGACCAACTCTGTGTTTGCGTATACATCTTGCGTATCCGTTCGCTGAATAATCCTGTTCGCGGCAAACCCCATCCGTCTTTGGCTTCCAAGCTTGAGAGATGTTGGCTGCGCGGGCATCCGCACGGCTTTGCATCAAAATAGGGGTTGTTCCGAATGATTCGGCGGAATCGAGTTGCACACGTGAATATCGACCTGGCATTCATTTCGAGGATTTAAGCCAGTGCGCGGAATGGATCGCCAAATCCTTACAACCGCTCAAGTCGAACCGCTACCGATTCGACATCTTCCTGCAGTCGGGTTACGATTGAGTGACTTGATTGACTTTGGGGCCTGATTGGACAAAGTCTGATGAGACAAAATGACTTCCGAGAGACGACTGATGATCGAAATGAACGGCCCCGATTTTTCCCGGCACGAATTGATTCCGGTGGTTGCCCAGGATGAGGCAACTGGCGATGTCTTGATGCTTGCCTACATGAACGCTGCCGCCTACGAAGAGACCCTGAAAACGGGGCGAGTCTGCTACTTCAGCCGCAGCCGCAATAAATTATGGCGGAAAGGGGAAGAGAGTGGGAATGTTCAAGAGCTTAAAGGGATTTTTTATGACTGTGACGCCGATACGTTGCTCGTCAAAGTGAACCAGATCGGTGGCGCGGCTTGTCATGCGGGATACCGCAGCTGCTTCTTCCGTCAGATCGACCCCCAAACCCGGTTAGTGTCCGTCGTTGGCCAGCAAGTCTTCGATCCCGCTGCGGTCTATAAGAAGTAATCCCGTTCCAAAACCGAAATTTCCTTCCAAAGTAGATGAATCTGTCATGTCTGAAAAGCTGATTAAACTGGGGATCCCCGCTGGGAGTCTTCAAGAAGCGACTGCCGAACTCTTCAAAAAAGCGGGATATACGATTAAATTCTCGTCCCGATCGTATTACCCGGAAATCGACGATGTCGAGATCGAGTGCATGTTGATCCGCGCTCAGGAAATGGCCCGCTACGTCGAGCAAGGGGTGCTCGACGCAGGTATCACGGGACACGACTGGGTGCTGGAAAACAACGCACAAGTGCACGAAGTTTGTGAACTCATGTTCTCTAAGGTCAGTCGCAGGCCGGTCCGCTGGGTACTCTGCGTCCCCAATGATTCGCCCGTGAAATCGGTGAAAGACTTGGAAGGAAAACGGATCGCCACCGAAGTCGTTGGCTTGACCCGACGTTACCTGGAAAAGAATGGCGTCACCGCCCAGGTCGAATTTTCTTGGGGTGCTACCGAGGTCAAACCCCCCAAATTGGCCGATGCCATCGTTGAGGTGACCGAAACGGGGAGTTCCCTGCGAGCAAATAATTTGCGGATCGTGGAAGAAGTGATGCAAAGCACCACCCGCCTGATCGCCAACAAAACGGCCTGGACTGACCCGTGGAAGCGCGACAAACTCGAAAACATTTCGCTAATGCTGAAAAGCTGCCTGGCCGCCGAAGGAAAAGTCGGGTTAATGATGAACGTGCGCCGGACGGATCTCGCTGCGGTCATTCGGGAATTGCCTGCGCTGCAAAAACCAACTGTCGCATCACTCTCGGATCCAGACTGGGTCGATGTGAACACGATTGTCGACGAATCCTTCGTCCGAATGGTGGTCCCCCGCTTAAAAGCGGCCGGAGCCAAAGGAATCGTCGAGTATCCCATCAATAAAATCATTGACTGATCGCAGAAACGCGAATTCGCAAAATCGCCGTTGAAAAGTTAAGCAGTTGAAAAGTGCATTCAGAGAGGGAGTCTGATCCGATGGCGGGTAACGATTCATCATCTAGCAAGGCTCCCGCAGCAGCCAGCAAGCCCCCGTTATGGCTGACGATCGCGGTCGTTCTGTTCGCGGTTGCACTCGTGTGGTGGCAATCTCGCCAACCGCGAGTTTCCACCGAATCGGCTGAAACGACGACAGCGAAGTCTCTGCAAAGCAATGACTTACACGGCAACCTAGAAACGCATCCACCTGGTCTGACTCCAGAGAAAAGCTTGCCGACAGACTGGCAAGTGGTTTCCGATCAGGAACCCCCCGAGGCTTCGGCGACAACCGAGGGTTCCAGCCCGGCGACATCGCCGATCGACTCGGAAAAAACAACGGGGTCAGCCACGGTGAATTCGGGGCTTCCTCTTCCGCGTCCTCCGCAGCCAAGACCGCCGCAGACAGGTCCTCCGCAGACACGTCCTTCCCAGACACGTCCGCCAATTCCCCCTGCCGTGAATTCCGCAGATCCAGACCAGAAGCGGCGGGACGAGAGTCCCAGCGACACGTCAGTGCAAGTCGAAAATCAAACGATTCGCAATTTGGATGGACGTGTTGTTTACAAAGGAACAATCGATCTGAAGCCGACTTTAGACCGGATCGCACGAGGTGATGCGAATCGGCACCGTAATGACGGGACCTCTTTTCAAAATCGAGAAAATCGACTCCCCAGAAAGCCCGCAGGCTACTACAAAGAATACGTTCACCCCACACCCGGCGAGAACGGACCGGGGCCGCAGCGGGTGATTATCGGTAAAGAGGGAGAAGTGTGGTACTCGGCCGATCACTACAAGACATTCAAGAAGATTCGATAAATGCCGCTCTGGTCACTGTCACGCGGATAAACACCGCTCTCATAAAGGGGACCCTGAGGATTTCTGCCGCCGATTGCCACCACGGAACTGCGGTCTCGGGATGATCAAGCGGCGTTGACGATCGAGTATTGTCCGATCGCGACCGTCACATTGTCACGTCCACCACCTGCCAAGGCGGCGTCGATGAGTTCTTGACAGTGAGTTTGAGCGGTTGCGGGATGAGCCAGAATCGCCGCGATCCCAGACTCACTGACCATGTCTGTCAGGCCATCGGTACAAAGCATCAGTAGGTCGCCGTCCTGCATCAGGATGTGATTCGTTTCGACTTCCAGTTCGTGCAGATTTCCACCAAGGCAACTCACCAAGGTGTTTCGAAATCGTTTTGCGGCGTCATCGACAGACGCAATCAAACCAATGGCCACCATCGATTCCGCCAAGGTCTGATCTTTCGTCAACCGACGCAACGTCCCCTCGCGGAAAAGATAGGCCCGAGAATCGCCGACGTGGACGATCATGGCATCCTTTCCCATGGTCAAAACACCGGTCAGCGTCGTTCCCATTCCCTGGAAAGCCCCATTCGAGCGGGCCTCTTCCTGAATGCGACGATGAATCAGCTCCATATAAACTTTCATCCCCTGCTCTAATTCGACCAGTTCATTTTCTGACAGGTGAAAGTTCCACTTGAATGCCTTTTCGGATAACTCCCAGCCGGTTCGCAGCGCCAGCATGCTGGCGAGTTCTCCAAAGGCGGCCCCGCCAAGACCATCTGCAACCGCCATCGCGTAAGCCTCGTCCCGTGACGGAGGAAATGCCTCTGCCGGCATATTGGTCAACAAGACATCTCGCGCTCGAGATCGCTTGACAACGCAATAATGGTCCTCGTTGTTTGTTCGTAGCAGCCCACAATGCGAAAGTGCCCCGAAATCGACGTGAACCGGGGCAGACCTTTCACCAAAATACTTGGCGGACAGCTGGCTCAGATCCGAATGATTCGGCTGTAACCATTCCGTGTCCTCGAACGGAGATTTCGACACAGTAAACCCCTTCCCGTGAAAAAACAGGTTTCGTCGGATAACCGAACGAAGTGACTGGAATTGTCATTATTAAATTGAGATTACCTCGAATTGTACCGGGAATCGCCACTCGACGTATCGGTTTTTTGCAGATTGTCTCAAAACATTGCACGAAAATCCTTGGTGTCGAGTAACGATCGGTGTCTCGCGGTAGTTCACGTGCTTCACCAACTCCTTCGTTTCCAAACTAGGACAGCCTCGCTCAAGACCATCTCGTCACCCATCTCGTCACCCGTCTCGTCACCCGTCGTAACAACAGGCGAGAAAGAGTGGCCCGGTGATCATCGCACAGAGCTCCCGTCCCGCTCGTTTTGCCTGCAAAACCCTTCTGGCACAAGACTTGCCTTTTCAATTCCTTGGCAGCGGTTCCTTGCGGAATCGATGCCGCAAATGAGGAAAGCGATGAGTCGGTTGGCACCAGGCCTGGTGAGTCCCCCGTCATTGTTCATCGCGAGGATTTGCACGGACTGTCACTGAAATGAGAGCCTTGGAATGATTGTGAAATCGGCTGAAACATCGCCACATCGACCCGCGTCAACTCGATTCCTCATGCCAGCAGTATTGTTGACGAGCCTGATTGCGGTTGGAATTGGGATTGGAATCTGGTTCCGCACCCCGCTCTCGGCTGAACAACTCGTCGAGCGGGGAAACGGGGCCTTGTCACAGGGCGAGTTTGCCAAGGCGGCTCAACTTGCGGAACAAGCGGTTCATCAATCCCCCACCCTGGCAGCGGGATGGAAACTGCAAGCCGAAGCACAGGGGCGATCTCATCAATACGAACAAGCCACCGACGCCCTGAATCGCTTCGCGCGACTCAGCCCGCGCGAAGGTTCCCAGCTGGCGCTGCGATTGGGTAAAGACTGGATGATGCGCAATCGGATTCGCCCCGCACGGATCGCTTTGCAACTGGCCGAAAAAGATGCCGATCTGGCGATTGAATCCTTGAAATTGCAGGAACAAATTGCGGCCGTGACCGGACATGCTCGCGAAACAGTGCGCTGCATTCTGGAACTGCTGAAGCGAGGAAGTATCACACGGGGCGAGATGTTGCTGGTGACTTCGGTCGCCCCCGGCCTGGATGATCTGGATCGGCTTGAAGCCCTTTTGCGGGCCGATCCGTCGGATCCAGGCCCGAATCTGGCGCTCGCCATTCATGAATTGAATTTGAATCACTACGAAGCGGCAGAGCGATTCTTGTTAATGATCACGCAAGCCGATCCGGATGACCATGAGGCACAAGGGACTCTTGCCGAGCTTTATGCGCACTTTCTACCCGAAAAGTTTTATCCCTGGCATGATCGTTTGCCTGCGAATGTCCAGGATGATTCACGAATCTGGTCTGCGCGGGGGCGATGGCTGGCGGATCGTGGACTGACCGAACCAGCGATCCGTTCACTGCATGAAGCCCTGCAGCGCGAGCCAGAACAGCTTTCGACCACTGCCTTGCTGGGACAATTACTCAAATCGGTCGATGAGGCCGAGTTGGGAAACGCCTTCTCCGAACGGGGGCATCGACTGCAGCGGATCGTCGATCTGAATGGCAGAATGCACGAACCGCGCGCCAGCGAGTTTGTGGTGCCGATGCTCGATGAGCTGGAAGCGACAGGACGCTATCGCGAGGCGATCGGCTGGTGTGTGGTTCATGCAGTCGGCGGCGGGGTTGACCCTCAGGTGATCGCAGCTCGTAAACGGCGGATCGAAGTGGCGATGCCTCCTGCCCTTTCCCGCACCAGTCCTGGCAGCCTCCCTGGATCGGATTTCGACTGGAATCGCTTCCCCTTGCCGGACTGGAAACAGCTCAAACCCTCTGCAAATTCGGTCAATCCCGAAACAGAACCCGCCGCATCCGATATTCAATTTCAAGATCGAGGACCAGCGGCGGGACTCGATTTTCGCTTCGTGAACTCGTCCGTTCCCCAAGAGGGACGGAAGATTTACGAAACGATGGGAGCGGGTGTGGCCGTGCTGGATTTTGATGGCGACGGCTGGCCGGATCTGTATTTCCCCCAGGGAAACACCTCGCAAACCACTCCGTCACCCCTCCATTCCGATCGCTTATATCGTAATCAGCAGGGGGAGCGATTCGTCGAGGTCACCGTACAGGGGGGGATTCACGAGATTTCCTATTCACAAGGGGTTTCCGTCGGAGACTATGACAATGATGGCTTTCCGGACATTTATGTTGCCAATCTTGGCCGCAACACGCTGTTCCACAATCACGGCGACGGCACGTTTTCGGATGTGACCGAGCAGGCAGGACTAAAGCAGACGCATTGGACGGTCAGTTGCGCCATGGCCGACCTGAACGGCGATGGATTGCCCGAGTTATTCGATGTAAATTATGTGCATGGCCCGGATCTGCTGACCGGTTACTGTACGGACCCGCACGGACGCCGCACCGTTTGTCGGCCAACGGTTTTTGATCCCACGCTGGATACCGTCTGCCTGAATCAGGGTGATGGAGGTTTCCTCGAGCAACAGCACGAATGTGGCCTGGACCGTCCTCAGGGAATGGGTTTGGGACTGGTGATTGCCGATTTCAACGATGATGGCCGACTCGATGTCTTTGTCGCCAATGATATGACCGCGAACTTTTTACTTATCAACGATCAAGCCAGCCCCGATCAGCCATTACACTTCCATGACGAAGCGATTCTCCGCAATGTGGCCCTGGATCAGTATGGGCTCGCCCAAGCGTGTATGGGGGTCGCGTGTGCGGATCTCAATCGCGATGCCGTCCCTGATTTACTCGTCACCAACTTTGCCAAAGAGTCGAATACTCTCTATCTCTCGCAACCGGGGGGCTTTTTTCAGGATCGAACCCAGGAAGCCGATCTGCGAAAACCCAGTTTCGATCCTCTCGGTTTCGGGGCTCAGTTCCTTGATGCCGACAACGATGGCTGGAACGATCTTGCCGTCGTCAACGGCCACATTGACGAATTCGTCAATCAGCCGTTTCGGATGAAGATGCAGTTGTTTCGGGGCCACGCGGGGAATCGATTCACCGAGATCTTTGCCTCGCAGGCCGGAGACTTATTTGACAAGCTGCGACTGGGACGTGGTCTGGCGGTCCTGGACTGGAATCGGGATGGCCAGACCGACTTTGTCGCCACCGATCTGGAAGATGCCGTGCTGCTGGCCGAGAATCAGTCTGACCATCGGCATCACTCGTTAGAAATCAAATTGGTGGGAACTCAAAGTCATCGTGATGCGATCGGAGCCAAAGTTCGGATTACCGTAACTCAGGGAGATGAACGGTTTCTTCAGGTCACTGCTGGCGATGGATATCAGAGCAGTAATGAACGGATTTTACGCATGGGTGTTGGTCTGCTCGATGAGGTCGAACAGATCGAAATTCGTTGGCCGTCCGGCCAGATCACTCGTGCTGACCATGTTCGTGTTGATCACAAATGGCTATGGATTGAAGGGATTTCTGACCCGATCGCACTTCCCTCACCACGGAAATGAAGCTCGCCTGACAACTCGAATCCAACGCGGTCGGCACACGAAATGCTTTGTTGTCGGTTGGTATCAACCGGCGATCGAGCACAGATTCCGCAGCGTAAGAATCTGCCGCTGGTCCTTCGTCCGATCACAATTGAGGTAGGAGGGTAAAAGACTTGGTCGATTCGTTTTGCTTTAAATTAAAGCGTTCAAAGAAAGCAATCGCGGCCGTTAGTAATTGGTTGCCCTGTTTTTTGCTTCTGCTCTTCGCGGCCTGTCAGGGTTGCGGCGGAAGTGGCGGGGTGACGGAAAAGCTGGTTCCCGTTTCAGGAATGATCCAGCTGGATGGTAGGCCCTCGGCAGGGGTAGGGCTTTCTTTCATGCCAGCCCCCGGCACCAAAGCGGTCGGTGGTTGCTGGGGCGTCACCGATGCCGAGGGGAAATTCAAGGTGATTCATTTATCGAATAAGGAGGGAATCCCGCCAGGAAAATATCACGTCCTCTTCTCACGAAAGGTAAAACCGGATGGAACGCCGCTGGGGGCCAACGAATCCCCCACCATGACTCAGTCCCAGGAATCGATCGCCAAAATGTATAGCGATCCGGCAAAGGTTGGATTGCATAATCTGGCTGATATTCCTGAGAAAGGAACCACGAATTTAGATTTTAAAATTTCGAGTGCTTCGCTGAAGAAAAAATAGGCAGTCTCGATTTGGGAATCGATAGCAGACTCCCCGGATTCATTGTTTTCGAATACGAAAATCATACTTTAAGGAAACTTAGATGAAAGACATTCATCGATCTCTCAAGCCTCGCCGCAAGCTTCGCCTTGCGTTCACACTCATCGAATTGCTGGTGGTGATTGCGATCATCGCTGTATTGATTGCCTTGCTGCTTCCGGCGGTTCAGCAGGCCCGGGAAGCGGCACGACGAACCCAGTGTAAGAACAATCTCAAACAAATCGGACTGGCACTTCATAATTACCATAGTTCATTCAGTGTGTTTCCGTTCGCTGTTTCCGGGTCAGGCCCTAGCATTGCGACCTATCCGACCAAATATAAGGCGGTGAAAAATACGACTGGTTGGATTCAGCTCTTGCCTTACTTTGATCAAGCACCGTTGTATAATACCATTAATAGTAGTGCCGCAATGGGGCGCTATCTCGGCCCTTCGTGGGCGAGTGCCTCACTTCCACTCGCTGGTGGAGGCCCTACGGGTGTTAACGCACAGGCGGCCTCGACGAAGTTAACCGCGTTGCTGTGCCCCTCGGATGCAGGCAAGCCTTTTATCAATGGATACGACGGAAACTATGGCTGCGATACGGGGGTCATTTCCTATAAATCAAACTACGGTTTCAGCGTTTCGCCCGCATTTGGTGATGCCATGTGGAATGACATGGGTCAGACGACCCGCTGTATGTTTGGCCCCGAATCGAACACTTCGATGCGGGACGTCACTGATGGAACCAGTAATACCGTGGCGGTTTCCGAGACAACCCTGAACGTGTATGATGGTGTTACGGGATCCTGGGGATGTATGCAGCACGTCGGTCAGGGAGTCGACTTCGCCACCATGAACGGTCAACGGAAAATCAATGACTGGGCCTGTTGTGGCTGGACGACTCCGAAGTGGACCTACCTGCAACCCGCTGGAACGCTCGGTGAATGGGGAACTCCTGGCAGTACCCACACCGGTGGTTGCCAAGTTCTGCTGGCAGATGGTTCGGTGCGATTCCTGAGTGAAAATCTGGATGGATCGACTCGCCAAAATCTCGGTTATATCGGGGATGGTAACGTTCTATCTGAATTTTAGAAAACCGGCATTGTCGCCGAGGTTCTCGGCAATCGCATCGGCCAATTGATGGTCGGTAATTGATCTCCTGAAAATCATGCCACGGCATTGAAGGCCACTTCGATGCCGTGGCATTTGTGTTGGTAGTCGAGATGGCTGGAAATTTCGGTGTCGATCACGGACGACTTGAAATCATCATGAGTTTCACCGGATCAGTTTTGGGATGGAATTTTGGAGATGATTGGCCTCGATTATTGTTTTTCCTGCGGGACTGGTTGCTGTCTCGGTCGGCTTACGGTCTAATTTATCGCAAGTGTGGTGATTTCCGAATTTGCGATTTGAATCAAGGAAGGGTTTGTCATGTATTTCCGTCGAATTTCGCTCTGTCTGGTCGTGGTCGTCGCGGGATGTGGTGGGCCTGCAGCTCCCCCTGCCACAGGGCAACGAGATGCCAAGCCCCCTGCCGTTGCTGAAAAAGCCCCTGAGAATCCTACCGAAGTCGAAGAATCTGCTGTCACGGCCGAGGTTAAGCCAGCTGAGGTCAAGCCGGCCGAGAAAATGACCGAAGAAGTCACACCCGCCGTCGTCGAATCCGCAACGGAACCCGCCTCAGAACCAGAAGAGGTTGCTGAAGAGAAACCCAAGACGACGCGCGAGTATTTCGGTGAAGCCCAAAGACTGATGGAACAAGGGGATATGGTTGGGGTGGTTACAACCCTGGAAAAAGCAATTCCCGGCGATCCCGAGAACATCAATCTGCTCTTCACCCTGGCAGACCTGTTATCAAAGCAGGCTTTGGACGATACCACCGATGGCAAATTTGCGACATTTCAAAAGGCCGCCGGTTATGTGAGAAAAGGGATCCAAGTTCAGCCTGAAGTTGCCGAGAACCCCCGAGTTCGCGAACTGGCAAGCAAGCTGATTTATAACGAAGCCTGTTCACTGGCCCACGAAGAGAAGGCTGCAGAAGCACTGAATAGCCTCAACGAGGCGATTGGGCTTGGCTTCAGCGACCTGGGTTTAATCGATAGCGACGCGGACTTGGCAAACGTCCGTGCGCTCGAAGGGTATGCCGAATTCAAAGCTCAGGCAACCGAGGCGCTTCGTCTGCAGGCCGAAGCCAATCGTCTGAAGACGCTGGCCGAAATTGATCAATTGTTCGCCGAGAATCAACCCTTTGATTTCGACTTCAAACTCCAGGATACCGATGATAAACCGATCGCCATGGCGGACTTCAAGGGAAAAGTCTTGATCGTCGACATCTGGGGAACCTGGTGCCCTCCGTGCAAGATGGAAATCCCGCATTTCGTCGCACTACAGAAAAAATTTGAAGAGGCCGGTCTGGCCATCGTGGGACTCAACCAAGAGCAATCTCCTGAGCCAGAACAAGCAAACAAGCTCATCAACGAGTTTCGTGAGCAGCAGCAAATGAATTATCGCTGTGCCTTGCTCAATGACTCGGTGATGGGTCAAGTCCCTCAATTCAGCGGATTCCCCACGACCATGTTTTTTGATCGAACCGGAAAAGTCCGTGTGAAGGTGGTTGGATATCACGACTACGAAAAGCTGGAATTGATTGTTCAGAAACTGCTCGATGAAAAGGTCGAAGAGAAAGCCGCCGCCCCCGCTGCGGAACCTGCTCCCGCTAACTAAGTTCGATGGAGATCAATCTGTTGCTGCGGTGGTTCGATGATCATCGCCTGAGCGACTGAGCGATTCATCTCCATCAACGGTAATGAATCAACAGGACATCCTGGACCAATCGGTCCTCGATGTCCTGTCTCTTTTTCTGCAGATCGCTTTCAACCCAACGAAATAGGATCTCTGCTGCTGCACCCTCAAAATCCCAACCGTTGTTGTGCGACGATTTGAGATCCCGCCAGCCACCCCATATCCGATCCTCCGCTCAAGCCCCGGTTACGTGGCGCAGGATTCCTGATACACTCGACATCGGTCGCTCGAACCAAGTCGCTCGCTGAAGCCGCTCCGAATTCTCGTGTGGGCATGCAGCGAGTTCCTGTACTTGAGGGGCAGCTTTTCTGATTTCTGCCCGCTCGCCAGAAAGACCTCTGTACATGTGGATTGACCTGTATCATCTGACTGTTCTCTTCGGTTGCATGGCGCTGTTGATGACCCTCGTGATCCGTGGCAAGAGCATTTTCGTCATTGCCCCCCTTTGTGCCTTGCTTGCGGCAACGCTGAGTGGTGTCGATCCGTTGGTACAGATGAATGAAGCCTACATGACCGGCTTTGCCGATTATGTGAAACGGTTTTATCTCATGTTTGCCCTTGGGGCGGTTTTTGGGAAATTGATGGACCAATCCGGAGCGGCGGTGACAATTGCCCAGGCCGTCGGACATCGATTAGGGACCGAGCGTGCGTGCCTCGCGGTGGTGCTCTCGGCTGCCGTGCTGACCTACGGTGGGGTCTCGCTGTTTGTGGTCGGTTTTTCGGTTTATCCCCTCGCAGTTCAGTTGTTTCGCAAAGCCAACCTTCCGCGTGAGTTGATTCCGGCGGCGATCGGATTTGGGTCGGCCACCTTCACTATGACCTCTGCCGGATCGCCGGAAATTCAGAACCTGATCCCCATCAAGTATCTGATCGATTCGGCGACCGGCCTGCCGCTGACCGATGCCCGCGCCGGTTGGCCCGTCAGTCTCATCGTGGCGCTCTTCATGTTTTGTTCAGGACAGTGGTATCTCGAACGGACGCTTCGGCACAAGGTGAAAGCGGGACTTGGTTTTGTCCCACGCCCTACCGATCGTCCCGAGACCACTAGCGAAGCAGGATCCCTGGCTGCCCCCTCGCTCTGGCTCGCCCTCGTCCCATTGCTGGTGACACTGCTGTCACTCAATATTCTCCCCTGGTTGTGTCACTCGATTGCCGCAACCTGTATCCCCACAGGTCGCATGGTGCTGCTTGCGCGGATCTTGAGTCAATTTCCGGAAGACGGAACACTCACCATTTTCCTGGGGGTCCTCGCAGCAGTCGTCGTATTTCGGCGACGCTTGCGCGATGTCTGGAGCTGCTTTGGCGAAGGGTTTTCGCACGGACTGATCGCAGTCGCTTCGACCAGTGCCATGGTCGGATTTGGTGCGGCTATTAAAACGCTGCCGGCATTCGGACTCGTTGTCAGCTGGGTCACCCATTTGCCAGGAGATCCCCTGTTGAGTGCTGCGATTGCGGTTGCGGTGATCGCGGCAATTGCTGGTTCCGCTTCGGGGGGACAGGGAATTGCGTTCCCCATCATCAAGCCGATTTACATTGACCAGCTGGGGGTCGCGCCGCGGGCCTTGCATCGCGTCGTTGCCATCTCATCCGGAACCTTGGACTCGCTTCCCGCCAATGGTTACGTCGTGATGTTGATTCACAATATTTGTGGCGAGACCCACGCCCGTGCGTACGGCTCGATATTTGTCACCACGGTTCTCATTCCGGCGATTGGTGTCTTAATGGCCATCGGGCTGTTTAAACTCGTCCCCCAATGGGCATTGATGTAATCCCTGGGCCACCAGTAAACGGACTTCCGCGAGAACACCCGCGAACCATCAGTACCCCACGAAACGCCGATGCGGCGTGGTACAACAATGCACCACGCCGCATCCGAAATTCGAATCTCTACCAACTCGTTTCTTTCCGGCGAACCTCACCGAAATTTACGGCTTGAAATTCGGATGAGCGGAACTCCCCAGCGATTCCAGATAGGCCAACAGATCCAGGATCTCTTCCTGGCTGAAATTGTTGAGCAAGCCAGCGGGCATCGGCGAGGTCTTGGAGAGCGCTCGTGACTCGATCTCGGACTTCTTGATCGTGACCGTATCCGGCTGCAGTGGATTCGTTCGCAGCACGACGTTTTCCGGCGTCTCTTCCACAATCCGTCCGATGAAGACCTTGCCTGCGGTCGTCTCGATTGCCGTATTCATATACTGTTCAGAAAGGACTTTCGAAGGCTCGGTCGACGCTTCTAAAATATCCTGCCTTTTGAAACGGGTGGCAACTGCGGTGAGGTCAGGGCCAATCATTCCCCCTCGATCGCCATAACGATGGCAGGCCGCACATTGAGCCTCGACATAAATTTCCTGGCCACGTGAAAAATTGCGACCTTTGCTCACCTGAGTCAGCAGCGGTTGTAAATCGGCGGTCGACCATTCCTGCACCAGTTTCCGCGAAGCGGCATTCTTCGGCAGGAGCGGCTGTCGATTCTGCATTTCACTGTAGGCCGACAAGATGTCGTTCGTGGCGAGGATCTCATCCGGCAGCATCGTGAACTTGGCTGCCTCGTGCGCCTGCAGCAGAAAGTTCGCAAAACTCGCACCATTGTTAAACGGAATTCCGGCTTCATCAAACCACTGATTAACCTGTGCAGGATGATCTTTCGAGCGATCGGCGTTCCACCATGACAGATAGGTTCTACGCAGATCAACATTCCACCCCGTCTTGATATTCCGCAAATGCATCGCGTAAGCCATTTGTTCTTCTTGCGTGGACGCCCCCTTCATCAGGGCGACCGTTTTGGCAACGGCCGAAGGAGAACCCAGAGCCAGCAGCACCTGAGATAATTCGCGATTGAGGGATTCGCTTTTGGCGGGAAATTGCGGATCAAGATCCGCGATGACCTGCTTCGCAATCTCGCCCGCAGGAATACCCTGTCGGGCAAGCGAAACTTCAATCACCCGCAATTTCTCGAGTGTTTGTTGCTCGGTGAGATTGGCGGATGGAATCGCAACCAACGATTTCAGAATCGCGGGTTGCGTCTCGGCGTCACCCAGTCGGGCCAGCGCTAGTAAGGCGGTGAATGCGGCATTGGGCCGCTTTTCTGCCAAGGCTTTCGCTTGCCATGTCGAAACCGGATTCCGTTCAACGGCCAAACGAGCTGCGTAACGAATGAAGCGGTCCGGATGATTCAGGTAAGCCCAGGCAAACTCGACCCCCGCAGGATCGGGATTGATATTGAACGACTCCAACTTGTGACGCAGATCTCGCAAGTCGTATCCCGCGGTCTCCTGCAGCTGGCTTGCGGGAATCGGCGTTGCTGGATCGGTCCCCGTATAAGTGACGCGGAACAAACTCGCCTGAGTTCCCCGGCCGCCGATCGTGAAGTACATCGCGCCGTCATCACCAATCACCACATCGGTCAAATTGAACGGAGTCTTTCCCGAGGGGGACCGCAGCGATTTTGGAGCGACAAAATTTTCAAACGTCCCCGTATAACTGGCTCCACGGGGTGTTAGATGCACCGCAATCAGTCGGCCATAAGTCCAATCGCAAATATAAAAAGCCTTTTGATATTTGGCGGGGAATTTCGCACCTGTTCCAAAGACGACACCGGTCGGACAACCGATGCCGATCGTCGTCGTTTGAGGCAGGCTATCCGCGTAGTGCTCAGGCCACTTGGCACTCCCTTCCCGGAAGCCGTTGTCTCCACCACGGACCGAATGGAACACATGGACCGGACGATACCACGGGCTCCCCCAATCCCATTCCATGTCGCTGTCGAAGCCAAACAATTCTCCATCGGCATTAAAACCAATGTCATACGTGTTTCGCTGACCCGAGGAATACAGTTCGGCATTCTTGCCATCCAGATCGAC
>Ga0114978_10000380_pt1 | contig 37005 bp, 29 predicted proteins | sample S_140212_EF_Meta_FD_87027 | JGI IMG/M metagenome (GOLD analysis project Ga0114978, IMG submission 87027) | Freshwater microbial communities from Lake Simoncouche, Canada to study carbon cycling - S_140212_EF_MetaG | ecosystem: Environmental > Aquatic > Freshwater > Lake | place: Lake...
CGATTCTTGGATGAAGCGATTCCCTACATCGCCCACCCGGATTCCCCGTTGCATGATGATCCCTATCATCCGATCACACGGGTCTGTAAGGATTTTGTCGCCAACACGCCCGCTGCGGAAGTTCCAATTGGCTGGTGGCGACGTGAGGACCGGTACGTAGAGCGCCTGGCACCGGGGACCAAGTTCGCCGATATTATCGGAGAAATCGATCCCGCCAAGTTAGCGGGTGGGACAAGTATGTCTGCGGAAGAAGCCCTGCATTTTGGGTTGATTCCGCGGATGCATCGCGGGATTTTTGCCATGAATGAGCTCCCCGAACTGGACGAGCTGGTTCAGGTCGGGATGTTTAATATTTTAGAAGAACGAGATGTACAGATCCGGGGTTTTCCGGTCAAATTTGATATTGATGTGCTGATTCTGTTCTCGGCGAACCCTGCGACCTACAACCGCAGCGGCAAGGTGATTCCCCAGCTCAAAGATCGGATTGGATCCGTAATCCATACCCACTATCCTGAAGACCGGGATCTGGGGATTGAGATCATGGAGCAAGAGACGGGAATCGATCTGGGGGCACCCTATCCGGTGATCGTACCGCGATTCATGAAAGAGATCATCGAAGAGCTCAGCGTGGCGGCCAGGAAATCCAAATACATTGACCATCAATCCGGTGTCAGTGCCCGATTCAGTATTGCCAACTACGGCACGATGATCGCGAGTGCGCGGCAGCGTGGGGCTCGGTTAGGTGAACAACCTGCCGTACCACGAATCAGTGATCTCGGACACCTGTATTCATCCTCGCTGGGCAAGCTGGAACTGGATCTGATGGGAAGCCATCAGATGAGCGAGCGACAGATTCTGGATTCGCTGGTTGCAGACGCCATTCGAACCGTTTTTGAAGAGTATGTCGATAAACATGGGATGGAGGACATCACCGAGATCTTCAGCAAAGGGGTGAAGATTGAAGTGGGGGACATGCTTCCCTCGTCGCAATACGTCGATCGCCTGAAACGGGTCCCCCCTGCCTGGGAAAAAGCGTTCGAGGTGAATGCCTCCAGTGATCCTGCGGTGCGAGCTTCGTGCGTTGAATTCGTCCTGGCAGGCTTATATGCCACAGAAAAAATCTCACGCAGTCAGTCCCGTGGCAGTATCCGCTACGAACTCTGATCCGTCTGCTTGAATGCATGGATGGCTTGACCCACCCATCGGGTTGATCCATCGGCTTGACCCATCGGTTTGGCTGGCTCGGACTAGTCAGACCGAAAGACCAACAGGGAAATTCGGAAATGAGCATAACGAATCTTGGCGGTGTGATTCATACCTATCAGCGGTATGATCCCACAAACATTCCCGGTCCGTCCTTACCCCCTCCCGACTTGGTATCTCCTGCGTTCGAACATATGCTCGAATTCGGCAATACACGCGGACTGACCGAGGAAGAACTCGCACGCGCCATCAAGCTGGACATTCGACAAATCGCAGGACTGGGCCCCAGTCTCGACTCGTTACGACGCATGCTGCTCGAACGCAAAGCCAAAATCCTGGCGACGTGGGAAATGAAAAAGGTCCAAGAGGAAGCGAAACGATCTTTCACTAAGCTTGCTCATAACACGCATCCCCCTGACGACTTAAAATCGGCGTTTCAGCAGGCGGTCAACGACGAGCAAATTCGTGATCTGGAAAAGCTGTGGTATCGATCGGGAAACGACAATTCCCGATTTGCACGGCAGATCGTGCAACTGGTGGACCGACTTGGCGACAAATATCAGATCGATGAACTCGCATCGAAATACCACTTTACCGGTCGTAAACCCCTCACGATCACCGATGCTCTCGTCGTGAAAGAAGAGTTGGAAACGATTGATCGGCTGCTGAAACAACTCGACGAGGCCGAAAAAACTGCACAAATCGCGGTGATTGATTTGTCGGAAATGAGTCAGTTTGCTGACGCCGAGCAGATGGAAGGTCTGAACGAATTGCAGCGGCAAGTCGAGGAAATGGTGCGGCAACTGGCGGCACAGCAAGGTCTGGAAAAAACAAAACAGGGATACCAGCTTAACCCCCAAGCCTATCGCATCTTTCAAGGGAAACTGCTGGAGCAGATTTTTAGTCAACTGCAGGGTTCTCGAACCGGTCGGCATCAGGGGCCAATCCAGGGGGAAGGTGCGGTTGAGATGCCTGTTACCAAAGACTATGAATTTGGGGACTCGGTCGCGCAAATGGATATCCCGCAATCCTTGATCAATGCGATGATTCGTGATCCGTCGCGACCCCTCCGGATGCGATCGGAAGACATTGTCATTCACCGGACTCGCAACAACCCCAAGTGCGCCACGGCTGTTTTGATGGACATGAGTGGTTCGATGCGACAGGGGGGACAATACATCAACGTCAAACGAATGGCACTCGCTCTGGATGGTTTGATTCGCCGCGAATATCCTGGCGACTTTCTGCAGTTCATCGAGATGGCCAGCTTTGCCAAACCGCGGCACTTTAGTGAAATCGCCACGTTATTACCCAAGCCAGTGACGATATTTGATCCGGTCGTCCGGTTGCGCGCCGATATGAGCCGCGATGACATCAGCGAATCCGATATTCCTCCCCACTTCACGAACATCCAGCATGCGATGCAACTGGGGCGACAGTTTCTTTCCACACGCGACACACCCAACCGGCAACTGATTTTAATTACCGATGGGTTGCCGACCGCTCATTTTGAAGGCCCGAATCTTTATCTGCTGTATCCTTCGGACCCCACCACGGAAGTTGCGACCATGCGCGAAGCGATGCTTTGCCAGCGGGAAGGGATCGTTATCAACATTTTTCTGTTGCCAAGCTGGTCACAGTCGCGCGAAGACATTCGCTTTGCTCATCGGCTGGCGGAATCAACGAAAGGACGAGTCTTCTTCACCGCAGGACGAGACCTCGACCGGTTCGTTGTCTGGGACTATGTCAATCGGCGCAAGTCGATTATCGGTTAGTCGGAATTCTCCGGTTTTCATCAATAAACGGTATTACCGCTGGGAAGTTCAGGTCTGAATAGCAACTCGGTCTTAACGCGATCACGGTCTTGTTCGCTTCGAGTTCATCTACCGGATCGCTCAAGGTCTCACCCGCTTATTCTTGCTGTGTCTCTGAGTTCAAGCTCGCGACCGGCAGTGCAGGCGAAGTAGAACGTTCCACCAAAAATACGGCAGGATTCTCATTCGGATTGACACCCTTGGGACGAGGCATCGCCCAGGGTCGAACCGTCACCCCAATCGATTGCATTTTCGCAATCGCGATCTGCTGCCAGGAAGTTAAATAAGCGGATTCACTCCAACCATATTGAGGATCCGGCGCACCCGAGAGAATCAACGGGGACTTGCCAGGAGGGAGCAGTTTAAATGGCCCCACCCACCAGACCCTTCCCCCTGCCTGAAGCGTGGCATCAATCTTCTGCAGTTCCTGCTGAATTCCCTGCGGTGAGGGCCAAGGCATCACTTTTTCTTTTTGCTGCTCATAGGCCAGGTGATGGTCGATATGGTCAACATTGGGTAAATTTGTCCACTCGGCAACTCCCTGATAGTACCGGCCAAATGTGATTCCGACATACCACGGTGAGACGATGACCAGATCGCCGGGCCTGACCTTTTGGCTTAAATCACGTGCAATCAGATCGGTCGTTGTGAGCCGGAATTGGAGCTGAGGAACGACCTCGATCGCAATCAAGAGAGCTCCCATCGTTGCCACACGCATCGTCAGTCGTTGCCGCTCAGGCTGTTGGTGGGACCATAATCTCATTCCCAGTTCCGTGGTAATCGCCAGCAGTGCCATCCACGGCAGGTGATACCAGTTTGCCGTCTGGACCCCCAGAAAACGCATATACAACCAGAATCCTGCCGTTCCCACCCAAAAGAAGACCGGCAGGAAAACCACTAAGTCCTGATCTGGGGTGGATGCGGTCACTTGATCCCGTTTGGCGAGAAATAATTGTCGCAACAATTCCGAGAAGCCCAACAATCCGACCGCCACTCCAAGCCAGCCTCGAACCAGGCCCCCCCACTGGTAGGTTTGAATAAAGACCTGCAGCGGAAGAAGAAGAGGGACGGGGTCATGCACGAGGTTTACCACACGAGTCAGTCTCGGGGCAACGTAGAGCGCATAAGGGACCATACTCATCGCGGCAAGAATTCCGACCAGCATCATGCCAACGCAGAGCGAAATTCGTCCCCGGCGGAGTGCCACCACTCCGCACGCGATCAATGTGGCTGCGAGGAGAAAACAATTTGTGAAAGAGGACTGAACCGCCATCAACGAAATTACGACGAGGCCACACCATTGCCAGCCAAAAGGCTGTTGCAGGGTTCGCCAGGCGGTACCAACAAGCAGGAAAAAGGTGATAATTCCCAATCCGTACCCACGCACCTCACCACCGAAAATCATTAAGCTGGGATCAAGGCCGAATAAGACGAGCACCCACCAGGGAAATGAGATTCCGAATTGCCGCATCGACCACCAGATGGCAGGGATTGTGGTCAGTCCGATCACCAACCCCAGACTCCGCACTGCCGCATCGGAACTCCCAAACAGAAACACCCACGTCCTGAGTAACGATTGCCAGCACATGGGAATAGAATCATTGGTCAGGACAAAAAACAAATCGTCGATCGGCAAGGTTGCCATATTGACGCTATGGACTTCGTCTCGCCAAAGTCCCCCAGCTGAAAAGTAGGCCACGAGGCGAAGTGCAACGAGTGCCAACACGACAACAAGTTGCGGCGCGATGCGTTGAATGCGTTGAAATTGTGAAAACGGTTCTGAGCGCACGGCGGCACATTCGGCCATGACGAGATCTTTCGAATGATCAGATTACAGGGACTTATATCAGTAGAGGCCCTTTTGTTACTACGAATCGATATCGGTACTGAATAGACAATTCTTGCATTCAGGACAAGCTCAATAATCATCCGCGCTGCGATCCGGCACGAAATGTTTTTTTCGTATTTTTTCGAAACTCCGCTTGACACAATTCCGGGTTTCGCGGAAATATGTCGCACTCCCGATCCCCGCCCAAATTCGCCCAGAAAGCTTTCTCTTCTCCCCTGTCGATCGACAGTGGTTTGGCGACTGCCGGCATCGTCATTTCAAAATAATAAATTACAAATCGACCAATTTTCAACGGCCCCGAAAAACAAAAACACCATAAAACGGTTCCCCATTCGGAACGCTTGATGGTACTTTTAGGCGAATGCCGGCTATGACTCAATTCTCCTCTTCATCACACATCCGGCTGATGCAGCCGATCGAGAACATTGTCCAGATCTCTGTCGTCATTCCCGTGTATCGCGGCGCACGGTTTCTACCTGAACTGGTCCAAGCCTTAGCTCAGGTCCGCGAGCAATGGCAGGCGGAATCGGTCCCTTTTGCCTTGTGCGAAGCCATTTTTGTTGATGATGCGTCGGTCGATGAATCATACGGAATCTTGATGGAGTTACAGAACGAGCACCGTTGGATCCGCGTGTTGCAGCTTTCCCGAAACTTTGGTCAGCATCCGGCCACCGTCGCAGGGATTCTTCATACCAGTGGTGATTGGGTCTGCACACTGGATGAAGACTTGCAACATCCTCCGGAATGTATTCATCACTTACTGGAATATGCGATTGAGCACTCACTGGATGTGGCCTATGCAAAGCCGATGGATCCTGTGCATGAATCCTCTTACCGAGATCTTGGATCGAAGTTATTCAAGTCCCTGAATCGACGGCTGACCGGAAATCCCCATGTCCGTCGATTCAACAGTTTTCGCATGATTCGCGGCAACGTGGCCCGCGCTGCGGCCGCCGTTTCGTCGGCAGAAACCTACTATGATATTGCACTTTGTTGGTTTACAAACCGGGTCGGACGATTTCCACTCGTGCTGAAAGACCGACGATTTATCGAACAAAATCAAAGCGGATACAACTTTTTTGGTTTGATGCGTCACGCGCGACGGATGCTGGTTTCGTCAAAGATTAATGGACCTGGCCTGAGTATGGCGATTGGGGTCTGCTCGATACTGGGCTCAGTCCTGGTGGGGTTGATGATGTTCGCAGGTCAGTTGCTTTTTCCCGATCGAATTGCCATTCAGGGCTGGACGACGCTGTATTTAATCCTCATTTTTTTTGGTGGGCTCAGTTCGGTCATGCTGGGTGTTTCTCTCGAATACATCCTGATTATCCTCATGAAAATCCAGGGCCAGCCGACCTATCTCGTGATTGATCGCAGCCTCGATCAGCCACTCAAGAACTGGCTTGCATCACGGAGAGTCGCATGATTCTCTTGACACCGCAGGGGGGTAATATCGGGCGCCACAGTCTTCCTGTGTTTTTGTTGTTTGGCGCGGGGACGGTTGGTGCCGCAATTCTCGCGGAAGTCCAGCAATTCGCACCGTTCGAATCGAGAAATCTGCCGCTTGATTGGAAACTCAGCACAACGTTTAGCGATCAGTTAACAGTCATCGAGTCGAGGTTAGATGAACTGCTCGCCACGTGGAAGCCCGACGGCGAGCACCCTCATCGCTTAAACTTCATCTGGAGTGCCGGTGCGGCGGGTTTTGCTGCAACCGATGAACAGGTCTCTCGCGAATTGATCCTCTATCGTAAAGTCCTGTCTTCGATTGAACGAATGACCGGTCGTTACCCGACAATCCCCGCAACGATGGTCTTAATGAGCTCTGCAGGAGGGCTTTTTGAAGGTCAGCGGGGGGTGACTGCCTGTTCAAAACCGCAGCCAATTCGTCCGTATAGTCGACTGAAACTGCAACAAGAAGAATTGCTGATGCAGAGCTCAGCCCGATTAACAAAGTTGATTTATCGACTGACTTCGGTATACGGGTATATTCGCAACCATCAGCGAAGAGGCCTGATTCCGACGCTTGTTGCCAATGGACTCGCGCAGCGAGTTAGTCAAATCACAGGCTTTTCCATGACGATGCGAGATTATATCTGGATTGAGGATGTTGCGAAATATATTACACGTATTCTATTTGAAGATCCTCTGTTAGCAACCGATTCCGTGGCAACGCTGGCCTCGTGTAAGCCTTCATCCATTTTGGAAATTCAGCACGTGGTCGAGAAGACAATCTGCCGACCCCTCTATCTGCGCTATTCGCCCGAGGTCACTAATGGCGTGACAATGTCCTTCGATACAGATGTGTTGCCCTCACACTGGTCTCCCAGTGAGCTCGCCACCAATGTTCGTAAAATTGTGAACGATGTCTTCACCCATCATAACACATTTCTGGCTACGAAATGAATAAGAGTGACTTACCTGGAGATCCCAAACACGCGTTCGTGCAACAGAGAGCGACTCCGGCCGCTTCTCGAACGATTTCCATCGCCATGTGTACCTACAATGGTAACCGATTCCTTCGAGAGCAATCCGAATCGATTCTGAATCAAACTCGTTTACCCGACCATCTGATCGTCTGTGACGATGGATCCACTGACACGACGCGATCGCTACTCGAACAGTTTGCTCGCAAATCGCCGTTTCCTGTCGAGTTACGATTTAACTCTCGTAATCTGGGCGTCACTCGGAATTTCGAGCAAGCGTTGATGGCTTGCCCCAGCGATTTTATCGCACTCTGTGATCAGGATGATCTTTGGCATCCCCGGAAATTGCAGCGGCTTACCGAAGTGCTTGAAGCGAATCCCCAAGCGGGATTCGCCTGTTCAAACGCGGAACTCATCGATCACCGTGGTCGCACGTTACCCCGAACTTTGTGGGATGTGCAGAAAGTCAATCTCCCCTTTCTGCTCGAGCAGTCACCGGGGAATCGCTTCGACTATCTGGTACGCAGCAACTGCGTCACGGGGGCGACCATGATGCTCAGAAAAGAGATTCTTTGGAAGTACCTGGCACCAATTCCTGCCAGTTGGATCCACGATCACTGGCTCGTGCTTCTCTGTGAAGTCCTCAACGTAACCGGCTGCACGACTACTGAAGTCTTGACAAAATATCGGCTTCATTCCGGACAAACCATCGGGCTTAAATACCACAAGTGGTTTCCCAAACGTGCCAGCGTCGCGGAAAAAAAAGTACGGTTCCAACAGCGAGCCCAACGGTATGTCGATTTGCTTGAGCATTTACAGCAGCGAATTGTTCCCGAATTTCCCGAAGCTGCAGTCTGGATCAATGCGGTGCAATGTGCCCAACAAAAACTTGACGAGCGGATCCAGCAAGCCGAATGGCCTTGGTGGCGACGGGAGTGGTATCGTCGCTGGGATTCCAATCGACGAGTCGCGTAAATACGATCGAGTCTCGGTGGGGTCTTTTTCCTCGGGCTGCTAAGATACGGGGACCAACCCCCAAACGCAGAGACGACGAGGCTTGCTGATGGTTCGCGATTTTTTGAATGAGAGTCTGTCACACGATCCAGTTCATGGCTACATCCCGTTTATCGCCCGCGCTGGCCTGCCTCAAGAGGAAGCGGCCGAGCAAGACGTGATTGACCATCCCTGGGTCCAGCGAATGAGGCACATTCACCAGCTTCAAACCGCCTGGTGGGTCTTTCCTTCCGCCGAACACATGCGATTTCAGCATATTCTCGGGGCGATGCATCTGGCGTCGGTCGCGATTGACCACTGGTACGATTCGCTCTGTGAAGCCTGTCGAAATGTTCCCTCGCGGGCTTATGTCGAAAGCTTATTGCGAATGGCGGCCCTGTTACATGATGTGGGACATGGTCCCTTCGGGCACTTTTTTGATGACCACTACCTGGATCAGTTTGGCATCACGCATGAAGACATCGGCAGTGCCGTCATCGAGCAGGAACTGGCCGAGATCCTCAGGCGAGTTCGTCGTAATCCCAACGGTCGACTTCAACCTTTGGAAGAATTGGACCCCCAGCAGATTGCTTGGTTGATTCGTCGACCCAAACCGGGTGCCGCTTCCGAAGAGGGACATCCCGATTGGTTACGAAAACTTCGTTCCCTGTTCAGTGGAATTTATACTGTCGACAACATGGATTTCGTCTTGCGCGACGCTTATATGTCCGGCTATAACACTAAAGCATTTGATTTGAATCGAATCCTGCACTATACGTTTTTTACCCCGGCAGGACTGACGATTCACGCACGGGGACTTCCCACGTTAATTAATTTCATCGAAACACGAGCCAATCTGTTTCGCTCGATCTATTTTCATCGCACGGTCCGCGCCATCGATCTGGCACTCGAAGACCTGTTTGCGGAAACGATGCAGCATCTGTTCCAGGGAAATCCGCTCGAGAAACTCGACGACTATCGAAAATTGACCGAGTCCACGTTCATGGTCGATGTGCAGCGCTGGGCTGACAGTCATGACCCCTCGCTGCGCGAACTCGGTGATCGCTGGCAAAAAGTGATTCGTCGCGAAGTCCATTGGAAAATGGCCTGCGAAAGAACCCTCAACTTTCACTCGGGCAGTGCCGAGCGAACCTCGATCTTCTCGGAACCCGATCTCGTGTTACGCCGCGTGCGAGAACGTCTCCCGCGTGAGTTGAAATCACTCGAGCTTAAGATTGATGTGGCCAAACACTATCACCGACCCAGCAGCCGACTCCCCGCCAGCGGTCAAAATTTTTTGCTGGATCCTGCGGTGGGGACCCCACAAGAGCTGTCTGACGATGATTTATTTCGAGCACTTCCGATCAGCTTTTGCGTATTCCGGATCTATTCCCAAGATCATCAGTATGATCAGGTCCTCAATTCCGCCCTGAATGCCGTCCTGGGTGAAGCGAGTGACGCCAAGACCAACATGTGATCCCGCAACAAAATCTGTGGCCGAACCGTCACCGCTTGGAGCGCATGTGGCGTCAAGAAGAAACTTTCAACAAGAACCCCTGTCCACGGCTCACTTCGCCCCGAAACAATAGACTTTGCCGTCCCGACTTTCGCTCCCAATCACCAGCACCCCTTCGCCGACAGCGGGAGCGGCCGAAATCGGCTTTCCTGCATTGAATTTCCAGCGTTCCTTGCCATCCGTCAGCCCCAGTTCATAAAGGTTGCCATCATGGCAACCAATAAAAACTCGATTCCCCACGATGACGGGCGAACTGTCCACTTTGGCTCGGGTGGGAAACGTCCAACTTTTCTTTCCCGTTTGCCGCTCAATACCATGCACGGACTTGTCCCGCCCTCCTACCACCACCAGCTCACTGGTCACCGCTGCCGATGAATGGAAGGGAAAATCCCCATTACCCCCCTGGTATCGCCAAACAACGGCCTGCTTTCGCCAGTCAACAGCGACGACCTCGCTGCCGTAAGTGCCGACGTAAAGAATGTCACCCACGATTGCGGGTGAGGCAATCAGATAGGTTTCCAGCTTGAGTTCGGCTCGTTGCTTCCCCGTCTTGACCTCAATCGTACGTAAGTGTTCATCACAGCCCGCAATAAACGTCACACCGTCAATCACTGCCGGAGCACAGTGAACATATCCTTGCGTCTCAAACTTCCAGGCCAGTGTCCCGTCCTGATTCACACAATAGAGGTGATTGTCGTACGAGCCAAACAGGATCAGCTCCTCGGTCACCGCAGCAGAACTATAGATTTCCCCTCGGGTCACAAACGTCCACAACCGCTTCCCCGTGCTGCGATCAATTGCATGAAAGACTCCCTCTTCATCGCCGAGATAGATCGCATCCGATGTCACGGTCGGCGAGGATTTAAATCCGGGTGCAAAGGAATTCGCCGCAACCTGCTCGACCGATTTGTAGACCCAGACTTTTTCTCCGCTTAAACGTTTTAAGCAAGTTAATTCACCCGAGAGGCAAGGTACGTAGACGAAATCTCCAACAATCGCTGCCGCCCCCAGAATCTGATCTCCCAACGCCACTTCCCAAAGTTTTTCCAGCGGATCCGGTAGCGTTGACGAGGCGACACCAGTCTGAGTCAGGTCATGCCGAAACGAGGGCCAGCTGCTTTTTCCTGGTGGTCCAAGTTCTGCGGCCTGCAATGTCGAAATCATCGAGAGCAAGACGAACGAATACGTTGCCGCGACTCGATACGTGGACCAAGAGAATGCTGGCAAAGGTAATGAGAGCCAAGTGAACGCGAGATCGCCCCGTCGAGTTGCCCCGACGCAATCCCGCTTCGATCCCTGATTGACGCCACCAACATTTCGACGACCCATTGCAAACATGAATATCGGATCCCCAGAGAGAAGGCCACTTGGCCACGACAAGGACTCGGAATCAGGAATCGAAGGCCGACTCATACAATTTCAACAAGCTCATCGCATCCACAGGCCGTGGATTGAATGTCCCCGTCCATTGGTGCGAGGCTTCTTCGGCTAAAGTGGGAAGCATTTGAGCATCCACGCGACAGGCTCGCAACGAGGTCGGTAACTCGGCTGCGAATACCAATCGTTGAATCAAATCCGCAATCAGATCCCCCGCACCCGGATCGTCAGCGGTACATAGCCCTAGGTCGGCAGCAAGCCTGCCATATAATGTTGGAACCGCCGAGGAATTAAACCGGATCACGTGAGGTAGCATCACCCCAATCGCGCAGCCATGAGTCACTCCAAAATGCGCCGTCAGCGGATTGGCGAGGGCGTGCGTGGCACCCAGCATCGAATTTTCAATTGCGGCCCCGGCCAGATGGGCTCCCAAGAGCATTCGCCCCCGTGCTGCGACCCGGGTGATCATCGTCGGTCGCTCACCCAAAACATCGGGTCCCGCGTGATCAGGGCCTGTACGACTGGATGCCGAGCCCGAGGAGGGGAGATCGAGGTTTGCCGCCGTGACGACCGGAAATGCCTCGACAAGCAATCTCCAGGCTCGGCGAGAAAACAGCTGTGAGATCGCGTTCCGTTTGGTCGTGACAAAACTTTCGATGGCATGACTGATCGCATCGATTCCGGTGGTGGCAGTCACCCCTGCCGGCATGCTCAAGGTTAAGTCAGGGTCAAGAATCGCCACACGACAGGCGGCCTTTTTATCACCACACGCCATTTTCATGTGCGTCTTCGCATCCGCGATCAACGCGAACGATTGGGCTTCGCTCCCCGTCCCCGCAGTGGTTGGAATGGCAATCAACGGAAGCATCGGTTTGGTGGCTTTCCCCACCCCCCAATAGTCCCGCATCTCACCCCCGTTGGTCAAAAGGAAATTAATCCCCCTGGCACAATCCATCGCGCTGCCGCCACCGATCGCGACAATCAAATTCACCTCTTGTTTTTTGGCGATCGCCAGACCGCGATCGACATCCTCGGTGGTCGGGTTTGGCTGCACGTCATCGAAAGGACTCACGTCGAATCCGGCATCGTGTAGAAATTGAATTCCCTTCGCAGCATGTCCCGCGCGCTCGATGCCGGGGTCGGTCACGAATAGGATCCGCGATCCGCCGAGTTCTTTGGCGAACTCGCCGAGACGGGCCATGGCTCCAGATCCGAAAACAACACGTGTTCTTGGGTCGAAGTCAAACGAGGGCAACGGATCAAATTCGGCAGCAGAATCCACGGCGGGACTTTCAGCGGCAGGAGTAAAAACCTCTTATTAGTCGAGACGAACAAGAGTAACTCGAATGCCGCGATCACTCAACAAACAGCGGCGATTCCACGTCGGTTCATTTCCAGAACTCTTGACAAATTGTAATCGTTGAATCCATGGATTGTGAGGGGTGAATCCCTGTTTCAGAGTTCGGATTGCATCAACCTGTCATACAGATCATCACCCGACATTGACGAAAACAAGAAAAGCCCGGCATGAGATCACGCCAGGCTTTTCCCGTTCAATTCCACATTTTCAATCAGTCGGTGTGCCCCATCAGACAATCAGAAGTAGGCTCTCGAGAGAGAGCTCACGACTGCTGCTTTGAAACGGCTTCGACAGATTGATTTGCGATGATTACTTCCGATGGCGAATCTTGCTACGCATCTTCCGCTTTTTTCGGCCGAGTTTTCGTCGCCCTTTTCCAGTCTTTTTGACGCCCATTCGCCGTAATCTCCCGTCGCATTCGCGATTCAAATCTTGTAAATCCGCTCCAGAGTCACGCACGATAGCAGGCGGAACGATTCCATTCAAGGATGAATTCATTCTCGTTCAACCGAACGATCGCCATGCATGGCCAGAATTCACGTGTCATCGACTTGAAAACCATCCAACTTGAAAGGCAAACCTCGCCGTCACAGGGGCCCGTCCACATCCCATTTCCTCGTCTTGGACCATCACTTTGCAGGAATCGCGCTTGTGTTCATCACGGGATTCCGCTCAACTATTCCGTATCCGTTTATTTTGAGCGGGACGTTGGGGAAAATTTGAGCTGTGTGGTCATGAGTAGGGCGGCAGTTTTACGACAGTTTTTTGATTGATGGCAAAAAATCAGCCTCTGGAGATCCAGCGATGTTTCCTATGGATAGTTTCTCTCCTCTGGATGGCTTCTCCGATATGCGACGTTTTCGCGCGGCCATGGATTCGGTCGCCATTGTGCGTGGCGTGAAATATTCTCTGTTCACCTTCGGTGAAACCGACCTCCCCTACTTTCTGATCCTGTCCGGCCCCAAGGAAGACCAGGCCGTCAGTATCCGGCGAGGCAACGTGAAAATTTCGCGCCCAATCATTATTACCCCGCAAAATACGCAACCAGAATTTGAAGATTTTTTCGACGATGACGAGGACGAAGATCTCGCACAGTTCATTCTGGCTCGATCGGCATCCTTCTCGAACCTGAAGCTGAAAAACACCACCGGAACCAAACAGGTCGTCAGTGACAGCGTCGAAGAATCGATTGCCAAACTGAATCAGCAATTAGATAAAGAGGACGAGGATCGCGTCGCGATTCTCACCGCCCCCGTCGCGCTGGCCCCCTTCGCGATTTTACGATATGCCACCGAACGAATTCTGCAAAGCGTCCCGGACAATCTGCAGCAACTACGGGAAAAAGGGTTCATCCACTGATTCCCACTGAAGCTCGATCCCGATGCCATCTCATGAATCAACGTCTGGCAATCGTGGTCAGCACCAGCGCATGTCAAGGATTCGTTAGCACTTGGCTAACGAATCCTTGTTCTGTTTTCATGCGGTTCGTTGAGTGAAACAGTGTCAGGTGTGTGGCGTCAGCTATTTCCAGAGGGCCGAGAGCAATCCGGCAATCCCAGGATAAACGGGAGACCCTTCAGCACGGCCCCAAACGGTGCGCAACAGATCTGCCGAAACCCAGACTCCCGCAATCAGCATGCACAAGGACGATAGTAACAGCGAGAAAAATCCCGCGCTCCATTCGACCTCTTGTGCCAACGGCAGCTTTTTGGTTCCGCCAAAACCGAGCTTGCTGGATCCGGACGAGAACGAGTCCTCTTGGTCATCGGCATCATCGTCAAATACCAAATCATCAAGCTCACTTTCCTCGCTCAGATCATCATCCGAAACTTCCAGCTCATCCAGCTGCTCTTCCGCCACCTCATCGATCTCGAAAATACTCTCTTCGACAGATTTTTGCGGACGCTTTTTCGAGACTGGCGGTGCATCGTCTTCATCGTCCTCAAACATGACGACGTTCTGATTCGAATCGCTCAACGATGCCATCTCGGAACTGTCACCAGAATCAAACAGATCCAGTTCAGCGGAACTGGCCGCCTCGTCACCCGATTTCAATAACGGTGCGGTGGCACCGAGATCGTCCTCATCCAAACTCGAAAAAGAGAACTGTTCGGTCACATCCTGATTCTTGCCCGCAACTGCCGCCCCCCCCTTGGATTTGGAACTGCTTGCCGACCGCTTCGTAACGCTACTTTCGGCGAGTAAATCAAATGTTTGACTGCTGGCGAGTGGTCCCGATCCGCTAAGATCACGGCTGGTGATTCCACTATCCGCCAGTCGAATACCGCTCCCCAATCCTTCGAGTGAAATCCCGCTGTCGGCGGGGCGATTCAATTGAATTCCACTGTCATCACTCAGGCGAATCCCACTATCGTTCCCTAACCGGATCCCACTATCTTGCGACAACGAGATCCCACTATCGTTTCCTAACCGGATCCCACTGTCCTGCGACAACGAGATTCCACTGTCGTTTCCTAACCGCACCCCACTGTCCTGTGACAAGGAAATCGACGAATCGGCCGTTTCGAGATGCAGCGTATGGTCGCTGTGAGGATCATCGGGAATCGAAACCATCGCATCTGTTTTTGCGGGTTCACGCGATTGGGGGCCGCCGATCGATTCTTTCAACACCAGAGTCACATCGCTATCACTATGAGCTGGCTTTAATCCGGACTTCGGACCGATTAACTGGACATCGCTGTCGCTGTCCGAGGCAGGAAGTAGACGGACATCGCTATCGCTTGCGGCCAAACGAACATCACTGTCAGAATCTGTTTGAGTCGATTCGGACTTCGCCTTACCGCCTGACTTGGAACCCGAATGAGGAGTCTCGACGATTCGGACATCGCTGTCGGAATCGGTTTGCCCCTTTTTGCGAATTACGGTCGCGTTTCGGCCAAAGTCATCGTCACCCGCGTCGGAAAAATCGTCGATCAAATCCAAGTCGGGGTCTGAATCCGGCTGATGACGGCGATGGTATTCATCAACGTCGTCGGCTTTGAACTTCCAGGTCCCCCGGTCGGCAAAACCACGAACGTCTCCCTTTTCTCGCAAGCGAATCAATTCGTCCGTCTTGATCCCCAATTGAGCGGCGGCTTCTTCCAAACTCAGATATTTTTTGTTCGGGGCCATCATTCATACTCCGCTCAAGACCAAACCGATTTTCATGAGGATGTCGGCAGTTCTTGCCGACTCTCAACATTCTGACCAGCTCAACAGATGAAAAACCAGCCATTACCAGAAAAAAACGAAATTCGGCAGCAAAAATTTCCCGTAAGATTCTACGCGGTGACCCTACGAGGAACAATTGCCAAAACGCTCTCCGGTTTCTGCTTTAGATCGGCGTTTTGGCAAACCTGACTTGGAAAACCTGACGTGGTATCACCAAGGCAATCCATGAAATTCTGCAACAGGAGTCAGGATCGTTAGGGTCGTTGCACAAAACGGAGTGGAAATGAAGGATTGTAACAAAGAATCGGATGATTCCGGTAAATGCTCGGTTCTAGATGCGAGAGATTTTCGTGGAGGCACTTTGCCAAGATCTGATGCAGTCGCCATTCTGCTGTTGGTGCATGTCCCCGATGTGGTCGCCAGGCTGGCACGGAATTCGTTCGGCAGGTCTCAGCGGGCGAATTCCAGTCCGGGGTCCGTGGTCGGGCTGCCGACCAGTTTGAACTGGAAACCCGCGTCGCTGGTCGAAACGACTCTGGCGACCAGTGAGCCACCACCGGTTCGTTCCAGGGTCAAGGTGTTCCCTTCGACCGAGTACAAACCGCTGAAGGACTGTGTCGGTTGGTCTTTGGGGGTAAAACTCCACGTGAAGGTTTTTTCGTTGTCGAACGTCAGTAAGAAGGCCGACCCTTCCTCGCGCGTGGCTTTCCAACTCCCCTGGAAAACAGTCGGTTTGATCTTGATGGGGGGCGTACTGGGTGATGGTTGCAGTGGGGGTGTATCGACCGTGGGGGGCTCGGGCGTCGGTTGTGCTGTTGATGGTGCGGCGAATTCCGATGGGGTTGTTTTTTCCGGTGGAGCGATCATCTGCAGCAGGTCGATCGCGACTTGATCGCGGGGAACCATCGCCACTACCCGTGTTAACATGCGGGCTGCTGCGTCGGGTGACCCGCCTGCCAGATAGTGATAGGCGAGCAAAAATCGGGTGGCGCTGTCGTCCTGATTCTGTTTGGAAACCGCCTCGAGCGCACGAAGATGCGTGGTGTAAATGCGGATATCGCTGTAGATGCTGATCAATGTTTCCCAGTCCCAACCGGGTGAGACGGCGAGTACCGCATGGAGGGTAGCCGCAGCCTGTTGGTAGTCGCCGAGCGCAAACAGGGCGAGGGCACGGAATTCATGGACGACAGGATCTGCCGGATACTGGGCGATCAGCAAGTCACTGATTTCGAGGGCGTCTGCAAACTGATTTTGTTTGAACGAATTGACCGCAGAATTCAATAAAAGCTGCTGCTGACTTTCCCCTTGCAGGATCGAACCGGGCTGAGCCGCAGGGGTGGAAGATCGTCGAGACGCCATCGGAATCGGTTGCGAATAGTTGAATCTCTGTGAGGGGATGTTGGTCTGATTCAGGTTGCTCACGTAAGGGTTCGAGTAACTCAAATAGCCGCTGCCATAGGGGAGCACGCCGTATCCTCCCTGGGTCATTCCCCAGACAAACGGCTGAGCTCCTGAAAATCCGGTCCCATTTCGAAACCCTTGGCTGGGATACGAGTTCACCACTCGGGTCTGATTGCTTTGGCCGAATGTGTTACCGTTGGCAATGTGATTGCCGTTGCTAACAGGGTTACCGTTGGGAACGTGGTTACCGTTGGGAACGTGGTTATCGGTGCCATGACGATTGAGGTGTCTATGGAGATGGTTGATGGAACCGGGGCTGGTTGATCCGGGATGGGGTCCCGTACGATGCGTCAATTCATCTTGTGTCCCTGATCCGCTACCAAATCCGCTGAGGGTCGGTTGATTGAGCCTTGAATTTGCGGATTGGTCGGAAAAGCCGGGGCCTCCGCCCACAGTGCTGGGGGACGGGGTTGAGAAGGGTTTGTCAGGCGGATTCCCCGTGGCGGAATCACGGCGATGCGGTTCAACGTTCGCCGCGGGGTTGGGTGTGGATCCTTGGTTTACAGTTCCCTGGTTTACAGTTCCCTGGTTTGAATGGGGAGTGAAATTCGGTTGTAGACGGCGATGGCCTCCCTGCGGTGCTCCCACCGGTGGCGAACCATTTGTCAGGCGATGATTGGGTTGGGGAATACCTGGCGGAGTCGGAGTCTTGGCTTGACTGGGAGTATTTTGACTGGGCGCATTTTGATTGGGGGCATTGGAATAGACTTGACCAGTCACGGCAGTGGCGGAGTTGCCAATCACGGTTTGATTCGCCCCGATCGAGGGTTGTGGCGAGGCTGTCCCCGCAGCGCCTCCTACCGCATTTCCACCCTGAAAACCGGTGTGAGGCCGACCTCGATGAATTCCGGAATTTCCGTTGAACGTGGGGCCTGACGAAGCACCGGGAGGGGATCCCACGGGAGCATTTGGAGTAACTCCTGGTTGCAGATTACTACGAAAGCCGGGGTTGGAGATCGCCGGGGCGGAACCGCCGGGTGCCGAGCCAACGGGTGCGGAACCTCCCCTGACTCGGTGCTGCATGCCACCACCACCACCACCACCACCACCACTTGGTGCGATGGGGGCATTTGGTGCGCTCGGACGACTGGGTGCGCTCGGTGCGCTGGGAGCAGGGGAACTGTGTCCGGCCCGATGCTGGTGAACTGGCCTGCCACCCGGTTGTGCCCAAAGTTTGGCGTGATTGTCGCCAGCCAAAGGATGGAAACCACTCAATAACGATCCGAGGAAAGCGGCCATCGCGACCCAATCGGTTGATTTCATAATCTGGATTTCCTCAGAAGTGCCTTGAGCTGTCCCCTGCCCTGACTCATTCCCGTTTGCCGAGCAGGCCAGCGACGGAGCGTCCTCAGCAGCGTTTCCGACGCAAATTCGCAGCGGAAAATTTCACATCCAGACCAACCGCTGGCGTACTTGAGCGAGTGGAAAGTCTTGATTGTCGATGCTCTTAATTGCCGATAATAGCGTGTTCCAGCTGATTCAGGGACGACGGAATCTGAATCGAACCGGGAAAAACGTAGATTCTCAAAAATCGTTTTTTGCCGATGTTCTTGAGGTTTTGGTGTCCAATTCACGCAGGGTTCGCATGGAAAGCAAACCAGAAGTGAAAAATCGCGGATTTACCACCTCAGCTTTGCCATTTTTCGTGATCGAATTGTGATTGGAATTTCAGGACGTTCCCCACGATAGGAATTGGGTTTGTCGTGCTGGTGAAAACCGAATCCGGACCCTCGTCCCGTGATTTTTCTTGCGAACGTGATACAGTCAGGGTGATTCGTCCGCGACATGGCTCGAACAGAGGGATCAGAGGGGTGAATGACTTCAACGAGATGATGGGAACAGGTTCATGGGATGGTTTTGGGGATTGTTGGTGAGTTTAATCATCGTGCTGGGGGCGGCGTTTGCCGTCATTCCCCTTGCCGCCTGGTGGAAGCGCCGCGATGCTCGTCGGGCAATCGCCCTGTTTCATCAGCGACGTGAGATGTTGGAAGCCAAGTTTTTCGAAATGGCACAATCGCTCGGCAAGCCGCGGGGATTGAAGTGGCTTGATTGTGACTGGTCGGACGATGTGACATTTGGTCGCGACAAGACTTCGGGATTGCTCACCGCATTTGCTGGGATCAACGTCCACTTCGAAGCGATCGCGGGAGGGGACATGGAAGATGTCGAGGCGGTCTCGACCGTGCGCGATGCGGCGGCCCTGTTTCATTTCCACCAGGGGGCATGGGGTACCGGGGGAAAAGCTTTGTTTAATATGAATCCTCAGGTCGCCTTGGAAAAACTCGTCGCTCAGTTTGAACCGATCTCAATTCAGGAATAAACGATGAATACAATCAATGTCATGCTGGATGTGATGGAAGTTTGCCGTGTTCGAACGTTGCTGACCCTCGAGGAAATTGCCAAGCAGCCGGACCCTGCAGCCGTGCTGGGTTGGCGACCGGGTCCCGAGCGAGCTCATCTTGGCTGGCAACTGACCCACATCGGGATTACCGAGGAGCTGACCGCGACGGAACGGATGCGGGGGCTGGTTCCTGCTTTTGCCGACCTCGTCCCTCGTTTCAAGTTTGGCAGTACTCCTGACAACCAGATTCCTTCGCTCGATTTGATTCGTCAGGTTTTGACCGAGTCACGTGAGCACGTTCGCGAATGTTTTTCGCATTACGGCGAATCCGACCTGGCAACCATTCCGGTCTGGTATCGGGAGCGAGGCTGGGATATCCGTCGGATTCTGCAGATTCTCTGCTGGCATGAGGCGCATCACCAGGGGCAGGCGCACATCACCCTGAACCTTTGGAAAGCCTCACAGCCGAAAGGATAAGAAACAACGTTTCCACGAGGATTTTCATGCGAATCCGTTGTACGCTGTCGATGCTGGCGATTCTGTCGAGCTGTTGCGTTGTTGTTTGTTCAGCGCGCGCTGATACGTTTACCGTTCGTGAAGACGACGGTCAGACTGTGACTGTTGAGGCACGTCTCGTCGGGGAAGGCCAGGGTGCCGTGGCGCTCGAACGAACGGATGGCCGGATCGAAGTGGTTCCCCAACAACAGATCCTCAAAAGAGACCCGGGTGCGGATCCCGAACCGATTTCTTGCTCAGAAATGATCGAGCGGCTGACAGCGAGGTTTGGTGCCGACAAGTTTCGTGCGTACTCCGATTCCCCTTACGTGATCGGTCTGGTTCTGACCGAACCGTTACCCAAAAACTATGAGGGGAAAGCGACCGCTTGCCTGAAGCGTGCGGCAAGTTTTATGAAGACGGTCGAGAAACTTTTTCTTGATTTTGTGAACGACCTGAAGATCGACCTGGAAAAACCACGCTTCCCGCTGGTCCTGCTGATTTTTGAGACTGATGATGACTTTATCCGCTTCACCGCCGAAGAAACGGGTGGACAAGGTCTTTCTGCCGGATTGATCCTGGGTTATTACAACGGATTATCGAATCGGCTCGTGATTCGGATGAGTGAATGTCACACCTTTGAGACCCCCTTGCATGAAGCGATTCATCAGCAGGTCTATAATCGCGGTCTAATCCAGCGACTTGCCCCCTCACCCGTCTGGTTCAACGAAGGGATTGCGACCGGTTTTGAGGGGAATGGAGACAAGATCAAAGGGGGGCCCCTTCGTGTCAGCGCCCGATACGGGCGGCGGGCACGACTGGCCACATCCGTCAACTGGGACCAGATTGTGGCCGACGACAAAGCCTTTCGGGGGGATGTTCTGGCAGGCGAAGCCTATGCCCATGCCTGGTCGATTCACTGGTTTCTGGTGACAAAATACCGCAAACAATACATCGAATACCTGCGACGCCTCGGTGAGAAATCGACTCTTCAAGTCGATGATGCGATGACGAGGACTAACGATTTTGAACGGGCGTTCGGAAAACCGGTTGGAAAATTGCAGGGCGAGTTCCCGCAGTGGGTGGAACAGGCGGCTCGAAAACAAAAAATCTCGTTTGAAGAAAAAATCCCACAAGGGCGCTTGATCTCACAGATGAATCTGGCCGAGGTCGAAATATCGGCTGTCGAAAATCAGCGCGCGGGAGCTCTTTCGGCGGAAGGGCAACTGCGGAATCTCTCACACCTGCGTCCGATGAGTTTTTACGTCACCATCGAAACAAACGCTGGGAATTATGCCGAGTGGTATCTCCCCAGTGTCGCGCCGCAGAAAATTGTACCGCTGCCACAGCGACTGGCCCAAAAGCAGCTGAACGGTGCGCGGGGTGGGGACAATCGAACCTTTCGTGTGAAAGTCAAAACCACCGTCCCTGAGAGTGAAATGGGTAAGAAGTGGCAAAGTGGGCAGCTTCCGGTTCCGCTGGGTGGCGATCAATAGACCCAGGCCTTCCCGTTTCGGCAAATCTTGCCGCAGGCATCTTCAGACTTCGGTCATGCGAGTGTAACGGATTTGCCGATAATTCCTTGTAAACGGTCGCATGAGACGTTCGTGGCATCGCTGGTCGGATCCGGGATTGATCCCTGTTGGGGATCAACTTGTTTGCGGGATTGGGTATGCGTGACGAGAGGCTCGGATCGTGAAATTATCAGGTATCATCATCCGGAAAGAGACTCGATCATGGATCTTGCCAGTTGGGGCTTTCGATATTGGCCGTTTGATCGGACCTTTGCAGCAGACCGATTTTTCGCGAGCCCGCAACATGACGAAGCGATGTCGAGGCTGCTGTTTCTCGTGGAAGAATCGCGTCGTTGTGGATTGGTAAAAGGTGCTGCCGGTACTGGAAAAACATATCTGATGTCGCTGACTCAACAACGAGCTCAACGATTGGGACGGATGGTGGTCCGCTGTGATGCGACAGGGCTGACCTGCGAGGAAGTGCTGCTGCAGGTGGCAACGGCTAGCCAGGTCCCCTGTGACCTGAATTCCACCGCCGCTCAACTTTGGTATGGCCTTCGAGCACGTTTTGCGGCCCTTTCACTGATCCGACAACCCGTGGTGCTGTTGATTGATCATCTTGATTCGAGCGATGGGGGAGTGCTGCAGGCGATTCGACGACTGAATCAGCTCGCCGATCTGGTCGGATTGAAGTTGACCGTCGTGCTGGCAGTCACGGACCAGGTTGTCCCCGCACTTCTTCAAGACATGGTCGAATTGCGGATTGAATTGAATCCCTGGTCTGTAGGCGAGACCTCCCAGTTTATTCATGATGCGACCCGTCAGGCGGGAAGACTGCAACGACTGTTTACGGAAGAGGCGATTCAGGGGATTCAAGAAATCACCCAAGGGATTCCGGCAAAAATTGTCTCGCTGGCGAATTTGAGTTTGTTGGCTGTGGGAGGAAACGAAGTTCAGGTCGTCACCCGTGATTGTGTGGAAGCGGCTGCGGCTGAGTTCCTTCCGCAGGCTCAGCGTCCTGGTGGTTTCGCCCCGTCACCAGCGACAGGTCTCTCAAAAACCAAACGCCGTCCCAGTTCGGTAGGGATACTCGGTCGCTGACATCACCCACAGGGGCCGACCACAGGGGTGGAACCAGCGAGGCGGGATCCGCTTACCAAATCCTTATCGCCATACGCGACCCCATTCGGCAAAATAGAGCGGCCCCAGAAACATTCCGCAGAGCCCGGATAGCAAGCTGACGAGAGCGATGCATCGGCAGGAGATGGTTTGGTTTTCGGGGCGTGAGTCTGACAGTAACAGGAACCCCTGGATTGTCGCGGCAAAGCCGAGGATGGATGCGGGGAGTACTCCCCAAAATTCCGGCCGCATCGCCAAGGCCGACAGGCCGATTGATGTCAGTCCGCAGGTCATGGGGACCACAGGTCCCCAGGTTGATCGTGTACTCCGCCGGTATCGCGAGACTTTGTTCTCGATGGGCAGAACGAGAAATGGCGATGATTCGCTGGGTACAATCTCGCTGGCGTTGTCGACCTCATGCGAAATCGCCTCATCCACAGTAGGGATGATTTGAGACAGATCAGCATCGGCGACAGCTTGGGATTCGCTGCTGTGCTGTTCGGCTTGATCGCGATTCTCGGAACTCGTCGAGATCGTATTGTCCGCTTGGGGATTTCCCACCCTTCCCCGCCGCATCACCTCGAAGAGGCTGTGAGGCCTTGAGTTGGTTGCCGGTCCTGTCAAATCTGCATCGACAGAAGTTTCCGCTGGGGGGAGGTCAATCGGACTTTGAGGAATCAACGACCACAGGCTGCGAGGCTTGGGAAGCGGTTCCGGATCAGGTTCGGGTAGCGAGTCCATCGTACCCTTATCTTGGCCATCCCCCAGCAGAAACGCAATGTTATGGGATCACGAAAAACAGTCCGGTCACGACGGCTGCTTCGACGACGGCCGCTTCGGCGTTCAAAGGAACCTGATAGTGCAGTTTCGCTGCGCATTCGCCGGGTCGGTAGTAGCCCAACGGAGATTCATACGAACAAGGGGGGGTGATGACCATCTGGTAGGGGAGGAAAAGCGCCTGGGTGCCGAAGCGACCCAGCGAGGCGAGTGGCTGAATGAGTGGGTGGTGTGTATGGCCGTATCGCTCGAGTGCCGGGTCCGAGAAATAGAGCGGGTGATAACAGAAATTGCTGGCTTCCCAAGCGAGTCGAATTTGGGGGAAGGATCTTTCTTCGTAGGGTTTTGGATTAAATGGGATGTTGATTTCTTTCCCTTTTTCGAGTGCAAACTGACGGATATCACGATCTTGATCGCGATCGTAATACGGTTTGATACCGCTGATCATCCGTTCCATCGGGGTTCGCGGCCCCGCCTGATTGGGCTGGTCGTTAAGAGTTGGGCTGATCGGATTTTGATTCGATGTCGCGGAAACGGCGGTTCTCGCGGTACGGTTGTCTGTGGCCCGATCTTTGACGGTCCCTTCGAGAGTCGTGTTCTCAGTCGCAGCATTCGAGTCGGCCACTTGAGTCGGGCTCAACGCATCAGGCGCAAAATCGATTTCCGCTTCGCCTGTCTCTTGATCGAATACCGGGCGTGCTGGACGAATCCAGTCGGCGGAATCCTCGACCGGTAATGCAGCCAATCGAGGAATCGAAAAGCCGTCAGTCGGTAAGGGAGGAAGGGCCTCGTCTGCTGCCGTCTGCTGCTGTTCACGTGACAGCGTAGCGGGGACACTGCGTCGAGGAGACTGAGTTTCTGCGGGATATTGCTTTTTCACCCGCTCCCAGCGTTCTGCCGCCGAGCGTTGTTTCAAGTTTTCGAGCATGGTACTGGCCCTGCCCGCGTCCTCTTCGGCGCGAACGGCTTGAAACGTCGTCAACGTCATGACGAGACAGCAGAGCCAGCTCTTGACACCAAACGCAGGAAACCGTGTTCTTTTGAAACCGAAGTTGGACATGTTAATGGATCTCCCTCATCATCGCCGCGTTGACCGGCAAAAACTCTGCGGAAATCGGTCTGCAGTGCGAAAGTCCCTCTTTGCACTCGTTCCGCCAGGCGATGGCTATCAAAATACATCGGCTGTTGAAGCTGGGTAAACCGCATCTCACGCAGATTCACATTGGAGATCGGCAGAGATTGCCGATTGGCGTGCTTTACCACAATCGAAAAAGGTGTGCCGAACCAGTGACTTCGCAGTGAACGAGGGATTTATTGGGATCCGTTCAGCAAAGGCCACGACTGAAGAGGGTTTCCACGGCTGTCATGGACGAGCTATTAAAGATCGGCAGCATCAGGGCAATCAGCACAAACAAAATCACACCCGCCATGATCACGAGCATTAAGGGTTCGAGCAATCGCACCACCAAATCCAGTTGGCGATTTGTCTGACGTTCCATCTTGTCGGCAATTCCGACCAGAACCTGTTCCAGGTTGTTTGCCTCTTCACCGACGGCGATCATTTCGAGGACATCGACGGGAAACTGTCCACATTCGGCTAAGGGTTGTGCCAGTGATCGTCCCGAAGAGACGTGATCTGCGGCTTGGGCGATCGCAGCGCTGATGACGCGATTGCCGGTCGCATCTTTGGCGATATTCAGTGCACTTAAGATCGGCACCCCATTTCGCAGTAAGGTACCGAGGACTCGACAAAAGCGTGCGACGGCCAAACTGCGGATGACGCGACCAATGCCGATGATTTTCAAGCGAACTTGATCCAATCGCAGTCGACCGATGTCATTGGCGAAATAACGTCGAATGAAATACAAAGCAACTCCGATGATGATCAGCATGACCCAACTGTATCGCTGCAGAAAACCGCTGGCGGTCAGCAGGGCAATTGTGGCCCAGGGAAGCGTCCCCTCTGCCCGCATGGTTTCAAAGAGCGGCTCAAATTTCGGTACGAAAAAGATCAGCATTCCGACCAGAATCAAGCCACCGACGACGACGAGAAATGCCGGATAGGCCATCGCTCCGACAACGCGCCCTTTCAATTCCTCCTGATGCTCGGTGAAGTCTGCGATCCGTTGCAGCGATTCTTCCAGAAAGCTTCCTTCTTCACCGGCCCGAACCATGCTGATTGTGAGATCATTGAAGACGGTTGGATGTTGACGCATCGCTTCCGCCAGCCTGGTTCCGTCGGCAATCTGGTCGCGGACTTCTTGCACCACCAATTTCAGGGTCATCTGCCGCGTCTGCTTGACGAGCAGATCAAGAGATCTGAGGAGCGGCACACCCGCGCGTAACAGGTCTGCCAGTTGTGTGTAAAAAACGGCCAGAACTCGGGCCGGAACGCGCCGAGTTTTGTTGGCTTGATGCGCTTTCGCTGCTGCAGCCAATGTGATGGAAATGGGAAACAAGTTCTTGGCGGTCAGCGACCCGAGCGCTTCCCGCTCGGAGGCCGCCGAAACAGTTCCGTCAACCTGTTTTCCCGATAATTCCCGTGCAACATAACGAAACTCGGCCATGAAAACCTCGGTCACGACGATTAATTGTCACGACGATCAGAAAACGGATCCTGTCTCATCGAGGGTCCTGCAGTCGGTGGCAAGTTGAAAAAACTTGCCGCCGGTGTCGGCAGCCAGCGGGCGACGGAACGATCGCAGCCCGCTCTTCGATTCGGATCCATGGGGATACTCGATGCGGATAATCGTTACAGTGACCATCCCGGACGATAGTCCCGTTTCAAAAAGCGATCTGCTTCAGGAGAATCGGTCTTAAAGTTCCGAGTATCCCAAACCAGTGGTTTCCCGGCGCGATAGCTCACATTTCCCAGTAACACCGCCTCGGTCAGATTTCCGCCATATTCGAAATGAGATGAGGTGCTGCCATTTGTGCGGATCGCGGTGAGCCATTCGGCGTGGTGTCCGGCGACCGAGTTTTCAATCCAGGGTTTCACGGGGACTGCGGTCTTTCCTTCTTGCATGAAGAGTTTGTGGGACCCGTAGTCTGCGATCAGGCGGCCATCCGCTCCTTCAAACAGCACCGCAGAGCCCATCTTGTAGGCCTCGGCCCCTTCGGGCATCCATCCGCCATGCGACCAGGTCAGATGGACTGGCGGCATGTCACCCCTGGCGGGAAATTTGTACTCGACCCGCATCCGCATGGGGCATTCGTTGTCCCCGTCATGACCTTTTTCTCCCGTCGCTGCGACGGACGAGGGGGCTCCCAATTCCAGTGCCCAGAATGGCAAGTCCATGAAATGGCAACCAAAATCCCCCAGCTGACCACCGCCGAAATCCCACCAGTAACGCCAGTTGAAGTGGAAATGGGCTTCGTTGAAGGGGCGAAACGGAGCGGGGCCGATCCATTTGTCGTAGTGAATGTGGGAAGGAGTTTCCATCGGTTTCACCGCGGGGAACGAGCGAACGCCGCTACCCAGCCAGACATGGACACGTTCCACCGGCCCGATTGTTCCGGCCCGAATCATCTCGACGACACGGCGATAATTTGGTTCGGCGTGAATCTGATTTCCCATCTGGGTGGGAACGCGTGCCTGGGCATTCAGCTTACGCAATTGACGGGCTTCCCAGACCGAATGCGTGAGCGGTTTTTCGCAGTAGACGGGGAGTCCTTTTTTGAGTGCGGCGGCGACCACGATGGCATGCATGTGATCGGGGGTGCTACAGACGAGACCATCCAGGTTGGCGACCTCGAGCGCTTCTCGAAAATCGACAACCCGCTTGGCATTTGGGAATCGGGCTCCGGCCACTTCGAGTCGCCGATCATCGATATCGCACAGGACGACGATGTTTTCGTTCGCCACCCCGTTCAAGTTGGCTTGACCTCGATCGGCGACACCAATGACCGCCAGGTTCAATTTTTCATTGGCGGTTTTCGGTTCTTTGGCAGAAACCGGTTGGGGGCTCGACAAAATTCCCGCGCCACCAATCGCCGCGCCGGCAACGGCTGTGCCGGCGGCGACAGCCGCTTCGAGAAATTCGCGTCGACTCAAATCACGTTTCATCGTGAGGCTCCGGGCGAGAAAAAGTAACGAATCAGGGAATTCCAAAATGGATCGGTGGACAAACGGACGTTATCGCGCTTCAATAGACCAACCACTGCAAAGAATCGCAAGTGCCACCCGACATTCCCTGGCGGGACTCAGGAAATCTTCAGGTTCAGTCAATCGACCCAGGTCTCCTGCTTCCTCATACTACGTGACTACGTGGCCAATTTCCTGCATCGTATCCGATTCCTCCGCAGACTCGAGTTACCTTGTCGACAATTCTTTCCATAACAGACGAACCAACCAAAACAGACGAACCAAAAATGTCGACCAACCTCCCCGCACGCGGAAAGACCATTGCGGTCATGCCCGCCTACAATGCCGCTCGAACACTCGAAAAAACGGTCGCCGATATTCCTCCGGGTGCGGTCGATGAAATCATTTTGGTTGATGATTGCAGTCGTGACAACACCGTCGAGATCGCCAAGCGACTAGGGCTCACCGTCATCCGCCACGAGAAAAATCTTGGCTACGGCGGGAATCAGAAGACCTGCTATCAACGTGCTCTTGAAAACGGAGCCGATTATGTCGTGATGATTCATCCGGACTATCAGTACGACAGTCGTGTGATTCCTGCAGCGATTGAATTCATTCGACTCGGGATTTGTGATTTTGTCATGGGGTCCCGCATTCGGACGCGTCGAGAAGCGCTTTCGGGAGGGATGCCACCTTGGAAATACGTTGCCAATCGCTGTCTGACCTTCACGGAAAACGTCGCCTTGGGGCAGAATCTTGGCGATTTTCACAGTGGCTTTCGGGCGTACCGCCGCAGTGTGCTCGAAACGATCCCCTACCTGAGAAACTCGAATGATTTCGTTTTTGACAGCGAATTCCTCGCTCAAGCGGTTCACTTCGGTTTCAAGCTGGGAGACATTCCGGTCCCGGTCCGTTACTTTGATGAAGCGTCGAGCATCAATTTTCGCCGCAGTGTCACCTATGGATTCTCGACCCTGAATGTGCTTGCCAAGTTTTGGGGTCGAAAGACCGGGGTCTGGCGTTCTCCTCTTTTCGACCCCGTTGCCCCGGCGAGCCCTGAGTTGAACCACCAGGAATAAGCTGAACCATTACTACCGCATAGAACCATCAGAACGAAAAAACCTCTCATGCGACTTGCAACTGTTCTGACCCCGATGTCTGACGAGAACTTGACCCTGGCGGCACAATGCTCGGTCACCGATGTGGTGGGGCGGTATCCCGGTACAAATCTGGATGATCTGTTGCGGCTGCGAGATCGGATCGAATCATTCGGTCTGCGACTGGCCGCGATTGAAGGCTATCTTCCCATTGAACAAATGAAGATTGGTCGGGATGATGGCAGCGAACTGGCGGCGATGAAAACGCTGCTGAAAAACATGCAAACCGCAGGGATCCCCCTGCTCTGCTACAATTTTATGGCGGGGACCGATTGGGTGCGAACCCGACTGGATCTTCCCGAACGGGGTGGAGCCAAGGTCACGGGTTTTCGTCTGGCCGAAGTGAAACAGGCAATGTCACTCAGTGCCAATGCCTCGGTCATTGATCAAAATCCGATTTCCGCTGAAGAGCTCTGGAAAAATCTGGAGGTGTTTCTGCGCGAATTGATTCCCGCTGCCGAAGCCGCAGGGGTGACGATGTGCATGCATCCTGATGATCCCCCGCTGCCAGAATTACTGGGCAAGGCCCGCATCATGAATTCGGTCGAGAACTTTGAGCGACTGGTTGACCTCGTTCCCAGCAAGTCCAATGCGATCTGTTTTTGCCAAGGGACTTTTGCGACGATGGGTGTCGATATCCCGGCGACGATCCTGCGATTGGGATCTCATATTCGCTACCTCCATTTTCGCGATGTGCGGGGGTCGCGTGACGCGTTTGTCGAGACGTTTCATGACAACGGCGACACCGATATGGCCGCAGCGATGCGTGCCTACCGTCAGATCGGGTACAGCGGCCCCATTCGGCCCGACCACGTTCCGCAGTTGTTTGGCGAGGATGATGGTGAACCTGGATACACCATGCTTGGTCGCCTGTTCGCGTATGGGTACATCCGTGGCCTGATGCAGGCGACCGAAATGTGACCCGGTGATTTGCAAGAGGATGGCCTCTTCATCCGCGTCCGCTGGCTGGGGGATGCTGGCAGGATCCTCGCGTCGATCCATTGGGATGGAATCCACGACCAGAAATCTCAGAACCGGCGTTCGAATCCGATCCCTTGACTTCGTCCCCAGATATCAACAAACGGGACCAGTTTGAACTGGTTGTTCGGGTGATACCGCATGGAGGCGATCGATTTGCCAATCGCATAACCGAGAGCAGCACCAAACACGACATCAGAAACTTGGTGCTGGTTCTGATCGATCTCGCTCCACCCAATCAAGCCCGCTGTGATGTAGGCAGGGACACCACCCCGCCAGCCGTAACGTTCATCGATCACTGCGGCTAAGGCAAAACTCGTCGCAGCGGGGGCCGAGGGAAATCCGTGATCCTGAATCGAATCGAACGCCCCTCCATCAGAACGATGGGTTCCTGTCGCGTATTGCAGTGCGAGTGACCCAACGATGCTCAAGTTAAAACTGGCAAACATCGTCGTGGAAAGTTCATGCAGGTCCTCATTCTGCTGCAGCAGACTCGTCGCATAGAGACCCGCAATCAACGGAATCTGCACCGAAAACGGGTCGCCAAAGTGCGCAACCGTGTCGGTAAAGCCTCCTCCATACGGACCATGTTGCTGGACATCCTGAGCGACATGGTCGTCGACATTGTTACGGAGAATCAAAGCCACACCCGCGAACGTCCCCAAAAAGAGCGCGTTTTCACAATTTGCAATCCCACGCAGATCGGAACTCCATCGCCCGGGGATTCCCCGCACGTCTTCGCAAAGACTGAATTGATGCAGGTCCAGCTCATGGACAGGACAGAGTGGACGAATGAGTTCCGTGGAAGGGAGTTGCGATGACCCAGACTCCATCGCCCCATGGCCATTCGTGACCTCGTGACAATACGCCGCTGGCAAACCGTCGGCAGCGACATGCTCGGCAAATGGGATTGAATCCGCGTCCGTGTCCATTGGATTCGATATCGGATCGAAACCGCGTAATGGGCCGCTGCGATGACTGGGTGCCAAGCGGCGTCGGCTCCTCTGTTCAAAAGCGGAGTCGTCAAGCGAAGAGTCCGAGACCAGATTGCTGGTGCTCCACATTGCATGGCCTGAGTTCAAAGCATGGCCTGAGTTCAAAAACCATGGCCGATAGCGAGCTCGTTGGGCAGGGCGCTTGTTGCACTTCGGGCAGCGTCGCGGATCTTTCAAGTGATGACATTCGGCAACTTCGGAATCGGCACCCCACACCACCGTCTGTGACTGTGATAGCCACAGTCCACCCAGGCAAAGCAGTAACAACCCCAGTCGCCGACAAAAGCCGGAAAGGGGAAGCACTTCGTCGAAATGGCGACGAGGGTTCATGGGTGAGCAACTGAATTGAAGTGAGGATAGAAGAGATGTGACTGCGATTCTCGCCGGATCGCAAACTAAGTCAATCTCAGCTTTTTTTCGGCGGTCAGGCCGGGACCACAGGAGCTTGGATTGGGTGGCATTACTTAATTGCCGTACTCAATGGCATGGTAAGGGGGGATGACTGGCGGGTGTTCGCTTGTCCGGCAGATTTGGTATCCCCCCTCGCGCCTTGCAGTGCAAATCAGGTAATTGCAGTGCAAATCAGGTAAGAAGGGAAATCTCCTGAGATCGACGTCTCAACTCGTCCACTTCCTGTTGAGCGAGCCTTGGGAGTTCTGCGATTCTGACCGCCTCGTCAACGTGTGCCACGGCTCCAAACCCGATGATCGCGGATGTGATCGGCGGTTTTGACAACACATAACGTAATGCCATTTCCCGTAAGGCTGTCATCGAACCGAGTTGCTTTGCCAGCTGTTCGGCATGGGATTGATCCTGGTGGTAAAGCGCAACCGGAAAAAAGGGAGTCTGCAACGTATGCTCCGAGGGTTTGTTTCCCAGCAGGGCCCCGGCCGCGAAGACACGAATCGCAAAAATCCCCATCCCCAATTGGTTCGCTGTCTGCAGAAAACCACCGTAATTCTGGTCTGTTTTGATGCCGGGGATCGTCTGCAATGCACTCAAATTCAAGAGATGTACCGGGGCCTGGATCGTGGCAAAACGACCAGACTGCATGACGGTCGTTAATGCCTCTGCATCGCCGATTCCGGTCAGTCCAAAATGATCGACCCAACCCGCGGCACGAACCTCTTCCATCCCCGCCAATAACCCCTTGGGGCCGAGAACATCCTCGGGGGTAATTGAGGTGGGTTGATCGTGGCGATGATGAGTGATCGAATTATGGATCTGCAGCAGCGTTATCCGACCGGTTTTCAAACGCTCCAGGCTCCCTTTCACCGATGCGACCACGAGCGGGCGAAGGTCGGTTTCTGTGGTCAGTGAAACCCGAACTTTCGTCGCCACATGCACCGGCGGATCTGGACGAAGTTCTGCCAACACCGTCCCCAAGTTCGCCTCGGAGCGGCCATGGCCGTAGGTGGCAGCGGTATCGAACCAGTTGATGCCCCGCTCGATCGCGCGAGCAATCACCCCCCGCTCGGTTTCGACCGCAGTCATGGAAGTCAATAACCCAGAGACTGGCCCTGCCCCAAACGAAATGGCGGAAACAGCAAGACCTGTTGATCCCAGTTGGCGAAACAGCATGATGTGATTTCTGAACGAATTCCGATTTGATGGGGAATCATCGGCAACCTGAACACGAAACAGCCCGCAAGAGCGAACTCCTGCGGGCTGTGTGTTTCTTTAAGAGATCAGGACATCGTACGATTAGTACATGTCGTCGTGATCGCTATGGCCACCGGCCTTCTTATCAGCGTCTTTTGGCTTTTCGGCGATTAGGGCATCGCTGGTGAGCAGCAGGGTCGACACGCTGGCTGCGTTCTGCAGGGCACTGCGGGTCACCTTGCAAGGATCGATGATACCGGCCTTGACCAGATCTTCGTACTTGCCGGTTGCGGCGTTGTAGCCGAAACCTTCTTTGTGTTCAGCAACCTTTTCGCAGATCACTGCGCCATCAACACCGGCGTTGTCAGCGATCTGGGTCAAAGGAGCACGGCAGGCGCGAACGATGATGTTGAAACCGGTGGTTTCGTCTTCATTGAGGCCAGTTGCCTTGAGTTCGAGTGACGAGCGAAGCAGAGCAACACCACCACCAGGAAGAATACCTTCTTCCACAGCGGCACGGGTTGCGTGCAAGGCGTCTTCAACGCGAGCTTTTTTCTCTTTCATTTCGCTCTCGGTCGCGGCACCGACGTTGAGTTGAGCCACTCCACCCGACAGCTTGGCAACTCGTTCTTCCAGCTTTTCACGATCGTAATCGCTGGTTGACGAAGCGAGTTCACGGCGAATCTGTTCGATCCGGGACTTGATGTCGGCAGACTTGCCGTGACCTTCGATGATCGTGGTGTTGTCTTTGTCGATGACGATCCGCTTGGCGCGACCGAGATCAGACAATTGCACGTTTTCGAGTTGGATACCGAGGTCTTCGAAAATTGCTTGACCACCGACCATGATGGCCAGGTCTTGCAGCATGGCCTTCCGACGATCGCCGTATCCAGGTGCTTTCACTGCCGAGATCTTGAAGGTACCACGCAGCTTGTTGATCACGAGGGTCGCCAACGCTTCCCCTTCGACTTCTTCAGCGACGATTAACAGCGGCTTGCCACTGTTCACAACCTTTTCCAGCACAGGAACCAGATCCTTGATGCTGCTGATCTTCTTTTCGTGGATCAGGATGTAAGCATCTTCGAGCACGCATTCCATCGAGGTGGAATCGGTGACGAAGTAAGGAGACAGATAGCCGCGATCGAACTGCATCCCTTCGACGACTTCGTAGGTTGTCGTGAGCGACTTCCCTTCTTCAACGGTGATCACGCCGTCTTTACCGACTTTTTCCATCGCGTCAGCGAGGATATTACCGATCTCGGCGTCACCGTTGGCAGCGACCGTTCCGACCTGAGCGATCGATTTTTTGTTTTTGCATTCGACAGCCATCGCCTTGAGCTTGGCGACGATCTGCTCGACCGCTTTGTCCATACCACGCTTCATGTCGATTGGGTTGACCCCGGCGACAACGGCTTTCAAGCCTTCCACGTAAATGGCTTCAGCCAAAATCGTTGCTGTGGTGGTTCCGTCACCGGCGATGTCCGAAGTCTTGCTGGCGACTTCACGAACCATCCGGGCCCCCATGTCTTCAAACTTGTCTTCCAGTTCGATTTCACGGGCAACAGTCACACCGTCCTTGGTGACGGTTGGCGAGCCAAAGCTCTTTTCGATAATAACGTTACGACCGCGGGGGCCGAGAGTGACTCGCACCGTACGGGCGAGTTTCTGCACGCCACGACGCATGGCTTCCTGCGCTGTCTGATCAAAGGCGATAATCTTGGCCATTCGGAGAAGCTCCTGATTTGAAAATTTCGAAAACTCGAATCCGAATGCCTAAGAAGATGGCCATGAGTGGCTTGTCATAGACTCGGACCGAAAATAGTTACGAGAATCGACATCGTTGGGCTAAAGCCACAACGATGCCGCCACGAGAAACAATGTCTCAGTCATCAATTTGCTGCCGAAAACACTCTCGGGAGACTCACGAAAATTACGCGAGGAAAGAGCTTATTTCCGGCCAGTTCATCAACCGTAAACAGCGAGAATATCGCTTTCACGGAGCAGCAAGTAGGTCTCATCGCCCACTTTGAATTCATCACCAGCGTAGGAGCTGAAAACGACGTGGTCGCCAGGCTTCACCGTCAGGGCGACCTTTTGGCCGCTGCTCTTGACGTGCCCTTCACCCACGGCGATCACATCACCACGCTGCGGTTTATCCGCTGCGGAATCCGGAAGCACAATCCCGCCAGCGGTTTTTGTTTCCGCTAAGGCTCGTTTAAGAACCACTCGATCACCGAGGGGTACCAACTTTGGTTCGCTCGAGCCACTCTTCTTTGCCATCTCACCTTACTCCAGAATCGAAACGCGTTCGGTCTTTCAACCCGGGACTGGGCCCGCTGTCGACACCACGAGACATGTACACGAGTAGCGAACGGCGCGCCAAACGTGAGACATGCGATATCTTCCATCTGGGAAGAGACTTACGGAACTGGGGTTGTGGAGGTGGCTCTGCCATCGTGGCCAATCCGCTCTTGGGGATTTCAGAAACCTGCCAATCTGACAGTGGAAAACTCGGTTCTCGGGATCTCGGGCTGAGCGGAAAATGCGGCTGATTCAGGATATCCGACGCATCAAGTACCGTTTGCAAGGTGTTCGGGTTCCCGGTGGTAATCTGCTTACCTTCATGCGCTCGATACGCTGTCGCTGTTTGTGACAAAACCGAGATTCTTCCCCCAACAATCGCTGGCAGGTCTCCACGGCACGATGCAAAATGGTTAGAATGTGACTGATTCGCGACAATTTTTGTTGGTGAAATTCTTTTGCTGGAAGGACAGTTTGCATGCCGATTTTTGAAAGCCGTACGGATCTCCATGGTTCAATTGACGAGATTTTTGGTTTTTTGACTCGTCCGGCTAATCTGCAGGCAATCGCTCCCCCAGAGATGCAACTGGTCTTCGTTTCTGCCCCGGAAATTATCGTCCTGGGGAGTCGCCTCACCTGTAAGGCGAAGGCGCATGGGACCATTCAGGAGTTAACCTACGAAATTGTGGAGCTGAATTCCCCCTCTCATTTCCGCGAGAAAATGGTCGAGGGCCCGCTGAAACTATGGCTGCACGACTACATTTTTGAGCGGGATACTGCTGGGGAGCAAGTGATTCTGATCAACCGGATCGAGTTCGAGCCACCCGGGGGATTGCTGGGGTACATCGTCACCGAAGAGGCGATTCGGGACAAACTCGATGACAGTTTTGAGCATCAACGTGACGTGTTGCAAAAGAAATTTGCCAAGCCGAAAATCTAATTCACTGCGGAGAGTCGGCATTTATTCGGCCCAGGCAGGCATCTGATACCACGCCTCTTTCAGTCGACGGCGCGCGGTTCTGAATTCCGGATAATACTGGCCGACGAGTCGCCAGAAGCGACTCGAATGGTTCATCTCGCGCATGTGGCAGAGTTCGTGAATCAGAACGTAACGGACCAGGTCGGGTTCGACGAAGAGCAATTTGAGGTTCAAGCTGATTGTGCCGCTGCTCGAGCAACTGCCCCAGCGACTTTTTTGACAGCGGATGGCGGTTTTGACGAATGCGATTCCCGTCTCGGCGCTGAGTCGGCGGAGCCAGGGGTTCAGAGCGTTAAATCCCTGGCGTCGAGCCCAGTTTTGAAGCACGGCATGGCATCCGGCCAAGTCCTCGATCGGACCCACGATGCGGATTCGTCCCTGGCCATCATCGGTTAAGCGGATTGTCGACGACGCTTTTCGCTCGTACTCGACCCCCCATTGGCGTCCGAGTGCTGGCAGCAGGATTTCCGTCGGCAGGGTCTGCACCGGTTCTATTCGTCGGCGTTGGCGAGCCGCGTGAACTTTCGAGAGGGCCGCCGCGACCCATTCCTGTTTATCCCGCAGGAAATGGGGGATCAGCGACCGGTTAAATCCGCGAGGAACAACAACTTCCAGGCCCCGATCAATCGTCACCCGCAAGCTCATATACTTCGCGCGGGGACTCTCACGAATCTGATAATCAAAATGAGGCCCCGCCATTTCTGATTGCTCCGCGATACCATCCCCTGAATCCCCCTCGGGCTGCGAGCATCTCGCTGGTTCAGTTTTAAAGCAAACGCCCCGAACACGGAAGAGGGTTTCCCGGGGAAATCCTGGTGGCGACGAGAACTGGATCACACTTCGGTTTCCCGAAGAATGCAATTCTGGGAATGAGGAAGCGGCGTACAAAAATCTCTCAACATGATTATTCACACAAAACACTTATCGAAAATAATGGATTTTCCCTGAACAATGTGGTACAAGAATTAATCTCACCGCCCCCTGCCCCGCCGAAAATCAACGATCGGAGCGACTCAATGTCTACTGGAGATTCCGAGCAAAAGGGGGAACAAAAACCTGTGGTTGATCCGAATCGCGTCAGTGAAATCTTCCTGGCCGGACTGGATTTCCCGTCTGGGCCGGACCGGCTTGCCTATCTTGATCGGTGTTGCGCTGGTGACGTGGTCCTGCGGAAACGAGTGGAACAGCTGCTGGCGGCGGCAGAAAAGGAGGACAGTTTTCTCGAGGATGGGGCGGCGATGTTTGATGATCCGCTGCTCCGAAAAGAACTTTCCACCGAACCCCTTCCCGAGACAATCGGCCCCTATCGGATCGATCGCGAACTCGGCCAGGGAGGCTTTGGTCAGGTTTATCTCGGTTATGACGAGGTACTCAAACGGCCCGTGGCAATTAAAGTTCCGCATCCCCGATTCGTAACCGTTCACGACCCGGGATTTGATCTTTCGGAGAATTTGAAAATCTGAGACATCATGTGGCATGAAACGCATATCAGA
>Ga0114978_10000381_pt1 | contig 37002 bp, 60 predicted proteins | sample S_140212_EF_Meta_FD_87027 | JGI IMG/M metagenome (GOLD analysis project Ga0114978, IMG submission 87027) | Freshwater microbial communities from Lake Simoncouche, Canada to study carbon cycling - S_140212_EF_MetaG | ecosystem: Environmental > Aquatic > Freshwater > Lake | place: Lake...
ATCAGGCGTGTCGCCGGTTGCTGCACAAGGGTCTTTGGGCGGGAGCGTACGGTCGGTTCACGATAAACACCGTTGGTGGGTGTATTACTTGGCCTAGACAGATTGAGACGATTGAAGCGGTGGCAGATTGCTGCGGCGTCGGTACTGTTCGCAACCAATGGTTCGAGTTCCAAGAGAGCGGATATGGATTGCTCGGAGAAAACTCGGCGTGCGCCGGCAAACAGCTTGTCGATCGAGGAACGGTTGTTTCTTACCGAGACATGTCCGGTGGATTGAACAGCTATCTTCGCGTATATCCAGGCGATGCGTCAGATGTCGGAAAGACAATCACGCTTCAGGGGGTGGACCAGAATGGTCAGTGGATCAGGACGTTATCTGGAAGCGTTTGGATTGATGGCGAAAAGCTGACCTTGGCTCTTCCGTACGTTCAATCTACCAAGAAGTTCACCAGCCTTACCGGGGTCATCCGCGAGGCGACCAACACGGCGAGCCGATTGTACGAGTACAATGCTACAACTCTTTTGGAGCTTGATGTAGCTGTGTACGACCCCGATGAGACGCTTCCTCAGTATCGTCGCAGCTATCTCGCGGACCGGTGCAGCAGCGACGACAGCAAGCCGGTGACGGTCATGGCGAAGATGCGTCACGTCAATGCTACCGGAGTGAACGACTATCTGATTCCTCCTTCTCCTGACGCCATCAAGTTGATGGTGATGGCTATCCGAAAAGAGGAGAACGACTTGATACAGGAAGCAGTGGCCTACGAAGCGAAAGCGGTACAGGCTGTACAGGAACAGACGATGCAATATCTTGGCGACGCAGTACACACCATCAGGATGGTCGGGGTCGGCTTGAACGGTGGAGGTTTTTCCCAATGGTTCTGAACCTGAACATCGATTTCGCTCTTGCTGAAGTCACTCCAAAGAAACTGGAGCTTCTTCAGGCTGTCTTCGATGCACACGATACGGCGGCAAGGAACAACCAGAACTCAAGCTCTGGAGCCGCCGTCAACTCGTTCTTTGGAAGCGGAAATCTGACGAACGGAATCGCTTCTGCAATCCTGACTCTTGGTGATGCACATGGACCAATCGGCCCTGCTCGATTCGTTTACGAGCGATTCGACGAGCGAGCGTTGAAGTCGGCCATCGAGTCCGGTATGAAGATCCCTGGGTTTGGAAACTCGTTCTTCAAAGACAAAATTGATCCCGCATGGAGCAATGTGTCTGGACTTATCGAATCTGATTTTCCTCATGCAAATGACAGGATTATCCAGCTTCATGGTTGGATGAAAGAGGTTGGAAAAGATGTCCATCCAAACGCTGCTCTCTATTCTGCCGTTGTTTGCAACGAGCTTGGGGTGATTGTTGGCGCTGAGTCGGCCATCTTCATCTTGGCAAGGACTGCCGCTTGGACATCTTTGTGCGTTAAAAATGAAAGGTAAACTTTTCCAGATCTGCGGACTTCCAAGGTTTGGATCGGCATTCATGTCGGTCCTTTTCTCGTTGGAGAACGATTGTCTTGGAATCCATGAGCAGGGAGCTACCGATCCTAACTGGAAACAGTCAATCGAGGATTATCGGCTCATCCACAAGTACGTGGCCGACTGTTCTACCTATGGATATCTGCCCAAAGCCGTGGTTAATGATTCAATCAAGGTGTATGTAAAAAAAGACGCCGAATCTTCATCCAAAGAATGCAGCGAAAGATTTGGTTATGAGGTTCATCTTCAGTCATTTGAGTCTATCAGGGAGTATGCAGATCAGTGGGCATGCTCCAATGATGTCATGGTGATTGAAGAGGGTGAACTTTTTAAGTTGGATACTTTGCGTCGGATATGGGTTCATTGCTTCAAGGACGAGCGACCGTTTCCAGAAGAAAAGGCAACTCGATTGTTAACTATGAATATCCAGCGCCACGAACCTGAAAAAGTGTTCTCAGTAGAGAACGGCAATCGTTTTGTGAAGGAGGTATTTTAACTTATGGGACTCCTAGGAGCAGCGGCAATCGTTGGTGGATCCAGCCTTATTGGTGGACTCTTGAGCAAAGGGAGCAAGCCAAATGTTCCAGAATTTAAGCCAATCAATTTTGCCGCCGAGCAGAAAGATGCTATCAAGCAAAACCTTGGCTCATTGTCTTCTGCGTCAGAACTTGCAAGAAAGACAACGACTGCTGACCAGAGCGTTCTTGAGGAACAGCTTCGGCGGGCCATCCCTGGTTACGACCAGTTGATTGCACAGGCAGGATCAAACATAGGAGCGTCTTTGCGAGGCGAAATCTCGCCGGAAATATCTTCACAGGTTCAACGGTCAACCGCTGGGCGAGCTTTGTCGGGTGGTTTTGGTGGTGCGAGTGGGATGGGCCGATCGTTGACTGCTCGCGACCTTGGATTGACAGGCATGCAGATCCAGAACCAAGGATTGCAGCAGGCCCAGAGCTTTATCCAGCAGCAGCGTGCGTATGGAATGGTCCAGCCGTTCTCGACCAGCAGCATGTTCATCACGCCGGCACAGCGCGTCGGTGTGATGCAGCAACAGCAACAGGCTCAGTATGGTCGAGATTTGCAAGCTGCACAGGTAGCTGCGATGCCTGATCCAACGATGTCTGCATTTGGAAGTGCTATTTCAAGTGCTGGTGGTTTTTATGGTGGCGCGATGATGCAGCAGTCTTTGGGTGGAGGAAGACAATCTGCTCCGTACAACTACGGGAATGTTGACAATATGATGAACGGCCCATCTCAGAATCTATACAGTCAGCCGTCTGGTTCCTCTGGTTATGGGAATTATTGATACAAATACTAATTGAATTCTTATGGCCGACAATACTCTTGAAGCATTTCAGCTTGGCGCATCGTTGTACGACCGCGCGCAGACACAGAAGCGGATGATGGATCAGCTTCAGTTGCAGACTGCTCAACAGGTTATGCAGCAGAGGAGTGCTGACCTTCAGAACAAGATTCAGCAGAATGCTCTTGGAGAGGCAATGAAAGAGCAAGAAGCTCAAGTTAATGAGTTTGATCTTTATCAGAAGTTTAATAATGATTATTCAACCTTCTTAAATAGCGGAGAGGTTGGAGCAGCATTGCCTGTTGTTCCTAGATTTAAGTCCAAGACTTTCAATCAAGAAGCAAACAAAGCAATGAGCGGACTGGAACAGTATTCCAGACGCGCTGAACTTATAAAACAGCAGTCAAAACTTGCTGCTTTTAGAGATAAACGTGAAACAGAACGATATGCCGATGCTCGTGAATTCAACGCTTTGACACGTACCCCTGAAGGGGAATACATCATTGATGATGAGTTGATTGAAAGGAAGCGTCTTGAGAGAGAACAGCTTTTAAGAGCATCTAAGATTTCATCGGTAGCTGGCCTTGGAAGCGAAGAAGCTATTAAGGCACTTGGATTGACTCCTGAAGTTGAGCTTCAAGCAATTCAGGCAATGAATGCCAAAAAAGCATCCAAGTCGCCAATGACTGCTGCTCTTTTTGATTGGCAAAACGCTCCAAGCGACCAAAAAGACGCCAAGTTTCAAGTTCTCAAATCCGTTGCTACAAAGAACGGTCAGGACATCATTGTTGGTACTTCTGGTGAATTTGAGTTCAAGAAAGCTCTTCCTCAAGCGGTTCAAACTCAAATTTTTAATGGAATCAAGTCGGCTAATACAGCGATTGGTCTTATAGATAAAATTACAGATTCCGACATTGATGCAGCTTTCAGCACAATGGGAGCAGCTAGATCTGTTGTTCAAAAAATTCCTCTTCTTTCTAAAACTGGTGCAGGGCTAAGTCCGCAACAAATCCGCATAAGTCAGCAACTCGGATCTTTGACTCCGCTAGTTTCTCGCGGTCTTCTTTCTGAACAGGGAAGATTAACTGACGCAGACGCGCGCAGGGCTGAAGAACTCATAAAGACAAGCTATGTAACCTCTAGTCCGGATCAAGTTAAACAAAGTCTTCGTGAGTTAAAGGGTTTGTTCCAAAACGCAAAAGATAGAATGAAATCTCCATTGGGAATGATTGGAGAAATGAATGTCCAGGACACTAATCCAGGCGTCGCTACCCCCGCCACTCCATCGGTGGGCCAGCCTGCTGGTGGTGGTGCTAAAGTTGGTCGGTTTGACGTTAAAGTTCGATAATTATTATGCCTACCTACAGCGTAACTGATCCGTCATCTGGAAAAACAATTGATATGACCGGAGATAGCCCTCCGACGGAGCAGGAACTTGAGGAGGTTTTTAAGAGCATTACTCAACAATCGCCTTCATCCACTCCTGTCGCTGACCCAGGCTCTGCTGAACAATTGCAGAGTGCGGTGAATCAGTCGGCCAGTGTTGGCGAGATGCGCCGGCGCGAAGGAGAAGGAAAGATTTCTTACCAGCGTCAAACCGGTTCAATTTCAGCTCCTCCCGGAACAACCGCAGAAGATGTTCGAGATACAACACTGTTTCCTAACTACGGAGACGCAGCTAAAGCTCTTGGAAAAATTGCTTCGTTAGGTGCAGGAGTTGCAGCACCAGAGCTTCTTCCAGCTGAACTTGCTCTAACCGCTTTGGCTGGAAAGACTGTTCCAAAAATACTAGCTACCGCTGCAAGAGGAAGCGTTTCCGGCGCGGCGCAGCAAGCAACAGAAGAAGCATTATCAGGGTTTCAGCCTGCAAAAGAAGGCGAGCTTGGTCCTATTGGAAGAATTACTGCATCTACCGGACTTGGAGGTTTGCTTGGTGGAACTGCATCATTGGCTGAACGATATCTTCCAACCGCATACCAGGTAGCAAAAAATGTTCTTAGCTTTAGCCCCAAAAAAGCAGCGACAACCGCGTTTCGTCCATTTGGAAATGCTTCAGTGTCACAGCTTGATGCATCGTCTGCGCGTCAAATTATTCAAGATACAACCGGAATAGAAGTTCCCGTTGGTGTTGGCGAGGCAATTGGAACCCCTCAATTGGCCAACGAAATCAAAAACATTCAGTCTGGACTGGAACTGTCTTCAGAAGCAAAAGATGCACTTAAAAGGCAAATTGCATTTTCTGCTACTCAACTTAAAAATACAGGAGTCACTGCGGACGATCTTGCAAAGCACACCATTGCTACCCTTCGTCAGCAGATTGGAGATTTGTCTAAGCCATCAAGAGATGCTATCGAAGCCGCTTCAAAGGAATTGCATCCAGCAATTGAATCAGCCTTCAAGCAGGTTCAAAACGATGCTCTTGCATTGGTTCCCGGAACTTCAGCAACTCCAACTAGTTTTGGTGCTAAAGTTAGATCTGAAATTCAAGGCACGTTTTCTGACTTGAAAGCAGAAGAGACAAAGGCGTTTCAAAAGGTAACATCAAATCCAGATTATACGACAGTTGATATTCCTACTGGAAATACAAAAAAGTGGAGTGAAGACCTTGGAATACAAACGGTTCAACAGGACATTGAAAAGCCGGAGCAATTTTCAAACATTCTTGATGCGTTTGGAAGGTTGATTCCTAAAGTTGAAACAGCATCAACCAAGGCGGTAACCCCAATGTTCCCTGTTGGAACCGGAAGGTTTAGCGGATCGATTCCAAAGTTTTCTGAAAATCAAACCCTTGAGGGAATGCGTAATTTTCGCACCCAGGTTGGTGGTTCAATCGGAAATGACACAATCTTTCCAGGGGTAAGCGACTATCAAAAGAAGCAGCTTTACAAAGCTGTATCTCAAGACATTGAAGCCGGAATAGCTTCGCTTCCTGGAAGCACTCTGAAGACCGACCTGCAACAGGCGAATGCGTTGACCAAGCAGAAGTACGCAACATTCGATAATCCAATGATGGACAAAATCCTTCAAGATTTTGGACCTGAAGGTGGAATTGGTCCTGCGTCTCTTGCCTCAAAACTTCGCTCTGCTGATGGTCCTTCGTTCTTGGCTGAACTGAAAAAATCTGTTCCTCCTGCAAGGGCAAAAGCAATCACTGATGCCGCATCCGAATATCTGTTCAACGAGATTGGGCATGCGGCAAGAAATTCTATTTCTGGTGAAATGTCCGCCGGCCAATTGCTGAATGGAATCGACTCTCTTGCACCGGAAATCCGTGCTGAGTTTTTTCCGAATTATAACAACATCGTAGGTATTGCAAAAAAGCAAAACGCACTGTCAAAACTTGATCCTAAAAAAATCATCTCAAATCTATCTGTTGATGACCCGGCGCTTCTGTTCGATGCACTTGGAGCAAACCCATCAAAAGATGTGACTGATAAAATTGTAGATGCTTTTGCCAAGTCTCAGAAACTTCAAAATCAATACAATGGAACTGTTATCGGAGCTTTGCAGAAAATGGATGGAGACGGTCTTTCTGCAATCATAGAGCAGAATCCATCCACGTTCATGAGGTCGATAATGGACGGCAAAACATTCAGTCCTGCTCAGACTGAAAAGGCGATGCATATCATTGCAACAAACAATCCAAAGCTCATCAATGATTTGCAGTTTAATTTTGTCAATGACCTCCTTTCACGCTTTACCGGACAAGGTAGAATCAGCGCAAATAATCTATTGAAGGAAATACTTCCAGAATCGCCTATTGGAAAAGCTGGAAGCATGCGCGGGATTTCTGAGGCTGTGCTTGGTCCAGACAAATTGAATACATTAGAATCAACTCTAAGAAACCTTTATGCGATTGAAAAGGCCGGTGGGGATCTCTCTCCGAATTCTCCATTGATTGACGTTGTTGCTCGCGGTGCTGGAGCCGTTGCCGGTGCTGCAACGCGCGGAATGACTGGAATCGGAACAATTGGAGCAGCAAATGAATTGGCCTCCATTGCTGGTCGAAGCCAGAAAATCAAATACGCGATTGCTTCTTATATTCTTACAACTCCTGAACTTAGAAAACTGGCAATCACTCCAATCAATCGCATTGATCCAACAACTGCAAAAAACATGATCAGCGGGTTTTCAAACTATATGGTTGATAGGTTTGGTCCTGATTCTCCAGAAGCGGACGAAATCTATACCATGAACATTGACGCAAATAGGAGGCCAACCAAATGAGCGACTTCGTTGCTGACCCGTTCGTTGCTCCGGTGCAATCGCTTGATCCTAATCGTAAGATGAAGCAGTCGCTCATTTCTCGTCGCAACAGGATGAAAAAGAAAATCTCGGTCTATTCAGACAAAGGATTTCCAAAAATCAAGCCATGACCTCTCTCTCAAAAAAAGGTAACACCTATCAAGGAAAGAAGGTGTCGCTCAACAAACCGTTCTACACTCCTGGCGAGCGCAAGAAGAGCGCCGTGTACGTGAAGAACGACAATGGAAATGTTGTTAAGGTAAGGTTCGGTGACCCGGATATGACCATCAAAAAGAACAATCCCGGTCGTAGAAAGAATTTCCGAGCGAGACACAACTGCGATACTGCGAATGATAAAACAACTCCTCGTCACTGGAGTTGCAAAGCCTGGTAATTTTATGGATAAAATGAAACTTGGTGGTGGAGGCCGTTACGAGAAACTTATCGGCTCTCTTGAGAAGAAAGGTGTCAAAGACCCTGCTGCTCTCGCGGCATCAATCGGTCGCAAAAAACTCGGCAAGGAAAAGTTCCAATCGCTTGCCGCTAAAGGTCGCCGACGAGCGATTAGAGAAAAGAAGTCTAGCTACGCTTAAGTTGTGACAGGACGTATTCCGTAGAGCACGCCATTTTCTTCGACGAGTTCCCACCCGTCATCCTCGGCATTGCTTGGCCCTGGACATTCGCAATCGGCGTAGTGTTGCTGGCAGACCACGCAAAAAGGTTCTCCGCAATCGGGGCATGGTTTGCAGTCGGAGGCGAAGACAATACGAACTCGCTCCACTGATTGGCCATCGCGTCCGCTATCCCCTGATACGTGGCCGACCGGAGTTTCCATCTGTCTTTTGATGGACCAAGTTTGTTTTGCCCGTTTGGTGTTTGGTTTTCCCATCTCCCGCTTGCTGGTTTTTGCAGCACGTTTGTCGGAACTAGTAACGGTAGATTTTTGATCCATAAGCAAGTTGTCTTGGATTCAGGGTGTCCGAACTGCCACGGATGTATGATCTGGTCAGGTTTGCGGATTCGTGTTGAGATTGCTCCGACAGGGTTTTCGATTGCGATGTGTTTGCAGTCAGCACCAAGAAGGTATCGCACAAAGTCCAATGCGTCTTCAGTCAGCTTCGGGTCGCGCAGACCTCTGGTGGTCCAGTGCATCCCCGATGAACACAGATAGGTGCATGGCGGGAACGCGATAATGATGTCCCACGGTTGCGCCATCAGTTCTCGAACGTCACCCTGATGATGTTCTCCAGGCACGTCAGTTGGAAGGAGGTCGCAGGACATCGCATACCAGCCAAGTTTTCGGAAGGCATCACGAACCGTTCCGCTATATTCACATGCGACCAGGACACGCATATTAGTATTTATTGAACTTTCCTTTCCAAGGTTTCTTGCCAGCAGCTTTATCCACCTTGAAGACCTCGGGTGGAGCGTAGTCCCAGGACACGGTTCCAACTCCTCGCTGGATGATGATCGATCCGCACTTGTTCCCTTCTTTGTCCTTCATCCCGGATCGCTCAGACCTCTTCGCCATCCCAAGAACAAATCGCCGAGGATGATTGAACCCGATCTCTTTCATCACGATGACCTCTCTCGCCCAGTTGGTCAGGTCGGATGAACCAAAGCCAGAGTAGGCCATGTCTGCCACGCTCTCGGGTTTCTCGTCCTTGCCCTTTGGCTTGGGGAAGTGATGCACCAGGACGATGATGACTCCAGTCTCGATCATGATCGGCTGAAGCAGATGGCGGGTGAAGTTCGCGCATACCTCGATGTCCGCAGGATTCCCGCCTATGTACGACAACAACGGATCGACGTACACGATGTCCACCTTGGTCTTCCTGATCATCCTACGGAGCATTGTGGCGAAGTCTGCGCCGGTACGTACCGTCTCGCGAAAGAACAGCATGTCGGCGCTCTTCAATCCATCGACCCAGTTCTGGGTACCAAACACAGACTGAGCCGCTCCCTTGAGGCTGTCATGCTGGTCCGCGATGTCGTTCTCAGCCTGCACGAATGCGACCTTCAACCGCCGCACAGGTTGCACGCCGAACCAATCCGAACCAATGGCCCACTTCAGTCCTTGGTAGAACACCATCGAGCTTTTGCCGCAACCGCTCTGTCCGACGAACAGGAGCGATGAACCACGCCTAAGCCATCGATCTCCTATGAGATTGTCAGGGTCGTTCTCCGGGTCGTAATCGAGGATGCTCTGAAGCGTGAACTCCTGGGGCATGTCCTGAGACTCCAGATAGTCGGTGAACGCTTCCCAAGTGATCGACCCGACATTGATGGCCAGCAACTTCTGCTCCTTGCCATCACGCATCGCGCCGGCAAGACGAGAGAACCGACTCGCGTTCTTGTTCTTTGGGTCGATACCAATGGCTTCGAGGTGTCGATAAACGATGTCTCTGCGCTCTGTCCATTCCGCTTTGTCCGCTGCATCGACCCTGACCCATCCATGCAGGCTCTTGCCGCCTGAATCAATGACCACGGACATCGGCAACTTGGATTCACTGAGGACGGTCCATTGTTCGTCCTTGGACTTCTCGTCCATCTCAACGAGGACATGGCGATACGCTGAGACGCCAGAATCGGATCCGCTCTCGTCGCTGCACGGATTGACCCGGACATAGGAGCCACGGCTCTCTTGGCTCGTCCACATCGAGCTGATGGGATCCGTGAAGTGCTTGGATATCCAGTTGTCGCGGGTCAGGAACGTACCCTTCGACCCCGGCCTTCCGTTGCCAGCCTCGTCGCAGATGATGTCGTTGCAGATGCAGACCACTTCATCCGGTTCAAAGCACGCCTTGAGGAAGTCAGCGATGGAGAATCGCGTTGCAGGAACCGGAACCGGCTGGGTCGGCTTCTTGACGATGAACTTGCCGGTGGTCGATACAGGCGTGCCGCTCTGCGCGGACAAGAGCCATCCTCTCGGCTTATCGTGTGCCACCTTCGACGCTTCGACCAGCTTGTGGGCCAGTTCGTGCGGTTTCCACGGTGGCACGCATTTCGAGTTGTACTCGTTGAACAACGCTTCCGCGTCTCCATGCGATAGCTCAAAGCCATGCACCAGCGATGTGGCGACGGCGAAGGTCGCTCCATGACCGTTCTGCCCGGTGACGGCTCCAGGGGTGTTCCTCAACCACGCTCTCGCGCGGTCCACATTTGATTGATTCATTCGATTCCAAGTTGTTTGCGCGCTAGTTCTCCGCTTTTGCCAAGATCGGTCTTGGCTATCTCTCGAAGAACAGAATTTGATTTCTCCAGCTTTCCGAAAAGGAGGGCAAGCTCTTTGGGTGTCATCAGGTACTTGCTCCAATGATGTATGCGTATGGAGCGCGTCTGAAACTTCGCAAAGAGCTTGCTCTGTGCATCTATGTATAGATCAGGGTGTCGCATCTATCGGCACGAACCTTGATTTGAACCTGGCTCTAGTGGTGACGTGTATCTTTCGTTTTCCATCTTGGATATAAGCCACGCCGGGCCACTTCGTCTCACCTATCAGTATCTCAACATCATCTGATATGAGTTCAACTTCTACTGCGCTGTTTGCTAGGTTCCTGAATTTCATCGTCATCGAGATGGGAAATCGCGTCCGTAGAACAGGGGCCATCAGCGTCTTGCTTTGGCTTCGGCCTGCTCATCCAGCCGCGAATGATCGCATAGTCGATAAGTTTGGGTGCATCTTTCAAGAACTGTCGATGGGAGATATCGTTTTTCATTTTGTTGTTTTTAGCGACCGCCGCCGAGGGCGTGGTGAAGGATGAGCAATGCGTCTGAGTTTTTAAGCGTCACGTCGAGATGTGGATACAGTTCTTGTGCCTTTGCGCGCAGCTTCCGCTTCCACTCTGCACTGGTCGCACACGATTTCCGTCCACCAAGACCAAGTGGATCCTGCCAGATCTTCGGCTCGACCCGGTGCAGTCCGTATCCTTGAGAGTACGCTAGTCCTTGGACGATACCGTAGTTCTCATGCAGGGTCGCCACGCTCGCAGCAGGCGTCAGCTTGCACACGAACTTTGGAACCTTCTCCACCCAGAACTGAGATTCCGCCATCTTGAACCCGATAAGGATCTGATGGATGTCGGGCAACGACTCGGGCATCGCCATCAGGATGATTCCGTCCGGGGTGTTGATGGCAAATCCGCCGCCGACACCTGGATCACACGCTACGATTTGTTTTTTCATTCGCTCCTTTTAGAAACACAGCACCGTGACGTTTTCCGCCGCGATGCGTACCGCACTTTTTGTATCTCCACCTTCGCTCCATTTCTCAACTTTGACCCGGCCTTTGACGCGCACCAACGCGCCGTTGCCGATATCAAGAATCTTTTCTGCGACCTGACCCCATGACGACAACTCGAACTCGTCGTAGTCTTCATGGAACCGGCCTTCGATATCAGTCCAGTGACGAGCAATCGAGATGGATCTCCTGACCATCAATGCCCCTGTCTTTGTCTCTGTCTTTCGACTGATCGCTCGTAGCTCGCCGATCAAGTAAACCACGTTCTCGGTTGGTGTCGCGGTTGTTTCGTTCGTCGTTGATTCGCTCATTTTGTAATAAATATACAGCCAAGTTCACGGTAGTTCTTCATCCTCTTCTTAGCATGGAACGCTCCGATAGGATGGAACTTGTCTGAAAAGTCCACGATTGTCGCACAGTTTTTTGTTTCTGTTTTACGAAGCGCGCGGCTCGCCCGCTGGATGGTCTTCTGCGAAGATCGACCTCCGCTCACCATGATGAGCAGTTCGACGTTGGGCAGATCCAATCCTTCGTCGGCCAATGAGGTGGCGATCATGGTCCTGAGATTTCCGGCCTTGAACTCTTCCATGTACGAGCGCCTGTCTTTCTTCCCGATCTTGGAATGCACCAAGCGAGAGTTCGGTATGCTCGCCTCGTACTGCTCTCCAAGCGTGATACGCGGGATCAGGATGAGTGTCTGCATGTCCAGATGGTCCAGAGCATACTGCACCGCATACCGGTTCCTCTCCTTGTTCTGGCAGATACCGATGTCCACCAGCGATTCCCAAGCGCACATCTTCTTCAGGTCTTCATCGCTGATCCGCATGTACCTGCGGCGAGCCTGGAACAGCCGGTCGATGTTGTCGTCGATCTTGGTCTGGATGTTCAGGTCGGTGGCGTCGCTGATCTCCAGGTAGGCGTCGGCCAATGAATCGCCGATGTCGCTTCGAGAGATCTCGTAGATTGACTCCCGGAACAACGAACGGGTGACCCTGTTCCGATCATCATCATCGCTCCAAGGGGTCGCATCGAATCCGTATCGAAGTCCGTTGCACGACTCGATGATGCGCTTCCAACTGACCGCTGGGCTGTGTTTACATTCGTCAACGATGAGCAGGTTCTTCTTGCTGAAATCCACCGACTCATGTGGACACCGGATATCCACAACTCCATCAGGAATCCCCGCAACGCTTAGTGATACCCGTCCCTGCTGACACGTCTCGATCGTTGGAGCGGTCCATCCAAACAGCCAATCGGGATTCAGCTTGTGGTAATGCTTGATGATTGATGCCGCTATCCAGGTCTTTCCGCTACCGGCAGGAGCTATGATCAAACCATCGGACTTGGTGGCCCACTCAACCGCTTTCTTTTGGTACTCTCTCAGATTCATAATTTTAGGAGATTGAATCCCGGTCGCCATTCGAGACGACCGGGATGTTCATGCTACTCGCCTGACTCGACCTTGACCTCTGGCGTCTTTCCAATCATTGCCACTCGCAATGCTTGGCTGGCAAAGAACCCGATCTTAATGCCGTTCTCGACACAATACTTTCGCATCTCTTCATGGATGGTCGCGTCGATTGTGATCACTGTGCTTTTGGTTTTTTCTTTCATGTGTATTATTTCCTGCAAAGTTTCACCGCACAATTGATTGCTTCCCTGATTGCCGGCCACTCTTCCTGGTCAATCTGGATTTTTCCGTTTCCTTCGATGTGCTGTTTTACTTCAACAAATTCACCACCCGCTTCGTCCGTGATCTCGATTTCCGTTGCAAGTTCATCGAACAGTGGTTCTTTCTCTCTTCCAACGGTCCATTTGATTGTTCGTTTGATGTATTTCATGCTTTTGGTTTGTACTCTTGACCTGGGTTTTTTTGTGCGTGTTCCGCGAAACCTGCGTATGCCCGGAGGTCCACATAGTTATCAGGGTGGAAAACCCTGACGGACCTGTTGATTTTGAAAGCAACCATCATCAACTCGACCAGATGCGATGGCATCGGCCCTGGCAGTTTGATTCCGTAATACTGTTGGATGAGTCCTGACCAAGCCAACCCGATGTTGGAATGGCTCAGGTGCGGTTCACCGTATATCTTGCCGCGCTCATTGATTGTGTCTGCAACGATGTCTTCCATGATGTTGTTCAGTTACGGATGATCGCTCCTGTTCCACCGGGCCAGTTGATCTCGACAGCCTTCACGCCCTTGAGCTTGGCCAACTGACAAATCATATCCAAGTCGTCGCCGGCGCTAGCGATGCAACTCATCACGATGTCCTCGTCGTCGTACCCGGCCTTGATCGGGTCTGCTGTCCTGTCGCGCCATACCGTGACCGCTCGACCACCGGATAGCGGAACTCGACGCACCGATTCAACACAAGGGAACGTATGCCGGACGGTCTTGATTTTGTCAGTTGTTTTGCTGCTTTTGTTCATAGGGAAATCCTCCCGGCGGGTTCAATTTATTGAGCGCCATTTTGATCAATCCGTTCTCAAGCAATTTGATGCGCTCGGTTGCTGCGCCCAACTCAATCTCCATAGTTCGAGCGAATGCGGCACTGACCCACGGTCCCTCTTCGTTGGTGACAATGGCCTCATTGGTTCTAGGGGTGTGGTTCATGGATTGGATTCATTCACTTTGTACCAACGGTAGGCTTCGTCGCAATTATTAAGAAGATTGTACATATCATCCCCCGCCTTCTCCAGCCGCTTGATGTGGGCTTTCAACCTGACGTTTTCATCACGCAGTTCATCACGCTGGTCTGCTATCGTGTCAATGATGTTTGGCGTATTCACGGCTTGTATTCCTCAAGTTTGCCCCATGCTTTGACAGGTTTAAGTACTTGATTTTGCGGATACATCGCAGGATTGGCGGCAAAAATAGAAAGGTCGTCACCAACCCGTTCTAATTTCTCGATATAATCATTCTGCTCCTGCAACCTATCCGCCGCCTCGGCAATCGCAGCGTTGGCCACTCCCCCCTCGCTCTGTATCCCTTCGGATATGATCCGCATCGCCTCGATCAATGTCTTGATATCAGTTCTTTTCATAATTCAATGCTTCATGGATTGCTGGAAATTGAACCGCAAAGATTTCATCGCGGATAGTTTCCGCGATCAATCGATGCTCCTTCTGCGTGCCCTTCGCGCATCGCTGCTCCAGATAGTGGATCCATGAACGGACATTGCCGGTCATGTACAAGGTCGTCTGCGTGCAGAGCGGAAGGATCATGCGGGCGGTTTCCTTGGATACGCCTGCACCAATCATCCTCAGATATGTGGTTTCGCAAAAGCGAACAGTATCATCAAATGTGCATTTTATGCCCAAGTCATTTATGACATCACCGCTACCCTGTCGATTCTTCAAGTCCTGCGTTCTAAACTCAACAGGCTCGAACTCTGTTGCGACCGCATATCTTTGGGAGAATTCTTGGAACGAAAAGCTCCTGTGCCTGAGTATCTGGGCGGATATAGCTCTGCTTGTCACGATCTCGACCGTGAAACTGGCCTGCTCAAAGACACTCCAGTGTCCGTTCTTGATACAGTAGGCCAACAACTTCGGACTGGTCAGGGTGTTGTTCTGGTTCGATGGATTGCTGACACGCGCGCAATATGAGATAAAGTCGGATGCCGACATATCATCGATCGGCTTTGTTATCGCCACTAGTTTTACATTCATAGATACAAAATTTATTGAGCGTTGCAAAAGAATGCGCTCCCCTCCTGTATCACTTAGTACGGCAAGTTGTCCTCGGCGGCGACCGGAGCGACAGCCTTCATGTTCTTTACCCGGATGATCTTCTTCTTCTCGCCGGCCTGATCAACGTACTCCTCAAAACGAGCAACGATGATGAGCTTCAGGCCAGTCATCGCCTTGATGAACTCACCAAAACTTCCCTTCTTGCCGAGGAAATCGACCTCGGTCCCGTCAGGAACATTGTGGTTGGTCGCCGCAACCAACTGGTTCACGCGGAACCAAGTGTTCTCCTGGTTGATGAACCGGTCGCTGGTCGAGGATCCGTCGTCGGTCTTGAACGTCACCTTGCACACTTCGCGACCCTTGTTATCAAGCGCCTCCTCCACCTTGGAGACGGTGACGACGAAATCGCCCTCGGTGTTGATGAATTGCGCGGCACCATCCTGTCGATTGACTTTGAACATAATACTTATTTATTGATTTAGTTTTCCGACTTGTTTAACACCCACTTTGGGCATGAAAGAGTTTGCGTAGTTGTCGGATACGCAGGCCACTTGTCCAGTGCCTGGCATTCGTGCAACAACGTGATCGCCTTGCGCCGCATATTCTCGCCGGCCTGCAACCATTCCGAGTCGAGACGATAGACCCCGACAGCGTATGGAGCGGTGCGCTCGACAGCGACAAAAGCGAAATGATCGGCACCGGTCATAGCCAAGTAATGCGCCGCTTGGATATGGTATCCAAAGTTCAGGACGGTACGAGTGAATGCTTCAGGTGAAGCGTCATCGGTTGTCTTGATGTCGACGACGGTATGGTCCTCCACCCACAGATCAGGACGAGCCTTGATCGCGATATCGGTATCCGCGTCCAGCCCGAACACGCTCGCCTCGATGCGATGAGGAGCTTGGTAGATGGACCAGAATGGATGACTGCGGATCGAGCGAGCAACACCCTGCACATCGCGGTTCTCCGTATTGTTGAGACAGATGCGGTCCTTGTTAGCGTCCTTCCACGCTTTGCCCTCCTTGGTGCGTCCGTCGATACCATCGGGGGTCACGGCCACAACATCGGTGTACAGGTCAGGCTCCAAGACAGCGGTGTGGATGGCAGTGCCAAGTTGCATCGCCTTCGACGGCTCTTGGCGCTCCTCCTGTGCGGCTCGATAATGGGCAGGCGATTTCAGCAGCTTGGCCATCATCGACTTCGATAGAGCCTGGACCGCGTGATACTTCTCTGCCGGCATTGTTTCATTGATGATCCGACCGACGACTGTGTGATGGTTCATTGTGCTCCTTTCGATTCCGCAGAAAACGAATACGCCTTCTTGATGAATCCATCTGCGTCACAGACAATCATCGATGCAACCTTTGAAGATACGTCCCTGAAGTTCTGGCCCTCGTTGATGAGGTTCTTGTAGATCAAGAATCTGTTCGCTATTTCCGCATGTTCTTCGAGGATGATTTCCAGCTTATCGACCAGTGTGTACTGGTTGACGGTGGCGGATGGAGCGACCGGTTGAACCGTTACCGCAGGAATCGATTGTGCCGGCAATGGACTACCACTGAAGTCGGCCACCTCCTCCGGTGTGTATCGACCTTGGGTGATGCGCGGATCCAGCATACGTGTCGCTTTGCTGATGACGCGCGCACGCAGCATCTCGGCGGGGAACTTGGCCCACCCGCTACCAGGCTTTGCCGGCAACATCCCGGCGAGCTTCGCATCAGCCGCAGTGAACTCGACCCGGACCTTCTTGGTTCCTTTAGAGAGGTCGGCAATCGCTGCGGTCGCATCGAACTGAATCCAGTCGATGTCCCATCCCGCGTTCATCATCCCAGCGAGCATTGCCTCGCTCTTCATCGTGATATTGCCGTTGATGAGGTGATTCTGCGTCTTCCAAGCCAAAGGAGTCTGCCTGTTCGCCAAGCATTCCAGAGCGAGGACATATCCCTGTTCCGGTTTGACGCATCCGAACATTCCGCTATGGGCAATCCAATCGCCCATCGTCTTCACCGCATCGAGCGGCGAGTTAATCCTGTCGTAGAACGTCGTCGCGTCAGATGGGCTGACCGTCAACGGTTGCTGAACTGTCACTGTGTAGTCTGGGTTTGTGCTCATTTTCTGTACTTTTGTTCTCTTGTTTTACTTTTCGTGCGTATGGGTTCACCGCGCCGGTCATCAGCCTCGATTCAAGAATCGCTGCGATGTCGGAATCGGTGAACAAAATCCGTCGGCCAATCCTCCTGTGCTGGATTCCGTCATGCCGGACAATCCTGCGAAGAGTCTCAGTGCAGATGCACATCATTTTCGCTGCATCCTTGGCCGTGTAAATTTTCATTAAAATTTGCTGCAACCGGGTGTTCATCAAGGGAAACATGCCTGACCCTGTCGGACGCTCTCCATCCGCTCTAGTCCCGATTGCTCAAACAGTGTCGCAGTTGCCGAGAATCGCGTCAAGCCTCTTGCCAATGTTTTTTTATCGTCTCCGCGTAGCCGTCGCCGGAATCCTCGCGCCCGTCTCCTGAATCCTCGCGCCAGACACGTTTCGGGCCTGAATCGGTGGCTTTTGGGCCTGAAGAGAACGTCTTTGGGCGGACGTATTCTGGGGCAGGAGGCTGGTTTTTCCAATCCATGCTCAACGCTTTTGCCAAACTCGCCGCCTGTTGCTCTTCACGGGTCGGCTGTTTTTGCTTTTGCTCCAATCGGTCCTGAGCCTTCTTCTCAAGGAATCCCTTTTTGCCAGGATTGTCGCTGACGTCGGATTGGTCGGCCATCTGCTCCAGAGACTCGACACGAGCCAGCAGATGCTCACGGTTCTTCTCCAACTTCTCCACGCGGGCCAACAGCTTCTCGACGTTTGCTTCTAGCTGTCTCCTTTCCTTCGCTTCGTGGATTGATTTCCGCTCCAATGCTCGCTGGTCGTCCCTGAGCATCTGCTCGAACGCCGCCTTGTCCGCAGGTTTCCAGTCACAACCCCTCCATTGCCCGTGAACTGCGTCGAACACCAAGACGCGACTCTTGGTGTTCCGCATGGAATCGAACGCTCTGGACGCCCGCTCCAAATCGCATCCCAACTTCCCGGCGATGTGGGCCAATAGTTCCGATTCCTCCATCTCACGATGATGGCGCTTCGGATCCATCTCGCTAAACTGCGACCTCAATGTTGTCCCGTTTTCCAAGTAGCTCATATGGTTTTTGTTATCTCGAACATCCAATCACTTCCTACTTACCCTAAACACCCGAACGCTTCCTGTCAAGTAACCAAAGCAAATAGTCCTACCTTTTACCAATCGGTTATGCATCCCCCCTTCTACTTTATTCTAAAGATAAACATTACCCTCCCTCTAATGGGAGAGGGTACCAACCCCAACCGCACTACGCTTGCCGGCTTTGAGGCCGACGCTGTGCGGGGGGTTGGGGAACGGACAAGAAAGAGGATGCAACGCTCTCATGTGGATGTGTCGTAATCGCTCAGAAATGCCGTGTGGAGCGATTTGAATGCGGATTTGGTGTGTCGATAGCGGAGAGCGGGTTTAGAGGCTCTTGGGGGAAGGGGCTGGATGGCCAACCTCCTGGAGCTTGTCCCCGACCTCGCGCTCGATGATCAGTTCCAGAATCTGCTCACCGCTTTTCCCGACGAGAGAACAGATATGCTTGTCCTCGTCGTAGATGCTCAACGGGGTCGCACCCTCAGACTCGTTTCCGGTGATGATCGCGTTGAACAAATCAACAATGACTTGTGCATTTTCTTTGGATTGAATAGTTAATTTCATTTTTGTTTATGGTTTATGGTTGTGGTACTTCGCCGAAAGGAAATGAGCCGCAGTTTAAGCCGTCGGTTGAATCTGTCCGCGTAAAATCGCTGGCGGACGTCCCTCCAAAACTCGGGCCATTCGCGCCGGTCAATAATCATCAGGTAGCGAGCGTTCATTCGTCGAAAGAAAGTGTCGGTCTGTTGCGGAGATAGCTTTGGTCGTATTCAGGAGCGCGCTCTATCGAAAGGGGTGGCCAACCTTCCGAGTCCAAAACCTTCCACGCTTTGAATTTTGCTTTTGATTCTGTCACCGCAAAAACAATGAGCTTGATCCCGTACACAGATTTGACGCGCCAGGCAATCGGCTCGGGGGTGTTCATAGAGATTGTTCCATCGAGTAGATCACGTCCGCCCACAATTGCCAGGGAACGACAGCACGCTCCGCCGATCCACCTTTTCCCTGAGTCCCGGTCCTCGCTCCTCTCGGCGCTGCATCGTGATCAGGATGTCCGTTGCAACACATCGGCCTAGGAATCCATCCCGGAACATTACCCCACAGGTCCGTCGGTTTCATCGATGTATCGCCGTACCGACAATACGTGACTGTCTGCATCGGGATTCCTTGCACACAGGGTAGTTTCCGCAACACACCACGAGGGTTCTCCATGATCCAGCCACGCGGATTCATCCACGAGATGAATCTCAAGGTCGCCACGACAAGCTCCTGGCTCAAACGAGCTTCTGTCGTTTTCGGAACATACGCCCCTTTTCCACCGGTCCAGTGATGTCCAATCGATGCGACAGAGAACGCCTCGCACGGCGGTGACGCCCAGATGAGGTCGAAATACCCGTTGTGATACATGAACTCCGCCGGAACGAGGGCAACGGCCAACATGTCCGCAGTCAGATTGCACCCGAACCTCGGGTCCAGATCGAGCGTGACGTACGTGTGACCACGCGCCTCGATGCGCGCCCGTCTCCGCTCTCCACCCGCGCCCGCGTACAGATCGAGTATCCTCACAATACTCCCTCCCCATCGCACACCCGACAATATCGGCTCCCGATACCACGACACGCAGGACACGGTCGCCGATTGCATTCTCTCAAAAACATTGTTATACCAACAATGCTCAACAACCAACAGATACCAATTATAATGTATATGTATGCGCTCATTGTATAAATAGGCCACCACTAACGCAGGTTGCCAAGTCTCGATTTTGTTTATGTCACCCTCGCCCTCGACCTCGAACACGACCACGACCACGACCCCGACCCCGCCCACGATCCCGACCCCGACCTCGACCACGTCCTCGACCACGACCACGACCATCCGGCGCGCAGCATTGTGGCGTTCATTTCTGTTTCATCGGAAGGTTGGAGATTTCAACCGCATCGATAATCGATCCTCGACCGATGATGACCCGGCCGGCAGGGAACGGCTCCACCTCGCTGAACTCCGATTTTTTCAGCGCATCCGAAAAACGACCGGTATCCGCAACCCACGCCGCATCCTCAAGGACCAGTTCCATCGGCGTCACCTCCACCAGCCGGCCCGTGTCAATCATCGTCACGGTCCGGATCAGATAATTCGCCCCGATATTCCAGGGTCTGATGCAGTCATTCTTAATAACAATGGCAGGCCCAGTCAAACTGATGTCGTTGCTCATATTTTTGTTCTATTATTCTTTTGTTTACTGTCACCGAAATCAAACCCCGCCCGATGGTTTTCGCCCCTCAGTTTCCACATTGAGAGATACACCGGGCGGGAACCGGCCAACGACAGGTTGGCCGGCAAAAATCATCAGTGCATATCGCGCGCCAGCTCGCAATGCACAGAATATGTCGCCATCGCGCCAGCCACGTTGTCGCCGCGACGATTGCTTCCGCTGAACTCTTTGGCATAGCTACGGCTCAAACGAGCCTCGATTCCATCGCACCTCGCACACACAGGCCCGCTACTGCTAAGACGATGCGCCGGCCCAGAACATAGGCATGCCAATTTACCGACAACGGCCAGCGCACGACGCTTCGCAACGCTCTTCGTGTATGCCGCTCGCCGGCGTTCTGGCAATGATGATGGATAGCGCACGGCCTTCACAGCACCTCCTCCAGGTCCAGAGCGTCGTTGCACGCTTCCACCCGCTCAAGAGCCGCATCCTCATCCCGGAACACCAGGACGCGGTCCACCCCATACGGAGCATTATCGGTGATGGGTCGGCCGTCCACCGGATTGATGACGTGCCAGCTATTGCTGGACACTTGTTTCGCGTAATACATAAGCTTAAATCCGCTGTTTTTGTTTTTCACTCTTTGACCAGTCTCTTGATGTTGACTTTCCAGTTTTTATTACCGATAGGATCCGCAGAGCGCGGACAGTATTTGTCGGCCAAGTAGTCCAGATACGACCCAGGTTGTCCAGCTTTTATCCACCGGACACGGTTATTTTTGATGGTGTTCAGGCAGATGCGTCGAGCGTGCGCGGTATCATGGACCTTGATCGAGAGAATTCCGTACGGAACCTTTGCGCGTGCTGACCCCTCGACCCGATAAATCGCATCCGCTATCTGCTCATCGCTCGCAGCAAACGCGGAACATGAGAAAAGGAGGAAGGTGGCCAACTTTTTGAATGAGTTCATTTCGAGAATTCAGGAAAGCCCAGATCATTCATCGCTCGAACCATCGCCGAATCGAGCGCGGCATAATTGCAATACGGAAACAGAATAGACGGCCCGCCAGCAGAATAAAAAGCGTCCAAACGGACCTGCCGAGCCGACGAACCCGCGCGAGGATTCGAGATTGTAAGCTCCAGGTATGCCTGCAATTTCGGAACAAGCGGGCGAAGCGATTCCAATATCTGACTATATTGTGATGCCGTGATTTGCATGATGATGATGATGATGATGTATCCGCAGAATGCGCGCCGACCGAAACCGGCGCGTGGTTCTATGGATTCAAATGATCTCGTTTAGTTTTTTGCTCGGGACCGGTTTACCAGTATCGCGATAATATGCGTACGCTTTATATTTATGACCACCGCTTTGCAAGCTCCTGCCATATCCGCAAAATGACAATTTAACTTTTCTTCCGCCATGATCCGCTTCCGGGAACACATCAAAACCAAAACAATTGTTTCTGAATTGAGCATGGACATAAGTCGAACCATACTTGCGCGATTGTTTAATATATCCGATGAATTGTGATACGTTCATTTTGTTGCTTGGTTAATTGTTTATGCCATGCACTGATTTTCAAATGCTGCGCGTCTCGTATTATCCAGGTCGTTGAGTTCGACCAGGGTTTCGATTTCGATTCGCTTCCCGATTTCTTCCATGTGCGACCAGATTCCATCAACGTCGTCGCCGACAAGATCGACCAGGGTGAAGTATTCGGGTCGGTCCGACAATGGAATCGCATCAATCACCGCCGTCCGGTACGCGCGGAATTCACGGGAAAGAGTCGCGTCTTTCGATTTGATCTTGAGCCAGTAGGATTCAGGGGTGACGCTGGCCAGAAGCACGACCCGCTTCCATCCGTCGCCACGGTCGCGGAAGATTGACCCGTCCGCGCGGAGGGAATAGGTCGCTTTGAGAAGTTCGAGCCGCTCCGTTTCGCGCGCCAAGAAACCGTTGTCCAGGGGATGTGATTTAGTAGGCATGATGTTTTTTGTTGATGTTTACTGCAAAAGCCTTGATTCCATTTCTGCGACGTCCGCCGAGATGCGCTCCGCAGAATATCCCCGAACGGGACGACCTGTGCGATTCGCTCGCTCCAAATCGGACCGCATCGTCGCAAGATTCTTGGCAAACTGTGCGCGGATTTGAACCTCGGTGCAGCACAGCACGCGGGCAAGGTGGGGGATGGTAGGTTTCATGTTTTTGATTATTGTTCTATGGTTTTGATCGGGAATGATTGCCCGCTAGGGTCCACCGTCACCGATGGACCCGCGCGGATGATCAAACAGCGCTGGTGATCGCCAGCGCCTGCGCGCATAGCTCGGTAAAACGGGAATCCTGTTTTCTGCGATAATTCTCCTTTTCGTCTTCGGATTCAAATCCGCCGACAGGCAATGGAATTTCGAGGTCGACCTGTGCGGCTATTGCGTCGGTCTGGTCGTCGTTGTTTTTATATTTCATGTTGATGGTGTTTGAACCGGGCATGATCGCCCGCTACAGCCTACCGTTTCCGACAGGCTGGCGCGGATGATCAAACAGCGCTCGTGATCGCTTCTACTTTCCGAGCCCCCGTTCCATGTGGCTTGAATCCGATGATGAAAGTGCGGTCACCTTTGGCGCAGAGTCTGCACGCATTGCACGAAATGCCAGCGACCCGTTGCGCCGGGCAAATCACAACTTTGTTTCCGGCCGGCGAAGTGAACCGATCCGGGCTGTTTTGCGGAACCACAGCCGCGACGGGCAGGCCGGTTTTTGCGAGCGTATCGGCATGAGAGATGGAGTTCGCCGAAAGGTTTACCACGAAACCGTCGCGATTAGCGGAACGGATCCTCCGCAAATTTGCGACGGTTGTAGGCTTATGCGTATACGTGAAACCGCGCCGGCCGGAGTTAGCTTTGGCAAGTTGCGCCAAAGCCACACCGTCAATCGCGTCGCCATCACCGGGAAGATCACCGGCTTGGTTGTGACGCCATAGTTGGCCAGCGGCGAAGGAACGAACGACGTCAAGGAATTCGTTCCATTGCAGACCGCGAAGACCGTTGGTCACTTTGGACCAGTGAATCGCAAGCGGGCCGGATTTTGCGTAACAGCCGGACGCCTTGAACGGACAAGCGTCCGGACATGTTGCGGCGGATGAAGTAGAAACAGGGATCGGGCCTGTTTTGATGTTGGCGCTTTTAAGCGTGACGTGGGTGAGGTTTTGCATGACGGGACGAGAGTGGCAGGGCCGTTGACGGGATGGAAGAAAATTCTGCAAAATTCTTTTGAGAGTGGGGAAGCGTGAACCATGTCGGCGGATTCAGGGGGGCGGCACAAATCAAATCGGAAAACAAGGAATTTGTGCGGAAAAATGACGAATTTGTAGGCAAAAACGTCCGATGTCATCACCCTACCAACAAATCAAAGCCCGGATTTTAACGATAACGTGGCACACAAGATGTGGGGGTGTGGTCACACGCAATTACACAATAGATGGTATAGTTTTGAAAAAAACCAATGTTTAACGATAAAGGAGCAAAATGTTCAACGTGGAACAAAAGGCTGGACGGGAAAGAGGCTTTGCGCCACAAAGCGATGGTGAATAAAGAGAAATGGGAACAAGCGAAGAGCCTGTATCTTTCCGGCATGGAATGGAAAGCTATTGCAAACGATTTGCAAGTGTCACAAGCCACACTACAAACTAAAGCTAGCAGGGAAGGGATCACGAAATTGAAGTCTCAAATGCAAATCGTTTGCAAAGAAAAGAAGATAGAATCCCTAGAAAGCCTATCCGCGCTCGTTCGTTCTAAGCTCGCCGCTGATGCTATAACTACCATAGAACGTGTCGACACCTATGATCTCGACGGTATTAAAGACGAGTCCACCAGGGAACAAATATTAGGATCCGTAGCTAAGAGGAGCGCACTAGTGTTTGGATGGTCAGATCAAAGCGAAGCTGCAAGTGTCTCCATTAATCTATTGGGTTCTATGCCGGACCGATTAGATAATATAACACTATCGAATAAAACAATTGAAGCGGACACAATAGAATAAGCATTCTTTTTATAGGGGATAGAGCGAACGGGATGGAACGACGACGCCCCCTTTGGGGGTGGGTGTCGTTTACAATACCCACCTCAAAAATTTTCCACCATTTTGAACGCATTAAATAAAGTAAAGATTGGTCAAACTGTATCTTTAAATCTTGCAGAGCGTAAACTTGCTAATTTCTTGGCAGAGCACAGGGGTAAAAATAATCGTAATTTCAATGTTCCGAGAATGAAATTTGGAGTTGTTGACGACGCGATAATTGATTTGGAGGGGATGGCTGGAGAGATTGCGTTTTGTAAATTGTTCAATGTGTATCCGGACATGGATATTGATTGTGCGCCTCCTCATCCGTCGCATGACTGTGTTCTGTCTGATGGTATGCGTGTCGATGTGAAGACTACAAAGCATCGGGCTGGAAAGCTGCTGGTGGATGCGCGGAGGTGCGGTAGAAAGGCTGATGGAGTGGATTTGTATGCGTTGATAGTCGGCACGTTCCCTGGTCCTTACGATTTTCGTGGGTTCATTGAAAAGCGCGATATCGTTCGTCCGGACAGGATTGGTTTATTTTACGGAAACAGCAACTATATCGCAGAGCAGAGCGAGCTACGCGATAGCTACGCGATAGCTACATGATACATTCTCATTGACAAAGTAATAGGTTCCAATGATTCATCCATCCATCGACCTTAATGATTGCATACGATTGGTCATCGGATGCGAATGTCTAAGCGGAAATGACAGCCCGCGTTTGGTGGTGGTGGGGAATATCTGTCCATTGGATGATGGATGGATGGCCCACTAAAAAGCGGTAAACGCAGGAAACAGTTTTCATTATGGCTTGTCCAAATGTGTTCAATGCCTTTGCGGTGGCTACGGAGTCGCTTGCACAGGATGTCTATAAGCGCGCGTCGTATCGTTCGATGTGGCTCAACCTCATCGAGCGCGGCGAGTATCCGCAGGGTACTGGTTTGACCCAGACCTCGTTCACCACGACCAGCATCGAGCCGACTGCGGCTGAGACTTGGGCGGCAATCACGCTTGCTGATGGTGCTGGTACCAATGCTTGCGATGTCACGTACAACGATGTCCCGGTCGGTTACAACGCGGTCACTTGGAGTCCTGAGCGTTTCGCTCTGAAGGGTCCGTTGCTGTGTAAGGATGACCTGACGTTTGATCATCGTGTCGAAGCGTTCTTGCGTGTGTATCTTGAGAAGCTGTCCATCCGGGCGCAGCGTTCTTGGGAGACTCGGTATCAGAATATCTTCGCGAAGTATGCCATCAAGGCGGTCGCGGATTCGAGTTTCACGCAGGTCGAGACGATTCCGTCGGGCGTGAATGAGTTCCCTTGGATCGATGGTGTTAGCGCGGGTCAGGCGTTGAACCAATCCACGTCGGAGTTGACCCAGGAGATGCTGGATGTGGCGGCGGCGACGCTCATCCGAAATGGCGCGACGAATCCTGATAGTTCTGGGTTTATCTCGTACAGCAGCGATGGTCCTGTGTTCCCGTTGTACATCGGGTTGGAGGCGTCGCAGCGCATCGCGCAGAACAATCCTGCGTTCCGTTCCGACCTCAACATCGCGGATACCGGCTCTGGCGAAGGATCGACGTTGCTGAAGCGCATCGGTGCGAACCGGGTCATCAAGAACTTCCGGCATGTGCCGAATCTGTTCCCTCCCCGGTTCAGCTATGCCGGCGGCAAGTACACGCTCATCCAGCCGTTCACCAGTGCGAGCGGCACGAAGGGTACCGTGTTCAGCGTCAATCCGAGTTGGACGACTGCTTCGTACGAGGGTGCGTTCATCGTCACTCCGTACGTGTTCAAGAGTCACATCGTGCGTCCTGTGAACCGGGTTGGTGACCTGGCTTGGATGCCGACCAACTACATGGGCGAGTGGCAGTGGGTGACGGGTGCGTACAAGCTCAGTGTTGACTGCGCGGATCCGCTCGACAAGAAGGGCCAGCATTACGCGGAGTTCGTGCATGCTCCGGAGCCGATCTTCACGAACCAGGGCATGACGATCATCTTCCGTCGTTGCACAGGCGCGCTGACCACGATCATCTGCTCGTAATCGGAACGGTATTGGTTGACACAGCCCATCATCGGCCGAAAGGCTGGTGGTGGGTTTTTCGTATTGACATCATGTGGCATCAAGCAATGCTTCGTTCATGGCAAATTTTATTCTTCCCAAGGGTGTTGAGGTTCCTGAAAATCTCAAAGAGGGAGAGAAATTTCAGACGATGGCGACCATCGTTTTGAAGAAGAACGGCAAGGCGATGTTGGTGGAGGTGGATGGCCAACCTCTTGCCGGTTACGAATCCAATGAGAGCGAAGCTGAAGGTGAAGGCAAGATGAAGGCGCATGGAGCGGAGGAAGGTGGTGAAGCGGCTCATGGAAAACAGGGATTCATTGCCGAGGTGATGCAGCGTGGTCGTGGTCCGATGGCCTGATAAATCGATATGGCAAACATCACATGCGACGAGGCGGAGACGCTGATCAACGAGATGGCGGCACTTGGATGCCGTTCTCCGCGTGAGCTTGAGTTGGCCAGACTTGCTCTTGAGAATCGCATCGCTGTTTATTTGCAGGGTGGTGGCGCGACGCGAGGAGCGTTCAGGAGCGTCACCACCACGGGCACGGTGGTCAGCGGCGATTATCTGCTCATCTGCGATGCCACTGGCGGGGCTATCACGATGACGCTTCCTTCTGCTGCGCTTGTTCCGGGTCGTATCTATGCTTTCAAGCGCATCAATGCCGGCGCAAACAATGTCATTGTGGATGGATACGGTGCTGAAACCATCGATGGCGCTCTGACCCATACGCTTACTCCGCAATGGAACGGAGCGGTGGTGATGTCGAACGGAGTCGCTTGGTTCAAGATCATCGCGAACTGATATGGCTAATATCTCATGCGCGGATGCTTTGACCCTGATCAACGAGGCTTATGGAGCTTCGTGCAAGAGTCCGCGTGAAAGGATTCTGTTGGAACTTGGCCTACTTTGGGAGGCGGCGACTCTTGGTGGAACGGCTGACATCAATGCTGACAACACGGTTATCGATTCATCTTCGACAATGATCACTGCGGACATGACGGAATTCATCTAATTTTATGGCAAAACAGACCATCAATATCGGTGCGGCTCCGAACGACGGGACGGGTACACCGTTGCGGACGTCGTTTGATTACACCAACCAGAACTTCACCGAGTTGTACACGGCTCTTGGAGGGGGTGTCGGTCTTCCTGGTTCCACGACGCAGGTCATCTTCAATGATGGCGGAACGAATCTGGCTGGTGACGCTGGGTTGACGTACGACAAGACGACCGATGCGTTGACTGTTGTTGGTGCGTTGTCGGGGTCGAAGTTGACTGTCACTGGCGGAACGATTCCAGCCAATGGCGTGTATCTGCCTGCTGCGAACACGTTGGAATTCGCCGCCAATTCGCTGGCGCAGTATCGGATTGCTCCTCTTGGCGTGTTCAGTTGGTACGACGGCGCCGGCGGCACGCGGATGACGCTCAATTCTAATGCGCTTGCTATTGGCGTTACAGGAGTGTTTGGGGCTGGAAGTTTGCAATTTCCGGCAGGAACCCAAATTGGATGTCAAAGTGACAACTTTGTTTTTGGGTCAAATTCAAAATTTGATGGTGGCTGGAAATACGTGACGGCTGGAAAAGCCGCTTTGCAATACCAAATAATTACTGGACAGCATCTTTGGTTTAACTCTGCTGTTGGAGTTGCAATTAATGATCCAATTACTTTTGTTCAAGCGATGACGCTTGCTGTTGGTGGAAACCTGCTGATTGGAACTGTCACGAACAACGCAAACGGTGGCATTCTCCAGCTTAAATCGGGCATCACGTTCCCGGCGACGCAGGTTGCTGCGACCGACGTGAACACTCTTGATGATTACGAGGAAGGTACGTTTACTCCGACCATCGTTGGCGGAACTACCGCTGGTGTTGGTACTTATGTTGTTCAAAGCGGAAACTACACAAAAGTTGGAAATCTTGTAACATTTAGGTTGTATGTTGCGACATCTGCACATACCGGGACCGGAGCGATGCTTGTCTATGGTCTTCCGTTCACATCAAACGGAACCGCAAATCAGCTTTACTCTGTTTCAATAACCAACATTGGCGGGCTTACGTTGACGGCATTGAATGTGGCTCAAGCATACATAAACCAAGGAGTAACTTACATCAGTATTTCTCAATATGCTACTGGTGGAGGCGCTTCCTCTGCTGTCGCGATTTGCCCGGCTCCATACATTGTTGTTACTGGCTCTTACATGGTTTAATCTTATATGACCACTACTATTTCAATCAACTGGATCATCAAACAGCTTTTGGTCAAAAAGACCGAAGCATCGTTGTCTGATGCTGTCATCACGGCGACATGGAGTTGCCGTGGGTCTGATGGGGCATTTAGTGCTGCTTTGACCGGATGCGTCTCGTTCGCTCCTCCGAGCGGCGATTTCACTCCGTACGACCAGTTGACTGAGGCTCAAGTTCTTGGTTGGTGTTGGGACAACGGTGTTGATAAGGCGTCTGTCGAGACGAGCGTGGAGAAAGAGGTTGTTGACCAGGCCAATGCTCCGGTCGTGTCGCTTCCGCTTCCTTGGACGCCAGTTCCGGTTGTCATTGACGAGCCAATCATTTTTTCCGAAGCTCCTGTCGCATGATCAAAATTGAACTGACGACTGAACAAGCGAACGCACTGATGCAACTCGTCGATATCGCCATCAAAGCCGGTGGTTATCAGAATGCAAAGGTCGCTGTTCCGATTGCCGACATCATCCTTGAAGCTGCAAAGCAGCCCGAGGGAACCAACTAAAAGGCCACTATGACTGGCCACCACGCTTTTGTTCGCGATATGTCGATAGGCGTTGGTGGGCCAGTTCTTGGCCTACTCGGGAACGCGATATTTTCAGAACCAAATCTAAAAGGAGCATCGCTTGCGCTTGGTGCGCTTGCCGCCCTTTTGACCTGTGTTGTAAAATCAATCGAACTGTACAGAAAAATTAAAAACGACAAATGAACGCTTATTTTGCCTCTCTACTTCGCCACGTATTGACCGCCGCCGGTGGATTCTTGATTGCCAAGGGTTTTGTTTCGTCTGGTCAGGCCGATGAACTTGTAGGTGCCGCTGTCACCGCCTCTGGTGTCGCCTGGTCCATCTATAACAACAAGAAAAACGCTGATGCAGCAGGTCAGAAATGAGTTTTTTGGCTGACCTGATTGTAAAACTGGTCGCTTGGCTATTTTCTTTGTCAAAACAGGATGTATCTAGTGAAGACGCCAAGAAACAACCGGAGCTTAAGCGTGATCTGCTTGCTCGCATCGATGAGCATGAGCGCGGGGTGCGCGAGTCGAGTGATCTACGTCCCCCACGGTGAGCCTGTGCGCCTCGCTGAGAGCGTCAAAGCTAAGGTTTGGGTACTTGACGCAAGCGGCAAAACGATTCGCAGCAACAACCGCATCATCATCAGTGAAGGATGGTATGCACTACCAAAGGATAAATGAGCAATAACGCACCGTACAAAGGATCCGTTTCAGGAAGCGGACCTTACAAGCAGACAACCACATCAGCCTCCGCAAAAACCCCAACCAAGCCAACCACTAAGCCTGTTCCGAGTGGAAGTGGGCCTTACGGAAGCGGGCCTTACGGAAGCGGTCCATACAAAAAGTAATCTATTCCAAGAAAAACCCCCCGATTGTAATAAAAACAACCGGGGGGTAATCGTTTTAGAGTTTTAGCGACCAAGCGATTTCATAACGCTTGCCACAAAATCTTCGCTCTTGGAAGCATCTCCGCTGCTCGATTTGCTTGAACCCCCGGTCGCCTTGGAACTGACTCCAGGCTGACTGCCGCGATACTTAGCCAGTTCGGCTTGTAGGCGCTTGTTGACCTCCACCTGAGAATACAGCAGTTCACGGTACTTGGGAGCGGCTGCGGCCCATAGGGCGGCTTTGGCGAGGTCTTCTTCACTGTTCTCGCCGTTGAAGATCTGTCGGGCGAGATTGAGTCGGCCATTCAACTCGGTGTTCCACTCCTCATCGTTGTCGCGAGGCTCGAAGATCTCAAGAGCGCGAGCATTCTCGCTCACCTTGGTCCAGGTCTTGGTGGCCGACTCCAAAGCGGACGCGGTATTTGCATCGCTATCCTGCCTATACTTCGAGATGACCGCATCGTAATCGGCTTTTGCCTCGGACATCTCAGCAGACTTTTCTCCGTTGATCTCGTCGTATTTGACGATCAATGCTCCGAGTTTCGCCTTCTTGGAAGGAGAAAGCCCTTCAACAATATCGTCGATCTGAGAGTTCCGATAATCATTCTCGGGAGACTTGAGCAATCCGATCAGGCGATCCCCTTCGGTTCCGACAAGCCCCTTCAACGAATCAAAAACGCCGGTGATCTTCGACTCGTACTTCTTGACGAAATCAGGATGCCGCTCGATGTCGAGCAATCGGACACGTTCGGAAAGCGCATCACGCTCTGATTGAAGCGTCTTGAATTTGGATTCAACCTCCGTGTCGGAAACCTTTCCAGCCTTGAGGTCATCAAGCTGTTTGGATAGCTGCGCCTTCTCCTCCTTGATCTTGCGGAAAGCGTCTGCCGCTTTCGTGGACTTGATGGATTCCGGGATGTCAGAATCAATTTCGACGGCCTTCTCCTTGGGCTTGAACATCTGATCGATGTCCATCTCCGCGCGACTCAGTTTTTCCTGAGAGTTTGATTTTTTGCTATCGACGGATGGGGGTGATTGCTTTTTTGACTTGGGTTCTTCAACGACCTTAGAAGCGACGCCATCAACAACCGCGATGTCGTCAAGACCAGCAGTTTTAAATGCGTCGATGAATGAGCTTCCAAAATCAGGAGGCTGTGCAGAGTGGACAACGGGCGAGTTCAGTGGTTCTTCCATAAAGTTTTGTTAGTTTTTATCGTCAAAGGTCGCTTCAAGTTCTTTAGTGACATCAACTACTGACAATTTTCGCAAATTTTCAAGACAATGTGCATAACCAGCGGTGATTCCAGCAGCAAAAACAATGTCTGACTCCTTGCTACCGTGAGATGGCATTGCAATGGGCATGGACTCTGCAACGATGCGTAGAGCCATCCTGAGCACAGGATTCCGCATGATGAGCGCGAGTTCTGCCTGTTGTCCGTTGGTTATCCAGTCCGCGATATTTACGTCAGGCAGTTCCAGCAAGTTCTTCGGGTTCTCTTTCGTTAAGCCGCGCATCCAGTTTATCATATTTTGTGATCGTGTTACGTTTCAGTTTGTGTCTCTGAGGAATCGGGTCGAGAACGTCATCTAGTTTGATTGGTTTCTCGGGGGTGACGGTATCTCGTTTGGGCCGGATGATCTTGGTGATCTCCAGCATGTCGGCCAGTGGTAGCTTGATGTATCCGCAGTCAACATCGTTGATTCCATACGAAACAACGAACTGATTCTTTGAACTATCGTAGAACGCGCCGCATGGAAAGACAACCGCAGGAAGTCCAGGCCACCAATCCTGTTGATTTGTTCCGGTAAGGATCGGAAGCGTGGTCATGCGAACGATGCGGAACGGAGCTTTGGCTTCAAAAGCGTATGCACCCATGTAATACCTACGCTTCTTGTTGATCCACGGGAGCGAGCTATGGAAGAAGGTCCAGTACAGGCCGTCCGCAAGGATCGGGTTGGAGCCGCCGCGCACTTCGCCGAACTTCCAAAGAGGATTGAACTCATCGGTCGAGTATTCCGTTTCCTTCTCTAACCGCCCATTGAGGCGCACAACGACGTGTGGATTGGCAGAATATACCATGTGTGGCGTGTTATCGTGGACGAATAAAAGCCAGTTCTTTTCGTGTCCATCGTTCACCATCGCCTGGGACAAGTTGTTTCCATATACAGTATCGAACCGGCCCACGTTCAGGAACTGTTTGTCGAGCAGGAACATCGCCTGATGCGCGTATGACTTGAGCGGAATAAATGTGGCGCAGTTTATCCCGTACTTGTCTCCAAATTTGACCACGCGAGGGTCTTCAAACTGTTCGTTTGGATGTTGAGATGTCAGTTGGATCAACGCTTTCTTGGTCGCTCGAAGGTCTTTGCTGAGTTCAAAGACAACGATGTCGTTCTTCTCGACATACGTATCCTCATCCTTCTCGCGTTTGTTGCGGCATCGACGAGCAAACAAAAGAATCTTGCCGTCCGATTCTTGAAAGATGGCAGGATTGAAGTAGTACGTTCCGACTTCCTCCGGTAGAACAATCTTGCCGACCTCCCAATCCACTTGTTCAGCCAGCTTTGGAACGTCATTTTTTGCGTAGCTCATAAGAAATTCAGCAGCAAATTTGATTTCATCATAAAGAGACAGCCAATGGTCGCGCTCTTCGCGAACCTCTGTCAGGTGCTCTTCATTTTCAACCGCTCTCAATTCAAGTGTCTTGCGTAGATCTTCAATCTCCATCAACAAGTCAGCTTGACCATCTCCACCATTTGCAAATCGTTTTAGAGCCTTTATGGAAAGGCTTCTGATGATGTCTTTCATTTTAATGCTCAAATCAATCTGGAATCTCTGTGTCAAACTGGTCTGCAACCCTTGGGATAATTGAATAGGAATTCAGAAGATGCCTTGATTTGAAGAAAATCAGCAAATCAATTGGCGCGGAAATTTCAACCACCGTTTCGAGCAACGTCTTCAACGCTTTTCGTCGCACCATGTACGCATGCGTGCAGAGCGGATGGCATCGATACAAAGCATTGCCAACCTTTTCACCGACACGGCCCTGGGTGCAGCATGACCCGACAAAAATCATGTCCCAATCTTTTGGAACTTCTTCCAGAGCGAGGTTGATGGATTCTTTCCATCCATCCCGAAGCATCACGTCATCTTCAAATATAAGCCAATGATCATTCTCATCTGACAGTTCAAGCGCGCTCCACAGCATGATGTGCGACATCGTGCAGCCGATATGCTTTGGTCCGATATGTTCTGATCCGCTTGGGTCGTCACCTGTATACGGGATGGTTGCTTTAAGACCGGACTTTGCTCCGTTGAACCCATAGAAAAACTTGAACTCTTGGACACCATATCCCTTGAGCCTTTCCGTGACGGGTCCAATCCTCTCCGACCCCCGCTGCGTTATGACAATCGGTATCATTTCTTTGTTTTTTGATAGATTGAGAACACGCTTTCTTTCAGGTCGAACCGCTGGATCAACGTACAGTATTTCTCCGCCAACCGGATGGCGGTCTGCGTGGAATCCCAATTCACATCATCCATGATCAGATAACCGCCGACCTTGAGCTTTGGAAGCCAGTTGACGACGTCGCTGGTGGACGGCCATTCAGCATGGTTGGCATCGATGTGGACCATATCCATATCCGGGAGCGACCTCGAAGCATCCCAGGACGACATGCGGCAGAACTGCATCTGACGAACAACCTGAGCACGGACACAGTGGCCCACAAAAGCCTCGTAGTGGCCGTCCAGGTCTAGCTTCGACCACCATTCTTGGTTGGGATTCGTCTCATCATCGATGCAATCCTCCTTCTTCCAAGAGTCGATTGCATAAACGGTTCCGCTACCGTTTAGCTTGCAGGCATAAGCCAGAGCGAGCGTTGACTTGCCCTCGAACACACCGACCTCCGCGATATGTTGAGGCTTGTGGTCGAGAACAAGGCTTCCAATCTGGAACCCCTTTTCAGGGTCGCACCATCCACCCATCTTTGGATAATGGATTGATACAAAGTCTTTCAGCGATTCATGCGGAGTCATAATGGATAGATATATGTTACTGATTTTCTAAACGCAGGCTCATTGAACACGCTGATCATTGTTGATCTCGGCCAACAAATAGGATCAGAGGCGATGCTCAACGGCCTATAACCACCATCTTGGATGTCGTTTGTGTTTCCTGGATACTCGTTGATGACAAGCGCGGATTTATGCCGGGAAGAAATCGTGTCCAGAATCTTTCTGCACCTCGAAAACTCAAGATGTTGCAACACGTCTTTGATATGGACCAAATCAAAAGATTCTCGGATGTCGCCGATGTCCCCAACGCTGATATCGGTTCCAATCGGGGCGCGAGTCTTAGCAATATCAACGGCGACTTGACTGACATCAATTCCTTTGTATCGGATACCAGACAGATCAACCATAGACATCAACTGCCAATCTCCGCATCCAACGTCCAATATAGACTTGATTGAGTTCTCGCGGATAAACGAGTTCAGGAACTCGACGTACTTGGCTGTGTTTTGTGCATGAGATCCGGGTCCAGAGCCTCCGTTCCACTCATCGTTCTGATAGATACGGTCAAAGGTATTTTGAAGCATACTCGCAGTAAGTGTTTTCGCGTTTCAAAATCTTCTCTTCTGTCAACGAGCGCATCGTCTGGTCGTGATAGGTCCGCCACAAGTGGGCGATTGAACATCCAGAAAGAGAATGGATTCCATGCCAATACTTATTTGATTCACAGTGGATGAACCCCAACATCTCGAAGTCAACGACCTTGGCTAGTCCGGGATTTTCTTGATGCAACTTCATCGGGTACTGGACCGAGATCTCGTTCCACCCGCTCCCGTCGAACTCCTGCCATTTCTGGAGCCACTTCCATTGGAACCGGCTGTGCATCTTGGAGAACATGACCGCGTTGCACAGGCCGATGGTCGGGTCCGAACCGCAGAACTCGCGACCGATGACCGTGTCGTGATCAAGCCAATCTTTTGGAAACGGAGCGACTGTGATGGTGTCGGTGTCAGTATAGACTCCGCCCATCGTGTACAGGACGGTGTGGCGGATCAGGTCGGCTCGATGCTGATGCTTTGGGATGTTGTTGCCGTTCCACTGTATCGGGTTGTCGATCAGCATCACGCGGACCGGAACCTTGGCCTTGAGCTTTTCCCATTGTTCGCCGGTTGGTTCCTTGGGCGTCCAAAGAAAAACGCTCCAGTCCGGGTTGTTGACCCAAGCTGAAGCGATTGCAATCCGTTCGCAGATGTGGAATCCGTCGTCGTGAAGGCCGTGTACGAAATGTATGTTTTTCATTATCACCGCGCCAAGTCAGACTCGGCAGTTGCGTTCGCTCGCTGGATGTCCGCAGTCGTCTTCGCATTCCTGCGGGACAAATCTGCGTTCGTCTTTGCGTTCTGTCGTTGGATGTTGGCCATCGTCTCCGCATTCTGGCGAGCAATTTTTGCTTGGATATCGGCGTTCATCACAGCGGTGCGAGGGTCAGTACCCTGCTGGATGGCCTGCGCCTGCTGCATCTGCGCTTGACCCTGTTGTTGCTGCTGGAGCATCTGACCAAGCTGCTCGATTGTCTTTCCAAGCTCCTGAAGGTGCTGCGCGTATCCATCAACCTGTTGCCGGCGAGCGGGGTCAGTGGAAAGACGCTGCAAATGGTCTTGGACGTGTTGCCCGATACCCTGCATGAACAACATGATTTCCTGTGGATTGCCACCACTTTGGAGCGATGAAGCAGCTTGGTTTGCCGCAGCCATGTGCGTGTCGATGTGGATCACGTGGTCCTGCGTGTCGGTGACAATCGGCATATTGCTCTGGTGGATGGACGCATGTTCGAGAACGGCAAGAGCGGCTTGGTCCTGGATGCGCGACGATTGAATTTGAGTTGGCAGATACCTATCCACCATCTGCTGACCAACCTGCGCCGCGATGTAGTCCTTGAGCAGATTGATCTTGCCGCCTTCGGGAAGCGCACCAGAAAGACTGAGCAATGAACCAAGCAATTGCTGCTTCGCAAACTGAGAACCTTGGCCAACCGTCCGGGTAGCCTCAACGAAATCGATATCCATCATGGCTTGGACAGGAACTCCGCGCTCTTTGCATCGACGCTGGAACTCGATGGCGTCCTTATCGGACTTCGTGATCGGGTTCAGGTTGGGATTTGAAGCGCGGTTGTATCGCTCCTCAAAGAACGAATCGAGTTGGTTGTAGTACCGGCTCAACTGGGTCTTACCAATCGCAGACTGCTGCGACACCATCACGTTCACCTCGAACGCCGTCTTTGGGTTTCCTTGGGGCTTGGAGAGCGATTGCCTATACTGCGACAAGTTCCCTTGGAGCACGTTCTCAAGTTCCGCATTGACCGCCATAGGCGCATCTAGGACGCCGGCGATGTTCTGCTGGATGACTTCGTAATCAGGCGGGAGAATCGCGTACGGACCCTGCTGCACCACGCTCGTCTTGCTAAGGGCGTTGGCATTGAGCGGTCGGAACAGAATCTGGGTGCGAGCGAATGCGGCATCAACCATCGCGCAACGGAGTCGGTTCTTCAACTCCATCGCCTGCAACATCTTGATTCCAAGTCCCTTGACGCCGTGATGCTCGCCGTCTCCACGGTCGTAGTACATCGGATGGATGACCTGCTCCCATCGACTGAATCGACGCAGCTTCCGGTACATGAACCCCTGGCTGTCCCGCTCATCGATGATGACGTGACTGATCTTGCCATCGAATTCTTTGTAGAAAACGTGGCACATCAACACCACCTCAGACCGCGCAGAAAACGTGATATCGTTTGAACGAAGCTGACGTTGGAAAAACTCCCAATCGTACTGCACACCAGAG
>Ga0114978_10000382_pt1 | contig 36897 bp, 34 predicted proteins | sample S_140212_EF_Meta_FD_87027 | JGI IMG/M metagenome (GOLD analysis project Ga0114978, IMG submission 87027) | Freshwater microbial communities from Lake Simoncouche, Canada to study carbon cycling - S_140212_EF_MetaG | ecosystem: Environmental > Aquatic > Freshwater > Lake | place: Lake...
AATTGATGACGATCAGATTCACGTCGTCCTTCGCGCACACGATATTCGCTACGAGACCAGCCGATATCTTCCTAGCAGCCTCACCATCGGCGATGAACTCTCGCCGCAAGCAACGCTACCTGGTCTCTACGAGGGTCGCCGCTGGACGGTGCCGGTATACAGCCCGTTGCGGGCCGGCCAATCCCCAATCGAAGTGCTGCACGCAGAGGTGACTGGCGAGCAGACTTTTTTTTGGGAGGATCATCTCGTGCGAGTTCATATGGTGGTGTATCGCGACGACCCTTCGGCCCATCACGAACCCCGATCACAGTTGTGGGTGGCTCATGACGGGCGAGTGCTTAGGCAGGAGACTGCGATGCTTGGCTCACACATTACGTTCGTACGACGTTCCGACGCTGCTGCCGAAACACTGGCCGCCGGTCTGGCCGAGTACATTCCCGACATGACTGAAGAACCATGATTGAATTCGATCACGTCACCCGCACGTACGGCCCCAAGACAGCAGTCGCCGATGTCTCGCTGGCGATTCCAAGAGGCGAGTTATTTGCCTTACTCGGGCCCAACGGCGCCGGCAAAACCACAACGATTCGGATGCTTGTTGGGCTGCTGCGGCCCTCGCGTGGGACCGTACGAGTCAGCGGCTTTGACATGGTGAAAGACCCTCGCAACGCGCACCTGCACATCGGATATGTGCCCGACGAACCCTGCCTCTACGACAAGCTCACGGGGCGAGAATTTCTTTGGTTTATTGCCGACATGTTTGGCCTGCCTCGGCATCTAGCTACCCAGCGGATTGCAACTGAGATCGACCACTTCGAACTCTCTGAATTCGCAGATGATCTGGCGGAAAGCTATTCGCTGGGCATGAAACAGCGGCTCGTTTTTGCCGCCTCACTCCTCCACGACCCCGATGTGCTTGTACTCGACGAACCGATGGTGGGCCTCGACCCCCGCAGCGTGCGCATCGTGAAAGACCTCCTAAAAGCTCGCACGCAAGAGGGGATGACTGTGTTCATGTCGACCCACACACTTGCCATGGCCGAAGAGATGGCCGATCGGGTGGGAATCATGGTGCGAGGGCAACTGCGATTCCTCGGCACGGTCAGTGAACTACGCGAACAAATGGCGCTGGAAACGACGAGCCTAGAACAACTCTACCTCGAACTCACATCACCGCGGTCGCAGAAAGCCCCATGAGCGTCCCCTCCCTTTCCGCTGCTGCTGCATCTGCCGCCGCGCAACCCTACAGTTCGTCGATCAGTTCCTGCCGCTTGCTTTCCATTGAGCAGGAGTCGCGACTTTGCTTCCGCCTGAGGGCCCGGATTGCCTATTCCACGCTCCGTGTCATGCTCGCAGGCTCCCGGCTGCGACTGTGTCTTGTCGTAATTTTGAGTGCGCTGTTTTGGGGCTCGCTATACGGTCTCTTCGTTGAAGCGTTCACGTTTCTCAACGTCCTTCACGCAGAAGTGATCTCATTGATGTTCAACGCCTTTTTCTCGTCGCTGATGATCATGCTGGTCTTTTCGACGGGCATCCTGATCTACGGCGGCATGTACTGCACCCCCGAAGCTCGAATGTTCATGACGCTGCCCATCCGATCGGAGGCAATCTTTTCCCACAAGTTTCAGGAAGCTCTCTGGTTTTCGAGTTGGGGCTTTATCTTGCTCGGCAGCCCGATGCTGGTTGCCTATGGCGTGGTGCGGGAATCGCCGTGGACCTACTTCTGCCTCCTGCTTCCGTTTATGGTCTCATTTGTGGTCATCCCGGCAACGGTTGGCAGCATTCTTTGCATGGCGATGGTGGCGTGGCTGCCGAGGCTGCGAATTCATGCCATTTCGATCGGGCTGGCCGCCGCATGCATCGGTGGATTATGGATTGCGTGGTCGACCCTCTCATCGGTACGGCCGGACAGCATGTCCGTGGTGTGGTTTGAGCAGACATTCACTCGCTTGGCGATTACTGAGCAGAAGCTCTTTCCCAGTTGGTGGCTCTCTTGTGGTTTGATTGAAAGTGCCCGGGTCGGCAAGACGCCCAGCGATTCCTTCGCGTCATTGCTTGAATCGCTGAAATTTCTTTCCGTGCTGGTTGCCAACGGATTACTGCTGCAACTATTGGCCGGCTGGCTGGCCCGCCATGCTTATCGCCTCGGCTTCAGCCAACTTGCCGGGGAGGTGCCCACGAGGCGGCAACGCCCGATCGGCTGGTTCGACCAGATGCTGATGAACGCGGGACCCACGGCGAGCAGACCGCTGCGACTGCTGATCGTGAAAGACCTTCGGCTCTTCCGCCGCGACATCTCGCAGTGGTCGCAGTTTGTCATCTTTTTTGGTCTGCTTGGACTCTATTTCCTCAACGTGCGCTCATTTAATTTCAACAACACCTACGCCTCGCTGATCGGTTTTTTAAACTTGGCCGTGGTGGGGCTCATTCTTTCCACGTTTACAACACGGTTTGTGTTTCCAATGATCAGCCTTGAGGGGCGTCGCTTTTGGATTCTGGGACTGCTGCCTGTGCATCGGGATTCCATCGTATGGTCGAAGTTTCTATTTTCATTTCTAGGCGGAATCTTCCCCTGCTGTGGCCTCGTGCTGCTCAGCGACGTGATGCTCGGCATCAACACACGAGGAATCCTGATTCATGAACTGTGCTGCGTCATGCTCTGCATGGGTCTCTCGGGAATCGCCGTCGGCCTCGGTGCCAGAATGCCCGACCTGCGGGAGTCTTCTCCTTCGAAAATCGCCGCTGGCTTTGGGGGCACGCTGAGCCTTGTGGTGAGTTCGCTCTTTATCATGGTGGTTGTGATTGTGGCCGCGCTGCCTACCCATCTGTTTCTGGCCACGCACGCATTTGGTCAGGCCGCCTCCGAATCGGCCGGGTTCTTTCTCTGGGCGGACAGTTCCTTGGGGGTTGCCGCAAGCATGGGGATCGTGATCGTCGTCAGCCTGATTGCCACCTGCGTGCCGCTGGCAGTGGGATTACGCTCGTTCCGTAGGTTGGAACCCTAGCTGTCCATAAAAAAGTCATCCGTGCACTTTTTCCACTTGCAAAACGTCCGTTTTGTCCAAGTGCTGCGCACTCGTGACCGCCTCGTGCGGTCCAACACGCAGTTTATCCACAGTCTCCTAGGCGCCGGTAGTTAGCAGGCGAACTTTTTTGCGGTTTCTATCGGGTAGGATTCGCCAAACGACCCGCCGCCCAAAACCACGCAGCACCATGCGGAATCGATCTTTTATCCAACGTCTTTTTTCGCAACGTAATCTCCCGTTGCGTACCGATCCTACTTCCACCGCTGGCAGCGGCCTGCCACGCACTCCACGCATTGGCGCGGTGCAGTATCTCAACACGAAGCCGCTGGTGCATGGGCTGACTGGCCTAGGCTTCGATGTCTTCTACGATCTGCCAAGCCGTCTAGCCGATCGCCTTGCCGACGGTCGACTCGATGTCGCTCTCATCCCATCGATTGAACTGTTTCGTGGAACCGGCTACCGGGTTGTCTCGGATGCCTGCATCGGCTGTTGCGGGCCCGTGATGAGCGTCAAGCTTTTCTTTCGGACATCGCCTGCGCGTGTTGTGCGACTGGCAGTCGACGAGGGCTCCCGCACGAGCGCCACGCTAGCCCGCATTCTCTTGGCAGAACGTTTTGGCATTCTACCACAGGTGGAGGTACTGCCGATTGGTGCCCGCATAACCGACACCGATGCCGATGCGGTACTCCTGATAGGCGACCGTGCGATCGGTCAGCAGGGAGGGGCAGCGACTGGTGGTTCGTTTCAGCTGGTCTGGGATCTGGGCGATGAATGGTGCCGCTGGAAAGGCCTCCCGTTTGTGTTTGCCGTGTGGGCCGCACGCGCCACTGTGACCTCGGAAGAATTGCGACGAGTCTCGCCGTTCCTTGCGGCCGCCCGCGACAGCGGCAAGGCAAACCTCGCAGCCATCGCCTCCGCCGAGGCCGCCTCGCACGGCCTGACTGTGCCGCAGTGCCTCAGTTACCTCCAAGACAACCTGCATTATGATCTGGGGCCACAGGAGCGAAAGTCGCTCTCCATTTTTTATGCCCATGCCGTCACACTCTCCTTAGCCCCCACCGGCCTCGACGTGGCGAAATCCCTCGCCACTGTGCCCTGATTTCTGTCTCTTTTTTTATCGCTTGCAAAATATATATCGCCGTATGGATGCCTCACTCGACTACGTTTTGGATGCCACAGCCGCCGGCGTACGACTCAATGCCACCGACGCTCTGCGGCTCTTGGAATCGAATCGTTTGGCTGCAATTGGCCGTGCGGCTCACGCCGTCACCAGTCGGCTGCATCCCGAGCCGTATCGCACTTACAACATCGATCGCAATGTCAACTATACGAATATCTGCACAGCGGTCTGCGATTTTTGCGCTTTTTATCGCCCCCCTAAGCATGCCGAAGGCTATGTGCTGGATCGCGATGTCCTACTGGCAAAGATCGAAGAAACTGTCGCACTCGGCGGCGATCAGATCCTGATGCAAGGTGGGCTCCACCCCACGCTCCCACTGTCGTGGTATGAGGAACTACTGCAAGACATCAAGTCGCACTTCCCGCAGGTGAACATCCACGGCTTTTCGCCACCGGAGATCCACCACTTCTGCAAAGTATCCAAGCGACCGCTGCGGGAAGTGCTCGAACGCCTAGCACACGCCGGCCTAGGATCATTGCCCGGCGGCGGCGGCGAGATCCTTGTGGATCGAGTGCGGGAAGGGATGACTCGCGGAAAAGTGCTCACCGACGACTGGCTTGAGGTGCACCGGCAGTGGCATGCTCTCGGCGGCAAGAGCACGGCCACGATGATGTTTGGCCACATTGAGACACTCGCTGAGCGAATCGAGCACCTCGATCGCTTGCGTCAACTGCAGGACGAGACGGGCGGTTTCACGGCATTTATCTGCTGGTCATTTCAGCCCGACCACACGGCCATGGGCGACATTCCTCCGGCCGGTCCGTTTGCCTACCTCCAGACTCAAGCGATCGCGAGACTCTATCTCGACAACTTTCCAAACATCCAATCGAGTTGGGTAACGCAGGGCCGGGAGATCGGTCAATTGGCACTGCTGTTTGGGGCCAACGACATGGGCAGCCTCATGATCGAAGAAAATGTTGTGAGTGCCGCTGGCACCGTGCACCACCTCACGCTCGAACAGATGCGATCAGCGATCTCCGAACTGGGGTGGACCCCGCGACGGCGCAACGTCTTCTACGAGCTTTTCACAGAAGATCCGGCGGCGATAGATCTTCCGCCAGCCTGCAGCGTACGACTACCCGTCGTTACAGCCGCACCGTGACGCGCGCACAGAAATCATCGGGCCTGACGCTGCGGGCACGGCATATTCTGCCGATGTCCCTCGGCCCAATCGACTCCGGATGGATTCGCATCCAGCGGGGCCGAATCGTCGCGATGGGCCGTCGATCGCCCCCTGGAAACGTACTGGACCTCGGCGATATGATTGTGCTGCCGGGCTTGGTCAACGCCCACACGCACCTGGAGTTTTCTGATCAGGCGCAGCCTCTCTCTGGCGACGGTGGCTTGCCGGAGTGGATCGAGCGGGTGGTGCGTGTGCGACGGGTTCGTGCCGATCTTCTGGCTGAGGATTCCGACTCTACTCGCCAGCATGCTGCCCACCGAGTGGCTGACGCAGTAGGCCGAGGGCTGCGAGAAAGTTCCGCAGCGGGCGTGACGGCGATTGGCGAAATCGCAACGACTATCTCGCCAGATAGTTTGGGCGGCGGCGGGCCGCGAGTGCGAGTCTACCGCGAGTCCATTGGTCTTTCGTCTGCAGCCATTGAGGCCAGCCATGCACATCTTGTGCGCGATCTGGCCCGGCTCGCAGCCCGTGGCATCGCCGCGGGTATCTCGCCGCACGCACCCTATTCCGTCGCCGCTTTGCTGGGCAACAAACTCCTTCACACAGCCCGCCTGCGGCGACTGCCAGTGGCGATGCACCTAGCAGAAAGCCCGCACGAGGATGCCTTGCTGGCCCGAGGCGATGGCCCCCTCCGCACGCTGCTTGAAAATCTCGGTGTTTGGCAGTCAGACTCGCCACCGCAGTTGCTCTCGGCTGCCGACTGGATTACGAGGCTCTCTCGTGCGGCCCGCGGACTGGTTGTGCACGGAACATTTCTGGCAGAAAGTGGGAATGGCGAAGCAATTGCCAGGCTCTCGTACCACCGCGATCGGCTCGCCGTGGCGATCTGCCCTCGCACCACCCAGTTGCTTTCGGGCTCGCTGCCGCCACTGGCTCGCTTCCGCGACGCGGGCATCCGTGTGGCAATCGGCACCGACAGCCGCGCATCCAGTCCGGATCTTTCCGTCCTCGCCGAGTGCCGAGTGCTCGTGGATGCCGGACTGGCCAGCCCTGAAGAGGTGCTCCAGATGGCAACTCAGCACGCTGCATGGGCGGTGGCCATGGAACACCAATGCGGCAGCCTCGAGGTCGGCCGTCCGGCCGACCTCGCCATTGTTCGGCCAGCCACGTTTGCAAAGGATCCGTACGAGTCCGCAATTGATCTCTCAACAGCTGTCGTCGCTACGCTACGGAGTGGACGAGTGATCGCGGGTGAACTGCCGGGGCGACTGTCCTGAGTGAGACCTCAGCAAAGGGGGATCTGCCAAGACACATGCGACCGCGACGACCCGGTTACAAGGCGTACCTTACAGCCGGCAGTTGGAAATAGCCGTCTCGACGATGGCCGAGGCACCGATCGCTTCAAGGCGTTCGATGATGCCGTGGGCGTCACTCCGCCGCACCATGGCCCGAACAGCACACCACGCTGGATCCTCGAGCGCACTGACCGTTGGCGAATTAAATCCTGGCGTGATCTTCTCCGCAGCAGCGAGGCCCAAGCGGGGAATATTATATTCCAAGAGCGAATAGCTGCGGGCGATCACGATGCCTTCCAAACGCCGTACGATCCGATCGGCGAGGGCTGCATCACGCACGTGCTGGTTTTGCACGAGCACCGTTTCGTAGCGGCCAATCTCGTCGAGCACTCGCAGCCGATTGGCGGCCAACGTGCTGCCGGTCTCGACTAAATCCACAATTGCATCCGCGACGCCCAGCTGGATCATCACCTCAACGCTACCGGAGAGCTCCACGAAGTGCGCCTCCACGCCGCGTTGTGCAAGCCACGTGCGTGTAATGTTCGGAAAGCTGGTAGCAATGCGCTGACCGGCAAGGTGACGGGCTTCTTTGACGGGTGACTCTTCTGCAACGCAAAGGGCCAGTCGGCAGCTACCGATCCCTAGATCGAGCCTGTGAATCAGCGAGGCACCACTTTCGGCAACGAGGTCGGCCCCGGTGATCCCCATATCGATCGCGCCTTCGGCGGCCAGCACGGGGATGTCGTCAGTGCGCAGAAATGTCATCTCAACGGGCATGTCACGGCAGCGAGCGAAAAGACTGCGTTCGGGCCGACGAAATGTCAGGCCCGCCTCGTGCAATAGTTGAGCGGAGATGTCAGCCAACCGGCCCTTGCTAGGCAGTCCGATGCGGAGAAGCCGCTGGTGCGTGTGATCGGTCACGTTGATTCTCCACTGTTTGCTTGTGGTACACCTGGGGTACGTGCCTCGCGGGACGCCTTCTCTTCGAGACCCGAAATACCAAAACGTCTGGCCAACTCATCTTCCACCTGAGCCAAGGGTACCTCGCGAAATGCCAGCAGGACGATCGTGTGATAAAGGAGGTCAGCGGCCTCCGACACCACGCGTTCAGCAGACTCTGCTGCAGCGGCCGCGACGAGTTCCCCAGCTTCTTCGGTCACCTTCTCGCCAATCTTTGCCACGCCGGCGGTAAAAAGCCGGCTGGTGTAGGATTCTAAAGTCGGCTGGCTTTTCCGCGATACCACGACACGTTCAAGGCTTTCGAGCGTTTCTCCCACACGGCGCATCTCATGGCTCCCGATCATACGCACATTCAATCCACCTCGGCCGACGGACCGGGGCCTGCAACTCTAGCATGCCGTAGCCAGAATGCCGCCCCTCTCACTCCAACGCACCGGCCAGGGACCAACGGACTGGTGCTGCACCACGACTGCTGGTTTCTCTCGGGGCCGACGGCTGTCGGAAAATCGGCGTTGGCAATCGATCTGGCCGGCCGATTGGGGGCCGAAATTGTGAGTGTCGATTCAATGGCCGTCTACCGGGGCCTCGATATTGGCACGGCCAAGCCCACGCTACAAGAACAGGCCCGTGTGCCGCACCACGTGATCGATGTTGTGGATCCCAGCGAATCCTACAGCGTGGCTCGCTGGCTGGTCGATGCTGGCCGTGCTGTTGATGCGATCCGATTGCGTGGCAACAAAATACTCTTTGTGGGGGGTACGCCGCTTTACCTGCGGAGCGTGCGGGACGGCCTCGCCCTGCTGCCCGAGGGCGACCCAGAATTACGCCGCGAGTTTCTGGCTGAGGCAGCACGTTCGAGCCCACTGGCGCTCCACGCAAAACTCGCTACGATCGACCCTAGGACGGCTGCGAGGCTCCATCCCAACGACACCAGGCGTATTGTGCGGGCATTAGAAGTGGCACAGACCACTGGCCGAACGCTCAGTGAATCGTTCGCCCCCAAACCCCATCCTGTGTTCGCCACCCAGATGATGATTCTGGATATGTCGCGGCGGTTGCTGGTCGCACGCATCGAGCAACGTGTGACGGAAATGTTTTCTCGTGGTTTAGTCGAAGAGGTGCAGTCCGCAGCGGCTCTTCCGGGCAGCATAGGATTGACTGCACGGCAGGGTGCCGGTTACGCAGAATCGCTCGACCTGCTTGCGGGCCGCATCACTCTGCCAGAGGCCATCCGTCGAACGCAGCAGCGCACGCGGCAACTGGCCAAACGTCAACTCACCTGGCTCCGCAGTTTCCAAGACGCCGTCTGGATCACAGCCTAATCGCCGAAGTGGGCATGCCCTCTGTCTCATGATCGGTGAAATACCTGCAACCCACAGCAAAGATGGCAGGCTCAAGGCATATCGTACGCGGCGATCAACTACCATCTCAAGCCATCGCCGCTCAACACTCAGAGTGCCAGGGCGCGCAAGCCGCGAAACTCGACTTTCATCAACACTCCTGCGTGAATCTGTAGGCCGATTGGCGCGGCATCGTTGTATGCATCACTCGTATAACGAGCAACCTTCTCTCCGTTGAGCCAGACCGTAAACGTGTTCCCCTTGGCTTCGACGCGAATCCGGTTCCAATCGTTGAGCTTGAACACTTCGGAAGCCCGTTTGGCCTGTGCCTCTTCAGGATACTTGTTCGTGTAGAAAGAGCAGGTCATGTCTCGCTGCAGGCTTCGCGACACACCGATCTGCACCTGGAGTTCCGGCTTCCTGACAACAATGCCGCTGTCGATCTCGCCGCGAAACCGAACCTCTGTTTCAAAGACCACGTCGCCGTATGATTTTTCTGTGTAGAGCATCGAGGTTTTCTTGTCGGCATCGCTCTGCCCGATGATCGTGCCAGAGTCGATCGTCCAATACGGTTCCGAAGGAATCTTCCAGCCTGTGAAGTCCTTGCCGTTAAAAATGAACGGTAGCGATTCGCTGGTCGCATCATCCACAGCGTGGCAGGCCGGCGGGAGAACAAGGGCGAAGAGTGCCGCGATAAACAAAGCGTGGCGACAACCCGATTGCAGAGGCAACAGCATAGCAATAGTCCTATGTGATTCCTTGGAATTTCTCCTGATGGATGCTCGAGGATAGCTTTATGGCAACGGCTGGGCAACTTCGTAGACCGCATCCCGCCGAATCGCAGCGACGGCCTGCAGAACTCAGCAACCGAGGCGATGAGGGTCGTCGGAAGTTCGAAGAGCCTTGGGCGTCTCCTCGCCCCAGCGAGGAGACTTCTGCCGTGCCAATTGCCAGTTTGGCCCACTGAATACACGCTCCAGGAAAATCGGGTGTACCAAACCGCCAACAAGGATGGCGTGAAACGAAACACGAAAGTCCCCTACGATTCAGAATGAACTGCCCACGGCCGCTTGAATCGGTGGACCTGGCCCCAAGCCCCTCTCATAGCGATGGTTCCTCCCTGTCCGGTGCTAGCACCGGACAGTGCTAGCACTGTATGTGGTGGGGCCAGCGACTGGCGACCACTAAATCCGAACATTTGCTTGCTATTGATGTTTCGGCCGCTACGTTCGGCCTCGTTGCAGCCAACGGCATTGCGAAAAGTGCAGTGCCTTTGGCAAGTAACAACGGCTCAAACACGGAATTGGCCCGGGCACCCAAGGAGGGGTGCTTGGCCCGGTGCCCGAATGGCAGCCGCCCGCTGGCAAAGCTCATTCAGGATGAACTTCGAATCCTGAGGGCCACGCAGCGGTCGGGTGATCCGTGCGGATGCTCCGGGGGTCACCACGACCACCTCGTGTTGGAATCGGTCGGATGAAAATCCGACATCACACGTAAGGAGAAGGATCTCAATGGCTGCCAAACCCCTCATCGGCATCAACACGGATTACCGGTCCACCCGCAAGGAACATGCGGCGCTCTCGTTTGTCGCCGCCGGATATTACGACGGAATCACTGCCTCGGGCGGCATTCCGGTGATCCTTCCCCCATTGGCCGATGAGGACGATATCGTTCGTTTGCTGGACTTGCTGGATGGCGTGGTGCTCGTCGGGGGTGCTGATCTCGACCCCAGACGCGACGGCTATATGCCTCACCCATCCGTGCGGCCGATGGATGCCCGACGGGAGGATTTTGATCGCATGCTCGTCAAGCATATCTGCCGCCGCCACATGACAGTGCTGGCTATTGGCAGTGGCATGCAATTGCTCAATATCACTGAGGGAGGCACGCTCTTTCTGCACATCCCCGAAGATCTCCCCAAGGCCCTGCCGCACAAAGACCTGATCGATACGTCGCACCGCCATGCCTTGATCGTGGAACGCGGTTCCGCCATGGAGCGGGTCTACGGCGAAGGCGAAATCCGCGTCAACAGCATGCACCACATGGCCATCGACGATGTGGCCGCCAGCTTCAAAATCACAGCCCGCGCACCAGACGGAGTGATCGAGGCGATCGAAAGCGCCGTGGAAGGCTGGGTGGCCATCGGCACGCAGTTTCATCCAGAGGCAGATAGCGCATCGGCACTCGATGTAAAAATCTTCGAGGAATTTGTCATCGGCATCACAGGGGAAGTGCCCGAGATGCGTCTGGTTGCCTGAGGCTGGCTTTGCCACTCGCTTAGGCGTTCTTCTCGGAACGTCAACTCGGGATCGTCAGTCGGTAGATCTCAACATGAGGCCCGCTGGTCGCACCTCGCGGCCGGCGGGCCTTTGTCTTCACCACGCCCAATCCCACCGCCCGACAGGCTGCCTCAAAGCCAGCCGCCTTGGCTCGGCATGGGTCTGCCACCATCGCCACTCCGCCATCAGCAAGTGTGCGAGCGATTGCGCCTGCGAGCGCCGCGGGGTGGTGCGTTTCATAAAGCACATCAGCAGCGACAACGCGGTCAAAACGATTCAGATCCGCTGGCATATTTCGCCAGTCGAGAACGCGAGTAACCAGTGACGGAAGGCTATTTTTCTGCGCGTTAAATTGCACGCCCGCAAGCGCGGACGTCTCGTAATCACTGGCCGTGACGGCAAAGCCAGCCCGAGCCGCCACTAGGGACGGCAACCCAAGACCGCAGCCCAATTCCAGAAGCGACAGCCCGCCCCCATCCATCCCGCCGAGTTCCTCGGCCAGCACGATGGCCGACTCCCAGACGTCTGCCCAATAGGGAATACGCTCATCGGCCTCAAAGGCCGTCAGATCGATCAACGCCTCCATATCGGGAGGCCGCCAGACACTCACGGGGCGGCCGTTGATCTGAATCAGACGCTCTACGGGCGAAAATCGCTCGAATTCCATCGACGCTGCCTCCGTGGCCTCTGGCCCATCTTCCAGCCGTTACAACCGTCACATAAATCATCGAAGCGGCACAATCCTGACCAGAACGATACCATGTGGCACGATGATTCCGCTCCATCCCACCAGCCGCTCCGGTCGATACTCTCTCCTGAGAGCTCCCCTGCCCGGAACGGATTTGTGTCGCCACAACCCCACAGCGGTTTACGCGTTGAGTCAGCCAGCGATCTGGCAGAGTGGTCGGCTCTGTTGGCTGGGCAGCACGGGGAGCCGGGCCGGTTGCTTGGCCCCCACAGCCTCTCCTCCGGCCAGACAGGCGACCCATGCACAAAACGCATTCGTGCCTTTCTCCCAAAGGCCCAACGAGCATGGCTCGTACACACCGATGCATCCGGTATGCCGGCCAGCCAGCCCATGCGTCGAACGCATCGCGCGGGCCTCTACGAAACGATTGTTACCTCTCCACCCACGCAGGCCCAAGACAGTGTGTCGGTGGGTCATCCTCCACACTATATGTTTCGCGTGGATGAACCGTCCGAGGGCAGGCGAGACCTCCACGACCCTTACTCTTTTTCTACCATGCTAACCGACTACGACTTACATCTCCTGGGCGAAGGCCGCCACTGGAAGAGCTATGAGAAGCTCGGCAGCCAACTCCATTCAATCGATGGCATCAACGGCGTCAACTTCGCCGTCTGGGCCCCCAACGCCTCCAGCGTAAGTGTCGTCGGCGACTTCAACGGCTGGGATGGCCGCACCCACCAGATGCACAGGCGCATTCCGTCGGGCATCTGGGAGTTGTTTGTTCCGGGCGTGGGCGTCGGCACTACCTACAAATATCGGGTGCATGCCAACGGCACCGCAAGCGACCGTGCCGACCCCTATGGCTTTGGCGCGGAGGTGCCACCTCGCACAGCATCGCGGGTTATCGATCTCAACAGCCATCGTTGGACCGACGGCGAGTGGATGGCGACTCGCGACTCGCGAAATAGTCTCTCGGCACCGCTGAATATGTACGAGGTGCATCTGGGAAGTTGGCGTCGGCCCGGCGACGACCCCCAGCGATGGCTTACCTATGCTGAGATCGAGCAAGATCTGGTGCCGTACTGCACCCAGATGGGCTTTACGCACGTGGAATTCCTGCCCCCAACGGAGCATCCGTTTTCGGCAAGCTGGGGCTATCAAACCATCGGACTGTTTGCGGCCACCAGCCGGTTTGGCTCTCCGCAAGATCTGATGTCGCTCATCGATAGCCTGCACCGCGCCGGGATTGGAGTGATCATCGACTGGGTGCCAGCCCATTTCCCCCGTGACGACCACGGCTTGCGGCTGTTCGACGGCACAGCCCTCTACGAGCACAGCGATCCTCGCAAGGGCGAGCACCCAGACTGGGGGACGCTGATCTTTAATTATGGCCGCAATGAAGTCGCCAACTACCTCATCTCAAGCGCGCTTTTTTGGCTCGACCGCTATCACATCGACGGCCTGCGAGTGGATGCCGTGGCGTCGATGCTCTACCTCGACTACAGCCGCAAAGAGGGCGAGTGGGAGCCCAACTGCTTCGGCGGACGCGAGAATCTGGAGGCGATCGAATTCGTCAAGCAATTCAACGTGCAGGTTCACCACCACCATCCAGGTGTGCTCACGATCGCGGAAGAATCGACCGCGTGGGCCGGGGTATCGCGACCGACGTACACGGGCGGCCTCGGCTTCAGCCTCAAGTGGAACATGGGGTGGATGAACGACACGCTGCGATACATGCGGCACGATCCGATCCACCGCAAATACCACCACGACGAGCTCACCTTCAGCCTCATATACGCCTTCCACGAAAACTTTGTACTGCCGCTCTCACACGATGAAGTTGTACACGGCAAGGGATCGCTCATCGATCAGATGCCGGGTGATCTGTGGCAAAAGTTTGCAAACCTTCGTCTGCTCTACACCTACATGTGGTGCCACCCCGGCAAGAAACTCCTCTTTATGGGTGGCGAATTTGGACAGTGGCAGGAATGGAATGTGGACGAAAGCTTGCAGTGGCATCTGCTGCAGTGGGACAACCACAAGGGACTCTCAAAAGCTCTGGCCGACATCAACGCCTTGGTGCGGCGAGAACCGGCGCTCCACGAACTCGATTTTGAAGCCCGTGGCTTCGAGTGGGTGGATTGCCACAACTGGCAAGACAGTGTGCTCATTTTTATCCGTCGAGCGACCAACCCCGAAGACTTCCTCATCGTCTGCTGCAACTTCACACCGGTGCCACGCGATGTGTACCGTGTGGGCGTGCCACAGCCGGGTGTCTACGAAGAAGTCTTTAACAGCGATTCGGCGTGGTACGGCGGCGGCAACTTCGGCAATGCCGGCGCGATACACACGCTGCCCGAGTCACACCACGGCCGTGAGAACTGCCTGTCGCTGGCACTCCCGCCGCTGGCTACGATTGTGCTGAAGCCACGCCGCTAATCGAACGCTTGGCTCAGTTCGTACCAAGAAAGTGACGCTGCGGCACGCACCGAGACTAGCGATCCATCGCACGAGGCTGGCGGGCCCACGTGAGCTTGTAGCGCTCTTCGAGTCCTTCAATCCAACGGCCAAACACTTCAGAAAACTCCCCCTGCGCCACCATTGCTATGCGTTGCTGATCGCTCCGTCCAGCTATAAACCGCTCTCGCAATTCTGACGCGGCTGGTTCAAGCGATACCAGACGGATGCAATAACAGACGGTGCGAGGCTCGTTGAACGCCACGGCGGTCTGCTCGGGCTCAAGATCAAATACCGCTCTCATGAATTCTTTGCCTGGCATAGCAAGCCCTGCCGGCTGCGAGATCACAGGTGGCGCACCTGAGGAAGCCGCACCGGTTTGAGACAGCCACGCGAAAGGGCCTACCTGCACGACCTTCAGGTCTTGCCAGTCGCCTGGCTTCAGATCTCCCAAGCCAACCACGGTTGCTTCAAGCGACTGCTTTTGCGCCCCGGCCTTGGCGGCCAGATCCTCTGCCTTCTTGCGAGCAATGCCACGCCCTTCAACAATCCGCCATGAAAACTCGACGTTCTCGCGGGCAGTTTCAAATGAGGGCGTAAACTCCGGTTGGTCTTCCGTCTTCCACGACAGATAGCGGTTGCCAGGGGCATCCCGAGAGGTCACCGGCCGCAACGACGTTGTGCTGGGACCGAACATCATTTCGAGCCAACGCTGCTGACGGATGCCAAACCGACTGCCCGCATCGGGCACAAATTCAAAGCTGCCGCCAATGCCTCCGCCCGCAAAGGCCTTGTCTGCAGGGGTCAACTCCGATCGGCCTGCCTCCAAGCCTTGCATCTTTGCAATGGCGTCAAAGTCCGGGGGCTTGGGCGGCGACATGCCCCCTTCCCGCCTCGCCTGCCACAGTGCGTAGTCTTCTGCGTATCGCGTCAAATCACCAGCAACGGCCGTGAAGACAGCGTCGATTTTTGCATTGGCCCCCTCGCGTGCCAACTGCTCGCGAATCTTGTCTGTGACCTTGTCCAGTGGCTCCACCTCAACCGCATCTGGCTTCTTCTCATCTGGCTTCGTGTCATCTGATTTCTTCTCGTCCGGCTTTTTCTCGTCCGGCTTTTTCTCGTCCGGCTTTTTCTCGTCCGGCTTTTTTCCCTCTGGCTCCTTCTCTGGAACCGCATCAGCACTCTCGGCCTTCACGCGAAACATCGTCGCTTTATTCTTCTCGTAGTACTCCGCAATCTCGGCTTCGGTTACTTCCTTTGCCGCCGAGGCCTCGTAGGCGTCTCTCTTGGCCACGAGATACTCGTATTTCACACGATGGGGCTCGCGAAAACCAGGCGTTTCACTTCGTGCTTCGGGCAGTTCGTTCTTGTACTGCTCAAAGAATGTGCGGAGCGATTGCTCAGACGGAGGCGCGACCTCGCCCACAACAGTCTCAACGGCCACAGGCACCGCCTCGATCGTTGCCGTCTGCTCGAGCCGGCGAAAATAATCCCACCGCCAGCCCGGAGGATCGCCGGAAAAACCAGTTTGAAACAGCACGAGCATATTGCGACCAATGAGTTCGGTACGGAGCGCTTCAAAAAGCTCCTGCTGCGTTACGCCCGTGGGGCCAAGCCGCAATCTCGAAATGATGCCATTTAACTGTTCGACCGACACGAGATTGTTGGTCCACTGCGAAAGAAAATCGTTGATTGCTGCGTCGCTCACAACGAGGCCGTTCTTTCGAGCCTCCGCTTCCACCAGCAACGCGCGAACGACTGCCTCCTCGTTCTCTGGAAACAGCGGCAAGCGAGAGGTATCTCGTCCGGCAGCCGCCGCAGTCTCAACCAGAAAGCGGTTGACCATTGATCGCATGGCCACAGCCCGCTCGATCTGGGCCTCCCGAATCGAGCCTCCGGTCCAACTGGCCACCAGCGGATCGTCGCTCCCGCTGCTGCTCCCCATTTGCAGAAATGGTGGCAGCACAAAGAAAGCGAGCATCGCCAAAATGGCTACAAATACGAGCAACGACCGCTGATACTTGCGAAACAGTTCAAAGGAGCCAGCCATAATATCGCCTATGCTCGAACAGCGTAAAACCGTCGAGGCTTGACAAGGAAAGAGAGTGCAGGGTAACGCTTGTAAGTCTCCGGACAGGTCGCCGATTGTAGAGGCGGGCCTGTTTGCGCCAATCCCGATGTTCTTTTGTTTGTTCAATTCTGCCCCATTCACCATCCAGCACACCGGTGGCCCCAAGGCCTCCAATCGGATAACGCATGGCCAAAAAAGCAGCCGCGAAGCGATCACGTGCCCTTCCGCGTCCGGAATCAGCCGGCACAGCCACTCCCAAGGGGGGCTACCAGCTGGTCATTGTGGAAAGCCCAGCCAAGGCCAAGACCATCGAGAAATACCTCGGGGCTGGTTTTGTCGTCAAAGCTTCTATCGGTCACATCCGTGACCTCCCCAGCAGGGCGCCCAAGGGCTCCAAACAGCCCGTGCCCGGCGTCGACCTCGACGATGACTTCGCACCAACGTACGAAATCAACGAAGGCAAGGGCAAAACAGTCGCGGAACTCAAACGTCTGGCCAAGGCCGCCAGCGATGTGTGGTTTGCAACGGATCTGGATCGGGAGGGCGAGGCCATCGCCTGGCATCTCACGCAGGTCCTCGGTGTGGATCCCCTGCGTGCCAAGCGGGTGACATTCGATGCAGTCACAAAGACAGAGGTCCAGCGTGCTTTCCGCGAACCACGGCTCATCAACATGCCTCGCGTTGAAGCCCAGCAGGCGCGTCGTATCGTGGATCGCATTGTGGGCTATCAGGTGTCGCCGATCCTCTGGAAGAAAGTGGCCGGTGGCTTGAGCGCAGGCCGCGTCCAGAGCGTAGCCACGCGAATCGTTGTCGAGCGAGAGCAGGAGATCCGGGCCTTTACGCCGTCGGAGTCGTGGGACATCTCCGCTAACATGACATTCGATGTGGCCGATGCTTTATCGCATTCCACGAGTTGGACGGAGTTTATGTCGCGTCGCGATGAACGTGGTCGGCCGCCACTGGTTCGCGAACGGATGGCATGGCTGGCAGACCGTCGCGCCCTTTCCTGCGACATGGTCGAGGTCGCAGGAAAGCCGCTGCGCATTCAAGCCGATAAGACATCCACCGCCGAACTAGCCCTGACCGCACAGGAGGCCGCTGAAGCCGCCGGCCTCCTGGATGCAACGATCGTTCGTGAAATCGATCCCGCCGGCAAAGGACGCGGTAAAAATATCGTACGGTTGACCGGTCGGCCCGATGCTCAAGCCCGCTACACAGTCGAGTCGATCGACGTCACACGGACCCGCTCGCGGCCCTACCCACCGTTCATCACTAGCACGCTTCAGCAGGCGGCTAGCAGCAAGCTAGGCATGTCGACTGACCGCACGATGCGAATCGCGCAACAACTCTACGAGGGCATCGACCTGCCAAACGAGGGCCGCGTCGGCCTCATCACGTACATGCGAACCGACTCCACCAACCTGTCGCAGGATGCGACCGAAATGGCACGTCGCTATCTCCAGCAGCGGCTCGGCCCCAAGTATGTACCCCAAAACCCTCGCTCCTACAGCAGCAGCAACAGCGGCGCGCAGGAGGCCCACGAAGCCATTCGCCCCACAGACGCCTTCCGGGAACCGGACCAGATTGCCGCAGTTCTCACCGACGAGCAATTCAAGCTCTATCGATTGATTTATCAGTGCTTTGTGTCGTCCCAAGCCACCGATGCCGAATGGGACTCCACTGCCGTGCGCCTGCGACGTACGGATCGCGACACCGGTGCCGTCTTCAAGGCCAGCGGCCGCGTCCTACGGTTCGACGGTTTTTATGCGATCAATGGGGTACCTAAAGACGACGGTGATCAGGTGCTGCCCGACTTTCAAAAGGGCACCCAACTGGCGCCATTTGACATCGAACCGCGTCAAAAATTCCAGTCGCCGCCGCCAAGGTTCAGCGAAGCCACGCTCGTCAAAAAACTAGAGGAGGAAGGCATCGGCCGCCCTTCCACCTATGCCAGCATCATCAACGTCATCGAAAATCGCGGCTATGTGGAGCAGCAAGAACGCCGCTTCTACGCCAGCGCGCTGGGTGAGGCTGTGACCGAGTTCCTTAAAAAAGGCTTTCAGGACCAATTTATCGAGATTGGCTACACCCGCGAGATCGAGCGACAGCTCGACCAAGTCGCCCAAGGCACCGAGCCGTGGACCGACATGCTGCATCGCTTTCACGACGCTCTCAAGCCCAAGCTGGCAAGCGCGATGGAAGAAGCCCATGTGAAGGCAACGACTGAGCCTTCACAGTTTGCGTGCCCGATCTGCTCGCGACAGCTCGAATATCGGCTGGGGAAAAAAGGCCAATTCCTTTCCTGCAGCGGCTACAACGAGAAAATCCCAGTGGCTCCGCTACCTGTCGCCAAGCCGGCCACCAAGCCGAAGAAGTCGGGTGCAAAGGCAAAGGCCCGTAAGCCTGCCAAGCTCAAGGAGGTGCCTGCCTGCACGTTCGCAATGCCCGTGGATCGCCAAGGGCGACCGCTGCTGCCCGAGCAGATCGACATGCTCTCTCCAAGCGGCGTGCCTATGGTTAAGCGGACAGGACGGTTCGGCGATTTCCTCGTTGAGGATAAGCCACGCCCCGTCAAACCAAAGGGCAAAAAAGCGATAGAGGGCGCCCCTGTCGAGCCGCCGCCGTTTATTCTGAACCTAGACCGAAAGGGAAATATCAAGTTTCCTGCAGCTCCACCAGTGGTCACCGACGTCGCCTGCCCCAAGTGCGGCAACATCATGAACTTGCGGAGTGGCAAGCGCGGCCCGTGGCTGGGCTGCCGCGCATTCCCAAAGTGCCGCGGCCGCGAGGCGTTTACCAAACTCCCCGAACCGCAGCGACTGGCCCTCGAAAAAGAACTCGCAGCACAACTACGAGGCCACGTTCAGCTCTCACTGACTCGCCGCGACGGCATAACGCCGGTGCCCGAAGGCACACCGCTTGAATCGCTGCAAATCGAAGGCGGCCTCGCCGAACTGAAGCTCTTCGCGGGCTAATGTACGCCGTCACATGGCCGCTTAACAAGCTTCACAACCACGGGGGATCACCCGTAAACGTGCTGGGGATCTCGTCGATCGCAACGGCATAGGCTGTCGCATGCGAGCGGCAGTGCGATATGCTGATCAGCACGCACTCAATGCCGAGAGCCTTTGCTACCTCCTGCGTGCCTCCTTTCAGAAATGCCTGCGGTCGCCCGCCAGTTGCGTTACGAACCTCGATGTCGCGCCAGCTAATGCCACGTCTCCAGCCGGTGCCCAATGCTTTGAGCACTGCCTCTTTAGCAGCCCAGCGGCCAGCGAAGTGCTGTGTGGCCATGCGTCGACTGCGGCAGTATTCGATCTCCAGCGGTGTGTAGACCCGGCCCACGAAAAGCTCGCCGTGCCGCTCGATCATCTGGGCAATCCGAAGACACTCCGTAATGTCGGTGCCAACTCCCAACACATTCATGAACGCCTCCCTGCCGATGTGCCCCTCGCTAGTCCGCAGGCCTGCCGTGCCCTGGCCAGAACCTCCGCCGCTTGTTTGCGGGCTCGCACAGCCCCGTTGGCTAGGATCACCTCAATACAGCCAGGATCAGCCTCGAGAGCGGCGCGGCGGTTTCGGGCCTCGGCAAAGAAGTGTGCAGCCGCCTCTACGAGCGCTTTTTTCACATGCCCGTAACCAAAGCCACCGCGACGGTAGAGTTCCGCCATTTCCTGGCGGTCAGGCTCCGAGGCCACCAGAGCATGGAGGGCAAAGAGGTGGTCGTCGGCGGGGTCCTTGGGCTCTTCCATCGGCCGAGAGTCAGTGGTGATCCGCATGATTTTTTTCTTCTGCGCCGACAGATCCTCAAACACATCCAGCGTGTTCTCGTAACTCTTGCTCATTTTTTGGCCATCGATGCCGGGCACTCTCGCGCCACTCTCCACCAACCGTGCCTGCGGCAACGTAAACACTTCACCGTACAGATGATTGAATGTGCCAGCCAGGTCGCGGCAGACCTCGATGTGCTGCACCTGGTCTTCTCCAACAGGCACGATGGTGGCATCGTATGCCAGAATGTCGGCACTCATCAGCACCGGATAGGTAAACAAACCCGCATCCGCCGGAAGGCCTCGGAGTTTTTTGTCCTTGTAGGCGTGGCATCGCTCCAAGAGTCCCATGGGCGCAACGCTCATAAGCAACCACATGAGTTCCGCCACCTCGGGCACGTCGGACTGCACGAAGAGCGTGGCCCGATTGGGATCTAAGCCTAGGGCTACCAAATCGACTGCCGCCGCGTGCACCAAGCCCCGCAGCCGTTCAGGGTCCCGCACGGTCGTGAGCGCGTGCAGATCGGCAATGAAGTAAAAAGCTTCCCGGTCTGCTTGGAGCGGGACTGCCGAGGACGTGTCTGCTTGGAGCTCAATGTATTGGCGAATGGCTCCAAAATAATTGCCCCAGTGGAAGCGTCCCGTCGGCTGAATGCCTGAGAGCACGCGGGCAGGCCTCGCAGGCTTTGCTGACGCCTCGGTGGCGGGGGAGGCTTTAGAAGGCATGCGGGTGGCCCTCGATTGGCTGATGGCTCATCTGAGCAGCAGCCTGTGCGGAGGTGCCCGCTGGCAGGATGAGCGTGCCGATCACATCGCTCAATCGCGTAGCCCCAAGGTGAGCCAAGGCCTCGGGCAGACTGTCGAGCAGTCTCGTTGACACGATCGGCTCCGCAAAATTCGCCGTGCCAATCTGCACAGCCGAAGCACCTGTCACAAAAAACTCCATGCAGTCGTCGATCGTCATAATGCCGCCGACGCCAATGATAGGCAGATCAACGGCTTGACGCACCTGATACACGCAGCGGAGGGCGATTGGCTTGATTGCTGGGCCACTTAAACCACCGATGACATTCCCCAAGAGCGGGCGCCGCCGCCGCCAATCGATCGCTATTCCTTGGCATGTGTTGATCAGCGTAATGGCATCGGCGCCGCCGTCCCTAGCTCCCTTGGCGATGCTCACAATATCGGTGACATTCGGCGTTAGCTTGGCGATGACCGGTAGCTTTGTAACACCACGCACGCCAGCCACCACCCGGCGACACATTTCCGGATCAGTGCCAAGGTCGACGCCGTGGCTCACGTTCGGACAAGAAATATTAAGCTCGACGGCCGCGATGCCTGGCACGCCCTCGAGCCGATCGGCCAGATGCACAAACTCTTGCTCCGACGCGCCAGCAATGCTCACGATCACTGGTGCCCCGCACGCTAAGAGCCACGGCAGTTGATGTTTGAGAAACGAGTCGATGCCATCGTTGTCGAGGCCAATGGAATTGAGAAGGCCTGCAGCTGTTTCGACCGTTCGCCACGGGGAGTTTCCGGGCCGTGGCTTTAGGGTGATCGTCTTGGGCACGATACCACCGAGCCTGTTAGTGGCCACGAATCCAACCATCTCACGGCCGTAGCCAAACGTGCCCGAGGCCACCAGAATTGGATTGGGTAACTGCAGTCTCCCCAATGAAACAGACAGGTCGATTCCTGAAGGCGTGGATGGCTGGGATGGCCGGTCGGAATGGAGCATGGAAGAACGCTGGCGGGCCAAAACGTAAAAATGGCCGTCGGGCTATGACGAACGGCTGGAAACACCAGAGTGTAGTGGGTTTTCCAACGAAATTGTGAGACCTTCCAAAAAAGTCCGATTGGGTCAAGTTTGCCGGTTGTGCAGGCCGATATCCTCATGGAGCAAGTGCCTCGTGTCGCTCAGCCCAAAGAGGATGCTGGTTGACATTAGTCCTTGTCAGGCTTAGGCTTCGGACGATTTCCACGCAGCTGTTTGCGACTGTTTCCGTTTTAAAACAGCCCGCGGGATGGCATCGCTCGGAGCATCGGAGCCGTGACCAAAAAAGACATCGTCCGGACCATTGCCGAGCAGATCGATCTTCCCCAGCTTCGCACGCGAAAACTGGTGCAACGCACGTTCGATGCCCTGATCGACGCGCTGGTGCGGGAAGGGCGGATCGAACTGCGAAATTTCGGCGTGTTCCAGATCAAAAAAAGGGAAGCACGAGAAGCGAGGAATCCACGAACTGGCGAGAAGGTTACGGTAGAGGCCAAAAGCGTCGTGACGTTCAAGCCAGGCAAGGAAATGGAAGCGCGCGTTCGGCAATTCGATCGCCCGAATCCCCCCGAAGCGTCACTGGAGATCCCGAAGCAAGCCGCTGAAGAAAACAAAACAGATACATCGGCTCTGAAAAAGGGCGAGGACTAGGTGCTCTAGGCAAGGAAACAGGGAACGAAAAGCCCCGAACCACTCAGCAGGCATTGGCACATACAGAGTCATTTGAGTACATCTCGTTCGATGAAGGATTCTTTGAAACCGAATACATACGGAAGTTGAACGAATCGGTCACAACCACGCTGGCCACCGGATGGCTCAAGGGTTTCAGATCACAAAAAATTCATAGCAGATAGAAGACAGAAGACAGGTTCATAGGGTCATAGGATCATAGGGTCATGGAGGACCGAGCGATGCGGAAGGCTGGCTGGATGCTGCTCGCGGCTGCGATGCTCTCAACGAGCACCGGTTGCCTCATTCCGATGTACTCTGGCGATCCGATTCGACGGGCACAGGAACTGATCTACACGTCGGAGGATCTGCGGGCCATTACCGACGAGTGGGAACGAATCTGGTTCCTCGATCAGCCCTCGCACATGACTCCGTACCGCACGCACGGTGGCATCCTCTAGGATTTGTATCCTTGTAGGTTTGCCTTTGCTTGGTGCCGTCTGTGAGGCCTCCTCGTCGGGCCACAACGAACGCTAGGTTGTCTGGTCACGATGCCAGCGTGGCACTGCCGAGCGAAATCAGATCCGAATCTTGGCGGCTTGTTCGACGATCTGTTCCAGCGGCACAAGATCGCCCTTGTTGCATCCGGGGCAAGCCTGTGCGGCCTCTGCCCATGCTTCGGGTGTGCGGATGTTGGATTGCCAAAATGGCCACGTTTTGCACTGCCTAGGACGCTCCTCGTAGGCCGTGCACTTTCGCGTTTGTGGGTCGAGCAACACGCAGTCGCCTCCCGACCGTTCCTTCAGCGAACGTCTCACACCCACCCGCTTGACAAACTGCTCTTCAAATGCCGCCGAATCCATGCCGATGCGGTTGGCCATGCCATCGATTTCCTCCTGATTCACCCACACATAGCCCTCAGAACCGGAGCAGCAGTCGCCGCACTGCGTGCATTCAAATCGCAGGCCGTCGGAATACCACGCTTCTTTACTGATACCTGCCATCGTTATTTTTTCCTAACTGCTCGTGGTGGATACAAGTGTGGCAATCACCTCTGCCACTGTGTCGACATCGTCGATTGAGTTGAACGGACCAAAGCTCACACGTACTGTGCCGCCAAACTGCGTACCAAGGTGGTCGTGCACAAGAGCAGCACAGTGAAAACCCGATCGTACCTGCACGCCGGCCAACTGCTCCAACAATACGGCGATTTCAGCCGGATCATAACCCTCTACCGTAAAACTCACAATCGGCACAACGATGTCTCGCGGCCCAATCACTCGCACGCTGGGAATCTCTCGCAACTGCGAGGCACACCCTTGGGCCAGCGTGCGGCACTGCGCAGCAATTGCCTCGATCGTCTGGGAATCCAGCCAATCCACGGCTGCCGAAAGTCCCGCCAACGCCGGCACATCGGGCGTGCCGGGCTGCATCCGCTCGAGAAAGGAGTCGGGCATCTCCAGACTGTTGCTCGATGTGCCGGTGCCCCCCTGCACGAGCAACTCCAAATCGATTCCCGGCCGCACCCAGAGAATCCCCGCTCCAGTCATTCCTTGCAGCCATTTATGCGACGGAGCGGCCACGATGTCCGCTCCAAAGGCCGCCTCGCCAAGCCCTCGAGGTACAAAGGAGATCTGCCCAAGCGACTGCGCCGCATCCAATAGCAGTAGGCCACCCCGCTGATGCGCGATATCGGCTAGGGCGTCAATCTCTTGCAGCACGCCTGTCACGTTGGAGGCATGCGAGCAGACGACAAGCCTCGTAGAGGGCCGCCAGGCGTTGGCAACTGCGTCGGGATCCACACGACCAACACCGTCGCAGGGCACGATCGTGGTTTCAATGATGCCGCGTGCGGCGAGCCAATGGAGCGGTCGGAGCGTGGCATTGTGGTCGGATGCCGTCGCAATAACGTGGTCCCCTGCCTTGAGCAGCCCATGAATCGCCATGTTGAGTGCGAGCGTGGCACCAGTTGGAAATGCCACACGCAAGGGATCGACTCCACCCAACAGGCCCGCCACCTTGTTCCTTGCGCCATCGCAGATCGCGTCTGCCTGCAGGGCTTCGCGGTAGGCACCGCGGCCGGCCGCGGCTCCGACTGTACGGGCGGCTTGCTCCCATGCTCTGAAAACAGTCTCTGGTTTGGGCCACGACGTCGCTGCGTTATCGAGGTACCGGCGAGGAGCAGAGGCCTGTGTCACACTCATCCTCCAATCTGATACATCGCGCGGGCAGGCCTAGCAAACTCGGGCGTGCCAATGCCGTGGGCGGCCCGCTTGGCCGCAACACACGCTCGCAACAAACAGGCAATCTGCTCATCGACGACACTTCCAGAGTCTCGGCCCATACTGGACCCGTCGGTGCGAAGCGCCTGTCGGACATCCCACTCGGTCGTCGAAAATAAACAGTTCCGAAACTGTCCGTCGGCCGTGAGCCGCAGCCGATCGCACTGCCCGCAAAACGGCGACGTCACCGGATCAATAAACCCCACGCTACCGCCGCCATCGGCCCAGAGATAATCGACCGCGGGCTGAGCCGCGTCGCTGCGGACCGCGGGCACCAGCAGTCCCACGCTGGCCGCGAGGATCTCACGCACTTCGCAGCCTGAAAGCACCTGCTCGTTGGACCATGCGCCCTCGGCGTCGAGCGGCATAAATTCGATGAACCGCAAATGAAAACCCTCCCGCCGACACAGCGCGGCCAGCGGCACAATCTCATCCTCGGTAAGACCGCGAATCGAGACTGCGTTGATGCGGATCGAGCGAAAGCCGGCAGCCTGCGCCGCGGCCAGTCCGGCCAGCACGCGATCCAGCCCTTTGCGGCGGGCGATTTTTTCAAATACTTCTTCTCGCAGGCTATCAAGGCTGACGTTGAGCCGCGAAAGGCCGGCGGCATACAGCGGCGCTGCCTGCTCAGCCAAGAGCAACCCGTTGGTCGTCATTGCCACATCCTCGATCCCAGGGATCGCAACCAACTCTCGCACCAGCACGTCGATGCGGCTACGCACAAGCGGTTCGCCACCCGTGAGCCGAATCGTGCGAATGCCTAGGCCTGCGGCCACACGGACCACCCGAGCGATCTCCTCGTAGGTCAGCAGTTCATCGCGAGGCTTGAAGGCCACTTCCAACGGCATGCAGTAGGTACACCGCAGATTACAGCGGTCGGTAACGCTGATGCGCAAATCAGTATGCACTCGGCCAAAGCCATCCACGAGCGACGGCGAAGCATCTGGGAGTGTTGTGGCGATCATGGCTCATGTTCCTCCGCCGCACAGCCCACCGGCATGTCCCCAGGGTGCGACCATTCTCGCCCGCCGTCTGGCCGATATTCGCACTTCCAAATCGGCGTTTCTTTTTTGATCTGTTCCATGAGCCACTCGGCGGCCCTCCATGCCGCGTGGCGGTGTGGGCCGCTTACGGCAATCGCGATACTGGCCTCGCCCACTGCGATCTTTCCAAGTCTGTGCACCACAGCGCAGGCTGCGAGCGAAAAACGCGATACCGCTTCGGCCCGCAATTTTATCAGATTATCTGCCGCCATCGACTCGTGAGCCTCGTACTCCAAGCCAGACGTCAACACGCCATCGGTGATCCCACGAGCGGTCCCCACAAAGAGCACATTGGCGCCCGCGGCGTCATCGGCCACGGCCGCCAGTACTCGCTGCGTATCGATTGGCTCCCGCACCAGCAGCGACTCGTGATCACCGCCGTCGCGCCGCCTGTACAAATTAAAATCGTCGGTCTTGGAGCGAGGGATGCCCATGCTCAGCCTCCGCTGACGGGAGGAATAATCGCCACGTCTGACCCGGCAGGCACAGCCGTTTTGTCGGAGGCATAGATCCCTGCCAATGCCACCGCGCTGCGGGCTAAAAGCGGACCGATCGCTGGGCATTCTGCCGCCAGCATGGCTCGCAATTGTTCCACGCTGCCCCCCGCCCACTGCATGTCCAGATGGCGCCGCCCAACTGCCTCTGCCATCCCTGCAAAGAATGTGATTCGCAGGATTTCTGACTGTGGCGGCGGCATCGCTTGGCCACTGGCATGCACAGGCTGGCTCGTCGAATGTCCACCTGATGATTTCACGACTGGTGGAATGAAAGCTGGTGGATTCATAAATCACTCCGAACGCATCCCTTACTCGCTGGTGGTGAGTCGACCGCTGCTGGCTGTCAGAAGCGAGTCGAGCCCTTGCGCGGCCACCCCGCCGAAGCCCTCCAGCGACCGATACGCTTTGGCTAACAACTTCACTGGATGGACGGTCGGCTTCGTGGTTCCTTGCTCCATTTGTATCCGGCAGGCACTGCATTCGGTAGCGCCCGCCTCGATACCGGCACCTCGCATGGCCGTAACGAGCCCCAGACCCACTCGTAGGCTGGCGCGGTAGCGATCGCGGGCCAACCCAAACGTGCCCGCCATGCCGGAGCAGCCGCGGTCAGCCGCCTCCACTGACAGTTCGGGGATCAATCGCAGCAGATGCTCCGCAGGGCGTGCCCCTCCTGCGGCTCGCACATGGCACGGTGCGTGATAGAGAATGCGGCCAGGTACCGGATGAAAATCCAGCCGGAGACGCCCTTCTCGATGCAGTTCCCAGAGAAACGTGCTGGCATCGCAGGTGGCTGCCACCACGCGGGCCATGTCGTCATCATCAACGAAGAGTGGATAGTCATGCGTGATGCAGGTCACTGCCGACGGCTCAGTGCACACGATCCGGTAACCCAGTCGCACCGCCTCGGCCAGCACACGCACGTTGGTACGGGCCAGCTTTCGCGCCCCATTCACATCGCCCTCCGACACCATCGGCATACCGGAGGCCACCTGCCGTGGATCGATAAACACGCCGATCCCATTGCGTTCCAGCACCGACACAAAAGCCTGCGCCAACATAGGATCATGCCGCCTCGCGTAGGTGTCGAGAAAATAAAGGACGCGAGGCCCGCTGCGACGTGATGGACGAGTCAGGCCGCGTCGCGAAGCCCATCGCATCAGCCGGTTGCCAGTGAAGGGGGGGAGCTTGCGTCCCTGCGCGATCCCCAGCATTTTTTCCATGAGCCATCGGGCCCGCGGGCTGGCGATGGCCCGATTGGCCAACGGTGCACACGCTCCTCCAATCGCGCTCAATGTGTCGACTCGCGAAAGCAGCCACGGCGTAAACCCGAGGCTATTGGCGGCAACTTGGGCCGCCTTTAATTCCAATACCATGGCCGGGATGTCGACTCCAGCAGCGCATTCGATACGGCATTGATGGCAGTTGAAACATGTGTCGGCGATGGCACGAACGGCCTCGGATGAGAGCGACTGGATCTCGATATCCCCTGAAAGAAATCCGGCGATTAGATTTGCCTTTGCCCGCGGCGACGACTCCTCGGCTGGATTCTCTCGATAACGCGGACACATCCGCGTTGCAGATGACTGACTCCGGCACGCGCCGCACCCGTTGCACGCGTCCACCTCATCGATCAACTGTGATTCGCTCCAGTTCAGCACGGGCAAGAGCCTCGCTGGCGCGAGAGAGCCCATGCGAACTTCGGAAGATCCCTCTGGAGCCCCTTCTGAACGCAGTTCGGGAACGGCCGCCAGCGACGAACGAAAAGAAGACGCAGCAGATGGCTGCGTCGTGGCCCGAGTGATCTTCCCGGGATTCAGAATCCCCAGTGGATCAAACAGCCGCTTTACAGACACGAACACTCCAGCCAGTTCGGGAAAAAACTTCTCAAAGAACGCCGTGCGAGAGAGCCCCAATCCCTGCTCGCCCCCGATCGTGCCACCCACGGCCACAACTTCGGCATAGAGCGACTCGGCCAGCCGCTCCAAACGCAAACGCTCTGCTGGTTCCCGCGGGTCGGCATAGGGTCGCACGTGCAACTGCCCGTGGCACGCGTGTCCGAAAAGCATCGCAGTGGCACCAGACTTTTTCAGCACACCCTGCAAGCGGCGCAGAAAATCTGGCAGTGCCGCCGGTGGCACGACGATATCCTCAACAAACGGCACCGGCCTCGATGCGCCCCGCACACCGTGCAGCGTAGAAACAACCTCCCGCGAGAGCTCCCAGAAAAAGGCGGCATCGCGAGCGTCCTCGGCGCGACGGATGTCGAGACAGAGCCCTTTGGCTCCCTGCATTAATACCAGCGACTGATCTAGGCGGTCGCTGGCTTCCCGCACCGTTGCGCTTGTAAATTCGATCAGGAGTCCCGCGTCGGCAACAGCCGGAATCAAGACGTCAAATGCCACTTTCGAGCTTCTTGCCAGCGTGAGATGCCGCTTGTCGAACAGGTCGCAGGCGCTGGGCCCTAGAGGCGCGAGCTTGAGTACTGCCTCTGCCGCTTTCTCGAGCGAGTCGAACAGCAGTAGAGCCACGGCCGTTGCGTTGTCTGCCGGCACCGTCGCCAATGTGGCCTCGGTGACAATTCCCAGAGTGCCCGCAGATCCACAGAGCAGCCGAGGCAGGTCGATCCGACCATCCCGCTTGAGATCGTTGAGCTGATACCCGCCGTGCGAATAACGCGATGCCGGCTGCGCCTGAGCAATGATCCATCGCGACTGCTCAAGTAGAGCCGACATCCCTGCAGCCAGATGACTACATGCAAGTGCCGAACCGCCAGCATTGAGGCCCTCGGCAGAACGATCCGCCGGCGCGGTCGGGGCCGCAGCGACTAGGTCGACTATCGAGCCGTCAGCCAGTACGACTTGTGCCGCAACGATCCTGCCCCGCACGGCTCCATGCCTGAGGAACCGGCTCCCGGATGCGTTCCGGCCAATCATGCCACCGAGTGTTGTGACACGGGCGTTGGATGGATCTGGACCGAATGTGCGGCCCAGGCGTCCAAGATGCTCTTCCAACTGCGCGCCCACAACCCCAGGCTGCACCCGCACCGTCGTGGCCCCCGTCTGGACGATACGCCGCAGAAAACGACCGCAGTCGATCACGATGCCGCGGCCGAGCGAATCGCCCGACAGGCTCGAGCCTGCACCGCGGGGGTGCACCGGAATCCGCTGCTCTGCAGCCCACCGCACGGTAGCCGCCACATCCTCGGCAGTGCGTGGCCGCACGATGGCCAGCGGCCATACCTCAAACAAGCTTGCATCGGTGGCATAGAGCGCGCGGCTGGCATCGTCGCACAGCACCTCGCCAGAGACGATGCCCCGAAGGTCTTCCTCAATTCGCTGGCGTTGGGGATCCATGCGTCTCTCGTGGGCAATAGCGATCAATGCTTAGCGACCAGCCATCTGTCGCGATCGCGCCAGCTGCTGTCGATATTTTTCGTGCGTTTCCAAATCGAATCCGCCGCGCTGTGCGCGGAGGCCATCGCCACGGTACCTCGCACCGCAGCGATAGCAACTCAGGCAATCGGGCATGAACAGATAGAGGACCACATCAATCGCTGCGGTCGCAAAGAGAATCCCAAAAGTCACGATCAGTTCGTGCCAAGCCCACGCCACACAGCTCGCAAGCAGCCCAACCACCACAATGGCCAACCCGAGTTGCTGAGGGAAATCTTTTCGCACAAAGAGCTCCGTACTCGGACACACCAGACAGCGGTTGAGCCTTGAGCCACCTGCGGTGGATGTGGCCGCAATGCCGGGCGTTTCCAGTCCAATGGCATTGTCTGGAATGGCCACCGCCGCCGAGCAAGCGGTGCACTGAAGCACCGTGCGAGCCTCAATGCCATCCAGGGTGACAGTGGCGCTACAGGCTGGGCAGGCGTATGCGATTCGCATCGTGTATTCGCACTCGGTGCGACCTCTGAATTGCTGATTGTGAATCTGAACTCTTCAAACGCAAACGATTGATTATGGCGACGAGGGCACCGCCGCGTACAAAAGCTGCGCCGTCAATTCGCCTACAATCGCTGCCAAGCACGCCACATAGAGAATACCCGTGGCGCTCTGAGTGTTGGGGATATCGAGTGTTTTTCGGCTCAGCCACAGCAGGACAGGCAGTCCGATGAGGCCGGCGAGCCATCGCAACGATCCCAGTGCCACCGTGGCCGAATCAGCGACAACGACGCTGGCCACCGACCATCGCACGATCGCCACGCTGAGCGATACGGCCAACTGCAACCCCCAAGCCACCATCGCCAGATCGATCATCCGGCGGAGCGCATCGACCCGCATACCTGGGGCATTGAGATACCAGTGGCCCAGCAGCATCGCATGCACGGTGAGGCCCACGACCGCTCCAGAAAGCAGCTTCATAGATGCTGCCGAAAACCATGCCGCAGAAACACCGGTGCCTGGCTGGAGAGAAACAGTCGCCACCGTGGCGACTCCAAGCAGAACGGTGCAGGCAACACACAGAGCCATGCCAGCACGTTGTCGGTCGGCCAGCCACGCAACGCTCCCCAACCACGCTGCAATTGCGGCCCCCACAATCAACGACTCCGTAAAGGCTGTTTTTTCAAGCAAGCCTGCCAGTGTGGCCAGGCCCAGCACGACCAGCAAATTTACGCGAAAAAAACCGGCTGGCACAATTGCCGCTGGCGTGAGCACCATCGCCAGCGACAGCCCCCAGCCGAAGCGGCAGAGAAAATCGATGAGAAGCGTCATGCTGCAGCCTCTGTCGCCGGAGTGACGGACTGCCCGCTGATTCTCACGGCGACCGCCTCCCGTAAATCAGCGACAGCACTTCGGCCCGGCTGGAGACGTTGGATCGAAAGATTCCCTTCATTGACGAAGTGACGCAGAGGCTGCCCGGCTTGCGAACGCCTCGAATGGTCATGCAAGTGTGCGAGGCCTCCACGACCACAGCCACCCCCTTCGCATCGAGATCATTCACGAGCAGATCGGCAATTGTTTCGGTCAGGCGTTCTTGCACCTGTGGTCTGTGCGACACCACCTCCACAAGCCTCGCCAACTTACTCAGACCGAGTACGCGGCCGTTGGGGAGGTAGCCGATGTGTGCGTGCCCCATAAAGGGAAGCAGGTGATGCTCGCACATGCTGTTAAACGCAATGTCTCGCACGAGCACAATCTCGTCATATTTTTCTGTAAACGCCTGCCTCAGATGTATCTTCGGATCCTGATGCAGGCCACTGAACATCTCGGCGTACATGCGGGCCACGCGGGCGGGGGTTTCCAGCAACCCCTCCCGATCTGGATTTTCGCCAACGGCAAACAGGATTTCTCGCACGGCCCGCTCGATGCGGGCACGGTCAACCGGCGGCCCTTCTGGGGCAGACTCATCGTCTCCGTCAGGGCTACACCTGCTCGATAGACTCGATACGTTAAGGCCATCCACGTGGTGGGCGTCGCTCGTGGTGAGAGGTTCGTTCATGCTCACCACTCTAATTGACGCTGAACCTCGGGGGAAACACCCTCGCTAAACTGGCCGGTGGCCGCGTGGCAATGGCCTCCAGTAGCAGTTTCGTACGCTCCAAAACATTCGGCTCGGCAAGCAAACGTAACTTCCAATCCAAGTCCAGATCCAGCGTGTAGGAAACGATGTCGGCGAGCATCCCCAGCGTAATCTGGTTGCCCAGCAATTGGTCGAGTTGCTCGTAAGCGTCTGGAATTTTCGGCATCGCGTGTTTGAATGCAGCCAGCAGTTGCTGCTGCAAGGCTGCTGCGGTCTCCACGGACACACCCTGCGGTTCCAGATCTTCCACGATCTCTGACTCGACCACGCGAAAAAGTTTTTTCGGTGGCAACTCCCGCACCAGTCGCAGCCGCCGCACCCCTAGGAGCAACACGTTGTAGGTGCCTTGGTCGGTCCGCTGGTGCGTGGCCACGCGACACAGGCAGGCGGTGGATCGCAACGTCGGCCGTCCATCGTAATGCGTTTCCCAACCTGGCGCAAGCACGCCCAGGGCAATGAGCCGGTCGCCCTCCACCGCTTCCTCGATCATCGCTCGGTAGCGGGGTTCGTAGACGTGCAACGCCTGCATGACGTGCGGAAACATCACAAGATTCGGTAGTGGAAACACCCGGGCCAACCCGGAAAACTGATCGGACGAAAAGGCCAAGGATGCGTCAGACATAGAGCCTTGCTTGGGAAGTCGTGTATGGATCTCAATCGTGCTTTTTCGGCAAGACGCTACGAATGGCTACGCAACGCCTCACGGGTGGATTGGTTGCGAACGAGGTGGCGGCAAGTCGAGATGAATTTCCGGCAAGAGTTCTGGATTGAGCTGGATCGAGGGGTATTCCTCCGTGCTAGCGGCCACCTCCGCCAAGCAGGCATCAAAAGCCAAGAGAAACGAACCGATATCGAGGCCAAGGTGCTGGGGTGCGTAGGATTCCATATAACCGTGGACGCTCTTGTGGAGTTTACGGGCTCCGCGAATGTTGCCGTTTCCGAAATGATAGAGGGCAACGGCCGCTTGGATGAGGCCCTGATAAAATTTCCGGGAATCCCCGCGATATTCCGTCCAGAGTTCCTCCCAGATTTCGTGGCTTTCATAGTAGTCGCACTCGTTAAATTTTTCGATACCCCGCAGATAGAGCGGGTCGTATTCTGGAGTTGAACTGGTCGCTACCATTGGCATTTTCCTTGTCGTGAATCCTAATCGTCGCCCTACCAGTGGATTGAGGTGGCCCCTGAATCGTAGCACCCATTCCAAAAAACAGCAGCGTGAACGGGCTGAGGCGATCGCCGTCCGGCTGGCCTTATCCTACCCCAACGCCCGTTGCTCCCTCGATTTTGAAAATCCGTTCCAGCTCCTCATCGCCACAATTCTCTCGGCTCAATGCACCGACAAACGCGTCAACTCGGTGACGCCCAACCTCTTTCACCGCTGGCCCACTCCCGATGCCATGGCAGCCGCATCGCAGTCCCAGATCGAAACCGTTATCCACAGCACAGGATTCTTCCGCGCGAAGGCTAAAAACATTCGCGGCTGCTGCCAAAAACTGACTGCGGAGTACGGCGGAGAGGTGCCACGCAGCATGCAGGATCTCGTTTCGCTGCCGGGCGTCGGTCGCAAAACGGCCAACGTCGTTCTCGGCAGCGGGTTTGGGCAGGCTGTTGGCGTGGTGGTCGACACCCATGTGGGACGGATTGCCCGCCGACTGCAGCTCACTCGGCACGTCAATCCGGTGCAAGTCGAGCACGATCTGGTAGCAGTATTCCCACAGCAGCACTGGATAGCCTTGAGCCATCTCATCATCGAGCACGGCCGCACGGTCTGCCCAGCACGCACGCCGCACTGCGAAGCCTGCGTACTGGCAGATCTCTGCCCCCGCGTCGGAGTAAAGACAGCCACTCCGGCCGCGACTGGCCGAAACACCACTCAAAAAAGACGAAAATCCTGAACGCTCTTTGGCCGGTGGGAACAATTCGTTGAAAAGCGTACACTCGTCGGCCATGCGTTGAGTGCCGTCCCGATCCAACCGAACAGCACGGGAACTTCTCATGATCCTCTCCGGCCACGAGATCAAACAGCAGCTTGGCGGCAACATTGTCATCGAGCCGTTCGATGACAGGAATCTGAATCCAAATAGCTATAATCTCTCGCTGCACGACGAACTCCTCGTCTACGAAGAAGTGGTGCTCGACATGCGAAAGAGCAATCGGGTGGATCGCGTCCACATTCCTCCAGAGGGTCTCGTTCTCACGCCGAATCAGCTCTACCTTGGCCGCACGATTGAGCGCACCGAAACCCACAACCTCGTGCCGATGATTGAGGGCCGCAGTTCCATCGGCAGGCTCGGACTCTTTGTGCACGTGACGGCCGGCTTCGGCGATGTTGGCTTCTGCGGCTATTGGACGCTCGAAATGTTTGCCGTACAGCCGGTGAAGATTTACCCGGGCGTGTCGATCTGCCAACTCTTTTTTCATCAGATCGCCGGTGACATCACCGAATACTCCAGCGAAAAATATCAACACAACCACGACATCCAGCCAAGCATGCTCTATCAGGAACTTTCCACCGATCAGGAAAGCGACCAGCAGTTACACCTCGAGTTTGGCGCAGACCGCGCTGGAAACGAACGATCTGGCCGGCGACCGGCACAACGGGTGGCAAGGTAGCGGCAAGCCATGATTCAGAAAGTGTTGGCGTGGTCATCGCTTGCCACGGCGTTGCTGTTTGCCGGGATCGCATGCGCGAGCGTGTTTGCGAACGAGTCGCTTGGCGACATGGCCCCAACGCTCGTCTTGTACGTTGCAATTCCGCTGCTCACCCTATCGATCCTGCTGGCTGTGGCCATGCTCATTGTGGCCGCATGCGGGCCCTAAGATTTTATCCTCTGCGTCCGATCAAGAAAGGCATTTTGCGTGCTGAGAAGTCACACCTGTGGTGAATTACGACCGTCACATATTGCTGAAAACGTTTCGCTCTGCGGCTGGGTAGACCGCGTTCGGGATCACAAGGGAGTGCTTTTTATCGACCTGCGAGACCGCTGGGGTCGCACGCAGGTCGTCATCGGCCCCGAGAGCACCGCAGAGGTCGTTGCCGCCGCGAGGACAGTGCGACCGGAATGGGTGCTGCGAATACACGGCACGGTTGGCGCACGTCCCGAGGGCACAACCAATCCAAAGCTGTCTACCGGCGGCATCGAGGTGGCGTGCAACAGCCTCGAGGTGCTCAACGAGGCCCAAACTCCTGTCTTTCAGCCAGGTGCCGCTGATTTGCCGGGCGAGGAGGTGCGGCTCACGCATCGCTGGCTGGATCTTCGTCGCACCGCGATGCAGGAGAATATGTTCCTGCGGCATAGGATCGTAAAAATCATGCGCGACCACTGCGACTTGCTTGGTTTCATCGATGTGGAAACTCCGATGCTCGGCCGGAGTACGCCGGAAGGAGCCCGCGACTACCTCGTGCCCAGCCGCCTCGAGCATGGAGCGTTCTTCGCCCTGCCCCAGTCTCCGCAGCTCTACAAGCAAATCCTGATGGTGGCGGGCTTCGACCGTTACGTTCAGGTAGCCAAATGTTTTCGAGACGAAGACCTCCGCGCCGACCGTCAGCCCGAGTTCACGCAACTCGATCTGGAGATGTCATTTGTAGAGGCTGACGACGTGATGGGAGTGATCGAAGCTCTGGTGAATCGCACATCCAAGGAAATCCTCGGACTAGACGTGGCGCTCCCCCTCCCCCGCCTCACGTGGGACGAATGCATGGAGCGGTTTGGTCACGACGCTCCTGACCTCCGCTATGGCCTTGAGATCACCGATCTCACTGGGATCGCCGGCGAGACCGACTTTCGCGTTTTTCGGGGAGCGATTGACGCGGGCGGCCGCGTGCGAGGGATTCGTGTGCCAGGTGCAGCGTCCCGGTTTTCCAGAAAGGATCTGGATGCGTTCACGGCCTTGGCTGTAGAGGCAGGAGCCAAGGGCTTGGTCTGGCTCAAGCTGGAACCAGAGGGCGAGTGGTCGGGGCCAGTTGCCAAAAACCTTGGCTCGATCGCCGAAAAACTCCGCACCACTCTGGACGCTTCCCCAGGCGATCTGGTCCTCATCGTGGCCGATTCTTTTGAGGTGTCGTGCAAGGCCCTGCACACGCTTCGCAAACGCTTGGGCACGGTACTTGAACTCTTCCGCCCCGATGCAATGCACTTTTCTTGGGTGGTCGACTTTCCCATGTTTGCCCGGGACACCGACACCGGTGGCTGGGCATCGATGCACCATCCATTCACCGCACCTCGGGCCGCCGATCTAGACGCACTCCAGAGCGACCCCGCTGCCTGCCGCGCGCAGGCCTACGATCTAGTCATCAACGGCTCTGAGGCCGGTGGCGGCACGATCCGTATCCACGACAGCCGCACGCAAGAAAAAGTTTTTCAGCTGCTCGGCATCTCCCCCGAGATGGCCCGCGAGCGATTTGGGTTCTTGTTAGATGCTTTGCAAAGCGGCGCCCCGCCGCACGGCGGCATAGCCTTAGGGATTGATCGCTGGGTGATGCTCTTTGGAAAGCTGGATTCGATTCGGGACGTGATCGCGTTTCCAAAAACGCAAAAAGCCAGCGATCTCATGACCGGCGCCCCTGCGTTGGTGGAACAAAAACAATTAGTCGAACTGGGCATCCGCACGGTGGTGCCGCCGCAGACTCCAGTTGTCTAAACGAGTCCTTTGCTCAACTCGTTTGACTCAACGATCCCTCCCCGGGTAGGATCTTTGATTCAATGCACGTTGCCGGCAACCAAGCCTTCCAAGCTCCGCTGCTGGCCACGCACGCCCGGGCAAATAGCTCAGTTGGTTAGAGCACCTCGTTTACACCGAGGGGGTCGTGGGTTCGAGTCCCTCTTTGCCCACTATTCGTTTGTACACTAGACCTGCTCTCTCGGGCAAAACAGTGATAACTCCGGGCAAGCGAGTTGTTTCGACTCCGTCTTGCGA
>Ga0114978_10000383_pt1 | contig 36860 bp, 26 predicted proteins | sample S_140212_EF_Meta_FD_87027 | JGI IMG/M metagenome (GOLD analysis project Ga0114978, IMG submission 87027) | Freshwater microbial communities from Lake Simoncouche, Canada to study carbon cycling - S_140212_EF_MetaG | ecosystem: Environmental > Aquatic > Freshwater > Lake | place: Lake...
GTTTGTGAACTATGCGATCATTGCCACCTGTATTCTCGCATTTTTCTTCCAGCTGAAAGCCCCTGGTGGCGGCCAACAACTGGTCCGCGAGTTTGGCATGATTCCCTTTCGCGTCACCCACCCCACCGAACGCCAGATCATCGTCGAATCCCGCAATGAACGAGGCTTTACTCAACGAGAGATGCTCGACCTCAGCTCACCCATCTCGCCGCTGATGACGATGTTTACTTGCATGTTTCTGCATGGTGGCTTGATGCATCTCTTCGGCAATCTCTGGTTCTTATTCATCTTTGGTGACAATGTTGAGGATCGGTTCGGATCACTCGGGTTCGCGGTGATGTACCTGGTGAGCGGACTGGCCGCAGGGGTGTTGCACATCATGGCCGACTCGACCTCGTTCATCCCTACGATCGGGGCGAGTGGTGCCATTGCGGGGGTGATGGGGGCCTATTTATGGCTTTATCCTCACGCCTCGGTGATGTCACTGGTTCCGTTGGGAATTTTTACTCGATTGATGCCAGTCCCCGCTCCGTTATTTCTGGGAATCTGGTTTGCCATCCAGATCTTTTCTGGTTTGTATACCTCATCGGGAGGAGCAGGAGTCGCCTGGTGGGCGCATGTCGGCGGATTTGCCGCAGGATTGGGAATGACGGCAGCGATGGACAAGCTGGGATTGCTGGCTCCCCCCCCATCACCCGCCGAGCAACGATACACCCCTCGATACGAAGAGCAGGGGTGGTAAAGCAGACTTCAGGGGACTCGATCCCAGGGGCGATCCCCATAATTGATCCCTACAAACGCTTAGCAGCCTGTTGAAAAACGGGGAGGAAAAAAAGTCCACTTGAATGATACACAGTGCGAGGTGTCTGTCCCCCTTTTTTAGCGGACTGTGAGGCTATTCGCTGAACTTCACATGAAAACCGGAAATCATCATGCCACTGTCGACCGTCAGTGTCTGACCGGTCACCAACAGGCTTCCCGAGATCAGACTGAGGATACACGCCGCGACATCTTCCGGATCACAGACTCGGCCGAGTGGCAGTGATTTTTCATACGACTGTTTGATCCGATCATAATTCGCCCCTAAACCTGCCTCGGTCCAACGCCCGGCGATGAAACCGGGGGCGACCCCATTAACCCGAATCTGCGGAGCCAGGGTTCGAGCGAGTGAAACTGTCAGATTATCCAGCGCCGCTTTCGTGCAGCAATACGGGATGGAACTCCCCTGCCCCAACTGCGCCGCGACACTCGACACGTTCACGATCATCCCGCCCCCGGCATTTTGCATCGGTTCACGGACGGCCCGCGCACAATGAAAAGCACCGACCACATTCACTTTATACAGGCGATCCCAGACCTCATCCGTGACGCGATCCAGATCATCAAAGGGAATAAACTCGGTCGTCCCCGCACAGTTGACCAGCACATCAACTCGCCCCCAGGCCGCGACCGTGTCTGCCACCAACCGGCGGCAGGCGGCATCGTCAGCCACGTCAGCCAGCACTGCGAGTCCCTGTTGGCCCAGTTTTTCGATTTCCGCCACGGTCTGCTCGGCCTCGTCGCGCGAACGTGAATAGTTGATCATCACGTGGTAGCCCAGCCGTGCCAGGCCCAGCGATGTCGCGCGACCCACACCCGTACCACCACCTGTGACAATCGCAACCTTCTGTGGCAATGGCATCGTTGATCCTTCAAGAATTCGGCGAAGCGAGATAAAGATTATATAGCGTCAAGATGACGGCGAAGAGGGGTATGAAACGCTAGTTGATGGGGAGAAACGTCAGTGTCCCACCAACCATATCGGGGACAATCAATTGTTTGTTTTTGGCATCATGGAAAAAGTCGGCAGCGGTTTTCAGGCCATCGAGAATCACTTTCGATTCACCCGTTTTGCGGTCGACTTTCCAGACTTTTCCCTGAGTCCAGCTTGAGGCATAGAAGTGATCTTTGGTTACCGTCAGGCCGTCGATCCCACGCATCCCACCCGCCAGCTTCACATACTTCCCTTCGTGATAACGGATCAGATCCCCCGCGAAGAAATCACCGACAAACACACCCTCTTCCCCCGCAACTTCGCTGACGGTTACACCGTTGGGAAAACGAATCGCGGGATTGCCTGCAGGAACGGCGAGCGTCACTTCACCCTTCAAGGTTACCTTGTAAATGCACCCCTTGTTCGGCAGGCTTTTGGCTTCTTTTCCGTCAACATCCCACATCTTACGCTCACCGCTGGGATCAAACATCGGGGTTGGAGTGCTCATCTCAGAGACATAAACGCTCGCTCCATCCTTTCCCACTGCGACATCGTTCAGAAACTCAATCGGCTGCGGAAAGTCTTTCGCTTCGGCCAGCTTCGTCGCGACTCCATTCTTGTCGATTTTCCACAAGGTGGTTTCATCGGCCGTCACCAAAAAGTCACCCACGAAGACCAGCCCTTTAGGGGACTGAAAACCTTTGGCAAACGTCGTCACGGTGTCGCCTTCCAGCGAAACAATCGTCCCATCCCCTTGAACTTCTTCGTTGATCATCGTGACGTAGAGCTTCCCCCCAAATCCACGGCAGACACTCTCGGGATTCTTCCCCACCGGGATTGTTCTCGGTGATTGTGCCTGAACCAGGCTATTCGCAAACAGGACAACAGTCAGGCACGATAGGATCAAGCGGGTCATGAGTCACTCCGAAAGGAAATTCTGGAACAAACACGTTGGTCAGTCAGTCAATCAATCACTGGGTCAATCGGTACTGTAAATGTTCGATCGGCGGAAATCGATCCTCGCCCCAGGAATCGATCACGGTCTTGCGGGGGCGAGTCCCACCGACCGCCGCTTAAATGATCGGTTCCGCTGTTGGTTTCCCCAGCAGCCGACTGATCCAATACAGCGGCAAACCGGCCAGAAACGGGATGGCAATCAGGGGCAGTAGCGGAGCCGCATAATTCACGGCTGAATAAAGTCCAAAGGCACTCATTCCGCAAAACAGGAGGGGACAGAGCGGAAACCAGGGGGCCTTGAATGGCCTTTGGCGATTCCGATCGATCACACGTAACACAAAATAGGCGACACCGGTACTCAGGAAAAACAACCAGAAGATTGGAGCCGATGCCGCGAACAAGGTATCAAATCCGCCAAAATACTGATCCCAGGGGATGGGCTTCAGCCCCACCTGTTGCAACCCCCCATCGATCAGGCCACGGCCGTCGCGGGTTCCGACCGCCAGAATCATCACGACGGTGATCAGCCCTTGAGCCAGCAGGGACCAGACCGGCGTTTTCGTTCGCGCGGACCAACGCCCCAGGTACGCAAACAGAGCATGGTCGGCTCCCACGGCAGCATGCACGCGCGAGACCGCCAGAATCAATCCGTTCAATCCCCCTAATGCCGAGACCATCACCAGTAGGCTCATCGCTCGTCCGGCATGCTCCCCCAGAACCGCCGACAAAGCATCGGCCGCGGGACGTTGTGATTGCCGTAACCCCTCAAAACCGAGCGTGCGCAGGTAGGCCAGATTCACCAGCAGATACACGACCGAAATCAATCCCAGCCCCGACAGTAGTGCCAGGGGAATATTGCGTGAGCGATTCCGGACCTCGGCCGTGACAAACGCTGCATCATTCCAGCCACCATAAGCGTAGAGCACCAGAATCATCGCCAGGGGCCAGCCAGGGCCACTGACGGGGGTCGTCGCCACCAGCGAAACTTCGGCACGGGATGTGAGTCCCGCAACAATCAACATTAGCAACCCCAGTAGCTTGGCCAGAACCAGAAGCTTCTGCGTATGTCGACCGGCGTGAACACCCAGCATGTTGAGCAGCGTCAGACCAACGACGGCGCCCAGGGCGAACCAGACCACACTTGATTTGGGAGCCTGAAAGACTTCCGCTGCATATTCCGCAAAGACATACGACAAGGCACCAATACTCCCCGTCTGAATGATCGCCAACTGGGACCAGCCAAAGAGGAACCCGGCCCAAGGCCCGAAGGCACGGGTGAGGTAATTGTATTCACCGCCGGAACGGGAATAGGTGGTCGCCAGTTCTGCATAACAGAGTGCCCCGACAAACGACAGTCCGCCACAAAGCGCCCATAACCCCAGCATCGTCCATGGGTCCGAGACGTTGCTGCCAATCGTTCCCGGCGTTTTATAAATGGTGCTACCAATCACAATTCCAATCACCAGACTGATCGCATCCCATAACGAGAGCGGCCCCTGTTCCTCGGACTGGCTATGGGTGGGATCAGACAAATCGGACTCCTTTGAGCGATGTAAAGCGGCGATCAGCCCACAACAAAGACGGTCATCGATCGAGGCCCATGGGCACCGATCACCAGCGACTGTTCAATATCGGCGGTCTTGGAGGGCCCGGCAATGAAGCCGCCGAACGGCGAGGTCGTCAGCGCCAGACGATCGTAAGCCTCGGACAGGTTATGCACCAGTTGACTCAACGGAACGACCAAGGCCAGATGTTGACAGAGAAAGTAGATGACTCGATGGGTCACATTGAGATCATTGACCCAAACTGCGGCGTTCTCGGCAACCGCCAGTTCACCTGGCAGGATGGCGAAATCAATATCGAATAATTGATGCGGATCGGTAATCTGGTCCATGGTGACGGTTCCGGGAAACGCACCAGGAACCAGCGACAGGGTTTGTTTTGCTTGGGAGAACTGCGGCATCTCTGCCAGTTCCGCAGCGATTTCGGCTTCGCGGGAAACGCGAACACACCGCCCGCCGATCACTTCGAGGACGCGAGAGAATTGGGCGAGTGGATCGGGATAGGTGATCCAGGGGCCATTCAGTTCGGGCAACGGCGACGACTGAGGCAATTGCCGACGAACGGCAGCAAGAATCGCATTGCGGGATGACATGGAAACAGCGATTTCCGATTACGAGTAGTAGAAGAATCAAAACGCATCGTGCATGCGGTGACCGAACCTTCGGTAGACCTGCCACAGTTTAGACAAGCCTACACGACAAAGCACGTCAGCAGCAGCCAGAAAAGACCTAGCCAGCGGGAAAGTTCATTCGCTCGATGTCGGCTGCGAATTCTCAGCCCATTCCTCAAGTGCGGTCACACCCGCCATAGATTCGATGACGACGATTTGACTTTCCGGTCGCTATTCTCTCGACTCGCCAAGAATCAATGGTTATAACCCATCATGCGCAGTTTTTCTGCGCGACATTTTTAGCATACCGTTTGATGAGGTTGGCATGCTTGTCAGGCTGTTTGGATGCAATTTTCGCTCAATCAAAAAGCCGTTTGAGCTTTCCCTCGTGGCGGCTGATCTGACGCGAAAAGAGGACTGCAATCGTGGAACAATTGCTGTACCCATTTCGGGGATGGCTGAGCCTTTGCGTTTGTTGCGAACTCTGGGCGTCTACGGACCAAATGCATCGGGGAAATCCAGTTTGCTTGTTGCCGCGAAGGCATTGCGATGGCTTGCGACTGAGTCGAGTCCTCGTTCCAAGCCGGATCAAAAGATTGCTCCTTATGAACCATTTCTACTTGATGACAAAACCAAAGCTGCACCGATTGAACTGGGCTGTGATGTCGTGTTCAAAAAATCGCTTTTGAGGTACGAGATCAAGTTTACTTCAAAAGCAATCCAGACGGAATTTCTCACACTGATTGACAAGGATGGCGAGCATAAGCTCATAGAACGCAATGCCACTGGGGAGATTCGGGGCCAACTAATTTTGGACAATGAAGCAAATCGACTTTACGTTCGCGAAATGCAGCCAAACGTTGCGGTGCTTTCGAAGTTGGCGCAGCATGGTCCCCGTAATGGAAAAGGTTCTGTAAATCTTTATTACAAGGCAATTCGAAATGCGACTCATCACGAGGATTATGCTGATGCAGCCGAGGAAATGATAAAACTTGGCGAGTCGAGTGCAGATGAAAAATTCGCCGACGATCCAGAGTATCGCGAATGGATTATGAAACATCTTATTCGAGCAGCAGACATTGGAATTTCTGACGTTCTGACTCGCCGCGAAAGTTTCAAAATGCCCGCATCAATTCGAGAGTCGCTTGAGAAAAGCGGGTTTCCAGGGAAAATTCCCGATACGAGAGTCATAGTCGAATTCCTTCACGCTGGTGCTAAGTCTGGAACAATCAGTTTCGGGGAAGAATCGGCTGGGACGAAAAAGCTGTTTAATATTGCGAGTCGATGGTGGGCATTGGCAAATGAAGAAATCGCGCTCTTTGCAGACGAACTGAGCGCAAGCCTTCATCCAAGGTTGCTGAATGGACTTGTTGGTTCGGTCAATGAACCGCCCACTGAGAAAATGCGATCACAGCTCATTTTTGCCACTCATGACACGGGACTCCTTGAAAGTCAGGATGGACTTCCCCCTGCGCTTCGTCGGGATCAGGTCTATTTCACGAAGAAAGACGCTCAAGGTTCAACGGAAGTCTATTCTCTCACGGAATTCAAAGAGGACGCACGCGCTGTACACAATATTCGCAAGAGGTACTTGTCAGGCCTTTACGGCGCACTTCCGTCGGTGGAGAAGCTTTCATTATGAGCAAGGCTCAAAAACCGACGAAGCCGCAGTCAAAGGCGGTGCAACATCTTTTGACTCAATTGCAGCGAAAGCGAGAGACAAGGGAAACCGCGAAACGGTATTTGATCGTATGTGAAGATGACCAGTCTGCTCCGAATTATTTTGAGGCGCTGAAGAGATTTCTCAATCTTTCGGCAACATCTATTAAAGTTGTTCCCAGTCGCGGGCGATCCCAACCGATTCAGGTTGTCACTAAGGCCATCGAATTAAAAGACCTTTCGATGAGTCCAGAAAGTGGTACCGAACCGTTCGAAAGGGCATGGTGTGTGATTGACGGGGACTATGGACCTAAGGTTAAGCAAGCAAGAGATGTCGCAGACCAATCAGACGGGATTAAATTGGCTGTTTCAACGATGTGTTTTGAATATTGGATTCTCCTTCATGGTAAAGAAAACGGTACGCCAACAGCAAGTTGCGATGAGACGTTAAAAACATTGAAAAAGGAGTACCTTCCGAACTACTCCAAGGGAGGCTTTAGCTTTGACGAAGTCGTTCGTTCCTATCGGGAAGCTAGCCAACGAGCAAAGAAGCTAAGGATGGCTGGTATCCGCCGTGGATCGCTTGCAGAAGATCAAAATCCCTGTTCCGAAGTGTACCTTCTCATTGAAGAAGTTTGTGGTGACATTCGGGAGACCTAGTACGCAATGGGGCGGGCACAGAGGATACTGAGGGCACGGTCCGATCTTGAAAATGCCACGCGAATTTCGGTTCAACAACGAACCGAGTGCGCGAGGTGCAAATCCGCGACTCTGCAGCAAACATGACGACTTCGTTCCCGGACCCGTCCCCATTGACGGCCATGACGATCGGATTGCTTGGTCTCGATCGGCTTCATGGTCCCCTGCTCACAGAGGCGTTCAGGCAAGTCCATGAAATACTGCTGTCGATTCGTGAATCACACTCGATTCAAAATTCAAAAAGGCGAAGATTGTGAACCACGAATCATACGAATCACGCGAACAGGAGGAGAAAAGATTCGAGATTCGAGATTCTGAAAATCGAAAACGAAAGCGAGGATCGTGTCGCTGCAACCGTTTGGCAGGGGGCGACGCCGCGTCTACCTTGGTCATACGATCTTGGCCACTTCAAACCTGCATAATGTCCCGTAACTGAATCAGTTCGGTCACCAGGCGGTCGGGACGAATGGCAGGGTCTTTGAGTTCGGCGGAGGTGATTTTCAGGCTGGTTTTATCACCGGCAAACAGCACCGTCCGCATGCCGCATGATTTCGCGATGGCCAGGTCGTCGTGGACGCAGCTGCCGATATGCAGGATCTGGTGTGGCTCAATCCCGATTTTCTGGAAACCCAACAGCGCCTCGGCGTACAGCGACTTCGATGGTTTACGAATCCCACTGGCATACGAGAGGGTATTGAGCGAATCCGGCAGGATGGAATCAAGCTGCTGAACGTCCCCCTGGCTTCTGAGGGCTCGCGTCAATTGGACCAGAGTGAAGCATTGAGCATCCGCCAGGGCCGCCTGACGAAGACCGCCTGTCGAGATCGCGTGGAGTGTGGCGAGCCCCCCCTGGGCTCCTTCGGTCCCCTGCAGGGCGGTCTGAAAAAAATAGGCCACTTTCTGCGACAATTCATTCCAGTCGCCATACACCGATTCGTCGTAGCGATACTCTTTTTTATCGAGCAATTCCAGCAGCTTCCGCCAGATCTGCGCCGCGTCGATTTCCGGGTAATCCCCCTTCCGGCTGGTCGAGGTCAGTCGCGCCTCTTCGAGCAGATTCAGGTATTTGGGGAGTAATAAATCGGCGGGCTTTCCCGGACGCCGCGTCATGCTGTTCCACATGTTGAATTCTTGGATCGTCTTCTCGATCGCCACTTCCATCCGCAACGCTTGCGGATGGCGCAATAGCAATTCTCCATCCGTTATTCGCAGCAAGGTGCCGTAAAGACTCCACGTCACCCCCCGCATCCCCGCCATAGGCTTCAGGGAGGGGGTGGCATTGACGAGTTCGAACTTGGGTGGCGCAGGCCACCGCAAGTCACGCTGGTCTAATGAATCGGCATATTCCAGCAATGATTGAGGCATGGTGCAGCGAATTTGGGAACCGGCGATTCATCGCTCGGCCTTCAAACGGTTGTGGGGGGGATGGATTTCATAATTCCGGAAATTCCGACAATCACTGCCGCCAGCAAAATCATGACCAGCTGCCAAAATTTGCCGTTTTTCCGCATCCCCTCGAAAGCCTTGGAGCGCCCGACCAGTGCCGACGCGAAGAAAAAGAGGGCCAGTGCCAATAGAAACTTGGCTCCGAACAACCCATGGTACAGTCCTTGGCCTTTGTGCAGCGGCCTCTGTACGACCAAATAGTTGTAAAAACCACTCAGCAAAAACAACGCAATCCCGCCGTGGACATATTTCTTCCACGTCTTCATCACCGCTTCTTTGAGCGTATTGTGGTCCGCATCGGCCAACTTCGCGGCGGCAGGAGCCAGCACAAACCTGAGGAAGAAAGTTCCCCCCACCAGCACAATGGCGGTACCGATATGCGTCCAACGGGAAACAAGCGAAATGAGATCCATCTGTTGATTTCTTTATTTTCGAGGTCGGAAACGTGACTTGAGACACCCGACTTTACGAAACCGATCGCTTCGCTCCAAGTCACGCGCCCGTTTTCCTCAGAACTTTTTCTGACTGCGGCGGCTGTGATCGCCTATTAGTCTGTTGAAAATAGTCTGTTGAAAAAGGGGGACAGGCAACTTTGCACTGTGTATTATTCAAGTCGATTTCTGATTTGGGTCGGAGCCAGTCCCCGTTTTTCAACAGACGGCTAACCCCGCTCGGCAGATGTCGCCTCGCCGATTCAGATTGCCCGGAAAAGTTCTTGCCCGATGGCTTGCAGTTAGAGCTGCTGTTTGGGTTAGAATCAGGTGTCGTCTGATCACGTTCATCGGTTGATATCAATCGTTTCGCCTGGAGTTTGACATGAGTGGCCACGAAGAATCACATGGATCGAAACCGGCTGCCGGGATTCGACTTGGTACGAAGAAAGAAGATCTCCCCGTCAACAAGCTGTTCCGTGCCTTGATCGACCTGAATGGTTCGGACTTGCACCTGCAAGTCGGCAAGCCTGCCATCTTACGAGTCAAAGGATCCCTGCAACCGCTCGACATGCCGCCGCTTGATGAAGACAAGATGCGTGAGTTGTGCTGGCCGCTGATGGACGAACGAAATCAAGAGATTTTCAACAATACCGGGGGGGCCGACTTTGCGCATGTGGTCGAGCACAAAGGTGAGCCGTGGCGGTTCCGCGTGAATCTGTTTATCCAGATGAGCAAAATGGGGATGGTGACACGAAAGGTGGAACGGAGCATTCCCAACTTTGAAGGGCTGTTCTTGCCGCCGATTCTGGAAAGTTTGTGCGTTTACGACCAGGGGATGGTTCTGCTGGCAGGGGTGACCGGTTCCGGCAAGTCCACCACGATTGCCTCGATGCTCGACTGGGTCAACCGGAATTACAAAAAGCACATTCTGACGATCGAAGATCCGGTCGAATTCGTGTACAAGGCGGACAAATGCTTGATCAATCAGCGTGAACTAGGTCAGGATGTGTCCGACTTCCACACGGCGATGAAACATGCGGTCCGTGAAGACCCTGACATCATGCTGGTGGGGGAAATGCGAGACCGTGAAACGTTTGAAACCGCGATGCACGCGGCGGAAACCGGGCACCTGGTGTTCGGGACGATTCACGCTTCGTCGGCCCCGTCGACCATCGGTCGTATTCTCGACCTTTTCCCGCAAACGATGCACCGGGCGCTGCGATCCTCCATGGGCTTTAACATGAAGGCGATCGTTGCACAAAAGCTGCTCCCGACGATTCTCGATAAACCCAAACGGGTTCCGATCACCGAGATTATGATCTTCAACGGAACCATCCGAAAACTGATTCTCGAAGAACAGGACGAAAAACTTCCCGCTGCGATTCGTATCGGCAAACAGGAAGGGATGATGCAGTTCAACGACAGTCTTTATCACTTCGTCACAAAGGAATTCGTCAGTCGTGCCGAGGCTTTCGAAATCAGTCCCAACGTGGAAGAACTGAAGATGATGCTCAAGGGGATCAACGTCAAATCGTCCGGGATCCTGTGAGCGGCAACCGGGCGTACGCTCGACTGCCAGGTAATGGCCAGCGATGATGAGACGGTGAAACTACGAAAAAACGAGTGCCGCGGATTTCCTGGAAAATCTGCGGCACTTTTCTTGGGTGCAATCTCGACACGCGCGCTCCGAGAATGCATGCCGAAAACGGTCGTCCTCGTGAGTACGCAACAAAAAACGACTTTCCTGCGACGCGTCGCGGACCTGTCCCCACCTATGACAGCACCCATAAATCAGGCAACAACAGAGCTCGAAGTTCGTGGGGGTGATTGGCACCGATCCGTGCGGGTGACTTGATGGTATTAAGGTATGTGGTTCCTCAGCGACCGGGCTTATCCAGTTCGTTCCAGAGGGCAACAAACCATAGTAGGGCGGCGCGACGCTGGCCGATCCCCGAAAAGTGGCGGCGCGAGTTTGCATCGCCACGATTTTCCCCTCCCAACAGATCGGTATCGGGTCCAGCAGCGAAGTGCGGCCTTTTCCAGAGTTGTCCGATCGCCGCCCGAATCCGCTCTTCCGCCAGCGGTTCGTTGTAGACGGTTGGGTGGAGCGTCGACTTGGCCAGCAACCAGGTTGGCTCAAATTTCCATTCGCGCGCAGCCGCCTCGCGGATGCGGATCATGTTTTTGACATACACTTCTGTCGTGGTTTTTTCGATAACATCCGATTCCCCCTGCTGCCAGAGCACCGCCCGGAACGAGCCGACCCCCTTCCCTGCCGCAACCATCTGCTTGTGCAGATCACCCTCAGGCATCCATTGCCGGGTCGAGGTTCCTCCGACCGAGACATTCACGAAACCGACGGGGACACGCAGGATCGGAACCAGCAGATCACCCAGAGGGGGCCAGATCGTGCCACCGTCACCGACATGCGGTTGTGGGTCGTGAGCAATCTGCCAGCGATTGGTCTTCCAGTCATAAGCCGAGACTCGTCCCTGCGGATCGGCGACTTTCAGCGGTTCGTCATTGGTTCCGCCCGCATACGATTGACCCGCCACAAGGAAAACTTCGCCCACCCCGATCGGCTCGACCCCCCCCGTGGCGACGGTGACACCCTGATCAAGACAGCGGACTTCCAGTCGATACCAGCCCCCGGCGATCATTTCGGCGGGGCCTGTAAACAACTTGGCGTGATCTTCAACGACCAAGGGGATCCAATCGGTACTCTCGCCAAACGCTCCGGGAAGTGCGATCACGCGAAACTCGAACGTCCCTTGAAATCCTTCCGGACGAGTCCCCTCGACCTGGATGTCGGCGTAGCCCAGTTCAGGGCCGGGTGGATTGTGAGGATGTGACTGGCTCGGCTCGAACCCTTCTCGCTGGACGACCTGATAAGGTAATGGGCTGGATAGGGTTAATTTGGTGGCCGTATCCGCCGCCGGTAAGCGAGCACCGAGGGACAGCACGAGGAAGAGTGACACGAGGCGGAATCGAAACATATGAGGTTCTCCGGAATGACGAGCGTTTTCCCAAGGGACGTATTGTGAGATGAGCCAATCGATATCGCAACCTGTTAACCGGCAAACCGACCAGAAACCGAGAGCCGATGGGAAATTCGGCCTGGTGATCTGCGGACGAGTCCCCACGGGAAACAGACCCAGGAAACAGATCCAGGAAACAGACCCCGTGTGCAACTCCCCGCTGTGGCAGGGGATTCATTTTCAACGGGGCGAGTGCCGGTTACGATCGAGCGATGACTGGTTGTGGTTGTATGCGGATCTTTTACTCGAAAGGAATCTCAATGGTTCGTTCGCTGGCATTGTTGTTGGGTCTGTTTGTCCTCGTGGCATCCGTCGAGGGGGCTGTCCAGACAAAAAAGGTGACTTACAAACATGGGGACCTGGACTGTATCGGGTACCTGGCGTGGGATGATTCACTCGCCGGACCGAGACCAGGAGTGCTGGTGTTTCACGAGTTCTGGGGGCTGGATGACTATGCAAAGCAGCGTACCGAACAACTGGCCAAGCTCGGTTATCTGGCGTTTGCTGCCGATTTGTATGGGGGAGGTAAGCTGGTTGATCACCCCCAGGACGCCGGGCTGATGGCCATGAATATTCGTGCCAGCGTCGAGGATTGGCAGAAGCGGGGGATCGCGGCTTTGAATGTGCTCAAGTCGCAACCCGAGTGCGATCCGACAAAGCTGGCTGCGATCGGATACTGCCTGGGGGGTTCCACCGTGCAGCAATTGGCGTTCTCGGGGACCGATTTAAAGGCGGTCGTCAGCTTTCATGGCGGGCTGATGGTTCCGACGCCGGATCAGGTGAAGTCGATCAAGTCGGCCGTATTGATTTGTCACGGAGCGGATGATCCGTTTATCTCGAAGGACACCGTGAAGAATTTTCGCGGTGCGATGGATCAAAATGGGGGAAAATACCAGTTCCAATCGTACGCGGGGGCACGCCACAGTTTCACCGTTCCCAACGCCAGTGCGATTGGCATGAAGTTCAAGCTGGACGGGATGCGTTACAACAAAGCGGCGGACGACAACAGCTGGTCCGATATGCTGTCATTGTTCAAGGAAACCCTGGGAAAATAATCGGATCACTCGTGAATCAGTTTCCGAATCGCTGAGACCGGCGTGCAAGACTTAAACACCATTTGGGGATCCGCCAGTGGCCTGGATCGGGACTGGTCGGTGGATGATCCGTGCTGCGGTTCATCTGCCGACAAGAGGTCGTCGACTTGTCGCACCTTGCGGGGCCGCCGCCGCCGCGTCGTGGTATCCTCGCTTCCCGCATACAGGGTGTAGGTCCGGCTGACCTGACCGACGATGTTTCCTGCACGATCCATCACGGGACCGCCGCTGGATCCCTGTCCAAAGTCCGCTGTGACATTCAGCCAGAAAGCCCCCTCGTCATCCCGTTCATAATTGGCGATATGCCCGGCGGAAAAGAAAAACAGGCTGTCACCCGGATGTCCGATCACGCAAATCGGCGTTCCTGGATCGGCATTTCGCCCTAGGGGAAACGGTTTCAGCCCTTGGGTGCCAATCCGAAACAAGCAGGTGTCCGCCAACCGGTCGGTGGCGAGGATCTCGACGACGGGGAAAACCTGGCCGCGAAAATCCATGACGACCACCGCGTCATCCTGGTCGTCATGGTCAAACACATGCGCACTGGTCGAGAGGATGCCATCCGCGTGAACCACAAATGCGGTGGAAAACGCGGTTTCCCATTCAGTTTCCTCGGCGGTCGGTCTGGTTAACCCGGCGACCAGAAACAGGCTTTCCGCAGCTCGACGATACAATTCTTGAGTCGACAATTCGGTCGTGGCTGGTTTGACCAGCGTTAGCGAAATTTGTTTGCGGTCGAGTTCCTGGCGAAGGTCACTGGAATTCCGCGTCTGTTTTTTCTCGATCAGTTTCTCGGTCGCATCTGCCAGCAATTCAAGCAGATCATTGGCATACAAGACCTGTGACGGACGATCGGGTGCCGTGCCATCCGCTCCCGCTGCGTGCGGATTCTCGTCGGGCAGGCTGGGCTTCGCCACGGTCGCGGTCGGGTCTTCCGCTTCGGCCACGATGGCAATCCGCTGCCAGTTGAGTCCGATCAGTACGCCGCAGGCGAGTGCCACAGCAAGGGCAGCGGCAGTCACTTTTTTCATCACGATGATGCTCGTATTGAGGTTACTTCCGAGGAACTCCAACACCGGGTTTAGAGGATTCAATATCGAGTAAACGGAACGTGAAATCAATCATCGTGGAATCGGCCCGAGGTGACTCGAGCCTCCCCTGCTCGTTGAATGCGGAACGTGGAAAGCTGCGGTCATCGAAAGTACGCAACTCGAACCGATTTTCCGGCGACAGGTTTCTTGACTGCTCGTTGAATTTGCTTTTTTTCAGCCGAAATGCGCACAATCATCGCTCGCAGGTGCTGGTGTGCATCCGTCAACCGCCCCGATCGCGGGGGATCCCGGATATGATCCCGGATGTACCGGAAGTCGAACTCGCAACCGGCACGCTGAGAATTTTCAGAAATGTTCGGTGATCGATTCCCTTTGATCCATGGCCCCTGTTCCTCACCCCCATTTCCCCTGAAAAGGCAACTCCGATGACCAGACTGCCGAGCCGATTGCTGGCGTTGGGGCAAGAGCTTGATCTCTCACCCACGGGTTTTGGCTTTCTTCAGGAAACTCATTCTCTGCAAGGAATGGACTCATTGCGGCAACAGATGACGCAGGATGGTTATCTTTATCTGCGGGATTTCTGGAGTCGCGATGCGGTTCAAGCGGTCCGTGACTCGTTGACTCGGCAACTGGATCAGCTCGGCTTACTTCCAGCAGGATCTTGCCTTGATGAGGCTCGTTTCAACGGACGCGAAGTCGGGCGTGCCTGGGGAAACCCGCTGAATCAACACGACCCGCTGTTACGCCAGCTGCTGTTTGGTCCCCGAATGACCGAGTTTTTTTCGGATTTTCTGGGTGGTGCGGTCTCTCATTTTGATTTCATCTGGTTTCGGACCAAGGGCCCCGGTTTGGGGAGCCCCATTCACTGTGATCTGGTCTATATGGGACGTGGTACGCATAACTTGTTCACGACCTGGGTACCGCTGGGGGATGTCAGTCTGGACCTGGGTGGTCTGCTCGTGCTGGAAGGTTCACATCATCAGAGCGATCGACTGAAAGCGTATCTGTCGCGTGATGTGGACGAGTATTGTACGAATCGCCCTGATGCTGACGCTGATGCGGCGGAAAAGAAATGGTGGGATGGGACACTCACCCGCAGCCCTCGTTCGCTGCAAAAAAGTCTGGGAGGCCGCTGGTTGACCTCACCCGAATTTCGTTTGGGGGATGTGGTGATCTTCAACATGCAGTTGGTGCATGGGAGTCTCGACAACCAAACCGATCGGTTCCGTCTTTCGACCGACACCCGCTTTCAACTTGCCGCCGAGTCGATCGACGAGCGTTGGGTGGGTGAAAATCCGCCTGGCCACAGCCTGGCTCAGCGTCGGGGCCGGGTTTGCTGACGTCCATTCGATTTTTGCGAGGTTTTTATTTCATGGCCCCGCTTGTTGGGCTTAGCTCACCAGCGAAAGAGATCCGTTTTTCGCGAATTTGATCGAAAAGAGTCGTCACCATTTGCAAAATCTCGCACGAGTGTGAGCCCAAATCGAAGCTGAGCGTCAATCTCGGGTATGCCTTTCGGTGCATTCGTCAGCAACACCACACGAGATCTTGACCACTGGGGATCTTGGATCCCAGATTGGGTCCCCGATCGACAGGCGTACGGATTCAGGCTTGCGGATTCAAGAATATTGATTCGCCGCTGTCGCTCGCTCCCCCCGATATTCAGCCAAAACAGGCCTGTGATCCTTTCGGCAGGAAAAACTTTGCCGGTTGAAGGGGTTTTTCCCAAAGTTTCGGATCTCTGGCGTCGATAATTCAGGCAAGGGAAGACTGCGCAACCCTTGGGCAAGCGTGGTTTTCCTGGGTATTTAGCGTGTTCTGACTTTGGCGACTTGACATTAAGTCGTTTTTGGCAATACAGTTGAGTCTTATCACCATCATCGAAAAACAGCCGTCAGCAAGCAGGTCGGCATTCTTCGGGAGACTCAAGTCGTGACCAAAAAAGAGATCGTCAAAGAGATTTCAGAAGCGCTCGGGATGACGCAACTCAAAACAAAAGAGATCGTCCAGAAGACGTTTGACGCGATCGTTAAAACGCTTGTGGAAGATGGGCGTATTGAATTGCGGAATTTCGGGGTTTTTGAGGTTAAAAAACGAGCAGCTCGGAAGGCACGAAATCCACGGACGGGCGACAAAGTGTTTGTTCCCGAAAAGTTCGTGGTGACGTTCAAGCCGGGCAAAGAGATGGAAGAGAAGGTTCGACAGCTCGAGATCGCTGCGGAGGCCAAGGCCGCTTTGCAGGAAGCGTGGCAAGCGCAACGGGACGGATCTGGCGAACAGATGAAGCACAACCCTGATCATCCGACGTGATCACCCGAATCATTCGTCTGCTCTCAATAGCGAACGGAACTCGGTGATGCAGCGGGTCTTCAGCGGGATAAGTTACACAGAAGACATCACACGAGTTCTCGCTTCGCTGGTCGAATCGAGAATCGTTTACGGGGCGACTTCGCGTCGCTGAAAGATTGTGTCGCTAAGGGATTGAGCGAACGAGACCGCCTGCGAGCGGTGGGCACGGAGGCCATCATGCGAAATCGGCTGTACATTGCGTTGTTGCTGCTGGCTTGCAGCTTGGGACAAATCGGTTGCATCGTCCCGATCTACTCGTCGTCACCCGACGTTCGCGCTCGCCAACTGATCTACGTATCAGAAGGGTATCGCCATATCCCAGAAATCTGGGAACGGATTTGGGGTCTCGATATGCCCGACGTGGCAACCCCCTATCGAACTCATGGCGGCGTGATCTGATCCTGTTGGGATGTTCGTGCAGGTTTTTCTTGCCTGCACGAGCCCCTTGGGTCGGCGACGCTCATCGGCAGACCCGCGTATCGATACGCTGCGCCTGAACCGCTTTTCAGGGTGGCTCGCGACCTTTCGTGATGGCGCGCGATCTCCCGTTGCGGTTTTCCGATGTGCCTCACCGGTATGGGTGATTCTCCGTGGCTTTCATACGGTGCGTTCGTCCATAGGGATTGTCCGTAGCGATTGTCCGGGGGGCTGGCGAACGAGTAGGATACGGGAACGACCGTTTACCTGGACGACCGCTTGCCTGGACGACCGCAGCCAGACAACCACAGCCAATGGGGCTGATTGGTGTCTTGGGGGTAGATTTGGTCGATCCTCAAGTGAGTCTTCCGTGCCGCGCCTGGATGTTCAACTGAATCGTCTTCATCTGCAGAATCCGATCCTCGTCGCCTCGGGGACGTTTGGCTACGCGCGAGAAATGGTCGCGTATGCCGACTTTTCTCGTCTGGGGGGAATCATCCCCAAGACCGTCACCCCCCTCCCTCGACCGGGCAATCCTCCTCCAAGAACTGTCGAGACGACCTCGGGGCTGCTGAATTCCATCGGGCTCGACAATGACGGGCTTGATGCCTTTATTGCCAAGCATTTGCAGGGGTTGCTGGGCCTGGGAACGGCAATTATCGCCAATATTGCGGGAAAAAATACCGCCGAATTTGTCGAGATGGCTCGTAAGCTCAATCCTTTTTCGGGATTGGCGGCGCTCGAACTGAATATCTCGTGCCCCAACGTCAGCGGCGGCGTGGATTATGGGACGAATCCCAAAATGGCTGCCGAAGTCGTGGCTGCAGTCCGAAATGCCTGTTATCTGCCGGTGATTGCCAAGCTGACCCCCAACGTTACCAGCGTTGTCGAAATCGCTCAGGCGGCGAGTGAGGCGGGTGCGGACGCGCTATCGCTGGTCAATACCTTTCAGGGGTTGGCCGTGAACTGGCGCAAACGGCAACCGGTGCTGGGGAATGGAATTGGGGGACTAAGCGGCCCGGCGATTAAGCCGCTCGCCTTACGGATTGTCTGGCAGGTTGCTCAGGCTGTGAAAACCCCGATCATTGGTATTGGCGGGATTCAATCAATCGATGATGTGATGGAATTCCTGGTCTGCGGTGCTTCGGCCGTCCAAATTGGGACCGCGAATTTCTACAACCCGACACTGGCAACCAAATTGATTGACGAGCTCGATACGATGCTCGAACAGGAAGGGTGTGATTCGGTGACCGATTTGATTGGAACCCTGCAGCCTTCGACTGTTGCGAAAATGGCGGCGGCAGCCCGTTGTGGGACGTCACATTAGCCAGTTTCGTGCAGATCCTCGGCAAACCGACCGATTCGCTGCTACAATACAGTTGGATATGTCAACTTTCGTGACAGCCAACGATCGCCAACTTTCGTTATCGACAACAGACAATCGCGGGTCTTCGATCGGATGGCCCGCCGTATCGCACCGCTGTGGAAATTCTTCAGAATGTCAGAACTCGTCAAAACCGTATCGAGTGATTCGACGCCAGCGACTTCCGCTGCCGCCAGCCCGGCAGCAACCACACCCCGAGTTGGGAGCGGAATCGACTATCAACGATTCCTGGATTGTGTGCATTGCGGATTGTGTACCGCTTCGTGTCCGACGTATCTCGAAACGGGAAATGAAAACGACAGTCCGCGCGGTCGGATCTATCTGATGCGGGCGGTCACGGACGGGAGGATTGAACTGACCGAATCCGTGAAGGGACATTTGGATGGGTGTCTCGATTGTCGTAGCTGTGAAACCGCTTGTCCTTCGGGGGTTCAGTACGGCCGGTTGATCGAACCATTCCGGATCGAGATGCAGCAGCACGCGCATGGGCCTGGTTCAGCAGGGGGCCAAGGACGAGACTGGTTTCATCGCTGGATCCTGTATGGGTTGTTTCCTTATCCGAAAAAACTGCTTTGGGCGTTGGTCCCTGCAAAACTGATGCAGACGCTGAAACTGGACCAACTGGCAGAAAAGATCGGTTTGACGAAGCTGCTGCCCGAGCGATTGCGGCGGATGCAGCGGCTCTTGCCCCCGTTGAAAACGCGTGAGCCTCAGCTTCCCGAGTTTTTGCCCGCGATTGGTCCACGTCGGGCACGCGTCGCCTTGTTCACCGGTTGTGTGGCCGATGCGATGTTTCATCACGTGAACTGGGCGACAGCCCGCGTGCTGCAGGCGAATGGCTGCGACGTGGTGATTCCCCGTGATCAAGCCTGCTGCGGGGCGATTCATTATCACAGCGGGGCCGGTACACCAGCGCTGGAATTTGCGCGGACAAATGCCACCGCGTTTGATCTCGATGGCGTTGATGCCGTGATTATCAATGTCGCCGGTTGCGGCTCGATGCTGAAAGACTATGGCCATGTGGCGACCGAACTGGCTGCCGGGGACCAGGTCACGTCGACCGCGTTGAAAAAGTTTGCCGCGAAAGTCAGGGACATTTCGGAATTTCTGGCGGCACTGGGGCCGATTGCTCCCCAAGGCGAGGTCCGAATGAAGGGGACATATCATGACGCCTGTCACCTGTGTCACGCACAAAAAATCCGCGAACAGCCGCGCGACCTGTTGAGTCTGGTACCGGGGTTAGAGCTAGTTCCACTGGCCGAGTCTGAAATTTGTTGCGGGGCCGCGGGGAGTTACAATCTGACTGAGGGTCAGATGGCCGACCAGCTGGCTGCACGCAAGCTGGCGAACATTCTGGCCACAGGGGCGGAAACGGTGATCATGGGGAACGCGGGTTGTTCGCTGCAGATTCAGGCCGCACTTCGCCAGGCAGGGAGCCCGATCTGGGTCGCGCACCCGATGGAGATTCTGGACCTCAGTTATCGCGGTGGGAACAGCGTCAAGGCTTAAGGACGAGTGCCGTAGTACGACGGTGATCCTCCCGACGGCGATCTTCGGTGATCTTGGCGGATAAACACCCTTGATACCGGGAAACTTCCCGTCTTGGCGGGCGTCGGCGTTGATCGGTGACAGCTGGGGAAAATCACAAAACTGCAGATTCGATCGAGAAGACCGATGGCTCCGTCGAGAGGCATGCGATAGAATTCAACCTGTTGATCGCTCCCCCCGCTGGAGAATTCGCCATGAGTGTCAGGTTATTTGCTGGCGTCCGATTCCGATTCTTGTTCTGTCTCGGTGCGGTATTGGTGTTGAGTCGACCATGTCCCTCGACCGCAGTCGAACCCGCCCAAGAGACGGTTCCTCGAGTGGTTCCTGCCGAGAAAGTGGTTCCTGCCGAGACTGCACCGGCTGCGGCACCCGCTCCGAATCTGGCGGCGACCCAGGAAGCGATCGAAATGCGTTATCGGCGTTTCGAGGGGACGCTGATGCAGCTCAGCGACTTTCTGCGGAAAACCGATCCATCACGGGCGGATTTGCTGCTGCGGGCGAGCGGCAAAAGTAAAGAAGGCCGTATTCCCGAGCAATTTCAGCAGGTTACCGAGCTGTTGAAAAAAGACCAGTTGGGGGATGCCGTCGAACGACAAGAGATGGTGGTTGCCGAACTGCAGACGATGCTGGAATTACTGATGAGCGAGGCTCGAAAGGATGACCTCGAACAAGAGAAAAAGCGGATTCAAGACCTGATCAAGGACGTGAACAAGCTGATCAGCAAAGAAACCGATGCACGCGCCAATACCGAACGAGGGGCTGACAATGCCGAGCTGCAACGGCAGCAGAAGCAGGTGGCCGAGTCGACCAAAAAGCTGGCGGACAAAATCGAAGCACAAGATAAGGCGAAGAAGTCCAGCAAAAACGAACCCGGGAGCGAGACTCCGAAAAAACCGGGTGCTGCCGACGATCAGGAATTAAAGCCTGGTGAGCCGAAAACCGAGAGCGCCGAACCGCAAGACCCTGATGCCGAACCGGGTGACGAAGCTACGGACCCCAAAGAGGACCCTCAAGAGGGACAGACCGATTCAGAGGGAAATCCTGCCAAGCCGGGTGGAAAGCCTGCCGCGGGCAAGAAGCCTGCCGCAGGCAAACCCAAGTCCGGCGAACAGAAAGATCCCGCAGCAGACGACGACGGGAAGAAAGACGACGCTGACAAAGACGAGGCGAAGGATCCGACGGACGAGGGTGCGCCCAAACCGGGCGAAAAGCCGGACGAAAATTCCGCCGATCCAAAAGACGACCCCGAAGCAGGGAAGACGCCCGATTCCAAACCTCCCGCAGGAAAGCCACAGTCCGAAAAGCCACAGTCCGGCAAGCCACAGCAGGGGAAGCCGAAAAAAGGGAAACCACAGCCGGGAAAACCTCAAGAAGGCCAGCCCCCCCAACAGGAAACTCCCCCCGAGAGTCAGGACGAATCGGATCAGCAGGAGGATCAGGCTCCGCAATCTGACGAAGGATCACAGAAAAAGCCCGATAAAACGCCCGGTCGGAATGAAATCGAACGAGCCAAACAAGAGATGGATCGGGCGATTGAAGAACTGAAAAAGAACAACAAGGCCAAGGCTTCTGACAAGCAGGACAAGGCGATCGCCGAATTGATGAAAGCGAAAGAAAAGCTCGAAGAAATTTTGCGGCAGTTGCGCGAAGAAGAACGAGAACTCGTCTTAGCCCAATTAGAGGCTCGTTTCCGTGATATGCTGTTGAAGCAAGAGGGGGTCAACAACGGGACGTTGGCCATTCATGCCGTCCCGGTTGACACTCGCACCGACCGACACCGTAATCGTGCCGTCGAGATTGCGCGGAACGAAGACGAGATTTCGCTACTGGCAGCCAAAGCCCTGACACTGTTGAGGGAAGAAGGGTCGTCCGTGGCCTTCCCGGAAGCGATTGAACAAATTCGGGAAGACATGCTGACAGTGGCCAGGCGTCTCGAACGGGTCGAGGTCGGCGAGATCACGCAAAACATCGAGCAGGACATTGTCGAAGGACTGAAAGAGATCATTGAAGCATTGCAGAAAGAACTGGAAAAGCAGAAAGACAAGAAACAACAGCAACAGCAGCAGCAAGAACAACAGCAGCAGCAACAGCAGGGTCTGGTGAATAAACTGGCCGAATTAAAAATGCTTCGCTCGTTGCAGTACCGCGTCAATCGGCGAACCCGGCAATTAGGTCGGACGGTCGACGGCGAACAAGCGATTGATCTGGATGTCGTCAGTCAGTTGAAACAATTGTCCGATCGGCAAGCGAAAGTACAAAAGGCAACCTACGATCTCTCGACAGGTAAAAACCAATAACGGGTCGAAGCATTCGATTTCAGTTCGGTTTTCTATTCGCTCGATTTGCGGGTGAGATACAGCGAGTCGGCTTCAAACCAGACTTGCCCTTTTTTGGCACGCAGCTCGGCAATGAATTCGATGTTCCGGACTTCTTCAATGACTGTGAATTCAAATTCGACGGGGGCCCACGGCGAGGTCCCTTTGCGGACATTGTCCCGGTTCAGGCCCGCAATCCGAATCCCTGCCCCGACGGAAATATTTTTCTCGTCTTTCGCGTTGATTGTCTTGCTCTGCACATTCGCGTGCAGGATATAAGTCCCTTTTGCGAGCAGGGCTTTACATCGCCAGGACGAATTGCAGGGGCTTTTGGGGCCACATAAAATCGAATAGGATTTGGGACCTCGCGGCAATTCGACGATCTCCAGTTTCGCATCGGGAGTCTCCGAGACGGGGTTCCAGTTCACGAGATTCAGCCGACCGCTCGCATCGAATTCCTGCGGCTGCGGATCGGGTTGGGATTGCTGTTGAATCAAATTCGCCACCCGGGCCACGAGACGCTCTTTCAAGTGATTGACCCGAGCGTCATGATCGATCGCCGATTGGGGATTCATCGTTTGTAAGATCGGTCGCAAGCGATCATTGACCGTGTCGATCCGTTTCAGCAGAGTATCGGTGGGAGAAAAGATTTCGAGTAATTCTTTGACACGTTCGCGGAATCTCGCCCGCCATTCGCCATTCAGCATGACGGTCGAGGCCATGATCGACGAGGGAAAATTGATGATCGAGGCGTTGGGATCGCCAAAAACCTGATCCATTCCGTGGGGAAGGAAATGGGCCTGACCACTGGGGGCGTCAAAATAAAGTCGATAGTTATTATGGTTCAAGGTGTAGCCATCCCAATGGCCAATCATCATCTCCATCGCCATAAACGTGATGAAGTGCTCGACATTGAGCAGTTCGTCTACCCGTTCCCAGCGTTTGTAGGGGTCGGGTTCTCGACAGGCGGCGAGCAGTTCTTTCAAATCGCTGCGATCGTCCACCCCCTTGCCCGCATCTTTTTCGAGGTCTGCATCGAGATCCTGCACAAACCCCCCTTCGTACAGGTTCCCTTTGATATCATCGAAATGCCGTTGCAGGAACGATTTATCGAACGATGATTTTAGCACGTATAAACCGAGATCCCGTCCGTTCAGCCAGACGCGCGCGTGGGTGACGCGGGTGGCCGGAATTTTTGCGGCCCGAAAGAGCTCTTCACAGAGCCACTCGTGCAAATAGGTGTCATCCTGGACCGAATTATTCAGGTGAAATTTGCTCAGTCCATGAAACGTCTGATCCTTTTCGTACTTGCCAACATTGATCGACAAGGCGGGGCGTTCGTCAACCGGTCGAAAGCTCCCTGCACTTCCCTTCAGCTTGATGGCGACATTCTGGTAGGTCTTTTTTCCGTTTTCGTACAGGGTCCCCTGAACGTAGGGACGGGGGGCACCAATGACGAAGCTGCGCGGGCCGGCTTTCAGTTTTTCGAGTTCGAATTCGGAAATTTCGATCCGCAGTTCGGGAATCATCCCTTGTGTGAAAAAGGCATCGCTGGAACTGAGGCTTTCGTGTGTCGGCTTGGACTCATTGTCGTCATCCGCGTTCGCGCTTTTGGGAACAGGGGAAGGGGTGACTGAGGGTGCGATGGTTGGAGCTGACGGCGAAATTCCTGGCGTTAACGAGGCGGTGTTCGCAGCGGCGGCAGGCGTCGTTATCGCCAGATTGGCCGGGGTTTCGCTCGGGGGAGGGGCGGGGAGTTCCGCAGAGGGGCCTGATCGCCGCATGGCCAGGCCAATCCCAACCAGCAACACCACCGCCACGCCGATCCCAATCATCAGCTTCAGGCCGCCGTCACCGGAGGCTCTTTTGCTGCGGTTTTTTTTGGTCCGCATTCGGGATGCAGCGGGAACCGAGTCCTCAGCATCCAGATCGTCCGAATCCAGATCCTCGTCATCGGGAACCTGAATCGCTTGCGCACAGAGTGGGCACTTGATCCTGCGGCCCCGCTTGGCGTCCGCAACACGAATGGTTTTATTGCAGCCGGTGCATGTCACTGAGAGGGGCATCGCTTGTTCCGGTCAGGGGCAGATTCGTCCTGGTGAGTCGGACGTTGAGAGAGAGATTTTGCTGAACGGTTGGTATAGCGAATTATCAAACAGACCTCAACCAGATCCCTCGGTCGTCACGAACGATCGGGTCTTTACCTTTCCGCAACCTCTTTTGCACCGATTAGGAAAATTCAGCCGGTGTTCAGTTGGAAACGGCGGCTTCCGGCGTTAACGTCACTATTCGTATTCGTGTTTTCCAGGAATAATGTCTCCGAGTCAAAATTCCTGTCCCGAATTGAGAGGGTTGATTTGGATCGCCGATCGATCAACGACAATCAAGGTTCACCTTTGGAACATCTCCCTTTATCACCTGTCGATGCGGATCAGCCCCCGAGCGGTGAAATGTCGGCGAAGGTGGTGCAAGACTTCGCGATGTCACCCAGTCTGGGAAATCCCGCCGCTGGCAAGAAACGACAAGGGGCGTTCGAGCTCAAGTTTTTGATCGACGCGGATCAGGCGGCAGACATCATCGGATGGGCTCGGCATCATCTGGAAGCGGACCCCCATTTTGATCCGGATCTCGGTGACGGATATCACGTCAATAGTTTGTACCTGGATACCCCCCAATTTGATGTGTTTCATCGGCGCGAGGGCTTCTGCCAGCAAAAGTATCGATTACGCCGCTACGGATGCAACCCTTTGGTCTGGTTTGAGCAGAAGCGGAAGCGAAAGGGGCTGGTTCGGAAACGACGCGTCCCGGTCGACCAGGCCGAGATTCCCCTGCGACTGGATCAACCGGCTGAAGTCGATTGGCCGGGGCACTGGTTTCGCCGGAAGTTGGATGAACAGCAGCTGCGTCCCGTCTGTCAGGTGACCTATCAGCGGCTGGCACGATTCAAGAACACGGACGAAGGGGTCGTCCGGTTAACGATTGATGATCGGTTGCGGGCCATCCCGGCCGAAGGATGGACGATCCCCACCGGGTCGTTAGAGGGGGGCAGTTTACTCGAAGGAAAGCGCATTCTCGAACTGAAATTTCGTGGTGCCATGCCGGGAATGTTCCGCCAACTGGTGGAAGAGCAACGATTGCAGGTCACGTCATTCTCGAAATATCGAACGAGCGTCGCGGTCTGTATTCCCCCGGAAATACGGGGTGATATCGCGCCACCGTCTGCACCGGAACCCGATTGACCGAACACCGATTAAGATTAACAGGTCGAATGGGGCTGAGTCGATGAGGGGGCTGTGTTGGATTGGTGATGCGTCCTGAAATTGAAGGAACCAACCATGTTGCCTGATCGACCGAAAACCTTGGCAGCCACGCTACGGATGTTGATTGGGCTCGGCATGCGGACGTATTTGCTCGCCATGACGCCCATGACCTTTTTTCAGCGATCGCTCATCTACCAGCCAACGCGCTGCGCATCGCTGATCGCCAGCAACTCAGGCTCCTCGTACCCGCTGGTCGATCTCACCCTTCGAGCACATGACGGCCTCGAACTGCATGGCTGGCTATCGCTCGCAGCGAGTGTTCCCGCGGCGGAAAACGTTGATATCCCTGGCAGCCTGGCAACAGGGGGACCGGTGATTCTCTATTTTCCGGGAAATGCGGGCAATCGCGCGAAGAGATTCCGTCAGTTCGAGGTGCTCACGTCACTGAAAGCCCATGTGCTCCTCGTCGATTATCGTGGTTATGGAGACAATGCGGGTAAGCCCTCGGAACAAGACTTTGCCCGCGATGCCCGCTCGATCTGGAATCAGCTCACAACGGAACTGGGGGTTCCGCCGCATCGCGTGGTGATTTATGGCGAGTCTTTAGGGGGTGGGGTGGCGACGCGGCTGGCGAGCGACCTTTGCCGCGAAGGGATCGAACCGGGAGGCCTGATTGTCCAGTCGACGTTTAGCTCACTGGTCGCGGTGGCCCAGGCCCAGTTTCCGCTGATCCCCGTTTCCTGGTTGCTCGTTGACCGCTATCCCTCGGACCGTCGGATTGTCGATGTCACCTGTCCCATCCTGCAGATTCTTGGCCAGCAAGATACGATCGTCCCCCTGGCAATCGGACAGCGACTCTTCGATGCCGCTCCCGCCACGTCGGCGCAGGGAATTCCCAAACAACAACTGCTCATGCCCGAAACCGATCACAACAATGTGTATGGCGGGCAAAGAGACCACGAAATCCTGATAAATGGCCTGAGTCGTTTTTTTGCGGTCGTCGCGGAGCAGCGTGCCGACGGTGCACAACCGGTCCCCCCAGATCGCGCGGTGGTTCCACGGCAGCCTGCCGATGTCGGGTTCCACTGGTCGATCGATGGAACCCTGCTGATGACGCTGGTGCTTGTGGGACTCGCAGAAGCCCTCTGGTGGCTCGCGCGCACCAAATCACGGCCAGCATTGTCGGATCACACCAAATCACCTGAATCGGGTTGATCCCGATCCCTTGTCCCGCAGCCGTTCGGCCGATCGGTCGGATGGGCGAGTTGCTGCTGCGATTGCTGCGCGACGGGTTGGCGATGAACCCGACCGGGTTACTTCAACTTCTCTTGCAGTCGATGCAATTCGGTTAAGGCCGCCATCGGTGTCATCTGATCGACTTTCATTTGTCGCAACTCGTCGATGATGGGATGTTCTTCCTCTTCGAACAGTGCCAGCTGTTTTTCGTTTTTTCGTTTGGTTCGTCGTTCGGGGAGCCGGGTTCGGCCCGATTCGTCCACGTGATCGCTTTCGAGCGTCCGCAGGATCACTTTGGCTCGGTCGAGCACGGTTCGGGGGACACCCGCTAGCTGCGCAACATGGATGCCGTAGCTTTTATCCGCCGATCCCGGCACGATCTTGTGCAGGAAAATCACATCATCGGCATCTTCACGGACTGCGACATTCCAATTGACGCACTCTTTGAGTGATTGAGTCAGCTGTGTCAGTTCATGATAGTGCGTGGCGAACATCGTGCGACAACCGGTCACATCGTGCAGGTATTCGGTGATGGCCCAGGCGAGTGAGATGCCGTCATAGGTGCTTGTTCCTCGCCCGATTTCATCCAGAATCACCAGACTTTGACTGGTGGCGGCATTCAGAATCCGAGCGGTCTCGGTCATCTCGACCATGAAGGTACTTTGCCCTTTTCCCAATTCGTCACTCGCCCCAACCCGAGCAAATACGCGGTCGGCAATTCCGATCCAGGCGGCTTTCGCCGGGACGAATGACCCCATCTGAGCCATGATCGTCAGCAGTGCCGCCTGACGAATATAAGTGCTTTTCCCCGCCATGTTTGGCCCGGTAATCAGTTGCAACAGGCCCCCAGGCGTCTCGACATGCTCGGTAACTTCGTCCGATTCCCCTCCCTCTGTTCCTTTCGCCGACTTCCCCTTGTTTGGCGGGTTCACGGCTCCGCGACCTTTGCCCATGCGCACATCGTTTGGGACAAATTCGCCGCTCGGCTTCAGTCGATCGAGGACCGGATGGCGGCCTTCGCGAATATCTAATACGGCCGAGGTGGTGATTTCAGGACGACAATAGCCGGCACTCACCGCCAGGGTTGCCAGTCCCGCCAAGGTGTCGACCTCGGCCAGCACTTCGGCAATCTCGCGGAGTCGCGCCGATTGCAGGGCGATCCGTTCCCGCAAGGCGTTGAACAGTTCTTGTTCGAGTTGTACCGCTTGCCCTTCGGCCCGCAACACTTTTTCTTCGTACTCTTTCAGTTGCGGCGTGATATATCGCTCGTAGTTTTTCAACGTTTGTTTACGGATATAATCCACCGGAACCTTTTCCGCCTGGGCGGCAGTGCATTCCAGATAATATCCGAAGACACGATTGAAACCGACTTTCAAATTGGGAATCCCCGTCCGCTGAATCTCTTCCGCCTGATATCGGGTGATCCAGTCTTTTCCGCCACGTGCCAGGTCACGCCATTCGTCCAGTTGCGTATGAAAGCCTTCCCGAATCATCCCCCCATCGCTGGTGAGCATGGGAGGTTCGTCGATCAACGTCTGCTCGATGTCAGCCCGAATTTCGGGACACAGATCCAGTTTCCCTTCCAGCTCGACCAACCGTCGTGCCGAACGCCCGGATAATTTGGCCTTCAATTTTGGCAACAGCGCCAGCGTTCGAGCTAGGCACGATAAGTCGCGCGGCGAGCACCGGCCGGTGGCCACGCGTCCAGTCAGGCGCTGCAGGTCATACGACCCTTGCAGCTGCTCACGCAGGTCGCGGCAGAAGACCGCATCAGAGGTCAGCTCTTCGACCGCGTCGAGCCTGAGGTTGATCCGATCCGGATCGGTTAAGGGGTTCGACAGCCATTCTCCGAGTAGCCGTGCTCCCATCGGGGTGACGGTTTCATCAATCACGGCTAACAGGCTTCCCTCGCGCTGCCCATCGCGCAGGGTCCGCGTCAGTTCCAGACTGCGGCGGGTCGCCTCATCAATCAGCAGACTGGTACCGCGTCGGTAAGGTTCAAGCCGCGTGATATGCCCCAGACCACTTTTCTGCGTTTCGCGGACGTATTCGAATAACGCCCCTGCTGCAGTCACCCCAGGGGTGTCCTCATCAATATCAAAGCCGGACAACGTCTTGGTCTGGAATTGATCGAGCAGGATCCGTTTACATTGATCCAAAGCAAACGACCAGGGTGGACGTTCACTGACCAGCATCCCCGACATCTGCATCAAACTCTTGATCAAGGGACGCTCATGAGAGTTGTCGGGCACCAGGCATTCTGCCGGACGGATGCGTGCGATTTCATCGGCCACGTGTTCGTCAGCGAGATCCGCCATTTGAAAGCGACCGGTCGAAACTTCGAGCCAGGCGAGTCCGCAGAGTTCTTTCGTCGGAAAAACACAGGCAAGAAAATTACTTTCCCGAGGATCCAGCAGCGAATCTTCGGTGAGAGTTCCGGGGGTCACCACTCGGGTGACATCTCGTTTGATGAGTCCCTTCGCCAGCTTGGGATCTTCCATCTGCTCACAGATCGCCGCTCGATAACCAGCTCGAACCAGTTTCTGCAGGTAGCCATCAAGCTGGTGATACGGAAACCCCGCCATGGGAACCGGATTGACCGACCCCTTATCACGGCTGGTCAACGTTAAACCGATCACCTTCGAGGCGACCACGGCATCTTCGTAAAACAGTTCGTAAAAATCCCCCATGCGAAACAGCAAAATCGCCTGCGGATGCTGGGCTTTCACTTCGAGATAGCGCTGCATGGCGGGAGTCGGAGCGCGTTCGGGCTTAGTCGTCATGGATGATTGAATCGAGTCAGTGAAATAAGGAAACCGTCTCTCAACCACTCACTCTAACGAGCCGCGAGGAACTCGCCCACCATGCGGCAAGATCCCTGTGGCAAGATCCTGGCATTCATCGCGGGACGAACATGACAAAGCAGTCGCGATTTCAGACCGAAATTCGGCGAATACCGCTTGTTCCAAGCCACCGCTTGATTCAAGCCAAAGAGTGCAGCAACGCCAACCCCCGCGATCCCCAGCACAAGAAATCCCGAGCACAACCAATCCCCAGTTCCCGCGATCCCCTATTCGAGGATCGTATTCAGCAGGACAGGTCCGGGCAGAGAATTCGCCTCCAGCCCCCTCGCTTGTTGCACGTAAATCTCTGCAGATGTACGGTATGATGCAAACGCTGCATGATGATGGAAATGCCTGACGACGGACACGAGTCCTGAAAAACCGCTCCGAGGAACGACGTGAATGAAGACGCCAGCCAATTTTGCGATCACCTGCGCCATCACGGTCAATCTGGCCTGGTTGTTCCTGGTCCCCGCCTCGCATGCGACCGCAGCAGATGACGCGGGAATTGCGGCAGTCAAAGCGCTGTTCTCGCGAAAGTGTCTCTCGTGCCATCATGGGGAGGATGCCAAGGGGAAACTCGATTTCACTTCGCGCGAGTCCTTGCTGACCGGGGGTGAATCGGGACCCGCCCTGGTAGCCAGTTCACCCGAAAAAAGTCCGCTCTGGCAACGGATTGAACAAGATGAGATGCCCCCGAAACACCCACTTGCCGCCGACGAGAAACGGCTGATCAAAAATTGGATTGCCACCGGAGCCCTCTGGACTGGTGCGGGACTTGATCCGCTGCTCGCCAGTTCCGACCATCGTGCGGGATTTGACTGGTGGTCGCTCCAACCGTTTCAGGTTGTCCCCATTCCGGCCGGCAACCTGGCAACCCCACGTCGACAGCCAGTCGATGATTTTGTGGCGGAAAAACTGGCCCAGCGTCAATTACAGATGTCCCCCGAGGCGAGCCGCCAGGTCCTCATCCGCCGCATGGCATTCGATCTGCTGGGGCTTCCTCCTGAACCCGAGACCATCACACAGTTCGTGCAGGATCCTCGACCCGACGCGCTCGAGCGGTTGGGAGATGAACTGCTCGCTTCACCCCATTATGGTGAGCGTTGGGCGCGACACTGGCTCGATGTCGTCCGGTTTGGTGAAAGTAACGGATTCGAACGGGACCTCCCCCGGCCCAATGCCTGGCCTTATCGTGACTGGGTCATCCAGGCGCTGAATAATGACCTCCCTTACGATGATTTCGTCCGCTGGCAACTGGCGGGTGACTTGATCGCTCCTGGCGATCCCGAAGCGATCAAGTCGGTCGGGTTTCTGGTGGCAGGGGCTCACGATACGGTCGCCCCGGTGGTCGATCGGATGCGAGCGATGATGCGGCAGGATGAACTGGAAGACATCGTCGGCACCGTCGGCCAAACGTTTCTCGGACTGACCGTCCATTGTGCCCGTTGTCACGATCACAAATTCGACCCCATCACCACCCGCGAATATTATCAGCTCGCCTCAGCCCTTTCCGGCATTGATCATGGCGAACGCGAATTCACTCCCCCCGAAGTGACGCGACAACTGAACACTTGGCAAGCTTTAATCGAACAACAGTCAAAACAACTGCGTGATCAGGAATCTCCGCTCCGCGAACAAATTCTCGCCCAGCGAGTCCTGGATCAAAAGGTCCCCGCGGTGAAAGCCCGTGGCCCCAGTCCGCTGGCCGCCTGGGACTTCACCCGTGATCTGCAAGACCTCGTCGGTCCGATGCATGCCCAACTTGTCGGCTCGGCAAAACAGACGCCGGAAGGGCTAATCGTGGACGGAACCTCGTTCGCCAAGACATCCCCCACCTCGCAAGACCTGCTCGAAAAAACCCTGGAAGTCCGCGTCCAGCTGAAAACCCTACTGCAATCCGGAGGGGGAGCCATCAGTCTGCAGTCGGTCGATGGAAACATCTTTGACGCGATCACCTATGCGGAACTCGAAGGGGGACGCTGGATGCCGGGAAGCAACGGATTCCAGCGAACGCTGTCCTATCGAGGAACCGCTGAAGACCGTGCTGATCAAGAGGTGGTCACGATGACCCAGGTCCATCAGGCGGACGGCACGATTGTCGCCTATCGAAATGGACAGCCCTACGGCAATCCGATTCGCAAAGAGGCTGCGGTCAAATACGAGGGGGGAAAAAGTCAGGTTCTGTTCGGGCTTCGGCATGGGACGGACGCGAGTGGCAACCGCACGCTGAACGGACGGATTGTCGCCGCGAAGCTTTATGACAAAGCACTGACCGCAGAAGAAGTGGCGGTCTCGGCGGATGCCTCGAACACATTCGTCACGGAAGCCGAAATCGTGGCGAAACTGGACCCCGCCCAGCAGACGATGCGGCAGGAACGACAACAGGCGTTGCGCGACCTGCGGCAACGCCATGCCGATTTAACCAAACGGGGACCCTCCGTCGTCTATACCGCCATCGCCACGCAGCCCCCACCGATGAAAATCCATCAGCGGGGGAGTGTTTCGTCGCTGGGGGAGGAAGTCGCGGCGGCAGGTTTGGTCGCAGTCCAGGGACTGAATCCCGACTTTGAACTGCGTCCCGATGCAATCGAATCCCACCGCCGTCAAAAGCTCGCCAACTGGATCACCAATCCTCGCAACCCGTTATTTGCTCGAGTCATGACCAATCGGGTCTGGCATTATCATTTTGGGGTCGGACTGGTTGATTCCCCCAACGATCTGGGGTTTCATGCTGGCCTCCCCAGTCATCCGGAATTGTTGGAATGGCTGGCGAGCGAATTTGCCAGCCGTGACCGATCCGATCCGTTGGATTCAGGGAAACCAGAAACCGTTCCCCAGACCCGCGATCCCGAGCGATTTTCACTCAAGCGTTTGCATCGGCAGTTGATCAGCAGCGCTGTCTATCGCCAGTCTTCGCAATCGCAAGCACAGGCCATGAAGATCGACGCGAACAATCGGCTGTTATGGCGGATGAATCCCCGGCGGTTAGAGGCCGAGGCGGTCCGGGACGCGATGTTGACCGTTGCGGGAGAATTAAATACCGAAATTGGGGGCAAAGGGTATACAGACGTGAATTCCTACTTCTTCAAGGGGACACAGTTTTACGACCCGATCGATCCGGTGGGCCATGCGAATCATCGCCGTACGCTCTACCGGATGGGGGCCCGTGGTGGTCGCAGCCCGTTTCTCGATAACTTTGATTGCCCTGATCCTTCGACCACTGCCCCGCGCCGATCGACAACTGTCACCCCGCTGCAAGCACTGTCCCTGCTGAATCACTCGTTCAGCCTGCGAATGGCGGAACATTTTGCCGACCGACTGAGCCGTCAGTCACCGCAACCCGAACAACAAGTCGAGGCGGCGTTTCGTCTGGTCTATGGCCGCCAACCGGATCAGCGAGAACATGAGCTGAGTCGTCAGTTCATCGCGCAACAAGGACTCGCCCCCTTTTGTCGAGCCTTGTGGAATTCGTCCGAGTTCCTGTTCATCGACTAGGACAAGCCCTCGCGGAATCAGACTCGCGTAATCAGTCTTCCGATGGAATGAGTCTCCCGATGGAATGAGTCTCCCGATGGGATGCTGGGATGCTGGGATTTGATCCATTGGCTGTTGATCCCCCTGAAATTCACCAAAATCGAAGCTCTGCCCGGAAAAGTCGTCACGCCAGCACCGGTTTTGGTTATTCCCTGCGTCGTTTGGAGTCCCTTTGATGAAAATCATCCGCGTCGAAAGTATTCCTGTCCGGATTCCACTCAAACCCGAACGACGCATGATTTCGGCGTTGGGACGCCACGATGTCTCGGATTTCCTGTTGGTTCGCGTCACGACCGCCGGGGGATTAGAGGGCTGGGGTGAGGCGACGGTGACCCCCCGCTGGAGCGGCGAGACCTGTCGGGGTGCGCTGGCCATGGTGGACGAGGTCTTCGCCCCCGCCGTGATCGGCTGTCCTGCCGACGAAATCGTCGAACTGGATCGACGGATGGATGCGGTTGCTGTCGGCAACTGGTTTGCCAAGTCCGCCATTGAAATGGCCTGCTGGGATATTCAGGGAAAGGGATTGGGGAAACCGGTTTACGAGTTATTAGGGGGGCCCTGTCGCCCGCTGACCATGCGCAGCCGATTCTCGCTGGGTGCCTACGAACCGGAACGAGCACGACGTCGGGCCCATGAACTGGTGGCAGCCGGATTCACGACGATCAAGGTGAAGGTCGGAATTGACCCGGTTCAGGATGTCGAACGAGTCCGTATTGTTCGAGCCGCGATCGGTCCCGCGATCGCATTGACCATTGATGCCAACGGCGGCTGGGATATCGAGACGGCGATTCGAGCGATCCGTGAGCTCGAAGATTGCCAACTGTCGCTGGTCGAACAGCCAATTCCTCCTGGCGATTATACGGGACTAGCGCGGGTACGACGCGAAACGGGTGCAACCATCCTGGCGGACGAAAGCTGTTTTGATCTGGTGCATGCCCAGGAACTGATCCAGCACAACTGCTGTGATGCAATCAGCCTTTACCCTGGTAAAAACGGGGGAATTCGTAAGGCTCGCCAGATTGCAGAACTGGCAGCCCAGCACGGGATTGCTTGTTCGATTGGCTCGAATCTCGAATGGGACCTGGGGACCGCTGCCATGGGGCACTTCATCGTGGCGACCCCAAACATGCAGATTGAACACTACCCCGGTGACGTGCTGGGCCCGGACTATCACGAAGTTTCGATCGCACGCAATCCGCTCACGATCTCGGGCCCCCTGACGACGCTGAATTCCGGTCCAGGTTTGGGGATTGAAGTCGATCTCGACGTGATTGAACGACACCGGATCGCCATCCGTTGATGTTCAGGGGACTCAGCAGCATTTCCGCAGCAATCGTTTCGCTCGGCTTTTGCATCGCCCATACTTGCGGGCAATCGAGGCGGGACTACCGTTGATGTCCTGAATGAGCGTATGTAACGATTCGGCTGCTGCCTCTTTTTGATTTTGCTGCAGATAAAGTTCGGCCAACAGAAACAATGCTTCGGGATGTCGCCAGCGTTTGACGTGCTGCTGCAGATGACTTAACGCCGCTGCAGATTGCCCCAGTTCTTTTAAGGCCTTTCCCAGCAATAACGAGACATCGCCAAATTTGTATTCGGGGTCTTGTGCCAGAATTTGACGAGTCCGTTTTTCCAGCTCGGTGTAGTGATTTTTGGTGTTGGCGATTTGAGCGGCACCCCAGAGTGCCTGGATATTTTGGGGCTCTTTTTGCAACGCACTCTGAAACGCTGCGTCGGCTCGATCCACTTCTCCGACTTCGCGCAAAGCATTGCCCCACAGAATAAACTGATGTGGGTTACCGATCTGTTGTGCCGAAATTTCGAGGCGGACCAGTTCGCGACTCCGTTTCCAACGCCGGAAAAATGAGGGGACAGGAAATTCTTTCGAGGGCAAGTACCGCATCAAAAAATAGGCAGTAGGGCCGATCGGTCCGGCGATGAAAAATATCCAGATCCAGAAATTCCGATCCGGCTCGGTCTGAATACAATGAAATAGCATCCAGATCCAAAAGAGAATGGGAACGATGACGAACACTCCGCCGATGATTGCCATGATCAACTGCAAAATCGGCGGCATCTCGGCTTGAGTGAATTGGGTCGCAGGATGGGGAACATCAGCAATTACGGTGAGCAGCCACATTTTCAGGTTTTCCCCGTGAATTGCGAAGCGGCAGAAAGGGAGTCAGCAAAACCGCCAGAGACGCCCGGTTCATTCGTCTGCTGTGGAGGCGGGACGATCTACGAAGTCAACCAAGGCAAACAGATCGCCTACGCGACCGCAAAAACCTAGCAAAACAATCTGACTGCAGCACAAACCCCGCCTCTCGGTCGTGAGCAAAATTCCCCAGGCGTCGATTGATTTCGGCTGCAATCAAGCTCGAAAGCCCACTCAGATTCAACTCCGCGAGTTGACCATGGACGAGTTCAAAACGCTCCCCATCCGGCATCGACAGCAGGTCATCAGGCGTGAGTCTCACCGAACCGCTTGCAATACTCATGGAAAATTTCGTCCGCGAAAAGAAATCACAATGATTGCGAGTTGAGAATAGCAACTCGATCCCTCTCTGGCAATTTCCTCGCTGCTTGCTGCCCGCTGACCCGAAACGTTATGGATTAATGCGACTGACGCTCCATTTTCCCGCTTCTGTGGCAACGTAAACAAAACGGTCATGCAGGCGACTGGGGCGTCCCTGCCAGAACTCGATCCGATCTGGGGAAAGGCGATAGCCCCCCCAATGCGGTGGTCGGGGAATTGTCCCTCCCGCGAAACGCTGGCGAAATTCTTCCACCTTGGCCTCTAAAGCCTGGGCCGATTCCAGCGGATCACTTTGAGATGAGGCCCAGGCCCCCAGTTGACTGTTCACCGGGCGACCCGCGAAATAGGCATCCGATTCGGCCTCGGACACCTGCTCCACACCCCCTTCCATCCGGACCTGCCGTTCGACTTCTTTCCAGTAAAAACAGAGCGACGCAAAGGGGTTCCCCAGTAGTTCATTTCCCTTGCGGCTATTGTAATTTGTATAAAAGGTAAACCCGCGCTGGTCAAATCCCCGTAGATAAACAATTCGTGCGGAAGGTCGACCACTGGTCGAACATGTCGCGAGGGTCATCGCATAGTATTCGGTCAGCTCGGCGGCTTGCACCTCGTTGTACCAGCGGGTGAATTGTTCGATCGGGTTATCGGTTAAATCGCTGACATCGAGTTTGCCCCGATGAAAATCGGCATGCACAAAATCTTCAGGCATCATCATCTTTCTTGAGGAACGCTGGTAAGGCCCGTAGCACCGGTTACGCCCGTTTACATGCGTGGTTTCATGAGAGAACCCCGCCCCCTGCTGGGGACTCGACCAGCACCGGGTGGGATGGTTCGTCTGGGTTTGATTGTTCGGACTTGGCAACACAAGCGGCGATGGCCAGGTCACCCGTCACATTGACGACGGTTCGGCACATGTCCAGGATTCGATCAACACCCATGATGAGTCCGATCGCCGCACCCGGCACACCGACCGACTGCATGACGACGACAATCAGCGGTAAAGAACCACCAGGAACCCCTGCCGTACCGACCCCTGCCAGAATTGCCATCAGCACCACGGTAAACTGTTGGGACGCGGTCAGCTCAACACCCATCACCTGGGCGAGAAACAACACGACGACCCCCTCGTACAA
>Ga0114978_10000387_pt1 | contig 36634 bp, 32 predicted proteins | sample S_140212_EF_Meta_FD_87027 | JGI IMG/M metagenome (GOLD analysis project Ga0114978, IMG submission 87027) | Freshwater microbial communities from Lake Simoncouche, Canada to study carbon cycling - S_140212_EF_MetaG | ecosystem: Environmental > Aquatic > Freshwater > Lake | place: Lake...
CGGACACAACGAAATGCGAAAATCCACCTTGTATTCGGGTCGATGGTGCTGGGACTGGCTTGCTGGCTGGCGTTGTCCAAACTGGAAATAGCCCTGTTACTGTTAACCATTGGTGCCGTGCTTGCCGGTGAAACGATCAATACCACGGTCGAAGCGATTGTGGATCTGCTTTCGCCCGAATGGCACCCGCAGGCCAAGGTTGCGAAAGATGTGGCGGCAGCCGGAGTTTTGATCCTCAGCCTGACAGCGGCAATGATTGGACTGTTGATTCTGGGGCCGCCACTCTGGGGCCGGCTGCTCGGATCGTGATTTGATTTGCGTCGAGGGGCAATGCCGCGAAGACGAGGATTTTTGGAATTCACATGGCTCTGAGTTCAAATTGCACGCTGTTACAGTCGCGAGAGAAAACTCAGATTGGTACGCTAACCGCTTCCGTGCATCGTCGTGTTTGACGTGCGAGATTCCGCTGCGGCGGCTCTCGTACCGCGAAAATTTTTCCCTCTGTTTAATTTGATCTTCTCACGGTTTGATTTGAAAGGAACAGCCCAGTATGTCCAAAGAACCCATTCAAGCGAAAGTCGTTGAAAAATCGACCGACTTGGCCATCCCCGCGATGCCGACAGGAATTCAACAATATTTGGATAAAGCCGTTGGTGCACTGAAGAAATTCGGTGTTGCGACATCACAGCAGCCGACCGAAATGGTGAAAATGCTGGATGAAGTCAAGCATGTCAACGAAGCAAAGGTCCTCGCCATCGCGAAGACGATTCAGCAGATGAGCACCTTCAACCAACTGGTGCGAGACAACGTGGAAAGCATCAATATCGGGACGCGTTACCTCGAAATTACCCAGATGTTTGATTCGATCCGTGAAGACTCGAAAATGCTGATTCGGCAACTCGACGACGGCAAATTCAGTCTGACAGAAAAAGCGCAAAACCTCTGGATGCGAATCCGTCGCGGAACACCCAGCGCACGCTTTGACAAGATTGCCGATGTTTACAAGGCGGTTGCGGCAGACACCAAAAATCAACTCGATCGCGAACTGTCGATCATGGATGCCTATATTGACTTCCGCTTCGCACTGAAAGAGGCCGAAGTCCTCTCGCGAGAAGTTCTTGACGAGCATTCTCCGACGCTCTTGGCGGCCCAGCAGCATTTGACCGCGGCACAGGAAGCGGTGACCGCTGCGGCCGATGCAGAACAGGGAAAGCGATCCAAGCTGGAACTCGCACGCGATGAATCGCGACATGCCTTTGAAAAAGAAGATCGCACCTACCAGTTGCTGAAAGATGTCGCTGAAAACTTGAGCGTTGGATACGATGTCGGTGAAACACTGATCACCAAGTTGAAGCAGACGCACGATGTCAAAGATCAGGTTTATCGACGATCGGTCACCTTCTTTACAACGAATGAACACGTCTTCACAATTCTGGGGACTGTTTATACGTCTCAGCAAGGCCTCAACGAAGCCACGAGGGCGACGGAATCGATGAAAGAAGGAGTCAATAAAGGGCTGGAGGATGTGGCCGAACTGGGACGAGAACTCGAACGCGCCGCCTTGCGTGCCGGGTATGGCTCAACGATCAGCCCGCAATCGGTTGAAAAGCTGGTCACGGCCATCTCTGATTATCAGGTCGAGTCGATTCAGATGATCGCGGAATTGCGAAAAGAAAGCGAAGAAAACGCGAAAGAAATTCGCCGAGTCGTCGAAGAAGGAAAACGAAAGTTCCAAGAGACGGTCATCAAGTTCGACGCGTAATCGTCCCTTGAGCTGAAAATGAAAGCGAGTCGAGTGATTCCCGGGATGAATCGCTCGACTCGCTCGACTCGCTTGTCTCAACCGAGGATGATTGATTGGATCCCGGGATTATCAGATCCTGAGGTGATCGGATCCTGGATTTATCGGATCCCGGGGTTACCAACCCAGCGACATATTGGTTTCAATCATCCGCTGGGCTTCATGCAGATCAGCGCCTGTATCCTGCATATACAGTCGAATCGCGTGAACCTTGTCCCCTTGCGATCGTGCGAGACATTTTCTGGCTTGATCGCACGGTTCGCCCGTCCCTTCAATCCCCAGCAATCGCTTGGAAATGACCCAAACATCATGCGGACGTCGAGCGATTCGCTTAATCTGATCCTCCGGGTAATTGGCTCGAGTGATCGCTTCGGCTTCGGCTTGGCTATCCGCCCAGGCAATCATAATGTGAGCGTCGGTTTCAATCTCGAACAGAGCCATGAATGCACCTCGATCCTCGGTCAAAAAAGGGGTGTTGTACTGCGCGTGATTTCAAATGATTTCCACCAGTAACTGTTGTGCGGCGGGGTGCCCTAATGTGACGTGGCGACCATCAATTTCGGTTGTCACAATCCCCGCCTCAGGCCGGTTGTAAACGACCTGACATTCCTTTTGCAGCGAGAAACCCGATTCTCGCAAAAAACGTAAAAACTCTCCCTCCTGATCGGTGACTCGAACGATCCGAATCCGCGACCCAGAAGGAACACTGGCGAGCGGAATTGCCCGTTCCGAATTTCCCCGCATCGCACCATCTGCAGAAGGAATTGGGTCTCCATGTGGGTCTGCGACCGGTCGCCCCAGAAATTCATCCATGCGATCAACCAGATCGTCACTAACGGAATGTTCCATATTTTCCGCCTCTTCATGGACCTGATCCCAATCGAGATTCAGTGTTTTCACCAAAAACAGCTCAATCAGCCGGTGTCGACGCAAGATTCGCAGGGCGACTTCGCGACCCGATGCGGTTAACCGAACCCCCTCATAAGGGCGATAATCAGCATGTCCCGTCTCGGACAACGTCTTTAACATCGACGTGACGGTACCAGGGGCAACGGACATCGCCATCGCCAATTGCCCGGTTGTCACCCATTCGGAACCGGTTTTCAGGCCGGTCAGCAGGGTCATTTTCAGATAATTCTCGACCGTCAAGGTTGTCATAGCGCCTGCTTCGACCGAAAAAAGAAGGGAAGGGTGAGACAATGCCACCGAAATCTTTGCGGAAATCTGGAAAACGATGCCGGTGATTGTCGAATAAACCGGGACATTTTTAAAGGGGGGCGACAATTGCATCGAAAAGCCTTGCGACTGCGGCCTCTAAGTCTTACACTTCCGAGTCGCGTTGGGAGCAAGGTGCATGGCCTTGGTCCAGTTTTTATTGGCTGAACAATCAGGCCAGCGGGTGCTGAACTCAGCATCTGGCCGTAGGCACTTTGCAGGGTAGTTGGATCATGAAAGAGGGCATTCACCCCGAATACCGAGATGTTGTGTTCCAGGATACGTCGACAGGAGTCCAGTTCCTGATCGGATCGACGATCAAAACGCAAAAAACGGTTGAATTCGAAGGGCGTACGCTGCCACTGGTCACTGTTGACATCAGTTCGGCTTCGCATCCCTTCTTTACGGGTAAGCAAAAGTTTATCGATGCCGCGGGTCGGGTCGAGAAATTTCAACGAAAATACAATTGGGGTAAAAAAGAAGAGGTCGCGACCGAAGAGACACCCAAGGGTTAGTCCCCTTCGTGGCTGTATCGTGCGGTGCGGGCTTCTCCAGTAATCACTTGGGAAGCTCGTTCGGGCAGAGTTTTGTTCGGTTTCGCAGCGGGGAAAGATCTCGGTGCTCCGCGCTCTCGTGCAGTGTGGTTGCCGTTGATTGAGGACATCTCATTCTGAATTGGCAAGCGAATCGCCGCTGTCCTGCAGCGGTTTTTCGTTTCCAGCGGTCGGTTGTTCTTTCCCCGGTGGCGTATCAAGTTCAGCACGTTATTCCATCGCATGGCGCCCATGTTTCCCACGTTACAGACCAAGCTGATTCGTTACGAAGAGCTCGAACAACAGCTCCAGGATCCTGATATTCTTGCTGACACCACCAAGATGTTGGGTTGCCAGCGCGAGCATGGTGGACTGGCGAAAATTGCTCGTTCCATTCGCGAATTTAATCAGCTCGAAGCAGACCTCATTGCTGTCAGGGAAATGATCGAATCGGCAGACGATGCCGAAACAAAAGAATACGCCCAGGGTGAACTGGCAGATCTCCAGACGCGATATGATTCGCTCAGGACCGATCTGGAAGACATGGTGACGGCGGGCGATTCGTTAACCCGCGGCAGTCTGATCATGGAAATCCGTGCGGGTACCGGGGGGGACGAAGCGTCATTATTCGCTCGAGACCTCTTCGACATGTACACAAAATTTGTCGAAAAGCGAGGCTGGAAATTCGAAGTGCTCGAACTTTCTGCCAACGAACTCGGGGGAATGAAAGAAGTCGTGTTGTCGATCACCGGCGAGGCGGCGTTTCATCAACTGCAATTTGAAAGTGGCGGGCATCGCGTACAACGTGTCCCCGAAACGGAAACCCAAGGGCGGGTCCACACCAGTGCCGCGACCGTCGCAGTCATGCCGGAAGCAACGGATATTGATGTCGAAATCCGGGATGAAGATCTGCAGATTGACACCATGCGTGCCGGTGGTCCTGGTGGTCAAAAAGTGAATAAAACGGAATCTGCAGTCCGAATCACCCATATCCCCTCGGGAATCGTCGTTCGTATCCAGGACGAAAAAAGCCAACATAAAAATAAAGCAAAAGCGATGCGGGTCTTGCGGAGCCGGTTGATGGAGCATCGTCAGGCAACTCTCGATAAGGAACGGGCGTCACAGCGACGGACGCTGATTGGTTCGGGAGATCGAAGTGAGCGAATTCGGACGTATAATTTTCCGCAAAATCGTTTGACCGACCACCGAATCAATCTGACCCTTCACAAGCTGGACCAGATTATCCAGGGTGATCTCGACGAAGTTGTCGGAGCGTTAGTGCAATTCGATCGTGAGGAGCGCCTGCGGGGGGGCAACGCGCTGGTCTGAGCGTCACGGGCGATACGAGAGGAATAAGCCCTCAATTGAACTGATGGCCTTCACGTCGATTCGATGAAATTCGTTTGCAGTACGGTTCGTTTATCGTAGAGGCTGTTTGCGGTACAAGAAGAGGAAGCGAGCCTCTGCATCTGGACCGATCTGATGATTTCTAATGGGATTCCACTCGTGACCGAGCCTTCTTCTGCTGAATCTCCAAAAGCGACTGATGAACCATGGACAGTCCGTCGAGTGCTGGAATGGACGACGAGCCATCTCAAAAAACATGGCAGTGACACTCCCCGCCTCGACGCAGAAATTCTGTTGTCTCATGCCCGGGGTTGTCAGCGCATCCAACTTTACACGCAGTTTAATGAACCGCTCAGTGACGAAGTCCGGGGGATGATGCGCGAACTGGTTCAACGCCGGATTAAGGCTGAACCGGTTGCCTATCTCGTCGGGGTGCGTGAATTTTTCAGCCTCAGTTTTCGCGTGACTCGAGATGTCTTGATACCAAGACCGGACACCGAAACACTGGTGATGAATGTTCTTGACCGCATCAAGGGACTCGCCGCACCCCAAGTACTCGATTTGTGTACCGGTTCGGGATGTGTTGCGGTGGCGGTGGCAAAAAACGCGAAAGCCGCGAAAGTCACGGCAACCGATATTAGCCCCTCCGCGATCGCGATCGCCCACGAAAACATCGCTCGACACGATCTCGCCGATCGCGTTGAAATCCTCGAATCGGACCTCTTCACCAAAATTCCGCAGGGTGCCAGGTTTGATGTGATCGCAGGGAATCCCCCTTATATTCCTACCGCCGAGATTGACCTGCTCGAGGCCGAAGTCTCGCAGCACGAGCCTCGACTGGCGCTGGATGGAGGAGCGGATGGACTGAGTCTGCTGCGGCGAATTATCCAGTCAGCACCTCAATTCGCAGCTCCTCAGGGAATGTTGTTGCTCGAGTTCACCCCTGAGCAGGCCGACTCGTTAAAAACGATGCTGATCGAACACGGCGGTTATGACGAGATTACGATTTGCAAAGATCTGGCACATCGTCCACGGGTGCTGCGTGCCCGATTTCGGACTGTTGGATCGCCTCACTGAATTCAAACTGATCGAGCGATCGTCTCTTCTGGGTTGCGATTCTGGTAGAATCAAGCGACATCCTGTCCGACAGATTTGCTCTGCCGGGGGGGAGTGACCGACAATCTCCGTGACCGACAATCACCGTGAACCCAGTTCACATCGGCCGACCTGCGACAAACCGTATCGTGGACGAGAACATCGCGACGTGGTTACCACGGTGTTTCCATCAAATTCACGATCTTTCGGGCCATCGAGTGCAGAGCATCATCCATGGCGGTCGCGAGTGATTGCCCTAATTCTGGTGCGAATTCGGCTTGAACACTCATGGGAATCGCATCGGGAGATAACGGTAACTCTTGTTCGGCAAGCAAGGTGCCGGTGCGAAGATCTTCCCAGCGAACCTTTACCATCAGCGAGATTTGTAATTCCCGCGGGTCATCCTGGGCCGTCTCACCCAGAACATCTTTGCGAAAGCCGACAATTTTTCCCGTTAATCGTGTATCGGCTTCCAGTCCTTTGGCCAGTCGGAATTGCGAGCGTTTCGTCACTTCTTTCTGGACCGCCTCGGTCAACTGAAACTCGATCCCGCGGCGATTGGTTTCATTTTCAAAAATCGGGATCGCAACAGTTTTAATGTCCTGCCGGAAATCGGTTCCGACGGTGTAACCACAACCCATGATTGTGCATACCAGAATCAGCAGGGCGAGTCCCCATCGCGGAATTTTTACGGGAAATTTCTGAGAGAGTATCGTTCGAGGCGCCGCCAACGACAGCTCGATTTGCCCCACCTGCTGTGGAACCGTAGGTTCGTAAGCGGACCGTGTCGCCTGATGAGGGAGCGACTGGTGATCGGGAGGAAATTCGAGTTCGATATTCATCTCAGAAATTCGCGATCATCAAAGGCGGGCACGTCCGGGTGTCACAGGGTTAATCTGTTTCGCTTCAGACTCAGAGCCAGGTGGAAGTCGATCGGGACCATTATCAGACCAACTTGGTTTGCGTTTGGATGGAGGTGCTGGTGATTCCTCGCGAGGATCGACCTCGACCGGGGGACTGGCATCCTCTTCAAACGGATCACTTTTGCGATTCGGCGGTAGGGGTTCAGACTTACCAGTCGATTTTGAGTTGGAGCTCGAATTCGACTTCGACGCGTCACGTGGATTGCCAATCAGTGGCGAATTTTTGAGTTTGAAGGAGAAATCCTTCGGGATCAACGGGTCGAGGATGCTGGTCGTTTTCGGATCGACCGAATTCAGGAAGATGGCTCCGCTGGCATATTCTGGCCCCAATTGTGCCAGTTTCTCGCGAGCCATCGGTGCATATTGTGACTTGGGAAATTTGTTGATCACCTGATGGCAATAGATCGCCGCCGCCCGTTTATCCCCTTTTCGCAACCAGAACTTCACTTGACTCCAGATAATCAGGGCTTTGGAATCTTCGATCCGTGCCAACTCGTCCTTCATTCGGTCCTGCTCTGGCAGGTTCGGGTAGAGGCGGATGGTGGCCTCTTTGAGTTTCTGGGCTTCGTCGAGCGTACGGCTCTCGTAGTCGGGTCCCTGATAAGACATCAGTTTAACGTGCGATCCCAGCACGAACGCATTTTGGACATGAGGGCTATTGGGGAACGTCTCTCGCAACATCTGAAAAAAGCGATCGGCTTCGATGTAATTCCCTTTCCGAGCATGGTAGCTGGCGACCAGCATCATCGCGTCGTCGGCGAGCGGCCCGGTCGGGTCATTCATCCATACGGCAGAAAGAGCGGAGACCCCGTTCCCCGGTGTATCGAACAAAGGTTCTTTTTTATTGGTCAGATTGGGGACAAAAAGCGGTTTCGATTTCGGGATTTTCGGGGGTTCTTCGGACGGCAGCTTTTTACTCGGTTCGTCAAAATTCACTTGGTGAATTTCGCCCAGCTTGGCCACTTCCGGAAAATCAAGCCAGACCCGGCCGATCTTAAACAGCCGTTCGCTGACAACGTTCAGATGCCGTGTCGAGGGATACTCTTTTAGTAGGACGGCATAAATGTCGTGCGCACTCGCGTAGTTATCCTGTTGCCAGGCAGACTCGGCCTCCATGAACAACGCATCTTCACGAATTTCGCTCTTCTTATACTTTTTCGCAACCTTCTTAAAGGCTTTTTGTGCCGCAGGATAACTTTCGTCTTTGTAGAGTTCTGTTGCCGCCAGATAATCATCGGTCCCCGCCATCGGCTTCAAGGATTTTCCTGAAAGCGTGTTCTTGGCAAGTTCGTTTTCGTCCTCTTGCTTCTGCTTGAAGAGGTTTCGGAGCGAACGCTCGGTCGGGCCCTGAACGCGACCAATGTTGGGAATGTTGTCCTTCAGCAAGGCAGACTTTTCCCAGGTCGTGGCACAACCGGTCAGCCAAGTGACCAGCACAACACAGCAGACCCAAGGTTTGCGTGCTCGATAAATCAGAGAGAATCTGGTGTTGCTCATGGTCATCCGTGACCGAATCACAGCCGGTCGGCTGGTTTAGTGATCGAGGTATCTTAACATTTTTGGGCGATGGCCCATGGCATGGCAAATCGCAGCAGACGTCACCGTTTTCACTTCTTTCAACTGACCTGGTGAGAGATTCAGTCGCTTCCAGGCATTTTCGCTTTCGCTCGACAACAACCGTAAGGCTGCTGCAGTTCCCGCATGAATCGAAATCGGCTTGTGATCTTCCTGTTGACATTCAGAACAAATCAAACCCCCTTCGGCAACCCAAAAGCCAACGGTTCGACCTTCTGTCAGTTCCGCTCCACATGCCACACAGTTCTCGAAATCGGGGAGTTGTCCGAGTTCACGCAGTAACACCAATTCAAAGCGAACAACACCCAGCAATTTGGTTTCCACAGCACCAAACATTTCGAGTGCTTCCTGCGCTGCGGAATACAGAATTGGATGAGGGTCGTAGTCTTCGGTTAATCCTAAAAGTAATTCAGCAACATAATAACCAGCGTACAGCGAAGACAAATCCCGCTCTTGAGGATGAAATCGAGTAACGAGTTTGGCTTCGGTGAGTAGATCCAGTCCAGATGTGTTCTTACGGAGGAACACTATCTGACAAGTCGAGAGAAGGTCAAGAGCGGATTCAAATGGTCCCTTCAGCCTGCGTCCCCCCTTCGCCAAAGCCGCGATCTTGCCAAATTCGCGGGTGAAAACAACGACAATTCGGCTTGTTTCGCTGAAGTCGGTGACCCGCAGCATCAAACCTTCCGATTTTTCACTCGACATAGCAGACTCAATCTGGACAAAGGACCGACGAAAAACGGGGCGACAGATCTTCTGGCAGAATGACGGAAAGTCTTTTCCCCACAGCGGGAATCGATCCATTCGCCTGATCGAGGGTTAGGGGTTGCTCGTCCCTAAACCGTTGTTCGAGTTGATCTCGGCGTCTGTCGCCGGAATTCCGACCACAGGGAGGGGATCGCGAACGGGGCGATCGCCAATGTCGCGAGCGAGATGATTCAGGGGGAGACCATCGATTTCCTGCCGCAACAAGAGAAAGAGAATCGTCGATGTGGACCAGAAATAACTGACGCCAACACCAGCCAACATCAGTTTCATCAGGCGGGCAAGTGGCTTGATCAGCCCGAGCTTTGCCTGAGATGTGCCACTCCCGAACGCGGTGCTACTGACTCCGCAATAACTCGCGGTGCTGGCAAACAGATGGGCCACGAGCATCAGCATGAGGCCGATCATGAGTGCCATGATCACGTAGGCGAGAAAATGCCAGGGGCGATTCAAGAGACCGCCCCAGGCACGACTGAGTCCTCCATAACTGTCACAATCATCGGTCGCCACGGCAGCAACCATCAGTGGCCAACCGAGCGCCGTAGTAAGCAAAAGCAACGCCATCAGCAGGCCAAGAAACCCCAGGAAAGGGGAGGTCAACGTCAGCCACCAGGAACCCAGAATCGGGAGCCGGCCGAAAAGACCCCACATTGCGGCAAACAACCCCAGCAGTAAGGCCGTAAACAACGGGATTAATGGGGCTGCACACGACGCCCTCCAACGAGCAAATCCATAATGAATTGCCAGCCGAATGCTGGATTCGTCCTGACCCGCAAAACGAGTTGCGGATTGTCGGCAAAGAATCGTGCCGAACAGTGACCAGACTACCGTCGCAATCAGAAAGCGAATCAAAGCATTCAACCGACGACCTGATCCATGAGCAAACAGCAGAGTGGTCGTGGGCTCGGTCATGCTGAACCAAGGCCGCAGCAGGGGATCGAAACACGGCTTCAGGGGTACGAGAACCTCAAGAACCTCGGAAACTTTGGGGAAAACCGAGCCGAACACTTTGGGGGAAACAGAGCCGAACAACAGTCCAGTCACAGGTGGCCGTTGATCAGGCGAAAACAGTCGATTCACCACCCCATCCGAAAAATTCAGTAGCAGCACCGCGATCATTGCGAACAGCAACGATCCGGGTGAAATTGCGAGCGTTGCCGCCTCGAACAAACGGAGACCGGGAAGTTGTTGACGAAACGAAAAACGACCACAGGGGACCTGATCTGGCATTCCCAATCCTTTTGTCACTCGGTTTTTCTCAGGATCTGCGTGAAATAATCCAGTATCCCCTGCGTCTCGACATCCACGAGCACTTCCACATTTTTTTGCCAGACCGGTTGGGAACGTCGATCAAAAACAGTCATTCCCCGTGTCAATCGACCTTCTGTCTCAACATCCACCGAAAGGGTTGTCCGTTTGAAGAGTCGGGGCTGGGAAATGGCGGCCAGTGCGGTGACCTCCGCCAGCCAGATTCCTTCAATTCCAAGATGCTGACGATGAGCTCGCAGGGAAAAGGAGAGCAAATGTTTCAGTAAGCCCCCCCATCGGCGGGATTCGGCAAGATCAAGTCGGTCGAGGTGATCAAAGGTGAGCATCGTCTTGTGACTGACATCCCGGGGAACAACGGTTTTCATGGTTGGGGATTTCAACACTACCCGCGCCGCCTCGGGATGGTGAAAAATATTGAAGTCTGCCACCGCCGTGACATCCCCTTCACTGGCGACCGCTCCCCCAAGACAAACAAGACTTTTCAGATTCCCCAGAAATTCCACATCTCGATCGATCGCCATGGCGACATTGCTCAGCGGACCGAGCGTCAATAATGTGACCTCGCCGGGAAATTCCCGTGCGAGTTCGGACATCAGCTTGGCCGCATCACGGGGATGGTGCAGGTCTGCCACAGCGACAGGCCACTCCCCCATTCCCTCGGAACCATGTAGTAATCGCTGCTGGACCAGCCAACTGGGAGAAGGAGCTTCGGATTCCGCCTCGGCCATTCGCTGTGCCCCATCGGCCTGGGCGATTCTGGGCCACTTTTGCGGGTCTAATGCCTCGACGAGCGCCTGCAGATTCCGGCCCGCCTGAACGGGAGAAACCACGCCTCCCACCGCAGTGAGCGCAATCACATCGAGTTCCCGGTCGGCAAGTGCGATCGCAATCGCAATCGCGTCGCCAATCCCGGAATCGGAATCAATGATGATTTTCTGTGGCATGATCGGGTTCCTTCCACGGCTTCGAGGATCTCGTTTCATCGTAAGCCGTCGGGAGTCGCCATTCAATGGTCTACCAGGAAGCCCTGATTTTCTGACAACCACCCCCTTTGTGAAAAAGTCTGTTCATTCTGCACGGTGATCTGCACGGTGAGACGATGTCCATGATCGAGATTGGATTGACATTCGTGGCGGGATATCGATAGGTTAACAGGTGATTTGCCGACGAGTTTTGTCAAGGTTTTCAGCATGCTACGCATCAATCAAGGTTCGGCGCACCGTTTTTGTGACGGAATTTCTCGACGACGATTTCTCGAGATCGGGTCGCTGGGGGCCTTCGGTCTGAGCCTCCCCGCCTTGTTAAAAAGCGAGGCAACGGCGGCAGACGCCTCTGGTCGTGGCGCGCGGCGCGCCTCAAAACGCTCGGTCATCCTGGTCTGGCAACATGGTGGTCCCTCGCAACTCGACACGTTTGACATGAAACCGCTGGCTCCGTCAGAAATTCGGGGTCCGTACCGGTCGATCGCCTCGTCACTTCCGGGCTTAGAAGTGGGTGAGCTTTGTCCGGAACAAGCCAAGGTGATGGATAAATGCACGGTGATTCGCAGTTTCACCCACGGAAATGGCGATCATTGGGCGGCCGCACACTGGATGTTAACCGGACGGACAGGTGCCAACGGATCCGACCGGGTTCCTCGACAACCCTCGATGAGTGCCGTCGCTTCGCACCTGATTGGGGCCAAAAACCCGGGTGTGCTGACAGCAGTGAATATGAATGATGGCGGTTTTGGCTTTCATGGCGGGGCCTGGCTGGGGGTGGCGCACAATCCGTTTCGGTTTGGCGAATTCAGTTATGGCGACGAGGCAGGCCGGTTGCCAGGTGGTGATCATCGCAGCTTCGCGCTGGTGAATGGCTTGACCCCTGCAGCACTCAACGATCGCGTTGGTCTGCAACGACAATTGGATACCTTGCGCAAACGCTTTGACCAGAACAGCACGTTTCGTCAATTGGATGAAGTCGATCAACAAGCCTTGGACATCTTGCTGTCAGGGCAGACGCGCGAGGCATTTGATATCTCGAAAGAAGACGAAAAAACACGATTACGATACGGGGATGGTTGGGGCGAACAGGCTCTCGTGGCTCGTCGATTAATTGAGGCCGGGTCGCGATTCGTCACATTGAACACGGGTTATTGGGATGATCATGGGAATTTAAAAGGGGCTCTCGATCAAAAAATGCCCCGCCATGACCGGGCGGTCGGAGTGTTGATTCAGGACTTGGCCGAGCGTGGCATGCTGGATGATACGCTGGTAATCACTGCGGGAGAATTTGGTCGTACGCCGGTGATCAACAAGGATGCCGGGCGTGACCACTGGCCCCAAGCCCAAAGTCTCCTGATCGCGGGTGGTGGATATCGACATGGGCAGATCATTGGCAGTACCGATGCCAAAGCCGCTTTTCCCGCTACTCGTCCAGTCAGCGTCGAAGACTTTTGCGCGATCGTCTACCATGCGATCGGTTTGTCACCAAACGATACGGTGATCGACCCGTCTGGCCGCCCCGTACACTTGTTGCCCGGCGGAGAAGTTCCTAAGGAACTGCTGTAAGCAGTTTCGCAACGAATTCAGTACGCCATCACGAGCTGCTCGCCCTCACGGGGATTGTGATGCATTGAGATCGTGAGGGATCGGTTGCTGATTCATACGAACAGACGATGGGGTGTCCCCGTGGAACAATCGATCACGGACAACCATGCCTCACGCAAGAGCACGTACCGTCTATCGGCACTCAATTGTCTGCATTGCGGAACGGACGCATTGCGACAGAAAATGGCCAAACGGGATCTCTGCGAGAGACTAATCGAGACTGAGATTTCCGCGAGAATCCAAATCATTCCGCAAAAAACCGGCAAAAATGGCGAGAAAACAGATTGACAGACTTTTCGGTTACCGGTACATCTCGCCCGCCATTCTCCTAATCCAAAAACACAATTCAACGTAGTCACCAGCCAATCACTGGAACAGATCGATTTGCGCTCACATCTGTGTGATTGCATCGTCTGTTTCTTTCATTGTCTGGCGTCCCGGTCACGGGCATTCGCTCGGGGCTGCAAGTCTGTCTGAATCTCCCTCAACAATTCGTCTGCATTGAACACTTTCGTGGTCGAGATCCTCTCTACCCGATGGCTGTCGGTGCGTTCACATCCCTTCGCACGGTTTCCTCCCAGACCACGGTGCATTATGAGCGATTTCCATCCTGATATCATTCCATTCCCACAACGAGCGATTGCAAGTCCGGCCATACCGGTTGGCGAGCAAGCTCCCTCGGTGATGGTCGTCTCGTGTGATCCCGAGTTTGCTCGGCGATTGTGTGATGATTGCCAGACGCTGGGGATGGTTTGCCGTACGATTCCCTCGGTAGACGCGGCGATCCAGTCATTACACACGCAGTCAGCAGACATTTGCCTTGTCGGGACACTCGCCGCAGGCGAAACGGTTGCCGGGTTGACGAACCAGATTCAGCAGAAGGGGTGGTCCACCCAAGTGATTTGTGTGGTCGCAGAAGCTTCTGCAGAGACCCCACAGCTCTTTTCCAGTGCCACCGGTGTGGAACATCTGTCGCAACCTTACTCGCCGACGACGTTTTCTCGCGTGTTGAGCGCTGCCAGTCAGCGGGCTCGATTACACGCGGAAAATCGCCGACTCAAACGACAGCTCAGCAATCGAAATCTTCGCGATATGGTGGGCCATAGTCAGGCGATGCAATCCTTGCGACATCAAACGCAACAATCTGCCGATCAAGTCGGATGTGTTCTGCTGCGAGGCGAGTCGGGGACGGGAATCGACCTGGTGGCGCAGGCCATTCATGATTCCAGCCGTCGCGCACACCGTCCATTTGTCAAAGTCGATTGCAGCGTATTGTCGGCAGAGACACTGGAGGAAGAATTGTTCGGACAATTGGAACACGAATCCGCCGGACTCTCACGTCACAAACCGGGTCGTCTCGAACAGGCGGACGGGGGGACACTGCTGCTGGATCAGGTTCAGTACATTGCGCTTCCTGTACAGAAACGATTGGTAAATCTGCTGCGAGAACAACGGTTCGAACATCCGGGGACACACGAACGAGTTCGCTTTGATGTTCGGTTCGTGTTCGGTTCTCATGTCGACCTGGAAGCCCTGGTTGATCGCGGACTGTTCCGCCGTGACCTTTTCGAAGAAATCTGTCACGCTACCATTGAGTTGCCTACGCTCCGTTCCCGCAAAGAGGACATTGGTTCATTGACCGAACACTTCTTGCGACGCGTCGCCGGTCGCGAAGGAAAACCACCTCGTTCGATCATGATTGACGCCTTGCACGTACTGCAAGGTTATGACTGGCCTGGTAACATCCGTGAACTGGAAAACATGGTCGAACGCGCTTGTGCACTCGACTGGGGATCCAAGCTGACCGCCGCGATGATTGAACCCTGGATGTCAAAAGAATGTGCTGAAGAGAGTCCGGATTCTCTTCCCGGGATGACCTTGGCGGAAATGGAACGAAAGTTGATTGAAGCCACTTTCAATCGTTTCGCGGGCAATCGGGAAAAAACCGCCAAAGTACTGCAAATTGGCATCCGGACCCTCTCGGGGAAACTCCGGGAATACGGGTATCCACCACGAGGTGGGCCAGGTTCCAACCTCAAAGCCTGGTCCCCAGCCATTGAAGTTGCTGCGGTGACTCTGCCGGAATCCGGGTTATCCGATCAAATCGAGCGACGTGCTGCGTGAGGCGGAAATCGCCGCAAGGTACGTCTCATCAAACGGCTTTCCACCGTTAAATCGTAAAAAACACAAATCCCCTCGTGCCAGTTTTTGGGAGAGAACTGGGGCGAGGGGACTGTGTTTTTTTGGTGCTGACCTGTGTTCGTGCTGACCTGTTCGGGCTGACCTGTTCGGGCTGACCTGTGCGTGCTGACCTAGGATGCTTTGGCTCGTTTTCGGTTCGAATCGGAAAACACCTGCTTCGGCGACGGTTTCGAGGACTTTTGATTTCCCTTGGCGGTTTCGTCCGAGCAGGCAGAAAGCCTGGGTCCTGGACGTCGGGGATCGGCAGACTCATCAATCTGGAAACGGCTGAGGATTTCATTCAACAGACGCTCGATTGTTGGACTCATCGTTGTCTTCGCCATTTGGTAAAAACCTCCTTCTTCTCCCACATCACACTCGTCGCTGTATTTCACGTCCTGCTCCTGTTTCTTCGGTGAGCAGCCTTCTTCACAATCAGAGCCGGTCTCAAAGGCGTTATGAATTGCCAAATCTCGTTAATCGCTGCGCCCGGATTTTCGGAATTTACAGTATTGATGCTTCGCTCTTCTGGAACTTTAGTTCAAGAATCACAACATGCGGGGGAACGGAGGTCGGTTTTTGTCAACAATGCGTCGCTCGGGAAACGGAAAAAACGAATATTCCGATAATCGCGAGGATTTGTTGGCAGAAATCGAACCCAGTCGCATTTCGCACTCAAGCAGCCAGTGATTAGAATAGGGCGAGAGCAACTGCAGCGGGTTCAGTCCTGCGCTGAAAGAATGGTGCGAGCATTCGCATACGAAAATTTTCGATATCACACGGCGAGAAGAAATATGGCTAAACCCGCCGACTCAAAACCCGATTATTCCCTCTCACGCGTTGTTTGTCGCAATCGCCGTGCGAAGCATGAGTATGAACTTTCACAATCACTTGAGTGCGGAATCATGCTGCACGGTTCCGAGGTCAAAAGCGTCCGCAACAATAAAATCTCCATTGAAGAGGCTCACGTTCGCGTTCAGGGGCACGAGGTTTGGCTGGTAGGGTGCGATATTGCCGAATATCCACAGGCCACCTACCTGAATCACGACCCCAAACGACAGCGCAAGCTATTGCTGCATCGCCGTGAAATTCGAAAATTCGCCGAAGTGGCCAGTCAAAAAGGGCTCTCGATCGTTCCTCTCGAAGTGCATCTGGTTCGGGGTAATGTCAAAGTGACGATTGCAATCGGCAAAGGATTGAAACGGCATGACAAGCGTGAAAAGCTGAAAGAACACGATGCGGATCGTGAGATGCGACAGGCAATCCGTCGTCAACCTGAATAGCCCGTGATGCGGAAGACCTCGCCAGCCAGCAACGAATCAAAATTAGCGGAATTACGGATCGTGAAAATGACCCCATTGCAGATTGCCCTTGAGCAAGGCCTGTCGGACGGCGGCAATCTCTTCGAAGCGTTGAACGAACTTCAACAATATGAAATTGAATCGCTGGATGACGCGGAATCTCTGGTTGAGGCGCTGGAAAAGTTTTTGCGGCGGCCGATCGAAGCCGAGGGGGTCTTCAGCCCCTTTCACGCATTAATCTCGTTGTTTCAATCGGTCACCGCCGTCAGTCCCTTTCAATACCTCGCAACACAGGGGATCCCTGTGTTGATCGAGGCTTATGACGCACGACTGCCCCATGCGGAAGAACAGCAGAATCAGTTGTTGTTCGCCATCAAAATCTTCGCGCGATATGGAATGGAAGAGGGACTCGAACGATTGGTCGAAGCGGCCCGTCACCCGACCCTGCGCGAGGGCTATCTCTGGATGGTGATTTTTGAGCAACTGGGAGATCAGGACCCACTTCTTCCGGATCTGATCGAGCGACTCAGCGACCCACTTCCAGAGGGATTTGTTGCCATCGCGTTTCTCGACTGGGTCAATCGACTGGCGCGGGAAGAGGTGATTAACGAGCATCCGTTTGATTCGCACGTGGGTCTCCAAAAGCTACAGAACTGGTTGCGCAGCAGTTTGCCTGACGAATTCAGTTACGCACAGAGTGCGGCAGCGGCACTCCCCTTCATCAGTAAACCGCAGCGCGAGCCGTTGCTGGCATTGGCGATGGATCATCCTGATGCCAAAGTGCAGATGGAATCCGCTTGGGCTTCGGCAAAGCTGGGGAGTGAATCCGGGCTAAAATTCCTGGCTCGACTTTGCCTCGACCGAAATCATTCCACAACCGCGTGCGCGTACTTGGAAGAACTCGACCATGATGATCTGATTCCTGACGCCGCTAATGAACCCGACTTTCGTGCGATGGCGGACCTCTGTGATTGGCTGGCTCATCCTCAAGAGTTTGGTCGTCCACCCGACGAAATCGAGCAGTACGACACGCGAGAACTCTTCTGGCCCCCGACAAATGATGTCCGACAGGTCTGGTTGTTTCGCTATCGCTATCTCGCCGAGACGGAAGGGGAATCCGACGATTGTGGTCTTGGGTTCTATGGCAGCATCACATTTTCGCTCTTCGGTGAAACGACACACGACATGGCTCCTGAAGATGCCTACGCCCTGCATTGCTGTTGGGAATTGGAGGTGAAAGAAGATTTGAGAGCCCCTGACGAACGAACGATTCAAGCGGGCCGGGCCATCCTGGAAGCGGGGGCACGAGGCGAATATGCCGAGGATGACGAGGATGACGAGGATGATTTTGAGCCCGACGAAAACTTTTGAACAGCACGGTGTTACGGTGGATTTGTTACCGAGGCTGTGTTCTGAGACTGACTCAATCAAAGGCTGAAAAATGAAAAACGCCCGCTGGTCACGACGTCATTTTTTACAACTGTCTGCGGGAAGTGGGTTTGGAACAATGATTTCGCCGCATCTGCTGGCGGATGATCCGGCGCAACCTCGATCAGTTCCTCCTCGGGTCAGCAATCCCCGAGCAACCTCCGGCGACAAGATTGTGGAACCCGATTGGGAGCAGCGACTGACCATCAAGGTCGGCCAGCAACAAGGGGATCTGATTGGCAGCTCACAAAAAGTTCTGCAAGCGGCCGTTGATTATGTGGCTCGATTAGGAGGGGGAACGGTTGAAATCCTCCCTGGGACTTATACGCTGCGCGGTTCAGTTCAACTGCGATCACGCGTTCGTATTATTGGAGCGGGTGACGAGACCATTCTGACCAAGCCCGCATCGATCACAACCAAACTGTCGGCCGATTCAGACTGGTACGACCAAGAGATTACGCTCGCCGATCCCCGCGGATTTGAAGTCGGTGACAGCGTTTGTCTGCGGACCAAAAACCCGCATAACGGAGGGACTACCGTTCTGAAACGAATCCTGATCGCCCGATCGGGAAATCGATTCAAGCTCGACAAAGCTTTGCGAGAAAATTTCTGGGGGCTCGGCGAATCGACGTGCTCGACGCTCTTCCCGCTGATTACGGGTGAAGAAATTGATCATCTGATCATTGAAAAGGTCACTCTGGATGGCAATCGTGCTAACAATGAAAATCTGGATGGAAATTATGGTGGCTGCATTTTTCTGCAGGATGTCAACGATGTTCTGATTCGTCAGGTCACCGCCCGGCAGAATAATGGTGATGGGATCAGCTGGCAGATTTGTCATGATGTGACGGTCGAAGACTGCCACAGTCACGATCATGCCGGGCTGGGGCTGCACCCCGGTTCCGGTTCTCAGCGGCCGATCATGCAGCGAAATACGCTGGAACGCTGCCAGATCGGCATTTTCTTCTGCTGGGGTGTCAAGCATGGGCTAGCCACAGAAAACACGATCCTCGATTGCTGCGGGCAGGGAATTTCCATCGGCCATCGAGATACGGACAATCTCGTCCGAAAAAATCGGATCCGCAATAGTGGTCAGTACGGGATTCTGTTTCGGCCTGAGCGAGGGGCGGGCTTTTGTGGTCACCGTAATCGAATTGAAGAGAACCTCATTGAAAACAGTGGCGCTGCTGATGGGATCGCGATTGATATTCAAGGGGGAACCGAGCAGATCTCGCTTCGTCAGAATGAGATTCAAGAGACGCGTGGTGCAGCACAGAGAATTGGTATCCGGCTGGGAAAAGAAACCAAAGAGATTCAGTTACTCGGCAACACTTTTACGGGGCTGAGTCAAAATGTGGTGCAGGCCTGAAGTCACTCCGGTTGTTACTTACTCCCAAAAATGCTTCAAATCCGCTTGTTACGCGGGATCACCATCATCCGACTGAACACGATCTCCTGATGATCCGAGACGTTTTACGGATACAATTGCGACATCAGGATCGGTAAAAGTCGATCCAGTCAATCTGGATCGACTCCGGATTTTCGGCGAAAAATCCTTTCGGCAGCAGCAGCTCAAAATAGCCGTTTTTCAGCGGCAAATTGGCGGCAGGTTTTCCCTCGCTACCGATCATCCGCATGTTGAGCCATAAGGGACTGCAGTCGTTCAGCGTTTGCTCTTCCTTGTCATCGCACCAATTTCGAATCTGGATTTTTCCCTGAACCTGCGACACCGCAGCAGAGAGCTTCAGCTTGCCGTTCAAGACCTGCAGACGCTCTAAGCCGGTGAGGTGCAGACGTAACCAAAGAGACTCGGGCCATTTGTCACCAGTCCGCTTGATTGACGCCTGACTGATTCCCGAGGGGCTGACGATGGAAATCACAACACGACTTTCCTGGACTTGGACCTCAACTTGATCGGTCTCTCTTTTTGCTTTGATTGTCAACGGGGCGGATGACTCGAAAGCCCCAATCTCAGCCGCCATGAGCAATAGGATCAAGCACATTCGAAGGGGAAGTTGGAATTGCATCTCGTCCAGATCTCACACAGTTGTAGGCCATCTCGCAAAGTTTCAGGCCTGTTTCAAAAGAATCATCTCGCAACTGATCAGGGTGTCAGATCAAGCAGAATCATCGGTGAAAACCGCAGGCAAAATCAAGCGACCGGCAAACCCACCTCTGTTGCCTGAACCCCCGGCTGATAGTGCGAGTAGACGAAGACCGGAATCTTTAGCGCACCCAAATGGCTTTGAATCAAGGGTTCGACATCCGCCCAATGCAGACCACCAACACCCGTCGACAATCGGGGAATGGCGAGACTGGTAATCTCTCCCTTTTCCACTTCTTGCTGCAGCCGCCGTAGGCAATGATTCACATTCCAGGTGGTCCCCCTACCAGGCTTGGCTCCCGGAGTGAGCTCACCATCCTGGGTCAAAAGGCAAAAAATTCTCACCCCAAAGCCACCCCAGAACCAGATTTCACCTGGCTTGGGATGAGTCTGACTGGCAAAGTGGCGAAAGTCCTTGGCCATGGCTGGCCACTTTTCTCGCAAGGCTAATGCCAGCCCTTGATCAAAATGATCATTCGGAGCAATCCCATGAGCAATCGTTTGAGCTCGCGTCAGGAGAATGTCCCCAGAGACTTCATGAATCATGGTGATCCTTATTTTGTTGCGTAAATCGGATTTGCTCGCGCTAATGCGGTTGGCCGTCTGATTCTAGATGCAGATTCCATTCCCGTGGCCTGGAAATTCAAGACATCCATCCGAATTGACGCATGCAATTTTCAAATTTGTCTATCGCAATTATAAAAAATTAAATTATCGCCGGTAAAACAAGGGGCGCGTTGCGATTCCACGAACCAGAAAAGATCTGAGAACCGCGACCTTGCATGGTCTGGATCTTGCCGGTTGGCAAAAAAACGCCAGCCCCCCACGCTGATTTCACCACGCCACAAACCAAACCGCGAGTGCGATCCGCCGACGACAACCGCCAACTTTCTGAGAATATCGCCATCGGGCTGTATCGGGATCTCTCGACCATCGACGATGGCCGAAAAATCGGTGAATTCTGACGTATCACGACTGCTGTAGGCGCATTTCCTGGGATCCGATATTTTCCACCGATTCAACCAAGCTCGCTGCGACGATGCTGTCGGCGAGAACGAGGGGGCGATGGAGCGCACCGAGATGAATGTGGCAGGAAGTTCAAAAACCGTCATCCTGAAGTTACCAGCCGATTCGTTTCAAAACGACGATCTGGTCGATCACGATTTGACTTTGGTCATCCCCGCGTACAACGAAGAGTCGCGTCTTCCCAAGACATTATCGGATGCAAAAGAGTATCTCGATGCTTGGGGGATTAACTACCGAGTGCTGGTGGTGGACGACGGCAGCAAAGATGCCACGGCGACAATGACAGACCCGTTTGGTCGACGATTTTCCACGATTCGACAATCCAACGGGGGAAAAGGGTCGGCAATTCGTAACGGAATGTTGGCAGCGCGCGGGAGAATTGTTGCCTTTACCGATGCCGACCTGCCGTATGACCTTCAAGCATTAAAAACAGCGTATCAGACGATCAACTCGGGAAAACGAGAGGTAATTTTCGGCAGCCGAACCGACAAAGGCTCTGCATCCACTGTCGATCGACAATGGATGCGGACAATCGCTTCTTATGTGTTTCGTTCGTTCATGAGCGTCCTTGTTTCACGGCAGGTGACGGATACTCAATGCGGATTAAAAGTGTTCAGTCGCCGGGCCGCCCGGCGCATCTTTTCCCGTACAACCGTGAATGGATTTGCCTTTGATGCCGAAGTCGTCTATTTGACGCATCTGCTGCGACTCTCTTTTGAAACCAACGCCGTGACACTCGTCAACGACTATGCGACGACGATTTCCCTCACGCGGAATGCGATTCCGATGTTGATGGACGTGATCGGCGTTCGAGTCCGCGCACTGCGCGATGGTTATCATCCCGAGCGGGACGAGACCCATCCTTCTGTTGCCTCAGAGTCAGCCTCTGGCAGGGCTGCCTGATGTCAGATTGTGTCGAGTCCCTTCGTCGCGTGATCTTTCACGCGGATGATTTTGGCATGAATCCCGCTGTGAATGAGGGGATCGTCACGACCTTTCGCAAGGGCCTGCTCACCAGCACCTCGTTACTCGCCAACGCCCCAGCTGCCGAGGCGGCCTGCCAGACTTGGAGCGCGCTCACAGCCGAACTCCAATCGGGTCGACTCCCCTCAGCCCTCCGCCGGCAACAACTTACCGAGCCCGAACAGCCTTTTGATCTTGGTATTCACCTGAATCTGACGCAAGGGACTCCCTTAACAGGGACACATTTTCCCAATCGATTACTCGATCACCAGGGAAATTTTCCGGGGGTCGGAAAACTCTTTTTTCGGCTGAGTCGTGCGGAGGCGACGGAACGAAAATTGGTCGCGGCTGAGTTGCAGGCTCAGATTGAATGGATGTGCGATCATGGTTACCCCCCCACACATCTGAACGGGCATCAGTACATTGAATTGATACCTGTGGTTTCGATGATGATCCCCGAGATCATGAAGCGTTATGCCATTCCCACGGTTCGCGTCGCCGAAGAACGGGGATTGATCCCGAATTTGTTGCTGCGGGGTGAGGTGACGGGTTGGTGTCTGAGTCTGATCAAACGATATTATGCCGGGGCATTTCGTCGCCGCATGCGTGATGAGCCATGCCACTTTCCTGACCAATTCTTCGGCACGTCACATGCCGGTCGAATCGATAGCCAATTATTATCGCGGTTTCTGCAGTATTCCCGAGACGCGTCGCTCACCGAAATCGGAGTTCATCCGGCGAGTCCGGTTCCTGGGGATGATTTGGTCGCTAACGATCCCTGGTTTGATCCTCTGGCCGCAATGCGACCGAATGAACTCAACTTGCTCTGCAGTTTGAAGCTAGACCAGGAACTGGCAAAAAGAGACCTCGGGCTGGGGCGTTTGGGGCACCCCCGCCAGACGCCGGTGTACCGGACCTGCCAGCCATCGGCGTAACGAAATTGGCGAACGACGGGGACCAGCAATCGACTCGCAGATCAGACCGTAAAACCTAGCCCCCGAGATGAAAATCACAGGTCGCTGGACGCAGGTCGCGGTGGGGAGCTCACGATGCTCACCACCTGACCCTGTTCGATTATGGAGACAAGGCTCGGTTCTACAGCGGCGGTTCGGGTAGTTCGGCAAGCCATTGATTCCGGATTGGAATCAGGTGCTGCAGGACTTCGACCAACACTTCGGGGGGAGACTTCATGGCGTCCACGCACTTAATCAATTCTTTGGGATAACAGCTGATCACCGGTTCCGACTCGTCGCGATAGACCTTAAATCGAGTCCGAATGATATCTTCATTGGCATCATCCGCACGGTTATCCCGGATCGCTCGACGCTTGATCCGGTCGACCATGCGCGACTCGTCAAGACAGATCAGGTGGATGATCGCCAGCACGTTGATGGTGTTTTTGAGCATCTCGACCTGATTCGGATTCCGGGGAATCCCGTCGAGCACCAGGAATTCGTCTGGCGGTTTGTAGCGTGAGACCGCGATATGTCCGTGTAGAGCCTTGGTCCAGATTCGGACCGTCAGTTCGTCAGGGACGAGTTGACCGCGCGAGCTGAATTGGTAGATCTCGCGGCCATCCGGCGTATTGATGTTCAGCGATCGAAAGACATCACCACACGAGAGGTGATAAAAGCCAGGAATCTGCCCAAGGATTGTTCCTTGAGTCCCCTTTCCGACACCCGGAGCACCAAACAGGAGCACCGTCGGAAACCGTCCGTCAAACATGTCACATCCTTACGTCGGTAAATTTCAATTCAGAATCCAGATTTGGTGATGGTACACTGTTTTCCATTTGATAAACCAAATCCATGTCCTCGACTCACTCATTCCCGTCGGCGAACTCGCATCGCGTTGAACAAGAACGGGATCTGATTGTGCGACAACGGCTCGAGTCTTACAAACCAGGGATTGTGAGGAATCAAATTCAAGGCCTCGCCACCGAAATCCTAGTTGGATCTTAATCTGAGAGCCTGCTGGGACTCAATGGCTCAGACTCGAATCAGAAAGTTTCAGCAAAATTCCGATAAAGTTGTTGACCACCGGAATTCCATTCTGGTATGCCATCAGGGGTGATGCAAATACACAAACCAATCTCGCGAAGTGCGCGATCAAATTGCGCAGATCTGTAGCGGGATGCAGTTCCCGAGATTGAGTAACCCGCAATGCAAAGCCTGTCGGGGTAGGCATGCAGCCATTTCCAAATGACGGCTTGTGTGGATCGTTCAACCAGAGAATCAGACGGATGCCTCGGACCATGGCCAAGCAAATTCAATGGATGTTGTACCAACTGCTGCACTTTTTCCGTGTCGGCTGCGGCGGTATCGTCTGTTTGCTCACCCCCCTTGCCACGAACGGGGATCATGATCACCGCTGCGGCGGTTTCTCCGGCAATTTGCAAATCTGGGTGGTGAGTCCGGGGCTGGGTTACAGTGGAAATTATTTTCCCCAATCGATTCGGTACGTGCGATATCAGGTCGGTGGATATCAGGTCGGGAATCAGGTGGGCGCGACTTTCAGCACACCCTGGCCGCAGCCTGACCCATGGGGTTCGAATTCTCCACAGTTCCATTTATCGTTGGAACCAGTGCCGCCGCTGGCGGCCAACATTGAACCCTCAAAAGTTCCCGTCGCGACTTCCACACCGGCAGCTCGTTTGCGCAGCCTGAACCATCAGGCTCGGGGTGATCAACGTTTACGTCAACAAAAATGGTCCGAAGCCCGCGCCGCCTACCGCAGCGCTGTTGATGCAGCACCCGATCGCGCGGAAGCCCATGTGCGACTGGGAATCTGCCTGGTAACGATTCAGCGATTTGATTCCGCCGTCCATGAATTCAAGCGAGCCCTATTTCTTGACCCGTCGATCTCGAAGCAGAAATCCATTCTCAAGCCGCTCTTCGGCCCCGAAAGCCAGCTGGTCCGTGCTTCGACACTCAGCAAACTGACCGACTGGGTTCAAGAGGATTATCGGGATTCTGATCGATTATTTTTGATGGGCATCATGTTACAGTTTGAAGGGGATTCCCGTGCCGTTGAGTTTTTTGAGGGTGCACAGCGGATGAAGCGTAATGGGGACTCCAGTCATCTCGCCTTGTTCGCTCACCACCACAACGTTGCACTTCAGGCCCCGGCAGCAGACCCCGCTCAAGCGATTCCCGCGTTTAAAAATCAGCCTGAAAAGCTGCCTGCGGGCAAGCCTCTTCCCCCGCTCCTCATCGCGCCAATTCCCGGTGCTCCAGTGCCGATGCCTGACCTTTAACACAGTCCTCTGACCGCTTTCCCAAAAATTCGTTGAAAAACGTTTTTCAAGAATTCCACGAAACGGCGGGGGAAACTGGTATTCCATTGGTAATTCGATTACCGTAGGGATCGGTTGATTGATGAGAAATGCTGCGGACTGTTTCGAGATCCCAATTCAGGCCTTCGCCTGCGAAACAAATTCGCGTTCGATTTGATCACATGTCGGCGCATCGCAATTCGGCGGTGCGCGAGTCGTTCGACGAGTTGAGGTTGGCACGATGAATGGTGAAGAGACGGTGTTCGGGGAAAAGACAGTGCTCGGGAACGAGCAATCCCCATTAAATCATGAGCACAAAACTGTAGAGGCGGCTGCCGAGGTGACACAACACGTCACGCATGTGGTCGAGGCGGCCGTGGTCGAGGCCTCGCCGCCGCTGACGCAAGTCGTTCATGAAGTCCTCTCGACGGGACCAACAGGCCCCGCAGTGGCTGCGGAAAGCAGCCCTGTGGAAATCGAAGAGGTTCGGAAGCGTCCCGTCTTGAACCCCAGTGTTGAAGATCATCAGACTCGTGCCGTCGGTAGCATTGGGGCCGAAGTCGAGACCGAAGCGGTTGCGATGGCAGCAGCAGCAGCGGCCCAAACCGAAGCCGCCATTTCCTCGAGAGCACCCCTCGGACAAATTGAGCTCCCACCAAAACAGTTGACACTCGACGATGGGCTGGAACAAGAAATCGAAGCGGCCATGTCGGGCCAAATGATCTCTCCCACTACGCCACCCGTTGGCGCGGTCACGATTGATCCGTTCTCCACGGCAGAAGAACTTCCGCCGTCCGAAGAACAACTGGAATCCGGAACAAGGCTGAAAGCCAAAGTCCAAAGCGTCACGGCGGATGATGTCTTTTGCGAAGTCGGTTATCGTTCCCCCGGTGTGCTGCCGGCTCGACAGTTCCCTCAAGGTAAACAGCCTCGCGTGGGCGAAGAATTCCTGGTGGTGGTCGAGAAGTTCGATCCTGAAAACAGTGTCATTCTGGTGAATCTTCCTAAAGCGACCCGTAAAGCACGTGGTAACTGGGAAGAACTCAATGTCGGTCAGGTGACCGAATGTATCGTGAACAAGACGAACAAAGGGGGGCTGGAAGTCACCGTCGGTGGCTTGCGAGCATTCCTGCCAGCGAGTCAGATTGATCTTGGATTTGTCTCGTCCATGGACAGTCTGGTCGGTCAGAAGCTGGTGGTCCAAATCACCGAACTCAATCCCGCCAAGCGAAACCTCGTTGTCAGCCGACGAGCGGTCATGATTGCCGAACGAAAAGAATTGGCCGGGGTTTTCTGGGAAAAGGTCGAAGTCGGCCAGCAATTCACCGGTAACGTCAAGACGATTAAAGACTACGGTGTCTTTATCGATCTGGGTGGTGCTGATGGATTCCTCCACATCGGCGAAATGAGCTGGACACGCGTGAAGCATCCCTCAGAAGTTCTCAAGGAAGGAGAATCTTGTGATGTAGTTGTGCTGTCGCTCGACCGCGAAAAACAAAAAATCGGTCTGGGGATGCGACAACTGACACACAACCCTTGGGGTAGTGTCGAAACCACCTACGCGATCGGAAAAGAAGTCACCGGTAAAGTGACCCGAATCACCGATTTTGGTGCCTTTGTGGAACTGGAACCGGGTGTTGAGGGGCTGATTCACATTAGTGAGATCGATCATCAGCGAATCCGAAAAGTGACAGACTCAATCAATGTCGGTCAGGAAGTCCAAGCCCAGGTTCTTGAAGTCGCTCCAGATCGCCAACGAATCAGCCTTTCGATCAAGGCACTTAAGCAAAAACCCGAGAAACCCAAAGACGAAGACCTCGCACCGGGTAAGGGTGAAGCTTACGAACGAAAACGAAAAGAACCTCTTCGTGGTGGCAAAACCATGGGGAACGGTGGTGGCCTGTTTGGTAATCCCGGCGACTTTAATCGCTGATTCCCCATTCAGAAATCCCAGGTTGGCGGATCCCGGGTTGACCCGGCTTTGACAGCCTCGCGATAAAAACGAATAATGATTCGTGTCACTGCTTGCCGGAATTCGGCAAGCAGTGTTCGTTTCAGGATGATCAAAACATCCAACACGAGTGTCACGGTTGTTCCCTCACAGGATGCTTACCATGCACAGGTTGCTACGATTTCCCTGGATCCCTCTCGTCACGGCAGGACTCTTGTGTCTCGGGCTGGGCTGCAGCGATGTTCCATCATCAACGGCCAGCGCCACCATGCCTCAGGCAGACGAAGCGGGACGAGCAACGGTGAAAGAGCCGGTGATCGAGCCGGAACTCCCCGTTGCGGACGATGCCTTAAAAGGGGGGGATACGGATGGCAGAGGCGAAATCAAAAAAGAGTCGGAACTCGTCGCTGCTACAGCCGCAGAAGTCGCCGCAGTCGTTGCCGCAGACAGTCGGCCGGGTCAGGATTGGCCCATGTTTCTCGGCCCCCATGGCACAGGTGTTTCTGATGAAATCGACCTGCTTGACGAGTGGCCTGCGGCCGGCCCCACACTGCTTTGGGAAAAACGAATTGGCCAAGGATACAGCTCCCCATCGATCAAGGATGGACATCTTGTCATCCATCACCGTCAACGTAATCGCGACGTGATTGAATGCCTGAAGTCTGATGATGGGTCACCCATCTGGAAGCATGAATACGATACAGACTACTCAGATCCTTACGGCTATAACAATGGCCCGCGCTGCTCACCCATTCTGACAAAAACACGCTGCTATACCTTCGGAGCTCAAGGACGACTGGTCTGTCTCGAGCTGGAAACCGGAAAACTGATTTGGGAAAACGAGACCGCCAAGCAATGGAAAGTTCCTGAACATTTCTTTGGCGCAGGATGCACTCCAATCCTCGAAGGAGAACTGTTGATTGTTCTGGTTGGCGGACAACCCAATTCAGGGGTCGTCGCTTTTCAGGCAGAAACCGGCCAAGTCGTCTGGGAAAGCGTCGGTCAGCAAACCTGGGACGGAGTCGAAACCGATCAAAAGGGGAAACGATATCAGTGGACCGGTGATGAAATGCTCGTCAGCTATTCCTCACCCATCGTGGCCACCATTCACGGAAAAAAACACTTACTCTGCCTCGTTCGTCAAGGACTGGTTTCGCTGGATCCCGCCAATGGAAAAGTTCGTTTCCAATACTGGTTTCGGGGTCGCGTCAATGAATCGGTGAACGCGGCTCGTCCGGTGGTTGTCGATGATCTCGTTTTCCTTTCGGCCGCTTACGAGACCGGAGCGGCCTTACTGCGAATTCAGCCCGATGGCGAAAACTATGATGTGGTCTGGAGAAACAAGCGGGGGATGTCGACACACTGGTCGACGCCGATTTTTCAGGACGGTTGCGTTTACGGGTTTAGCGGACGACACGAAGGGGAAGCAACGCTCCAATGCGTCGACCTGAAGTCAGGCGAACTTTTGTGGGAGACCAACGGCTATCGTGGCTCGGTTTCCGATCTACGGACCACCAGCACCGGGGAAGTCATTGACGCAAAAGGCCAACCCGCCACGTTTTTCGGCCGGGGTTCCAAGACTGCTGTGGATGGCAAGTTCATCATGCTCGGTGAACGAGGAATCCTGGTATTAGGGAAACTGAACCGCGACAAGTTTGAGCTGATCAGCCGAGCCACCTACAAACAGGTTCGGTATCCCGCCTGGGCCGCTCCGGTTGTTTCTCATGGGCGACTTTACCTGCGCAGTGAAGATCATTTGCTCTGCCTGGATGTCGCCAAACCCGCTTCAAAAACGCAATAAAAAACCGCAGTCAACCGGTGATCAAGCCTGACTGCGATGTTTGACCAGTCGCCCATGGATCACCAGCGCCAGCAACAGCACAATGCCTAGCAGAAAAGGTCTCAGCAAATCAAACTGGGTCACCCAACTCGCTTTGAGCCAAGCCTCTTTCATCCCGCCAGACAACGGTGACTGCTTAATCAGTCGTTCGACGTTCGTCAGGTTCAGGCCCACTTTGAGCACTGTAAAACTCAGCACCCCGATCAGCGTCCGACCGATGCTCCCTTCGCCGCCGAACAAGCTGGTTCCACCGAGAACCACGCACGCGACCGCATCGAGTAACAGATCCGCGTTCTGATCAAGGCTGACGCTGTTCATCCGCCCCGAATTGACCATCCCTCCACAAGCTGCCGTCATGGCACAGATTGCCAAACAGGCAATCACAATCCGTTCGGTTCTGATTCCGGCGAGCCTTGCCGCTTGCCGATTTCCTCCTGTCATGTAGACATATCGCCCAAAGCGAGTGTGTTGCAGCACCAGATGAGCCATCGTCATCACCGCCGCCGCCAGCACCGCATTTTGAGGGATACTGAGTGTCCCCAGCCGCTGTACGGTGATGTCGAGCAGTGAGGAATTGCCGAGTTGATTGAGAATCGGGGGGACCGCAAACTTCTGGCTGCGAGTCAGGAAACGAGCCAGTCCGAGCGAAATATTCATCATTGCCAGAGTAATAATAAAGCTCGGTAACCCCGAGGAAATCGTGAGCCACCCCGATACTAGCCCCAGCAGCACCGCGATCAATACCGGAACCAGAATCACAAACGCGGTGGTCATGAGCGAGACGCTCTCGACACCGTTAATTTCTTTGGGACCCGCTGCAAAGGGGGATTCCCACATCACGCCGCACAAGCAGGCTGACAACAACGCGACCATGCCAACGGATAAATCGATTTCGGCACAGAGCAAAACAAATGTCAGGCCCGTCGCCACGATCGCCAGCACAGCCCCCTGCTTCAGAATGAGCGACAAGGTGCCAAAGCTGAGAAAGTCACTCGCCACTACCGAAAAGACCAGCACCAGCGTCGCCAGGCTGATCAGCGGTGCAAAATCCGCCAACTGAAATCGGGAAGCAAACGGAACATCAGACTTTGGACTCATTGATTGATTCTTCGTTTACAGTGGATCTGTTGTCCGGCCATCGTGTCAGTAAATTTTGGAATTCGAAAATCTCGATCGGTTTTTGCTTCTGTGAAGATTTCAGGGCATTTCATCGCGTTGTGACTTCCAGCGGATTGATGCCTCACACTCTTTCATCATCGCGTCGTCGCATGAGATATACCACATCGCCATAAAGAGACCCACTGAGGGAAGATTGTACCGCATATCGCAGGGTCTGGTCACGCGATTGTTTTGGCATGGGGTGCGGGAACAGTCGGTTGTCGTCAGGTGCTAGTCGTTCAGATGTCCCGCCTTGCGTCCCCATCCCAGCCATGCTGCTGTCATCTCGGTCATATTTCCGGAAATGTTCCCAGAGATCGGGTTCTCGCCAGTGATCTTCGTTAAGGCCCAAAACCAATCCGCTGGTCCATGGTCTTTCAGGTCTCGCAGTAAAGAGGGAACGACCACATTCCCGTGCGCAATGATCTGATTGTAAAGTGGATGAGAGATTTTTTTCGAGACGTTCGAGATGAAACGTGTTGCATCGCGCCATTCCTGGATGAGCCGCTGAATTTCCTCGGCGGAGAGGGATGTTCGCAGAATAATCGATGTCAAATTATCGCGATCAGTCACCCCACCGCCTCCTCTGATAAGATGAGACTGCCCCCCCCGGGGGCTTGAATACCGGGGCGAGGACTTGTCACAGGTAAACAGACCACGCCTATGATGGCACCCCAAGCATCATTTCAACGGGAACTTCACGCAATTCCAAACCATCCACGGCCAGAACAATGACGTAGACTCTGGGTATCTTTACCTCAAATGATGCCAATCCAATTTTCGCCACGAAGGTGTCACCTTGGGCGGGGTGACATTGATGAATCAGAGCACGCACGTTGAGTTCCAATCGGAATCAGCAAATTCTGAATCCGAATTCCCAGCAGTTGTGGCATACCTAAACCCTTGTCCGCTTCGAAATCGCTTTGCCCAATGGAACGCGGCGATTCGAGATCAACCCAACTACTTCCGAGCCTTCTTCAGCGTCGTCAAGTACTCAACAACATCAGCCATCTCTTCCGTCGAAATCAGCTTGGCAAAATCGGCGGGCATCAGCGAGATTTTCTGCTTGATCCGTTCATCAATGTCTTTGAGCAGAAAGGTGCGAACGATCGCGTCATTTCCTTTCAACAGCACCTTTTCGGCATCTTCACTCACAATGATGCCGGTCTGTGTCGTCCCGTCGTGCAGCGCAATCGTCCACGCTTCGTAATTGTGGCTGATCCCGGCACTGGGGAAGATAATCGATTCAAACAACGCCTGCTTGCTCAGCTTGGCTCCAATCTCAGAAAGATTGGGACCCACTTCTTTTCCTTCGCCATTCACAACGTGACACGTATTGCATTTCCCCGCTGTCGCAAACAGCTTTTGGCCATTCCCAACATTCCCCTTCAATTGTGCTAACTCACCCAAGGGGGGAAGCGGCTTTGCATCTTTGCCAGCCGGAAGTGGAAACAGCTTTGCGGCACTCGCACGCGCTTCGTCAAAGGCCGAACTGTGCAGCGCCGCCGACAGGGCAGGGGTCAGCGATTCGTCAAATTGGTTGGACTCAGCCAACTTCACCAAGGCGGCAGCCCCCAATTTCGTTCGCGAGGCTCCCTTGATCGCTTCACGTCGCAAATCCGTCGGCAATTGATCATTGCTGACCAGCGGCAACAGCAACTCGGCCGCTTGGGCATCACCGGAATTGCTAAGTGCCGTTGCGGTCGCCACCGCCGTTCGTCCCTCTTTGGTGGTGAGAGCCGTTTTCAGCAACTCGGTCTGCTGCTTCCCCAATAAGACTCGTATCGCGTCGATACTGAGTTGTTCATCGGGCTTGGCCTGCGCCAGTGTCAGTAATTCCGGATACCGATTGGTGACTTGGAATTTGTCGACCAGCGACACAAATTGAGCCTGCCCCTTGAGGCCATCCAACACGCGATTCATCGCCGCCAGATGAGCCGGATTCCCCGTCACGTCGAACCCCTTCAGGCGACTGATCGCCTCTTGATTCACAAATGCGGTCTTCGCGGGATCAGAAAAACCCCCAAATGCCAGCTCGATCAATGCCGCGTCTTTGCCTGGCCCTGATGCGAAGTCAAATGCACGCAGATAACGTGCGGCCGCTTTTTCCGAAACCTGATTCGAAGCCAATAACATCGCCAGTCCAGCCGGTGTCGTCGTACCACGAGAACGCCAAATGATGTCCCGAGCAACATCACTGCTCGCCAAATCCCCCGCAGCCGGGTTCCCGGCCTGAGTCGCCGCAGCGGCAAGACAGGCATCCCAATCCTGATCGGCACCAATTCCCAGTGCCTCCAGATACCAACGATCATTCCCATCATGCTGCAGAGCCAGCGCCCCCCAGAGTTCTGCTTTCTGTGGTCCTTTTAACAAACGCAGCGCCAGCGCACATTCACGGCGAACTTGGACCGACGAGTCCTTCACCAATTGCGTCAGCAGACTGAACAGCTCGTCGGTGTTTTTCTTGGCGTCGCCACCCGTTGGGGTCTGACGAGCCAGTCGGAGTGCCGCAATCCGCACGTCAGAGTCTTGATCCTTCAGTGCGGTTTTCATCGACTTCTGTCGATACGCCGGAATCTTCGCGAGTACACCCAATGCCCGAGCTCGGAACCGAGGATTCGCGTCCTTTTCCAACAGACTCCCCAAAGCCGATTCGACTTCAGCTACCTGCGTTGTCGCCAACGATTGCAGTGCCGTCCAGGCAACGTAACGGGCGACCAGATTCGGGTTCTTGAGCGCCTCGATCGCCCCAGCGACAGTCGTCACATCGACTTTGGGAATCTTGTAAGCGGACTTGGGGGGAGCAACGCGGAACAGTCGACCTTTATCAGCATCTCCCATCCGGTGTCCCCCTACGCCGGGATCATACCAGTCGGCGACAATCAAGGAACCATCGGGCGCGACACAAACGTCAGAAGGACGGAACCAGTTGTCCCGCGCACCTTGCAGAATGTTCACGATTTCTGCGGAATAACCGGCACCTGCCTTCTTCGCTGGATAAGACCGAACGACGTTCGGGCCGGCATCGCAATGAATAATCTGATTGCGAAAGACGGCTGGGAGCAGTGTTCCTTCATAAAAGCAGATTCCAGTCGGTGAACCAGCTCCGGTCTGAACCAGGTTCGGCACCACGCCCGGATCGTTCAAATGCCAATGCCGCCGGGGAATTTCCGCTTCAAGATTTGTACGAGGAGTTTGCCAACCGGCACCCGTGAGCTCGTCGACATAGCCAAAATTGCCCCCTTCCATCACATAATTGATCCGCACACCCTGATTGCCGTCATCGTCGTTATCCGACTGCCAGACCGTACCAAAACTGTCGACGGTCAATTCGTAGTTGTTCCGGAAATTACTCCCCAAAACTTCAAACTCGGATCCATCGAGATTACAGCGAAAAGCCATCCCCTGACGGTAAGGCTTGCCACTGTCGTTCACTTCACGACCAGTGATGTCCACAATCGGCTTGGCATTTTTGTCATACACACGATGACCTGTATTCCCCACGTTCCAGTAGAGCTTCCCGTCGGGGCCAAACAAAAATGCGTGGGTGGAGTGATCGTGCTGGGGGTCACCCACATTGGTAAACAGCAATTCTTTTTTGTCCGCTTTCAAGTCGCCATCTTCGTCCGTGAAGACCCAGACGTTCGGTGCGCACGAGACAATCACCCGAGTCCCTTTTCCGGACGGGGTCGGAAAGACGCCAATCCCCAGCGCCGAATCGACCTCCCGCCCCTGAAAGAACACCGTCTGCTTGTCAGAGATCCCGTCACCATCTGTATCTTCGACGACCAGAATCCGGTCACCCTCTTTCCGCTCACCATTGCGATGACGGTAATTCACCACTTCGCAAACCCAGACCCGCCCCAAATGATCGACATCGATATCCGAGGGACTCAGCATCCCCGATGATTCCGATGCGAATAGGGTTGCCTCTAAACCCTCGGCCACATCCAGTCCCGCAACGGCATCCTTGGGATCACGACCACCGGTTGGAGGGGCCGTCGTCGACTCGGTGTACTTCGCAGGGGGTTTTTGCGTAAAGACCAGGAACTGAATCGAACTCGAATTCCCCTGATCCGATCCCCCGTTATCAATCCCGGCACGCACCTTGAACCGGGTTGATCCTTCCGGAAGATCGAAACCAATCGCCGAGTTTGCATGGGCACCAATCCCATAAACAACCGGCTTTCCGTTAATCTTCAGCGGATCACCATTCGCGTTCTTGTTGACCCGCACCTGTCCCCAGTCAGCGCTCGCCGACTTCCATTTCATCTCGGTCAGTTTTTTCTCGCCCCCCGCTGTGACAATCCGCGGCTCGGCCCAATCGGCCCAATCCGCAGTGAATCCGTCACCCGCATCCCGCACCACCAGATACAGTTCTTTGGCGCCCGTCACATCAATGTCAATCTCAATCGCATGCCCGGGGGTCTGCGTATTGATCACTTTCGACTGAAACTTCGGTTCTTGAGCCACCAGGCTGGAGCTAAAGAGGGCGAGAAATGCAAGCGAGGCCAGAGAACGTGGAATCATGAGTGCAACGCTCCGGAGAAAAAACAAAGGGTGTGGCAGGAATTCGCAGAGAGACAGAATTCGCAGAGAGACAGAATTCGCAGAGAGACAGAATTCGCACAGACGCAGACAAGATTATTTCTTGTTCCACTGATCCAGCATCGCCTGAACCATCGCCTTGTTGAAATCCTTGGGGATCTCTTCATCGTGGTTCTGCAGCAGGTCATCGACCGTCACCTGACCGGCAGGAACACCGTCAGTCGGAATGTCGGCACCGGCGGTCCAGACGATCGCATTCATCACCAGTTTGCGAAACTGATCATTGCCCCAGTTCCAGTGGACATGCCCACCGCTGGTGCCAAAGCCACGCCCACCGTCGGCTCGTTCGCGAGCCCAAGCCATGTGCTGTGGCTCTTTGCGTTCCAGCACCGCTTTACGGACTTCCGCATTACCGCTGTGAGGCCCATCGCCCCGGCTGAGCGATTCTTTGGGAGGAAGGTCGGTCAGGATTGGGGTGACCCCGTCCATCTTTTCCCGAAACCGCATGTGATAGTACCACTCGTCGTTCGTCGAAAAGGGCTTCACACCGCGGGTCGTGGCGTGTACGGGCAACTTCGTGTAGTTCGCAACCCAGTGTGGATTGACCGACCAATGAGGCTCGAAAAAACCACCAATCCAGTTGAGAAAGGCATCCCCGTTTGCTCCGGCCGTCGTTTCCACTCCGTAATGAATACAGACGATTCCGGTCCCCTTGGCCGCCAACGCATTCAATTCGTCCAGATGGGCGTTGAACGGATGTCCGCCGCCACCGTCCGAGTAAATCACGATGGTATTGGCGGCGGCGAGCTTCTCGGCCGAGGGCCAGCCTTGCTTTTGAATCGAGTGAACTTCGGCATCGATAGGCAATCCACTTTTGTTGATCAGATTGGCGAGCAGCGAACAGCCGGACAGATGGTCATGTGCACCAAATCCATGACTGGGGTTTCCGGCGATGAGGAGGGCTTTTTTCCGGGTCGAACTGGTTTTGGCGTCGTCTGCTTTCAGTTGCTTGATCTTGATATTACGGAACTGAACCTTCATGGCAGGACCAGCATGCAGCTGCAGTGCCAAAACTCCCTTGGCCCGTCGTTCCGCTTTGTCTTCGTCGGTAACAACCGAGGTCAGTACGCCATTGATCCGGTGTTCGAACGTAAAGCCCTTGGCACTGACGTGGTACTCGTTCCAGTCTTCCTTCTTGATCTTCTTCTGGATTTCGTTGGTATCACCGATCTTTTCCACCACTTTGGGTTTGTGATCGTCGCCAATCACGGTCTTTTCTCCACGCAGGGCGAGAATGCCCCGAAAGCGTTCGCCGTAGTTGATTCCGGAGTAAGTGTCCCCCGCTTCAAAATCCGCCTGATAACCGCCGATCACCCATTTTTCGTTGGGGACTTCAAAGCTGCGGTACTGGATCCCTGAGTTTCCGTTGATGATCTTGTATTCGAGTTTCAGTTCAAAGTCGGCGGTTTCGCCACCACGCCAGATAATAAAGGTATTCCCTTTGGTCGGCTTGGCGTCGGTCGTCTGACCGGTAATCGTCCCCTCTTCAACTCGCCAAAATTCCGGGTTCCCATCCCATTTATCGAGCGTCTTGCCATCAAAAATGGAGTTCCAGCCATCTTGGGCCTGTACGGCCCCGGCCATACCCAGTGCGGCGACAACCATCGAACACAGTATCCATCCCATCCGAAATCGCATTTGCATCTCCTGTTGAATCATCGAGAAGTAGGTTGTTGGGGTCGATCTGAC
>Ga0114978_10000388_pt1 | contig 36609 bp, 52 predicted proteins | sample S_140212_EF_Meta_FD_87027 | JGI IMG/M metagenome (GOLD analysis project Ga0114978, IMG submission 87027) | Freshwater microbial communities from Lake Simoncouche, Canada to study carbon cycling - S_140212_EF_MetaG | ecosystem: Environmental > Aquatic > Freshwater > Lake | place: Lake...
CCTGACGTCGGCCTTCGTGAACATTTTCGACAGCGGCAAAAGCATGTTTGCCAACCTGCGCAATTACGCCATTCAGATGTTTAAGGAAATTGCGGCAAACGCGATTATCCGTCCGATCATTGCCCCCATCGTGGCAAGCGCTGTCGGGTCGCTTGGTTTTGGCGGCAGCGCATCGGCATCGACCGGCGGCGGTGCGATGGGTGGCGGTGGCGGCTTTGACCTCATGGGCAGCCTGTCCAGCGGCGCGTCAACGCTGGGCAATCTGTTTAGCGGCGGCTCTATTTTCGGTTCTGGCACAACGGCCTTCTTGGATGGCATCGGCGCGTCGTCTGGCCTGTTTGGATCGGGCGCGTCTGCTGTCGCAGATTTTGGCGCGCATGGCGGTGGCCTGTTCAGTTCACAGTCAGGCGCTCTGGGCTCTACGTCGTTCTCGTCGGTGTTGTCAGGCGCTGGCATCGGTTACGGCATCGGCAGCCTATGGGGCGCGGCTGGCCTTGGCAGGTCTACCGGCTCCAGCATCGGCGGCACCATCGGCGGCATCGCTGGGTCATTTCTTGGGCCTTGGGGCGCGGTCGGTGGCAGCATTATCGGATCGGCCATCGGTGGCCTATTTGGCCCTCGCCCCAGCATCGGCCCCAATGGCGGCGCCGGTGTCGAAGTCGATGAGATGGGCAAGGTGCTTTCGACGCGGGAGGGCTCGGACAACGGCGGCTCGTCCAAGGGTCCGATGGCGCTGACGCAAGGCATTGCCACGACGCTGCGCGCAATCACCGGCAACAGCGACGTGCGCCTGGCGAGCGGGCTAAAGTTTGGCACCAGCCAGTTCAGCACCGGCCTGTACGGCAACATCTCAGTCGATGGCAAATACCTTGACGGGTTTTCCAAGGACGCCATCGGCGGCGAGCGCTATGGCGGTCAGGGCGTCGGCAAGGATCCCAATGTGGCCGCCGGCACAATCATCAAGGCCATCTTGGAAAACGCCTCGACCGGCTTGACTGACACCATGCGCACGGTCCTGCACGCCAGCGTGGTCAAGACTGCCGAGGACGTCGGCAAAGCGCTGGATTTTGCCAAGCTGTTTGACAGCCTGGGCAAGGCGGCGGACCCCATTGACACGGCAGCCGACGCCATTAAAGCGCTGAACAAGCAATTTGATGCACTGGCGGAGGAGGCCAAAAAATATGGCCTGAGCCAGGACACTGTTGAGGAGGCCCGCGTCAAGGCTCGGGCCAAGCTCACAACCGATTACAATCAGGCCATCACCGACCAAATCACCGGCGCCCTCGACCCTCTGGGCTCTGCCTGGACGGCGCTGAAGAAGGCGCAGGAACAACGGCTGCGCGAGGCTACGACCATCGGTGCCGACCTGGTGCAGGTGGAGCGCCTATCGGGCATGGAGCGCGAGGCGCTTCTGAAAGCCCAGACGCAGCATCTGACCGATTATCTGACCCGGCAGGCGTTCGGCGCCAGCTCGTCCCTATCCCCAACAGATCGCCTGGCGCTGGCTCAGAGCGGCTTTGCATCGACGTTGTCGTCGGCCCAGGGCGGCGACGCATCAGCCATCGGAAACATCACCGGCTATGCCGACAACCTGCTGTCGGCGGCGGCAAATGCTTTTGGCACCTCGACGTCGGAATACACGACCATTGAGCAGTTCGTGCGGTCCAGCATCGGCAACCTGTCGGGCCAGATCAGCACAGACGGCATGGCAGCCATGGGCGCGGCATCGGCGGCGCCGGTGGTCAATGCCATCGCGGCCCAGACGACGCAGCAGTCTGAGGACACCGCATCGCTGAAGGCCGAGATTGTCACCATGCGGTTGCAGCTGCAGCAGCTGGGCGAGTTCCTGCGCCAGGCGCGAGGCGCCTGATATGGCAAGCGTCTTTGATGTCGTCTACCTGATCGAACAGCAGGTGCGGGCGCCGGCTGCGGTGTCGTATCTGGGCCTGTGGAATGATCCCTGGGCGGCAGAAGCCTGGGGCTCTATTGGCAATGCTGAGGTGCCAATCGCCGACGCCACGACCCTGTACTTTTCAGACGGCGGCTGGACCTCATCCCCTGCCGATAGCCCGGCAAATACTTGGTACGACGGGCGCGCAATTACCCCTCTGGTAATTGATCGCAGCATCCCGGCGACGCCCGATCTGGACAGGCGCGTGGCCTTGCAGGTGGGGGCCATTGAGTTTGCCAATGGCGACGGCTACCTCGACAGCGTGGTCAATACCTATGCCGTTGATGGCCGCAACGTGACCATCCTGTCGGGCGCTCGGTCGGCGGCCCGCTCAACATTTACGACCATGTTTTCGGGCTCGGCGATCCGATACGATACGGGCGACGACTTGGTGCGCCTGATCGTGCGCGACAACGGATACCTGTTGGACGTGCCGATCCAGCCGAGCCTTTACGGCGGCACCGGCGGGGCCGACGGCACCAGCGGCCTGGCTGGACGTCCGAAGCCCCTGGCCTTTGGCAAGGTGCTTAATGTAACCCCGGCATTTATTGACCCCACCAACCTTGTCTATCAGATACACGATGGCAAGACGTTTGCGATTGATGCGGTTTATGAGGGCGGCGGTGCGGTTACAGCGGGCAGCGATTACGCAACTTATGCCGCCCTGATTGCAGCATCTCTGACGGCAGGCACTTTTGGGACATGCTTGGCGCAAGGAATGTTTCGTTTGGCCTCCAGCCCGTCGCGGCAGATCACGGCAGATGTGCGGGGCGACAATTATCAGGGTTACGTTTCAAGGACCGGATCAATCTGCAAGCGCATTTTGACGACGCGCGGCGGCATATCTTTAGACAATTTGGACACTGCGTCTTTTGATGCTGTAGACGCCTACCAAACGCTTTTGGGCTCCGGCATTTACCTGACCGACGCCAGCATGACCGTCTCAGGCGCTCTGTCTGCCTTGATGGCAGGCATTGGTGGATGGTGGGGGGCAAAGCGTTCCGGCTTGATCGCGGTGGATCGCCTACGGTCGCCAAGCGAAAGCTCGCCAACTCTTTATTTGACGGAAGTCGACGTGCTGGAGTTCGGCGTGGTGCCGTTGCCAAACAGCACCAACCCGCTCAACTGGCAGCGCACCGTAAACTATCAACGCAACTGGACGGTGCAGTCGACGGATCTTGTTGGCAGCGTGACGCAGGATCGTCGGCAATTCCTGTCCCTTGCAAACAGGCGCGTTACGTCCAGCAATTCCGGCCTGCGCATTTCCTACCTGCAGGCGGTCGATGGCCCCGTGGTGCAATCCTGGTTTGACAATGCTGCAGACGCGCAAGCGCTGGCTGATTATTTTATGGGCCTGCACGGCGTGATCCGCGACATCTTCCAAGTCACGGTGTCGGCTCCTGGTTACTCAATCGACATCGGCGATGTGGTCAATCTGACCTACGGGCGCCAAGGCCTGACCGGCGGCAAGGATATGCGCGTCATTGGCATCAGCGAAAATTTCGCCACCCGGCGCATGACCTTGACCTTGTGGGGCTGACCAATGGCAAACGGCGTTTTGAGCTGGGTCAATCTGGCGGACAGCGGCACGGCCTCGGCAGGCTCTGCCGTGGCAACCCTGCCGGCAAGCAATGTGCAGGACAGCGTCGTTCAGAAGGTCTGGCGATCAAACGCTTCGACAAACACCTATCTGCAGGTGGATCTGGGATCAGCCCAGACGGTGGGCGTGATCTGTCTGGCCGGCCTCAACATCGCTGCCAGCGACACCATTGCCATTGCTTTGGACATCACGGCTGCAGGCGCAGGCGCGGTGCTGTCTGTGGCGGCCAGCGCAAGCAATGTGGTCGCAGGGCATGGCCTGTGGGTTTATGTGCTGGCAACGCCCCTGTCTGCCCGGTACATCCGCCTGACAATCAACGCATCCAGCCTGAGCCCGACGCCTGGTTACATCCAAGCCGGCAGGCTGTGGGTCGGTGCGGCATGGCAGCCAGGGCGCAATTTCGGTTACGGCTGGGGGCAAAACTGGACCGATGGCAGCCAGATCGACACATCCCCGAGGTCGGGCGCCGAATACGTCAACCTCGGGCCTAAACGACGCTTTGTGTCATTCAGTTTTGATGGCCTGACCGAGGCAGAGGCCCGCACCTATGCCCGAGAGATGGACCGCGTCGCCGGGGCCAGCGGGCAAGTGCTGTTTGTGCCGGACCCGTCGTCAGCTTACATCCAGGGCGACAGCGTGCTGGGCCGGATAAGCCGATCCACCGGCATCGTCCAGCGTGCATTCAGCACCTGGGGCCACGAATACGAAATCCGTCAGTCCCTGTGAGGTGATCCGTGGCACAACTTAATGACATCGTCCAAGACACGACGGCCACGACCGGCACGGGCTCTTACACGCTCAGCGGCACGGCACCGACCGGGCGGCAAACGTTTGCCGCAACCGTCGGCGTCGGCAACACGGTTTACTATCGGGCGCTAGACACGGCTGGAAACTGGGAAATCGGCCTCGGCACCTTGTCGGCGACCACGACGCTGGCGCGCACCGCGATCATTGCATCCAGCAATGCCGGCGCTGCGGTCAACTGGGGCGCAGGCAACAAGACAGTCATCAACATCCTGCCGTCATCCAAGGCGGTTTATCTGGACACGAACAATCAGGTGCAGCTGGCCGCTGGCGCGGTTGGCGCACCGACATTGTCGTGGGTCGGTTATGTTGCCACGGGCCTTTATAGGCCGGCAGCCGACACCATCGGGTTTTCTGCTGCTGGCACAGAGCGCGCCAGGGTGACCACGACCGGCATGACGGTGACCGGCACGCTCAATGCCACTACGGCGCTTAATGTGGCGTCTGTGGCGGTGCCGACCATCAGCAGCACCGACACATTGACCAACAAGCGCGTCAACCCGCGCGTCGTTACGGCAGGCACAACGCTTGGCAGCATGACGCCTACCGGCGACACGGCTGACCAGTACGTGATGACCGGCCTGACTGGAGCAATCACGATTGCGGTGCCGTCTGGCACGCCTGTCGATGGACAGAAACTGACGCTCCGCATCCTCGACAATGGGACGGCCCGAGCAATTACCTGGACAACGACGACCGGCGGCTTTCGGGCGATCAACAGCGCGCTGCCAACGACAACCGTAATCAGCAAAGTGCTTTACGTTGGCTGCATTTACAATAATGCCGCAGCGTTTTGGGATGTGGTTGCCGTGTCGCAGCAGGCATAAGGAGCGACTGACATGGGCTGTGCTGTTGTCTCTAAAGATACTTGGTCGGTAATCAATTTGATCGTCGCCGATCCCAAGATTGATGCCGCGCCCGAGGGTTGCATCTTGGTCGGCATTACTGTGACCGACCCTTGTGACATTGGCTGGACCTATGACCCGACGACCGAAACGATTGTGAACCCGAACCCGCCCTCTGATCAGGAGGCCGCAGGCTGATGGCCGATACCGTCGTTTATCTGACGTCTGGAACGTCGTGGTCTGTCCCTTACGATTTCGGCCCCGTCAACAGCATTGAGTGCATCGGTGGCGGTGGAACGGCTGGCGGCATTGTAACCACCTCCAACGGCGGATCTTCCGGCGGCGGCGGTGGTGCCGGTTACGCCAAAACAACCAACCTTGTTTTGACGCCGGGATCGTCAGCCACAATTTCCATCGGCTTGGCAGGAACGGGTGGCGTCGGCTATGTCGACGGCGGCACGGGTGGCGATACTTGGCTAAGCAACACAGGATCCGCTCCGACAACATCCGCGCAAGGCGCGTTGGCAAAAGGTGGCACTGGATCATCGCGAGCCAATGGCAATGGAACTGGCGGCGGCGCTGGTGGCGCCTCGGCATCGTGCATTGGATCTACGGTTTTCAGCGGTGGCAATGGCATCAACGGCACGCTTGCCAACTACGGCGGCGGCGGTGGTGGTGCAGCTGGCCGAAGCGGCGCGGGCAATACCGGATCAACCAGCACGGGCGGCGCGGGAAATGCGGGCTCCGGCGGCGCTGGTGGTTCTAGTGGAGGCGGCGCCGGTGGCAGCGGCACTGAGCTTGGGTCTGGCTATGGATCTGGTGGCGGTGGTGGTGGTGGCGTTGGCGGCGGTGATGGTGGCTTGGCTGGCCTGTATGGCGGCGGCGGTGGCGGCGTCAGGGGCCAGAACAACAGCGGCGGCACGGGCAAGCAAGGCTTGATCGTCGTGACCTACACGCCTGTTACCTCAAATTTCCTTTTGATGTTTTAGGAGGCGGCCATGACCCCCGAGGAACGCATTGCATCGCTTGAAGAATGGAAGCGCAGCACCGAGCAATGGCTGGGCGGCATGGACAAAAAGCTCGACCAGCTGATCGCTGCCGCCAACATGGGCAAAGGCGCCTGGTGGCTGTTCATCAAGATTGGCGGCTTGGCTGTGATGCTGATTGCTGCGGTCGGCTGGGTCGCTGATCGTATTGGCTTTAGGCCACACTGATGGCCCAGGCATCCATCCCCCGGTCGCAGGCCGAGGCGATCTTTGCTGCCATCGAGCAGGCCCTGCGCGACGGTTATTCGCCCCCGGGTTTGCCCACCGGCGACAAGCCTGGCGCGGTGATGATCGCCCTGCGTCGGCTGTTCCCCGATCTGCCGTATGGAACCTGCCAGAGCCGGTACAGGTCAGCGCGCAAGGTGTTGGGCCGAGATCCAAACTGGGAAATCAAGCCGGCGGCCAAACTGGAATATCCGGTGTTCCCCGACGCCCGAGTGCCGACAGATCAGCTCATTGAGCGCATGTCTGCGGATTTTGAGCGGCGCAATGCTGCCGAGGCGGCGCGCAAGTGGTTCCAGGTCAAGGTGAAGCAGCCCGGGCCTATCGGCATTGCCTGGCTGGGTGACCCGCACGTCGATGACAATGGCTGCAACTGGCCTTTGCTGCGGCGTCATTTGGCGACGATCCGCGACACACCGGGCATGTTTGCCGCCAACCTCGGCGACGTTGAAAACAACTGGGCTGGCAGGCTGGCGCACCTCTATGCCGCGCAGGACACAAGCAAGGCCACGGCCAAGCAGCTCGTCGAATGGCTGTTTGGGGAGGCCGGCGTCGAGTGGATCGTGCTGCTGCTGGGCAACCACGACGTCTGGGGCGGCAACGGCGACGCCCTGTCGCGCATCGCCAGGGGCGGCGCACCGATGGCTGACTGGGCAGCGCAATTCCGCCTGACCTTTGCCAATGGCCGCGAGGCCCGCATCTGGGCCAGCCATGATTTCCCGGGGCATTCCATGTGGAACCCGTTGCATGGCCCGACCAAGGCGGCACGGTTCACCGGCGCGGCGGATCTGTACATCTGCGGGCATAAACACAATTGGGCGCTGGCGGCCACCGAGGACGATCACCGGAACGCGGTTTACTGGACGGCGCGCGCCCGTGGTTACAAGTTTCTCGACGATTACGCAATGAAGCTCGGCCACGGCGGGCAGGAACATGGCGCGGCCATTGTGTCGGTGATCGACCCCGAGGCCGAAGGGCCTGCGTTCCTGTCGTGCTTCGCGGACGTCGGCGAGGCGGCGGAATATCTGACGTGGAAGCGGCAACGCTGGGAAACAAAAAGGCGCGCCAAATGAGCGACGACATAGAGCAGGCCGAGCCCTCTGGGCAGGATTACGTGCCAGACACGCAAGATGAGAAGCGCCGAATGTTTGCCCTGGCCGTGGTGGTGCAGCAGTCGGAGCCGACGCGCGTGTCGCCCGAGGAATTTGTGACCATGGCTCACCGCGTGGCGACCTGGCTGCGGGACGGCGTCGATACACCTAAGCCGGCAGCGCTGTCGGCAATCGAAGGCGGGAAGAAGAAATGAACGCTGGCAGCATTGCCGCCCGAGCGGCAGAGATTGTGTCTGGTGATCGGGCCAAGACGCACGGCGACATGGTCGGCACGCACCGGCAGATCGCGGCCTTGTGGAACGCCTACCTTGGTCACCGCATCAAGGTGTATGCCCAGCTCGACGCCCGCGACGCGGCCCTGATGATGGCGCTGCTAAAGGTGGCTCGGGCAGGCGCTGGATCCCACAATGTTGACGACTATGTCGACCTGGCCGGATACGCGGCCTGTGCCGGCGAGATCGCCGAGCGGATGCTGGCGGTGCCGAAATGACGGCGCCAGCGGCTACCTGGAGCGACACCGACATCTTGGCCCGCACTCTATACGGCGAGGCCCGGGGCGAGAGCCTAGCGGGCATCCAGGCGGTCGCGTCGGTCATCCTCAACCGGCAGGCGGTGGTGGTGGCTCGACCGGCTCGCATCAAACAATTCGGCGGCCCTGCCATCGGCAGCATCTGCCAAGCCCTTTGGCAGTTCTCCTGCTGGCTGCCTGACGATCCGAATTATCGGGCGTTGCACGCTGCCACGATTGTCGGCGCGGCCTTCCAGACCTGCACCAGCGTCGCGCGCCAGGCTGTTGCGGGCCAGCTGGTCGATGCCACCGGCAAGGCTGACCATTACTGCGTCACGCGGATCGCTGAGCGCACCGCCTGGGCTCGCGGCAGGACGCCCACGGTGATCATCGGGGCGCACTCGTTTTATCGGCTGGAGGGCTGACGCCCCTGAGCAGAAAAGATTTCCTCAATCTGTTGCTGTGAGATGGTGATGATTTTGCTTACGCCGTTCCCGACCAATCTTACTTTAAAACCCTTGTACCTGCGCTCAAGAAACTTTGGAGGAAGGTGAATTACCACCACCTCGTTCAATGCACATGGGGCCGACTGGTAGCAACCTACTACCTCGCGCCTTAAAATCACCACTTCTAAATCTGCCGCTTCGTCAGTTTGTGCGCTTGAGTACCGTCTCCATGGGGCGTCATATATTTCCATGTAAAAAATATCGTCTCTAATTATCTTGGTTGTCTTATTTTGAAATGAGTTTAAACCCCAAGAAACGTTATATAAGCCAGTTTTTTCTTCGTGCATTTCTCCAGTTGTATGAGTTTCTTTTGAAAATTCATCTGTGGTGCTTTGAGCGGCGTTTGCACAAATGGGCAAAACAAAAAATGCAATTAAAAATAATTGCCATTTTTTCATGTCTGTTCTCCTTAGCTAAACCCCAGTCTTAAACAAACATCAACCTGACGCAACGGAGGCCACATGGATCCGATTAGTGCTGTCGCCGGCCTGCTGAACACCGCCATTGACAAGATCTGGCCCGACCCTGCGGCCAAGGCGTCGGCAGAGGCGCAGCTGATGATGGCGCAGGCGCAGGCGGCGATTGCGTCGGTGCAGCAACAGATCGACATCAACAAGCTAGAGGCCGCCAATACGAATATCTTCGTCAGCGGCTGGCGGCCCTTTGTCGGCTGGGCATGCGGTGGCGCCTTTGCCGCGCACTTTATCCTGATGCCGTTGCTCAACTGGCTGATAGAGCTTTGCGGCCACGACGCCATCGTCATCCCGTTTGATATGTCTACCCTATCAACCGTCCTCATGGGGCTCCTCGGGCTCGGAACGATGAGGTCAGTGGAGAAGGTGGCCGGGGTCGCGCGGAAATAAGCGCCCGGTTCTTGATCGGGTTTTGATCATATGTCGAGAAATGAGCCGAAACCGAACACGTCGGCTCTGACATGTCGATGAAACAGGCATTTGCCGACGATGCACGTTCTTGATCGGGTTTTGATTGCCGGGCAAGCCCGTGATTAATCCTCTGCAGTTTCACAAAACTGCCGCTTGTCTCTCACAATCGGCCTGCTGTGAAAAACAGAACCCGCCAGGTCGCCCTGGCGGGTCTATCCGGCCCCCCTACGGGAACCCCGGGGCGTCGCCCAAGGGGCAAGTATGCCCGACCGGATTGACCCGTTCTAGCGGGATTTTCCCGCATCTTAGGTGCGCAAAAACCAGCATCTATTTATTGTGTGACATGCCGTCGCAGGTGGCCCCATGATCCGCAGGAACCCATACGCCCGCGACCTCGCGTCGAGGAAATACCGTCAGCAATCTGTCCCGGCCAAGCGGCCCGAGGATGCCCGACCAGGGTGCGACAGCTGCGGTGCGGCGGATGGTTATGTGGCAGTCGCTGGCACGGTTCAGTGCCGGGCTTGCGGCGCCAAGGTCGAGCCCTATTCGTTCTCTTGATGGTTTACCCCGGCAGCTGCGCAGGTCGGAAACTGCCGCCCATGTTCCGCATTTGTGCGGAAACTATCCCAATGAAATCAACGCACCTCGAATAGACGATGTAAGCGCGGCACTATGATTTCATTGGGATATTTGACTTGGTTTCCAATGGTTTCCAAAACGCTGGAAACTGCGTTAAGCAACCACGACCCGCGGCTGGAACGGCACGACCACGGCGGGACGGGCCAGGTGGGTGTCAAGTTTTCGAAACGCGTTTATCGCTAGGTCGTCGCCACGGGCAGCATAGGCACCGAGCATGCTGCCGGCGCCGATTTTGTGGCCCGAGATCGACGCAACCTCGGCGTCGGAGCATCCGGCGGCAAACAAGGCGCTGATCGCGGTGCCGCGCAGGTCGTGCCAGTGCAGATGCTCGGCGTTGATTTTTTGACGCACAGCACGCGTCACAGCTCGCACGCTGTTCTGGCCCCGGTCCATATAGGTGATGCCGCCAGCCAGCGGGAATATTGGCGCGTCGGCTTCCCCCTGGGGCATGGCGTCCAGCAGCTGCGCCAGCGGAGCCAGCGCAAACACCGGCAGGCTGACGGTTAACGTTGTGTCTTTGCGGGTCGTTTTCTGAGGCTTAAATCGGATCCAGCGGCCATCAAATTGCGACCAGCGCAGCGCCAGCATGTCCCCGATCCGCGTCGCCGTCAGCGCGCAAAACTGGAACATGGCAGCCACATCAGGCCGGTCGCATCCGGCGATAAATGCCTGCTGCAGCTGGGGCGTCCAGATCAGTTCTTGGCGCTTGCCACCCTCGTACAATGACCCGACGCCTCTGGCCCAATTATGCTCAATGAGGGCGCGTTTTTCGGCCCACGACAGCAGCGTTTTAAGCGACGCGATGACCAGCATCGAGGTCGCCGGGCGATCGGCCAGGCTGTCGCGCAGGGCATAGAATTCCGACCTGGCGCGTTTGGCGTTGAGGTCGTCGAGGCTCATCCAGCCCAGCGCGGCCTCTATGGTGGCATGGTTCCGGCGACAATACCGGCGCGTTTGAGCTGCCAGCTTGGCCCACTCGGGGCTGGCCTCATAGGCCCTGATGATGGTGGCAATCATCGGCGTCGAGGGCGCTGGTGCGTCGTCCGCGACCCCATAGCGATACTCGCGTATCGTGCCGTCAGCGAGCCGTTTTCTGACGATTTTGACGCCTGTTTTTCCAGGCTTGTTTCCTGATTTCCCAATCATCGACTGCAGCTCCCATTTGTGCATCCAGCGCCTTGTCCAAGGCCACGCGATCCCATACCGCTCTGCGGGTGCGTGCAAGCGTCAAGGGCTGGGGGAAGGTGCCGCTCTGCACCTCCTGGTTGAAAGCATCGACCCCGAGCCCGACGTAGGCTGCGGCTTCTTTGCGGCTCATGACCCTAGGGGCGACGGCAATGTCACTCATGGCCGACCCCCTCAAACATAACCTCAATGGCGCGGAGCAGCTCGTCGCGGTCATAGACGGGATTATTGGCAATGGCGCGCTTGTGCATGGCATAAACGAACATCAGATCGACCAAGCGCAACTTGCGGATCTCTTGCCGGACCGGCCAGTCGCACGCAGCACAAAAAAGGTCGTAAAGCTCTCGCGGGGTCAGGTGGAATAGCGGCTGATCAGACATGTCACTCATCCTTGCCCCCCTTCTGACCGGCGCGCAGCTGCCTGATTTCGTCCTGCAGCAGCTCAATGTGATCGGCTGCATCTTCCATGAGGGCGCAGGCGCAAGCCCGAGGGGCGCAGCCCATGTTTTCGCCGCAGACGCCCCGGCGCAGCCATTCGACGATGAATTGCATGGTCATCCCCATTGCTCGGCCATCGCCTGCGCGATGCCGGTGAAGAAGCGGCTGCGTTCTTTCCAGCGGTTCGGGCCAGGCGACATGCGATGCACGCGGGCCTCTCTGCCGGCGACGACATCGGTCGGCACCAGCGGCGCTAGGTTGCGCAGCCACAAGCAGGTGCGTTTGGTTTCTGGGTGGCCGAATTGATATGGCTGCACCGATTGTGCCGGCGGCTGATAACCCGCGATCCGCTCTTTTGCGTGCCGGTGCATGACCGGGTTTTCGACGCAGACGCGAGGAATGGGCGCGTTCCAGAACGTGGCAAACAGATCGGCGCCCTCGTCCAGCTCGGCCCACATCTCTTGCCGGGTTCGCCCTGGGGGCGGCGCATTGAGCCAGCGCACGCCGGAATTGCAGAGGCGCGTGCAAGGCGGGTGGGCGACGATCAGATAGTCCCAGCCATCCCCGAGGATGGCCCGAGCGTCGCCTTGAATATGGCGGTTGCTGCCGTCGTCGCTCGGCAGCAGGTCGCACGACCAGGCGTCATGCCCGCGTGCCAGAAAAGCATTGCGGACGGTGCCAGAGAATTCGCAGGCGACCAGAACCCTAGCCATGGGTCCACCTTTCCCATTTGACCCCAGCCTGATCAAACATCTCGTCGCCGATGGCGCATGACCCGTGCCAGCGCGGGATAGGCTGAGGCGCCACGACCCGGGCAATACCGGCCTGGATGATCGGGCCAGCGCAGCGGCTGCAGGGCGGCATCGGCCAGACATAGAGGGTGGCGCCGACAACAGGCCCGCGAGCGAACAGCAGGGCATTAAGTTCGGCATGCACGACGCGGTCGTACTTGTAATTCAGCTCGTCCATGTTGATGTCGGCGACCCGTGCCGGGAACCCGTTGAAGCCCAGCGACAGCACGCGGTGATTAGGATCGGTAATCACCGCACCTACCTGCGTCGATGGATCTTTTGACCAGCGAGCGACGTGAGCCGCGAGCTGCATCATGCGACCATCCCACCGGGCGCTCATGATGCTGCCCACAGCAGCATCGTCGATGCCAGCAAAATGCCGATGCCGATTGCGGTGACAGTGGTGGCGGCGACGCCTACCAGATCCCGGGCGGTCATGGCGTGGCGATCCAGATCAGGGCGAACAGACCCAGCACCAGGGCGCAGCCGGCGAATTCGACGATCCGGTCGCACCAGAACGCGACCCGGCTCATGACCGCACCCAGCGGCCAGTGCCGACCTGAGTGTAACCACGATCCAGAAACCAAGCGTCGGCCCGCGACAGCTTGGTGGCGTCCACGACCCGCCTGGTGAAGGCGTCGCGGATCACGCAATCAAAATATCCGCGACCGTCGATTTCGGCGACGTATTGGACGGTGGCAATGACCGCGTCGGGCAGCTGGGGCGCGTTCATGGCTGCACCTCGCCGATAGCAGAGGGCGCGCAATAAATGAGGTGATCGGTGAGGCGCTGCCAGCCATTGCCATCACGCACGGCGATCAGGTCAGGATCGACCAGCACCATGGCGCCGCGAGGCCCGCAGAGATGAACGTCGCCGACGCTATATTCAGTGTCGTGGCCGGGGTCGGGGCTTTCCCCGTATCTGGGCGGCATGCCCGGCGTGACGATGATGTCGGCTTCAACGGACCCGAGGCCGTCGATGTCCAGCACTATGTGGCAGTCGTAAGGTGGTCGCATTGACGTCTCCAAGGCGCCCAGCGGGCGTATGGAGACGTTGGCAATGATAGACCGGCTAATCCATAACGGTTATATCCGTTTTGGATTAAGTGTTACGGCATTTGGGTGCCGCAGACCCTCCAGCAATGGCGGATCTCATCTACAGCCACAGCAAAATCCATGGGCGGGTTGTACTGTCGCAGCTGGTATTCCTTGGCCGTGCGGCGCAGCAGGCGCTTAACGATCAGCTCACCGGAAACCAGCTCGATGACGCACAGGTCGCGCGGGCGCACGGGCTGATGCGGATGCACCAGCAAAATAGTGCCTTCCATCACGGCATCTTCCATGCTGTCGCCAGTCGCAAACAAGGCAAACGCATGTTTAACCCCAGCTAATTCTGGCGGGCGCCAGGTCCAGTCAACGGCATCTGATGACATCTGCATGTGACCGTCACCGCCCATGGCAAGCCCTCTGATTGGCAGATCCCGCCCCCCGGGCGTGTACAGTGTTGCGCCAGCCGGCAGCTTGTCCTGCGATTGCGTCACTTTAACGCTAGCTACTATGCCAGCGTCGCCCATCAGCTGGCCGACTGGCACTGACAAGGCAGCAGCCAATTTAATGGCTGTTTCCGCCGACAAACGACGTTCGCCCCGCTCCAGGCGACTGATCAGCATCGCGTCAGCACCGATGGCCGCTCCTAGGGCCGCCTGACTAAGGCCAGCGGCCTGACGCAATTCTTTGATTTTGCTCATCTCCAGACCCGATCTGTGTGCGGCGCACCCTACGCCCCAACAATGGGTTAGCGTTATATCCGTTTTGGATATTTTTGTTCTAACACATATTAACTAAAACAGTCAGTCTGACTGCACCGAAACGCAGCGGAATAATCATGCACAACCTATACAGATTTTTCCAGCTTACCGCCATGGCGGGGATTGTATGGCTGGTGCTTGCCGCTCCTCTGATCATCTACGGCAGCATTGAGAACGCCACATGGCAGCTGCAGCAGGTCGTCGAGGCCCTGCTGTGACCGCCCTGACCGTGAAAGCCCCTAGGCCCACGCCCGAGGCGCTGACAGCCGTGGTGCGGCAGGCGCGTCAGCTCGCGGCAGGCGACCGGCACGTCTATTGGATCGGCGACCTGGGTCTTGACCGCACCAAGAGCCTGCAGCTGCACCAGCAGGCTGCCGGTTGGCTGACGCTGGACGCCATGGGCGTGGTCATGTTGACCCAGCGCGCCATCTGCGCAGAGGACAGCAATCGCAGGTCTTTTGAGTATCGGGCGACCCGCACCTCTGCCGATTTTCCTCGGGGTCTGCGGTGAGCGCGTACGGCGCCATGCGCGCCAGGCTGCTGGATACTCTGCGCCAGTATGTCGGCAAACCATGCCCGACCAATGACGCCATGGGCGCGATGTTCTCTTGCACGTCCACAGCGATCAGCGACGGGATCCTGGCGCTGCAGCGCGACGGCAAAATCCACATAGAGCGCGCCGGCAGCAACCTGCGGCGCATCACCTTTGCAGACGATGGGGCGACCACCGACTGGACGCGGGCGCGCAACGTTTCGGCGGCTGCCGAGCTGCGCAAATGCCTTTGCTGCGACCGACAGATTTTTTCGACCTGGGCAGGCCATCGCATGTGCGACGCATGCAAGAGGGACACGTAATGGACACGACCCGTTGGTGCGGCGCCGCGTGCGACTGCCCTTCCGATTACTGCGCTGCCCTTGCAACACCAACCCTTGCGCCCGCCAGCGCGCAGCCGAGTACCCCCCGGCGAAGCTGGCGCCTCCCTAGCCTGCGCCTCGCTGCTGCCGCCCTCTGGGCTGTGGTGGCGAGGCGGCTTTTTAGGTGGCGGTCATGAGGATGGTTCTGGGCATCGACCCGGGCCTGTCGGGTGCCATGGCCCTGCTGACCGCAGGCGGCGATCTGGACGTCTGGGACATGCCGACGCTGCAGATTGACCGCAACGGCAAGCAGAAGCGTGAGCTGGATCTGGCCTGTCTGGTTACGTCTATTCGCGATGCCGGCGCGACTGAGTGCTGGTTTGAAAAGGTCGGTGCGATGCCGGGCCAAGGCGTGTCCAGCATGTTCGCGTTTGGCCGGGCTGTCGGCCAGGTCGAGGCAGCCATCGCTGCCTGCGGCATTCCGATTTCCTACGTCACGCCACAAGCGTGGAAGCGGCAGCTGTCGGTGCCGACCGGCAAGGATGCGGCACGCCTGCGGGCGTCTCAGCTGATGCCGGCCTACGCCACCGAATGGCGACTGGTCAAACACGACGGCAGAGCCGAGGCGGCGCTGATTGCCCTCTACGGGCTGCTGCACGGAGGCACCGGACGATGACCGAGGAAGATAAACAAGCCTTGGGCGGCCTGGTGGCGCAGCTGGTGATGATGATGCGGGTCTGGCGATCCAGCGTAATGACCAATGACCAGGCCGCTGGCGTGGCGGCGTGCATCAGAGCATGGGCGCTGCTGCAGGAAATTGACGCCATGACAATCCTGATTGAGCGCGACGAAAGCACAATCCAATGAGCGGCTTGATACGTCATGGGTTCGCCCATCTGTCCCCCTCCAGCATTAACCAGTTCGCTGGATCGCCTGCTGCGTTCCTGGTCGAGCGGCTGTTTGGTGTGCGTGGCCGGGGCTCCTGCGCCATGTATCGCGGCACGGCTGCCGAGCATGGCATCGAGGCGGGGCTGTTTGATCCAGCCTTGCCGGTGGCTGAGTGCCAGGCGCTGGCGATCAAGGAATATGACCGGCTGTCAGCCTTGTCTGGCGATCCGAAGCGTGAGAGCGAGCGCGACGCCATCCCCGGCATTGTCCAGGTCGGCCTCGCCGAGCTGCGGGCCTATGGCATCCCCGACCGGCCCGAGCATGGGCGGCAGCACAAGGTCAGCCTGGAGCTGCCCGGCGTGCCGGTGCCGGTTATCGGGTTCCTTGATTTCGTTTGGTCAGCCCACGGCATCGTCGTGGATCTCAAAACGCAGCTGCGGCTGTCGTCGGCGATCAGCACGGCCCATGCCCGGCAGGGGTCGCTCTATGCGGCTGCCACCAATTACGAGACGCGGTTTGCCTACACGACACCGAAGAAGGTGGGCGTGTACCGGCTGGAGGATCACCAGCGGCACCTGGAGGCGCTGCGGCGCATCGCGCTGACGATCGACAAGTTCCTCGACCTCTCATCCGACCCGTACGAGCTGGCCGCCTATGTGGTGCCGGATGTGGATCAATTCTGGTTTAGCGATCCCGGCGTTCGCGCAAAGGCGCTGGCCGTCTGGGGCATCTAATACCGCGCCTGGCGGCACCAGGCATAGCAGCGACAGGAAAGACTAATGCTCAATCTAAGTAATGGCGGCGGTGCCTATATCCGCTTCAGCCCAGCGGCAAACGCCTGGACGGTGTCTGGCGAGGAAATTGAATTCAGCCAGTGCCTGCTGGATCCGTCCAGCCTGCGCACCGGCTGGGGCCAGATTGAGGCGGGCATGGCGCCTGACTGGGTTTGGGATGATACCCCAGGCGCCCGCAGCAAGGCGCCCAGCGCAGACCACAAACGCGGGTTCGGCCTGTTCCTTTATGTGAAGGGCCACGGCTGGCGCGAATGGGCCACGACATCGGCAGGCTGCAACATGGGCCTAGAGGCCCTTTGGCCGGCGGTGGCAGGGCAGCAGGCCGAGAACCACGGCATGGTTGTGGTCCTGGCTTATGCCGGCAGCACTGCGCAGAAGGTTGGCAAGGGTACGACCCGCGTCCCCAATTTTAGCGTGGTCAAGTGGATTGCCGACCCTGCCGGTGAGCGTCCCAGCATGGACGCCGCAGCCCCTGCATCGGCACCTGCGCCCATCGTGGTGGCAGCGCCACCTCCCGCAGCTGCGCCAGCACCGAAGGCGGCGCCGGCTGCGCATGTTCCGCCGCCGGTCGCAAAGCCGGTGATGCAGTCCAGCGTCGGCGACGCTGAGTTTTGATCAAACGGAAATGACTGTGTGCGCCCGGCGAGGCGCACACAGCAACAACAGGAAGGCTGAGATGATGTTTACGGATCCTAATGGAAACCCCCAGATACACAATGGGGAATTTTCACGCAACCATCCGGGAGGCTCGTTGGGCAGGGCAATGTTTTACGGCGACCTAGCGGTTGGGCAGAGGTTTCAGCATGAGCCTGAGTTTCGTCAGTGGCTGGTTAATCGGATTGAATTGGGCAAGGACCGGTTTTTTAATGAAAGCGTACCTTTGCTGGTTACGCCCCGAATGGCAGAGATTATGCTTGAACGAAACGCCGGCAATAATCGAAAAATTAGGGTGAACAATGTCGACGGATTTGTGAGGGCGTTGCAAGCGGGTAAGTGGGTCGTTCACAGCCATGGCATCAGCTTCAACGAAAAAGGCGAACTTGATAACGGCCAGCATAGGCTGATCGCCATCAGTAAAAGCAATGTGGCCGCGGCGATGAGCATTGCATTTGGGCAATCCGCACAGGCCACGTATGTTATTGATACAGGAACAAAGAAGACGGCTAAGGATGCCCTGCGGCATGCGGGATTTCCAAATTACGTTACATTATCGGGGCTGATACAGCTCAAAAGAATGATTGATGACGGGTACAGAAGCCGGACCGGCATATTGACCGGCGAAGAAGTGTTGGAAATCGCAGAAAGCGACAGAGAGCGCCTTTGCGACGCGGCAGCGATTGGATGTCGCGTGGCTGGCAGCTTGAAGTGTTCAGGATCGCAGATTGGTGTTGCGGCGTACTACATCTTGGCTCATGAGCCGGATAAGGTTACGGCATTTTTTGATAGGCTTTCGCTAGGGAACGGGTTTCTTGGCGATATGGACCCGACCAGAACGCTACGTGATCGTATTTTGCAGGGGAAATACAAGCACGAGCGTATCCAGATGGCTGGCGACGTTGTGATGGCGTGGAACCAGTGGCGACGCGGTCGAAAGACAGGTTCGTCAAAATGGCCGATTAACGTCGAATTCCCAAAAGCAATCTGAAAAGTAGCGGCCACGGCCCTCTGCGCAATCCGGCGCAGGGGGGCAAGGATCACATATTACCCTACAGGTTACCCAATGAACGGTGTCGTAATGCCGATACTTGAGCCCGACGCAAACGCCATGCGGATCCATCTGGAGCGCATGTTCGGCGGCGACCTGGACGGCGCGCAGAATGGCCTGATTGAGCTGGCATGGACGGCATCGACGCCCGACAAGCAGGGGCGGCACGCGCTGAAGCATGCCGTGATGTTCGGCACCGACCGGCTGGATGAGTGCGTCGCCGAGGCGGTCAGGCAGAACAGCATCCCGGGCCAGAATGTTTTCATCGGCGCGGCGCTGCGCAAGCCCGACACGCCACCCTTTGGCCGGGGCGAGGATAGCGATTTCTACGCTGCCACCAGCCTGTGGATCGACATCGACGAGCAGGCGGCAGCCGAGAAACTGGTCGAGCGCTTCAGCCGATGCCCGCCCACGACCATCGTGGTGACAGGCAGGGCGCCACACATCCGCGTGCAATGCTGGTGGCGCCTCGACGAGCCGATCCGCGACCCCGACCAGCTGCGGGCGCAGGTCGCCGGCTTGGCGGCTCACTTCGACGGCGACCCCTCGGTGGTGAACCCGGGCCGCGTGATGCGCCTCGCTGGCAGCATCGCCTGGCCTCTGAAGCCTGGGCGGACCCGTGAGCGCACCGAGATCAGCAAGCGCCAGGGCCTCGCGGTCGTACCGTATATGATGCAGACGCTGGCTCGGTATTATCCGCCGGCGACGCAGCCGGCCGCCCAGCAGGGGCCCAACCTTGCACCGGCAGCCGCTGGGCCGTCGCTCAACCTGCACAGCGGCGTCACGGCAGCGCAGGTGATGGCCGAGGTGCAGGGGGGCAAGCAGTGGCACAATGGCGTGCTGCGCCTTGTCGGGCATTGGATCACGCGCGGCTGGTCTGACGTCGAGATCCTAGGGCAGGCGGCAGGGCTGACCCTGCCAGGGTACACGGTGGCGCAGACCATCGCCGACATGCGGCAGATGATCAGCAGCGGGCGCGTCAAGTGGCAGACGCCCGAGCCCGAGGTGGATTTGGGGTCGGCTGAAAAAACGGCAAGCCCGCTGCCGCTGATCTGGTTTGGCGACGTCGTCCCCAGCCTCGACGCGTCGGACATCGTCGAGGATGTGATTTGCGACGCGCAGATGAGCGTCGTTTACGGCGAGAGTAATTGCGGCAAGACCTTCTTTGCCAGCGACATGGCCCTGCATCTGGCGACAGGCACCCCTTGGCGCGGCAAGGCGGTCGAGGCCGGTGGTGTGATCTATGTGGCCGCAGAGGGCGGCTTTGGCATCCGCAACCGTGTTGCGGCCTACCGGCAGCACAAGCGGTTTGATGGGGTCGAGGTGCCGTTTGGCATCGTGCCATCGTCGGTGAACCTGCTGGACCCCAAGGCCGACACGCCCCGCCTGATTGCCCTGATCCAGCAGGCAGCCGACCAGGTCGCTGTCCCGATCCGCCTGGTGGTGATCGACACGCTGTCCCGGGCCATGGCCGGCGGCAATGAGAACAGCCCCGAGGACATGGGTGCGCTGGTCATCAACGGCGACAAGATCCGGCAGGCCACCGGCGCGCATCTGATGTTCGTCCATCACTCTGGCAAGGATCTGGCGGCAGGCGCCCGAGGCCACAGCCTGCTGCGCGCGGCGACCGACACCGAGATTGAGGTATCCCGCCAAGAGGGTGCAGACCACTCGGTGGCCCGGGTGATGAAGCAGCGCGAGATGCCTGTCGAGGGTGAATTCGGGTTCGCCTTGGACGTCGTTGAGCTGGGCCTCAACCGTCGTGGCAAGGTGGTTACCAGCTGCGTGGTGCGCCCGATGGAGGGTCTGCCAGACGCCCCCAGGAAGGCAATTAAGCTCGGAGACGGGGCTGCTGGAGCCCTCAAAGCACTAATAAATCTTACAGCTACAGATGGAATTGCCGAACAGCGGCATATCGACGGACGGGTGGTTTCGGCCATCCGGCTGCAGGTCTGGCGCTCGGAGATGCGTCACAGGGCCATCACACCGCCCGATAACGTCACACGCGAGCGCACTCTTTGGCACCGCTTTTGTCAAGAGCTTGATCGCAAAGGCAAAATCGGCGTTTCTGGTGATTTTGTCTGGGTGATCCAATGACCCCATCACACGGCATCACACGGCATCACACGGGCATCACACGGACCGCATCACACATCACATCACATCACACCCCCTAAAGGGGGCGTGTGATGTGTGATGATTGGAATTGTGCGGCGATCAGGAGGCAAAAAATAATGGTCACCAACCCGACAGCCTACCGCGAGCCATCGACCCCCTCGGCGACCGCCAAGCTGGCCGACCCCCATGGCGCCCTGGCCCCATCCGATTGGGTGATCCGCGAGCTGATCGCCGGCGTCGATGAGGTCGCGGCGGCGATGGAACGGAAATGGGGAATGGACATGCTGCCCCGGTGCGTGCCGACGGAATGGCGGCAGCGGTTCCTGGCGCAGGTGGACAAGTTCGACCTGGCGATTGCCTCGGGCTCCGAGGTCGAGGTCAGGGTGCATGGCGGGGCCATGATCCGCGCATGGCAGAAGCTCGACGCTGTCGCCACCGAGATCGGGATCCTGCCGACGCCCCCGATCTGCCGCAGCCCCCAGCCCGTCGAGATCCTCGGTCGGCTGTGGACGATGGCGCAGCTGGAACAGCTGGTCGCGGGCAGCCCCGAGGTCGTGGCAGTGCTGCAAGAGTTCCCTGATGCTGTGGTCAAGGGCGTGCATGTGCATAAACCGCCCATCGACTGGGAGCATGGCGACGATATTCCGTTTTGAGGAGGCGACCATGGCAAAGTCAGCAAAGGATCGGCGGCGCCCCTTGGAGCCGTTCACGACGGGGCAGGCCAGCATGGCCCGACCGCAGGTCATCGAGGATGTGGCCGACGCCCCGCCAGGTACGGCAAGGCGCCGGTTCTTGGACCAAAGCCCGCTGGATCGGTACATGGCCCGAGGCCAGGTCAACCGCCGGCAATGGGCGGCAGGGTCGCGTCTGGCAGAGGACATGCACACGGCAGGGCTGACCCCGAGGGTGACGCCCAACCTGCTGTCGGCAGGTGGTGGCGATGGCGCGACGTTCGGCATGGCGGCCAGCGAGCGGCAGTTCGCGGCACGCAAGCGCGTCAGGTCGGCGTTGGATCATCTGGGCGTACAGCCCCGGCTTGAGCAGGTCGTGGTTGCGGTGGTCTGGCTTGAGAGCGCGGCCCCTGCCTGGGCGGCTGAGCTGGGCCATGGCAGGGATGCAGCTGGGCCTGTCGGCATGGCCCTGCTGCACCTAGGGCTCGACAGCCTGGCGCGGTTCTATGGGCTGCCGGAATGAGCCAGCACACAACCCCTAGACTGGAAATCATGCCGCAATACCAGATCCTGTGCATTTCCCTCTTGACGACCCCGGGGGTCGAGTGGCAGGCTTCCGCCATCCTCTACATTTGCGCCTGCCGCCGGGATGGTTCCTGATGCCAGGTGATCCGTTCTACACATCTCGCCTCTGGCGCCAGCTGCGAGCTGCGACACTGGATCGAGACGGGCATCGGTGCGGCACGCCAGGCTGTCGGCTTCCGGCGAGCCACGTTGACCACATCACGCCCCGGCGTCGCGGTGGTCAGGACGCAATGTCGAACCTGCGCAGCCTTTGCCCATCCTGCCACAGCAGGGTGACGCGATCCGGCAACGTCGGCAGCATCAAGGCCCGAGGGTGCGATGCCGATGGCTCGCCCCTAGATCCCGGGCATCACTGGAAACGCTGACGATGCCCGTACAGCGCCCCTTTTGGTTTAAATGATCCCGTCCCCGTCCCAGCGCCCTGCCTGCCACCAGCGGGCAACGTCGGCGCAGGGGGGTATCAAAAAGCCCTAGGGCTTGGGGGTCCATACCGTCAGGGGCCTTCGTGTTCAGCGCCGCAATTTGAGAAGTCAGGATTTCATTTTGCTGGCGATGTCCGACCTGGCCGCCCTGATGGGCTGGCAGACAGAGCAGAAAGTGAAGCCTGCGGCGCCCCCGCGTCGCTGTCGCCAAATCCGAAATGACCGACGGGCTGGTCTGGCGACCATCGGTCAGATCGCGGAATGCGGTGTCGTATCACACGCTGCGGGCGTGGCGGTCGGACGCCAAACGTCAGGCCATTGCCCAGATCAAGGCGGCCAAGGCGGCATTGGATCCGGCTTTGGTTGAGATCATGGCGACCGAGATTGCCGGCGCGGTCGAGAAAATGTTTTGGCCGCAGGGCAATATGACCATTGTGCCGGTGGCACCAGGTCACAGTCAGAAATACGAAGCCAACCTGGCGGCCATGGTCGCCAGCGCGGTCGCGGTGAAACTAGAATGCCCGGTGGTCTGGGCTTTTGAGGCGCGGCCTGTAAAGGGCGTGTCGCACCCTAAAGAATTCAAGAACCTACCGCCTTTGCAGTGGATGAACAGGCCGACAGGCCCGATCCTGCTGCTGGACGACATTGCAACATCAGGCTGGCATCTGGAGGAAGCGGCAACCCTGCTGCGTCAACAGGCTGCCCCGGTGATTGCGCTGGCGTGGTTGGGCGGCGAGGTCAAAGCAGGATGACGGGCTTACCGGCCAGCTGGGCGCACTTGATGGTGTGTTCGGTTCCGCCGCGTCGGTCTGGCGCGACCAAGGCGACAACCTGATCGACCGCATCAACGACCTGCTGGTTGCGGGCGTAGTACCGCCTGGTTGCTTCGCCGCGATTGCGGACGTCATCCAGATCGGGAAGGAATTCGACAACGTCCAGGCCGCAAGCCTTGGCGGCATCAGCCGCCCAGGTGTCAGGGCCACGGGCGCCGCCAGACACGACCACGGTGCCAGCGGGAAGCGTAGCGACGTAATCGTCGATTGTTTGGCGGTCTGTTCGGCGCCGCGATCCGATTATGGCGATCTTCATCTGGGAATTATTTCCCACAATCTTGTAGGTTACAATGCCCGTAGGCAGAAAACCGAAGCCCACGCACCTAAAGCTGATCGCGGGAAATCCGGGGAAGCGTCCAGTCAATGCCAGCGAGGCCAAGGTCGCGCCCTCGCTGCCGCAGGCGCCGGATCATCTGCTGCCAGATGGCAGGCAAGAATGGGATCGCGTGTCGGTGGCTCTGTACGAGGCCGGCCTGCTGGCAAACATCGACCGAGCGGCGCTTGCAGCCTATTGCCAGTCTTACGGCATCTGGGCAACGGCGACCCGAGCGATTGCAAAGATGGCTGAGCTTGATCCGGTCACTGGTGGCCTGATGATCACGACAACCAATGGCAATGCGATCCAGAACCCTCTGGTCGGGACGGCCCACAAGGCGGCCACCGACATGGTGCGATATGCCGCCGAATTCGGGATGACGCCTAGTGCCAGAAGCCGGATCAAAGCGAACCCGCCAACGGAAAAGTCCGACCCCGCCGACGGCTACTTCTGACGACCTGACCACGGCCTATGCCAAGGCGGTCGTTGATGGCTCAACCATTGCTGGCCCGCACGTCAAGGCCGCTTGCGAGCGTCACTTGCGCGACCTGGTGCAAGGCGGCGACCGGGGCCTGACCTTCGACGTCGGCGCAGCTGGTCGAGCGATTGGATATTTTAAGGACGTGCTGCGCCTCAATGGCGGCGAGCATGAAGGCCGGCCCTTTGCGCTGGAGCCGTGGCAGGCGTTTATCGTCGGGTCGCTGTTTGGTTGGAAGTCAGCCGACGGTTACCGGCGCTTTCGGATTGGCTATGTCGAGGCAGGCAAGGGCGCCGGCAAGTCGCCGCTGTCCGCTGGTATCGGCCTTTACATGATGACCGGCGACCAGGAGCCGCGAGCCGAGATTTACGCTGCCGCGTCGAAGAAGGATCAGGCGATGGTCCTGTTCCGCGACGCGGTGTCGATGGTGAGGCAGTCGCCACCGCTGAAGGAACGCGTCACGTTTTCTGGCGGCCCTGGTCGTGAGTGGAACATCGCATTCCTTTCGACCGGGTCGTTCTTTCGGCCCATATCAAGCGATGACGGGCAATCCGGCCCGCGACCACACTGCGCCCTGCTGGACGAGGTTCACGAGCATCGTGATAACCAGATGGTCGAGATGCTGCGGGCAGGCACCAAGGGTCGGCGCCAGGCGCTGATTTTTATGATCACGAATTCCGGCGCTGACCGCACCGGCGTCTGTTACCAGTACCACGAATATGCCGGGAAAGTGGCGCGCGGCGATATCATCGACGACGCGTTTTTCGGCTACGTCTGCGCCCTCGACGAGGGTGACGACCCGTTCAAAGACGAGAGCTGTTGGAGCAAGGCTAATCCTTCGCTGGGCGTGACATTCACCGACAAGTACCTGCGCGAGCAGGTGACCCAGGCGCGCGGCATGCCGGCAAAAGAGGCCATCGTCAGGCGGCTGAATTTTTGCCAGTGGACAGACGCCTCGGCGCCCTGGATCGACCGCGATCTGTGGGACGCCTCAGAGGCTGATTTTGATGTTGACGAGATGGTCGGCCTGCCGTGCTGGCTGGGTCTGGATCTGTCGAGCAAACGCGATCTGACGGCTCTGGCGGCGGTCTGGCGGCACCCTGACGGGCGGCTGTCGGCAGCGACATGGTTCTGGACGCCGGGCGAAACGCTGGACGAGCATGCACGCACCGACAACGTGCCTTACAGGGCATGGGTGCAAGAGGGCCATCTGTTTGCCGCTGACGGCAGGATCATCGACAAGGCGCATGTGGCGCAGTTTGTCGAGGGACTGGTCGCGCGGCACAAGGTCGAGGCCATGGCGTTTGACCAGGCGCAGATTGATGAGTTTCAGAAAGCCTGCGACGACATCGGGTTCGACGCCTGGATTGATGACGACAAGGGCCAGGGCATCGGCCTGCGGATGATCAGGCACGGCCAAGGGTTCGCCGGCTATCAGTCGACGACCGCCCTGTGGATGCCGCGATCTGTCGGCAGCCTTGAAGAAGTAGTTGTGAACGGTTCGATCAGTATTCAGCGCAATCCGGTCCTGCGCTGGAATTCAGCGTCTGCCGTGCTGTCGTCGGATCCGAGCGGCAACAGGAAATGGGACAAGCGCAAGGCCACAGGCCGCATCGACGGCATGGTGGCACTGTGCATGGCGGTCGGCGCCAGCCAAGGGCGGCCCGAGGAAACCAGCGTCTATGAGACGCGCGGTGTCCTGGTTCTCTGAGAGGAATACGCATGTCGATCTGGTCACGCATTCTGCCCGGGCGCACCAAGAGCGTCGGCGCAAGCGTGTCCAGCTGGATTGCGCCTCTCGGGGCCAATGCCTCGGCTACCGGCATGCTGGTCAGCCAGGCGACGTCAATGCAGGTCACCAGCGTGATGACCTGCGTTTCGATTATTTCGGAGGATGTCGCCAAGCTGGCGCCTTGCCTCTATCGGCGCACGGCGACAGGCCGCGAGCTGGTGACCGATCATCCGGTGGCCCGCCTGCTGCGGCGCCCCAATGGCTGGCAGACATGGTTTGAGTTCTGCGAACAGATGACGGCGGCGCTGCTGCTGCGTGGCAATGCCTATGCGGTGATCCTGCGGGGCAAGCGCGGCGAGCCGGTGCAGCTGGTGCCGGTCAACCCCGATCGCGTGACCATGCTGGAAGCGCCCGATGGCGAGCTGTTTTATCAGATCAGCCGGTCGGGCTTGCACGAAATGTTTGTGCTTGGTGATGTTCCCCTGGCGGTGCCGGCGGCAGACGTGTTTCATCTGCGCTGGCTGTCGAGTAACAGCCTGGTAGGCGTGTCGCGGATCGCTCTGGCCCGTGAGGCCATTGGCCTGGCGCTGGCGCAGGAAGGCCATGCGGCCCGCCTCGCCGGCAACGGCGCCCGGCCCTCGGGCGTTCTGAAGATCAAGAACAAGCTCACCGAGGAAGCGGCCAAGCGGCTCAAAGCATCCTGGGAAGCGGCCCATGCTGGCATCGAGAATGCCGGCAGGACGGCGGTGCTAGAGGACGGCGTCGACTGGCAGGCCCTGAGCCTGACATCGGTGGATATGGAGTTTCTGGCGTCGCGGCAGTTCCAGGTCGAAGAAATTGCGCGCCTGTTCCGCATGCCGCTGAACAAGATCGGTGTGCAGGTCAAGGGCAGCTACTCCAGCATCAACAGCCAGGACCAGGATTACGTCAACAACGTGTTGATGTCCTATCTGGAGCGCTGGGAAAGCAAGTTTGAGCGAACCTTTGATCTGGACACGCAAAACCTGTTCATTGAGTTCGACCTGTCGCGCCTGCTGCGCGCTGACATCACCAGCCGATATGAGGCGTACCGCGTCGGCAAACTGTCTGGGTTCCTGTCCACCAATGAGATCCGCGCCGCCGAAGGGCTGGACCCCGTCGATGGTGGCGACACCCTGATGCAGCCTCTCAACATGGCGCCGGTAGGCTCCGATATGAGCGGTTCGCCTGCCGATGGCGGCAAAGCCGACCCGGCCCAGCCGGTAACCCTGTGAGGCCCGCCATGACCATTGTTCGCCGCGCCTATGGCGCTGAGAGTTTCGCAGTCGGCGACCGCCAGGTGCGCGTGATCTGTTCGACGGCTGATGTGGATCGCGCCGGCGACATGGTGGTGCAGAGCGGCATCGACCTGGCCGCCTATCGTCAGAACCCGGTGGTTCTCTGGAACCATGACCCCGAACAGCCCATCGCCCGCGCCATTGAGATCGGTGTCGTCGATGGTCGCCTGCAGGCTCTGGTGCAGTTCCCGCCCGAGGGCGTGAGCGCAAAGGCCGATGAGGTTTACGGCCTGGTTAAGGCTGGCGTCGTCAACGCAACGTCGGTCGGCTTTATGCCGATGGACAGCGAGCCGATGGACAAGGGCCAGCCTTACAAGGGCCAGCGGTTCCTCAAGTCTGAGCTGATGGAATTCTCGTTCGTGTCGGTCCCGGCCAATCGCGGCGCCACGGTCGTTGCTCGCCGGATGCCTGCCGATGGCGTGGCACGGGTGATAAAGGGCCTGCGCGAGGTTGGATGGTTTGCTGACCTGCTGCAGCAGATCGCGGCCCTTGAGGAGTGCGTCGAATATGAGGCGGCAATGGAGGGCGACGGCTCGCCGATCCCCGACCAGCTGGCCGCAGTGATGAATACTCTGGGCCAGATCCTAATTGACATGACGGTCGAGGAAGTAGCTGAGCTGCTGGGCGGCGAGGCTGCTGAAACCGACGACCCCATGGAATACGACGACATGGGCGACGACGAATTCGCCCCGGTGACCAGGGCAGGAGCACGCATCAGTGCAGCCTCTGCCGCCAAGGTCGCCGAGGCCATCGCGCACGCCAAGCAGGCCGCCAAGGCAGCCCGCAAAGCTTACATGACCTGTTCGGCCCTGCTTGACGCAGGGTCCGAGAGTTCCGGCGCTGAGACGATGTCTTTGGACATCCGCAAGCGTCGGTTGATATGCGCCCAGCTGAAAGGTTGAGCGTCTGCCCTACACGGCCTTGGGCAAGCCGAGCGCAGCGTTGGATAACGCCGCAGCCCATGATGGAGCCCCACCGATGAAAAAGGTGTCTGACCTCCGCGCTGAGCGCGGAATTCTGGTTGAGAAGATGGAAGCGCTGGTTAACGGCGCTTCCGTTCTCTCAGCTGACGAGACTAAGGCATTCGACGACGCCGCCGGCGAGGTCGATGCCCTTGACGCCCAGATTGCCCGTGCCGAGCGCATGCAGGCCCTGAGCGCCACCAAGGCCCAGCCGGTCGGCGGCCAGGTTGCTGCCACGGTTGCACAGCCCCTCGAAAAGGGTGCCGTGCTGGCCGGTCTGACCAAGGCGGCTATCGCCTCAGGCGGCAATGCCTTTATCGCCCGCAGCTGGGCGGCTGAAACCTATGGCGACGCTCACCCCGTCACCAAGGCGCTGGCGACCAACAACGGCCAGTCTGGCGGCTTTATCGTTCCGCCGGACTACATGGCCGAGGTGATCGAGCTGCTGCGCCCGAATACGGTGGTGCGGTCGTCTGGCGCTCGCGTCGTGCCGATGCCGCGCGGCACCATGACCATCCCGAAGCTCGCTGCCGGCGCCGTCGGTGCCTACCAGGGCGAGAACGTGGCGGCCACGGTCAGCCAGCCGACATTCGGCCAGGTACAGGCAAGCTTTAAGAAGCTCACGGTCCTGGTGCCGGTGTCTAACGACATGGTCCGTTACTCCAACCCGGCAATCGACGCCATCGTTCGCGATGACATCGTCCTGTCGCTGGCTCGCACTGAGGACAAGGCATTCCTGCGCGGCGACGGCACCCTCGGCACGCCTCGCGGCTTTGCCTCGTTTGTGCCGGCGGCCAACGTGGTCAGCTCAAATGCGACGTACACTCTGGCGACGGTTACCGCCGAGCTGGGCGCAACAATTCTGAAGCTGAAGAATGCCAATGTCCCCATGGTCAGCCCGACCTGGTTCATGGCGCCTCGGACCGAGGAATACCTGCTGACGGTGCAGAACACGAATGGCTTCTTCGTGTTCCGCGACGAAATGCTGCGCGGCACCCTGCGCGGTTATCCGTACAAGACCACGACGCAGCTGCCGATCAACCTCGGTGCCGGCACTGACGCCAGCGAGGTTTACCTGGTCGATACCGCCCAGGCCATGATCCTCGACAGCATGCAGCTGCAGCTCAGCGTGTCGCTGGAAGGCAGCTACAGCGACGGCGGCACCAACAACGTGTCGGCCTTCGCCAATGATCAGACGATCATCCGCGCCATCGTCGAGCATGATTTCCAGATGCGTCACGATCTGGCGATTGCCCAGATCTCGGCGGTCAAGTGGTCCCCGACCTGAGCCTAGCTAAGCTGACCGGGGCCGGCATTGTGTCGGCCCCGCCCTTTGATTTTGGGAGTTCCAAATGTCCGACATCGTTCTTCTAAAGAACGTCGGCCAGCTCGTCACGCCGAAGCTGGCCGCGTTTTCAATCCTCACTGCCGCCGGTACCGGCGACAACACTCTCGTAAAGGGTACGACCCTTGACCGTGCTGCCCTCGGGCTGGCGCTGTCCTGCGTTGTGCAGATCGCATCTCGCGCGGTTCTGGCGGCCTCGGCCACCCTGGCTGTCACTGCCAAGCTGCAGCACAGCGCCACCACGACCGACGGTGATTTCACTGATTTCGCCACGGTTACTGTTGCGGGCCTTACCGGCGGCGCCGGCGGCACGACCGAGACGGGCCTGAGCCTCGGCGAAATCGACCTGACCATGGCAAAGCGCTACGTCCGCGTGGCCTACACGCCCGACCTTTCCGCCGGCAGCACCGACACCGCCCAGGTGGCGGCTCTGGTGGTGTTTGCTGGGCAGGATCGCGTGGCCTCGGTCGGCCACACGGTTCCGTCCACGACCTACTGATGATGGGGGCCGCCCAACCGGCCCACATCACTTAAAAGGCGGTTCCCAATGATCGCTGTAAAGTTTCTGATTTCCTCGCTGCCCTACATTGCCGGTGAGATCGCCGGCTTTGACCAGAGCATCGCGGACCGGCTTGTGGCCCGAGGCATTGCCGAGCTTGTGCAGACCGAGGCGCCTGAGGGTGCCGCGCCCCCTGCACAGGATCGCGCCCAACGCACCTATCGCAAGAGGGCCTGACCGATGCTGGACACCAACGTCATCACAACCGTTACGACGCCTGCCGGGTCGTTTGCGTTGACGACGCTGGACACGGTTAAATCTGTTCTCGGCATCAGCGGCTCAACCGACGACAGCTATTTGACGCTGGCAATCGGCCAGGCCAGCGGCCTCATCGCCAATTACTGCAACCGGGTCTTTGCGCTCGAAACGGTGCAAGACGCGATCCGGCCAAGCATGGACACCTATCCCTGGAACGTCCCGGGCGGCCTGTCGCCGGTGCAGCTGACCCGCTGGCCGGTCACCACGATTACCTCGGTTACCGAGGATGGAACAACGCTGACCGCAGGCACCGACTATGAAGTGGACAAGGCGCGCGGCCAGCTGTGGCGCCTCGACATCAATGGCGACCTGATGGCCTGGCGCACGGTGCGCATCGTGGTCGCCTATGCTGGCGGCTATGTGCTGCCGCCCAGTGGATCTCGCACCCTGCCGGTGGATCTGGAGATGGCGACCATCGACATGGTCAAGGCCCAGTACATGGCCCGCACCCGCGACCCCCTGCTAAAGGGCGAGGCGGTGCCGGGCGTTTACTCGGCTCAGTATGACCTGGGCAGCAATGCCGGATCCGGCCTGCCTGACAGCGTTGTCGGCATCATCGACAATTACCGCGTCCCGGTGGCGGCATGACCCCGGCGGCGGCGCTGTCTGCACTGAATAGGGCTCTAAGGGCCACAGGGCAGCCCGTGACGCTGCGTCGGTACGCTGGCACGCCTCCGAGCCAGACGGCCACAGAAACGGCTCTGACGGGCCTCTATCGCGTCTCTGGTGAGAACCGGGCAACCGGCGGCAGCCTGCCAGCGCAGCACGATGCCACCATGGTCGTATCGCCCACCGATCTGGGTTCTACGGTGCCGCGTGTCGGCGACAAGGTTCTGGTCGCCACCCGTGAGCGGGCGGTGATCGAGGTTCGGCCTTTCCAAATGCAGGGCGTCGTGGTGCGGTACGAGCTGGGCTTGAAGGGCTGATCGTGGGTCGCAACGTCCAGGCTTTTGCAGTCAGCCAGATCGTGCTGACGCGGGGGCTGGATCCGGCGCAGGCATCCGCCCTGATCGCCAGGGTGGCCCGGCGCAAGCTCGCCGAGGTCGAGGCGCAGCAGGGCAGGCATCCGGTGACACGGTTTGTCGATGGCGTCAGGGGCGCCAGCGAGGATGTGGTCAAGCCTGCCGGTGTGATCGTCTACGACATTGCCCTGGTCGGCGATGTGATTGATGCCGCGTTTGCCCTGCTGATACAGCTATCGCCAGACGGCCCGGGTCGCATTGGTCATTACCGCGACAGGCACCTGCTGTTTGTGAACGGCAGGCAGACCGACGCGATGGAATATGAGAGCGGTGTCGTGTCGATCCCGCCAGGGGCCGAGATTGTCATCGCCAACCTGCAGCCTTATGCCCGCAAGATTGAAAAGGGCTCCAGCCTGCAGGCGCCCGATGGCGTGTACGAGATCGCGGTGCGCCAGCTGCGCCAGCGATACGGCAACGTCGCCACCATCAAGTTTGAATATCGGCAATTCCCCGGCTACGCCGTCGGTCGCGTGACCCGCGAGAGCCGCAGCGCCAGGCGCCGGTTTGAGATGTACCCCGCCCTTGTGATCGGAGCCTGACATGAGCCTGGGGCCAGCAGTCAGCGCCATCCGCGACAGGGTCGTGGCGCAGTTCACGGTCTATCGGTGGGCGTGGGCAAATGAGCGGTTCGCTGAGCCGGTCGATGAAGGCGGCAAGCCCCTTGATGGATCCGGCGCCCGGGTGCCGTTCGTCAAGATCGAGGTTCTAGGCGGCATCAACGACATGTTGACCACGGGCGCCCCCGACAACCTTGGCACCTATCGGCACTCTGGCCTGATCAGGGCCTACGTGGTGGTGCCGTTCGGCACCTCAACGACCGACGCCATGACGGTGGCCGACGCGTTTGGCAATGTCTTTGCCTATGCCGAGATGGGTACGACGGTGCGGTCATACGCGCCCAGCACCTTTGCAGGTGTCGCAGGCTATGAGGATGGTGATGATTACGTCCTTATGGTCAGCATCCCCTTTGATTACATTTACATCGCCTGACCATCGCCTGACGCGCTGCGCTGGCATAGGAGGATATCATGGCCTATCAGTCCCAACGCCGCGTAAACGTGGTGTACGGTGTCGAGAGTGCTTACAACACGCAGGCGTCTGCCGGCGGCACGTCCAAGTACCTGCGGGTATCCTCAGGCGGCCTGACGCTGGCAAAGCAGGCGATCCCCTATAATGAGGTTCGCGCTGACGGCCTGATGTCGCGCGGTCGCCACGGCTTCCGCAACGTCAATGGCAACTATGTCAGCGACCTGTGTTTTGCCAACCACGACGATTTTCTGGCGGCGTCGTTCCGCTCCAGCTGGGCCGCAGCTGTGACACTCACTCAGGCCAGCATGACCTCGGCTACAGTGACGCCGACCGGCACAACCATCACCGCCTCGACCGGGTCGTGGATTACGGCGGGCCTGCGCGTCGGTGACGTCATCACCTTCGCCTCGGGCCTCAACGCTGCCGACATTGCAAAAAACCTGCGCATCGTCGGCCTGACCGCCACGGTGATCACGGTGGACAAGACGCTGACCACGGCGACGGCAGCGGCGACTTGGTCGGCGACCCGCGCCCGCAAGCTGGTGCAGGGCCTGACCGACAGCTCGTTTACGATTGAGGAAAGCGAAGTCCAGATCGACGCGTCTGAGATCTTCACCGGCTGCCGCATCACCAGCCTGCAGATGGGCCTTCAGCCCAATAACCTGGTGCAGGCGCAGTTTGGCATTATCGGCGCCGACATGAACGTCACGACCGGCGCGGCCAGCCCGTATTTTACCGCGCCCTCGTCTGGCGGCACCAATGTCCCCCTGGCGGCGGTGGACGCTCAGCTGCTGATCGGCTCGACGGCAGCCGTCGATATCACGGCGGCCAGCATCCAGATCGACATGCAGGCCAACAACCTGCCGGTGGTCGGTGCGACGGTTACGCCTGACGTGATCACCAACAGCTTCCAGGTGCAGGGCAGCATTACGGCCCTGCGGCAGGATCTGAGCCGGGTTTCTTCGTTCCTGTCTGAAACGCAGCTGAGCCTGTCGATGATGCTGAACGAGCTTGGCACGACCAACTACATCCACGTCTACATTCCCAACATGACCTTTGCTGGTGACCAGAAATCCGGCATCGGCGCAGAGGGGCCGCGCACTGCGACCATCCCCCTGCTGATTGGCGCGGATGATCGCGGCGGCGCCTATGACGCCACCATGATCAAGCTCATCAGCCCCTGATATTTGAGATCGGCCCACACCCGAGACACGCGCGCGTGGTGGTGGCAGTCCGTTGGGGGGCTGCCACCACACTTTTTTAGGAGGCCCACACCATGGCCGATGACAAGCCCATCGTCCCGCCGGCAGCCCCAGCGGCCCCCGACGTGGCAACCGTCCTGCGCAAGCAGGGCAGCGACCTCGCCGACGCAATCCGAGCCGCCCAGACGGCCGGTTATTTTGTCGACGCCGGCGATCTGGAAAACATCGTGGTCAGCGCAACCGGCGCTGTCTGATCCCGTCTCTCCGCCCAACCGGAGTAATCCCAATGGAAGCATTCGACCTGGCCGCCCTAAAGGCAGCCGACACGGCCACCATGACCGTGCTGCACCCTATGACCGGCGAGCCCACGACCTGGCAGATCACTTTTGCCGGGCCTGCGCATCCCAAGGCCATTGCCCTGTCCAATCGCCTGGCGCGCAAGCGTCTGGGTGACGAGCGGCTGCGCGAGCAGGCCGCAGCCAATGGCCGCAAGTGGAAGGCGGCAGAGCGCACGCCCGAGGAAATCCGCGAGGAGAACGTGCGGATCGTGGCTGAGCGCATCTTGGGCTGGACGCCGGTGCGGCTGAACGGTTGCGACGTGGCATTCTCTGAGGATGCCGCTGTCAGCCTGCTGCTGGATCCATCCTATGGCCGGGTCTACGACCAGGTGCTGGAGTTCTTGGCGGCAGACGATAGTTTTTTGTCGCGGCCCGTCGGGGCTTCATCGAATTCGCCGAGCATCGCTTCCGGCTTGACCGGCGAGCCGAAGATGGAACCACAGAACGCGAGGCCCTGATTGGGCTGGCTGACCGCGTCGAGGGCCAGCGTCAGGCGGAAATCCTGGCTGATCTCGCTGGCCCGCCAATGCCCGCGGGCATGGCCTATTTGTTTGACTGGTTTCTGGAGCTTGATGCCGCACGCGGCTCGTCAGGCTTTGGACCCAGCCCTATCGGCTACAGCGAAATAGAGGCGTGGGCCAGGCTTACCGGGCGGCTGTTGCTGCCCTGGGAAGTCTTGACGCTGCGCCATCTCGACGCCTGCCGCCTCAATGTCTTTGCCGAAGGATCTCAGAATGACCGAGCAGATCGTCACTGAGATCGTCATTTCTGCCGAGGGCGCGCTGCGCGCCTTTGAGAACCTGGCGCGTGGTGCATCGGCCTATGCCGACGCCACGCAGCGCGCAGGTGCCAGCACGGATGAGCTTGAGACGCGGGTCGAGGCATCGGCGCGCGTCACCAGGCAGGCATCGGCTGAGCTTGACCGCATGCTCCGGTCCCTTGATCCCGTTTACAACGCAACCCGCAGCCTGTCGCAAGAGGACGACCGCCTGACCAAGGCGCTCGGCACCCTCTACTCCCAGCTGCAGCGTGGCGACGTCACCATGGAACAGGCGGCGGCCCGTGCGACGGCATTGAGCGAGGCGCAGGTCCGCGTGCGCACGACGGCAGAGCAACTAAACGCCGGAACAGTCAACGCCAGCCAGGCGCTGGAGACGCTGGGCGGTCGGGCTGTGGCGGCAGGAGCCGGGCTGAAGATTTCGGCCACCAACATGGCAATCCTGCAGTCCGGTGCGGTGAACACATTCCAGACCATTGCCGCCGGTGGCAGCGTTATGCAAACGCTGATCACGCAGGCGACCCAGACGGCCCCGGCTTTGATCGGGGCCGGCAATGCCATGGGCGCCATGCGCGCGGCCATGATTGCGTTTGCCCCAGAGATCGCGGCGGCAGTGGTGGCGCTGGGCGCCATCGTCGGGGCCTTTGCGCTGGTCAGCAAGATCACCGGCGATGCAGAGGCGGCACAGAAAAAACTAAACGAGGCAGTGGCGGCAGGCGGCAAAGCCTATGACACCATGCACGAGCCGATGAAGAAGCGCCGCGAGGCGTTGGAGCAGGAAGTCGGTGTCGCTCGTACCCTGCTGGAAATTGAGGAAAAGCGGGCGCACCTGGTCGGCACCGACATGTCGTCGGCCAATGCGCAGGGCATTCTGGGCAAGGGCGGCACCAGCGACCTGGCGCTGTCAGGCCAGGATTTGACCGGCCTGGTGCAGGGCATGGCACTAAATGCCGACGCAGTGCGTCAGGCGCGGTTTGCCCTTGAGATTTTCAAGGAACGCACAGGCGTTTATTCCCGCGACCGCGCCGGCCAGGACACCAACCTGACCCGCCTTGATACGCTGTCGCACGACACTGAACAAAACCAAGTGTCGCTCGACATCCAGCGGCAGGCGGCAGGGATCGGCAACTTGCAGGACCGCGAGCGGTTTGTGGCGCTGAAAAGGGCTGAGGCCGAGATCACGGAAAAGGCTCTGGTCGGCCAAGAGGCTGAGGCAAGGATCCGCCAGGCTCTTGAGGCTGTGACCATCAAGCAGGCGCAGGCCCTGCTGGATTACACCAACAATTTGACCCTGCAGGTCGATGCCGCCAACCGCAGCGCTGATGCCGCCGGCAAGGGCGAGGCCGCCCAGCGTGCTGCATCGGCAGCAAACACCGAAGCGGCAGCGGCATCGCAGTCGGCTGCCATGGGCGCGCTGGCGCATGCGGCGGCGGTGGAGAAGGAAGCGGCTACAGTCCGCGCGATCCACACCGAGCAGACCACGGCCATTGCCGATCAGACCCGCAACAGCGACGCCCTGGCGGCAGCCTATGCCCAAGGGCAGGGCGCAGTGGATGCGGTGACGATTGCTGAGAAGGCGCGCCTGTTGACCCTGCGGGAAACGACCGAGGCCAGCGCCAACTACAATCAGGTTCTGGACGGCTACATCGCACGGCTTACCGGCGCAACTGAAGCAACCCGCAATGCTGATCTGTCGCGTGACACGGCCACACAACAGCGGCAGCTCGACATGCTGCAGCAGGAAGCCGGCTTTGTCGGGCAGACCGCCCAGCAGCGGGCAATCCTTGAGGCCCGGCTGAAGGCTGAAAACGAGCTGAAGGCAAAAGGCATCGACCTGTCGAAGGAACAGTCTCAGGCCTACATCGACAATGCCGGCAAGATCGCTGAAATGCAGTCCAACTATGCCGAGTTCGACCGCGTCACGACCAAGGTCACCGATGACCTGACGTCGGCCTTCGTGAACATTTTCGACAGCGGCAAAAGCATGTTTGCCAACCTGCGCAATTACGCCATTCAGATGTTTAAGGAAATTGCGGCAAACGCGATTATCCGTCCGATCATTGC
>Ga0114978_10000389_pt1 | contig 36606 bp, 32 predicted proteins | sample S_140212_EF_Meta_FD_87027 | JGI IMG/M metagenome (GOLD analysis project Ga0114978, IMG submission 87027) | Freshwater microbial communities from Lake Simoncouche, Canada to study carbon cycling - S_140212_EF_MetaG | ecosystem: Environmental > Aquatic > Freshwater > Lake | place: Lake...
GTACTCATGAAGCTGGGCAAGATCCTGCCACTAGAACTTTCCAGGCGCTCCGAATTTTTATTAATCGTGAGTTGGAAGATTTAGAGTTAGGTCTGAAAGCCGCCCTTAAATTATTAAAGCCTGGCGCAAGACTTGCAGTGATTAGCTTTCACTCGTTAGAAGACCGCATTGTGAAGCAATTTTTACAGGCTCATGCAAAATTAGAGATACCTCGTGGCCTGCCTGTCCGTGAAAGAGATTTTCCTCAAAGCGCAATGCAAATTATTGCACGCGTCAAACCTAGTGAACTGGAGATTGCAGAAAATCCTCGGGCACGTTCAGCGATTATGCGTGTAGCAGAAAAGCGTATGGGGGTGCTTACATGAATCGCGCCACATTTACTTTACTCGCTTTGTTACTAATCTGTGCTTTATCGCTAGTTGCAGCTCAACAACGTGCTCGTAAATTATTTATTGCTCAAGAGCGTGCACAAATTGAAGAGCGAAAATTGAATCAAGAATGGTTGCGCTTGGAATACGAGCAGCGCAATCTTTCTAAATCTGCGCGCATTCGTGACGTAGCACGTAATCAATTGCGGATGGTACCGATTTCTCCCGAACGTACTTTGTACTTGAAGGGTACCCAATGAGGCCAGTTGGTTTTTCAACAACGCCAAATTTAGTGTTGCGTTTACCAATGTGGCGGTCACGCCTCATGCTATTCCTATTATTTTTTGTTTTCATGTTGCTGTTGCTTCGTGCATTTTGGATTCAGGGTCCAGGGAATGCATTTTATGAAGCTAAGGGTGTCCGTGGTACTCAGCGCGAGTTGGAGTTGCCCGCTAGTCGTGGAAAAATTTTGGATCGTAACGGCCAAGTGATTGCTACTAGTCTTGAGGCTAAATCAGTGATTGCCTATAACGATACTGTTCCCGATGACTTAGCAGTAGACAAAGTCCAACAGCTCGCGCGCTTATTGCAAATGAGTGAAGCAGAGCTACGTAAGAAATTGAAAGAAGAGCGTAAACAGATTTTCTTGAAACGTCAGGTAGATCCAGTTGTTGCCCAACAAATTAAGCAATTAGAAATTCCAGGAATTGGTCTGAATAATGAATATCGTCGCTTCTATCCTGAGGGTGAAGCGATGGCCCATGTAGTTGGATTTACAAATGTTGAGGATAGAGGTCAAGAGGGTATGGAGCTCTCGAGAGAAAAAGAGCTTGCTGCCCATCCAGGGCAAAGACGAGTGGTAATTGATCGTCTAGGCCGTGTAGTAGAGGATATTTCGATTTTGCAATTGCCGCAAAACGGCAAAGACTTGCAACTCTCGATTGATAGCAAAATTCAGTTTTTAGCTTATAACGCAGTAAAGAGTGCGGTAGAACAGCATCATGCTAAAGCCGGTGGCGCAGTAGTGCTGGATGCACAGACGGGCGAGATTCTAGCCTTAGCAAACTACCCAAGCTATAACCCCAACGATCGTAAATATTTAACCGGTGAGCAGTTACGTAACCGAGTGCTGACTGATACATTTGAGCCAGGCTCCACCATGAAGCCACTAACAGTAGCTATTGCATTAGAAAAAGGCGCCGTGACACCCAATATGAATATGGTGATTGGCCCTAAGTATCTCATTGGCCCAAAACCGATTACTGATACCCATCCTTATAGTAATTTGACAGTTGCTCAAGTGATTCAGAAGTCGAGCAATATTGGTACCGCAAAGATTGCCATAAACAATCTCTCGGCAGAGGAAATGTGGGATTTTTATACTGCCGTTGGATTGGGTCAGGCTCCAAAAATTGGTTTCCCTGGCGCGGTTGCTGGTACCGTGCATCCGTTTAAGAAATGGATGCCAACTGATCAAGCCCGTATTGCATTTGGATATGGCATCTCCACATCTTTATTCCAAGTCGCACGTGCATATACCGTATTTGCGCGTGATGGTGAGTTAGTACCATTAACTATCGAGCGTAGCCCAGAATTTAAGCCTGGCGTCCGAGTACTTTCAGCGAAGACCGCCATCGAAATGAGAGAGATGCTCGAGACAGTAACTGAGCCAGGCGGCACAGCAATTAAAGCGCAGGCTGAAGGATACCGAGTTGGAGGTAAGACAGGAACAGCTCATAAATTAGTTGGTAAGGGCTATGGTAATAAATATCGCGCCTACTTTGCAGGTCTGGCACCCATTAGTGCGCCACGGATTGTGGTTGCTGTCATGATTGATGAGCCAACTGGTGGAAGCCACTATGGGGGAGATGTAGCAGCGCCAGCCTTTTCAATAATTGTGGGCGAGACTTTGAGAGCGCTCAACGTTCTTCCGGATAACAAAGTGAAACAAATGGCTCTTGATGATAAGAGTCCTTCAGAAATTCGGACTGCAAATGCGCAGACACAGCATGTGGTTTTGAAAAGATGAGGGTGAGATTGAATATAGAACCCAATCATTTGATTGACCACTTACACTCACTAGCAAATTCATCTGCTAAGGTGAGTGCAGATAGTCGTCAGATTCGATCTGGCGATATCTTTTTTGCGTATCCAGTTGGTCATGGAAATGCGCTGCGGGATGGACGCCAATTTATAGATGCCGCGCTAGAAAATGGTGCGGCTGCAGTGGTATTCGATCCAGTTGGCTTAGAAGCTAGTTACTCGCAGAATACTCAATGTTTTGCAATTGAAAAGCTCTCAGAAAAAGTAGGCAAGCTTTGCGCTCAATGGTATGAAAACCCCAGTAAAAAATTAAAAATGATTGGGGTTACCGGTACGAATGGCAAAACGAGTATTACCCAGTGGCTGGCCCAAGCATTAGATCAACCAAGTCACCGTACTGCGGTATTGGGTACTTTGGGCACTGGGTTTCCTTGCGCTTTAGAAAAGACCGGGTATACAACGCCAGATGCACCAAAGTTACAGACCCAGTTAAAAGAGTTATTAGATGCAGGTGCAAAACAAGTTGCTATGGAAGTGTCATCACATGCATTGCATCAGGATCGCATTGCAGGTACCTCATTTCATTGTGCAGTATTTACCAATCTGACACAAGATCATTTGGATTATCACGGAAGTATGGCCAATTATGCTGAGACGAAAGCGAAGTTATTTAGTCAGCCTGGTTTAGAGCATGCTGTAGTGAATTTAGATGATCCCTTTGGTCGTGAGCTGGCAATGAATCTATTAGCTAGAGATAAATTAAAGGTTTGGGCGTATGCCCTCAATCACTCTGCTTTTAAAGGTTTTGAAAAATTTGGCGATCGCTTACAACGGATCTATGCAACAGAAATTGTTTTAAAAGGTGCTGGATATGAAGCTGTTTTCACTTACGACGGAGTGAATGCATATTCTTTACAGATTCCTTTGTTGGGCGAATTCAATGTAAGTAATGCGCTTGCAGTTTGGGTTACCTTACTGACACAAGGTCTTAATGGAAGTGAAGCTAGTAAACGGGTGGCGCAATTGCAGCCTGTAATTGGGCGAATGGAGCTTATCTCAATAGGTAAGAATCCAAAATATGAAGGTCCTTTAGCGGTTGTGGATTATGCCCATACTCCCGATGCTTTACAGAAGACTTTGCAGGCATTACGTCCGATTGCCCAGCAACGCGGTGGCAAGCTATGGTGTGTATTTGGTTGCGGTGGCAATCGTGATAGTGGTAAGCGTTCTCAAATGGGTGCTGTGGCGGCAAATTTTGCAGACCACATCATTATGACGAGCGATAACCCGCGCTCCGAAGATCCACAAGCGATCATGGATATGATTCGCCAAGGAATTCCATCATCGATAGAAAATGTACAAGTCATTATCGATCGTGCGGCAGCAATCATGGCTGCCATTCGACATGCGGAGCCACAAGATATTGTTTTGGTTGCCGGTAAAGGGCACGAGACTTCGCAAGAAATCAACGGTAAGAAATTTGATTTTTCTGATCAAGAGCACATTCGTCTGGCTGCAGGAGGTATGGTCTGATGTCGATGATGACACTTGCCCAAGTACACGCTATGCTGCCTGGAAGTAGCCTCTTGAATATTTCTTCGGAAGCAGCAAAAAGAATAACACTCTCTAGAGTTGGAACAGATAGCCGTCAAATTGACTCGGGCGAATTATTTGTTGCTCTAGCTGGCGAGCGATTTGACGCCCATGACTTCTTGGTCGATGTTGCGAAGTCTGGAGCTGGAGCAGCACTAGTGAGTAACGCTGATAAGTGCCCAGTAAACTTACCAGCGATTTGTGTTGTTGACACACGCATTGGTTTAGGAGCCCTAGCACAAGCTTGGCGCATGCTTTATGACATTCCTTTGGCTTTAGTTACCGGTAGTAACGGGAAGACTACAGTAAAAGAAATGATTGCTTCTATCTTTAGGGCTGCAGTTGGTGATGCTTATACCTTAGTAACAAAAGGCAATCTTAATAATGACATTGGCTTACCGCTGACCTTGTTGAAATTCCGCTCTACAGATCGCCTTGCCGTAGTGGAGCTGGGCATGAATCATCCAGGAGAAACTGCCCAATTAGCAGCGATTGCACAAGCTAATATTGCCCTGATTAATAACGCACAACGTGAGCATCAAGAATTTATGACAACGGTTGCTGCTGTGGCGCAAGAGCATGCGGATGTAGTTCGTGCCTTGCCCAAAGATGGCATTGCTGTATTCCCCGCAGATTCTGAGTTCACTGCAGTATGGCGTGAAGCTGCTGGCACAAGAAAGGTCATTGATTTCGCTTTGGTATCAGCTCAGACAAACTCAACTGCTTCAGTGAAAGGTCGATTATTAAATAATGGCCGTGTAGAAGTCATCACCGAGACTGGATCCGTTGAAATTCAGCTAAATACGCTTGGTAGCCATAATGTTCGCAATGCTTTAGCTGCAAGCGCAGTAGCTTTGGCTGCAGGCGTCAGTCTCGAAAAAATTAAGCAAGGCCTTGAGTCTTTCGTGCCAGTAAATGGCCGTATGCAATCTAAAAAGATGGATCCCAATCACACTTTAATTGACGATAGCTACAACGCTAATCCAGATTCAGTAAGGGCAGCTATTGATGCCTTGAAACAGTCTGGCAATATTTCTTGGTTGATCCTAGGTGATATGGGCGAGGTTGGTAATCAAGGCCCTGAGTTTCATCGTGAAGTAGGTGCTTATGCAGCGGAGCAAGGAATTGCCAAATTATTTGCCCTTGGTGAGCAATGCCAATTTGCCATTCAAGGCTTTGATGAAGTTAATAAAGCCGCCTCCATATCAAAGGCTATTTATTTCTCTGACATGGATAGCCTGATTGCTCAATTACGCGATGCCTTGCATTCCCAGTCAACAGGTAGTAATCAGCATTTAAATATTTTAGTTAAGGGATCACGATTTATGCGCATGGAGCGTGTAGTACAAGCCTTGTTAGAGGAGGCTAAAACATGCTCTTAATATTGGCGCAATGGTTGCAGGATGATTTTGGGTTCTTCCGAGTCTTTAATTACATCACCTTTAGAGCGGTGATGGCCACATTGACCGCTTTATTGATTGGGTTGGCTGCTGGTCCTTGGGTAATTCGCAAGCTAACTGATTTAAAGATGGGGCAAGCTGTACGCACTGATGGCCCACAAACCCATTTGGTGAAATCAGGAACGCCAACTATGGGTGGTGTACTGATTCTGATTGGTATTTTTGTCTCTTGCGTACTATGGGCTGATCTCAGTAATCGCTTTATTTGGATTGTGATGATCGTGACCTTTGGCTTTGGCGCCGTGGGCTGGGTGGATGACTATCGTAAGGTCGTTCACAAAGATCCTAAAGGCATGGCTTCAAAGGAAAAATTCCTTTGGCAAACCTTGATTGGTTTATTTGCTGCTATTTACTTAGCATTCTCGGTATCTGAGGTGAATAACCTCAAAGTATTGCAATTGTTTTATGAGTGGCTAAAGAGTGGTTTTGCGTTAGATCTTCCTGCTAAAACAAACTTGTTATTGCCTTTTATCAAAGAGGTGAGTTACCCATTAGGAATGATGGGTTTCATCATCTTGAGTTACCTAGTCATTGTTGGCAGTAGTAATGCGGTTAATTTAACTGATGGCTTGGATGGTTTGGTGATCATGCCAGTCATTTTGGTGGGCGCAGCATTGGGTGCTTTTGCTTATGTGATGGGTAATGCGATTTACGCTAAATACTTACTCTTTCCTTATATTCCGGGCGCTGGCGAGTTATTAATTTTCTGTGGTGCGATGGGCGGTGCTGGCTTAGCTTTCCTTTGGTACAACGCACACCCAGCTCAAGTATTTATGGGTGACGTCGGTGCTTTGGCTTTAGGCGGTGCGCTTGGAACCATTGCGGTGATTGTGCGTCAAGAGATTGTGCTATTCGTAATGGGCGGTATTTTTGTTGCTGAAACGCTGTCTGTAATGTTGCAAGTATTTTGGTTCAAGCTTACGAAAAAACATTTTGGCGAGGGTCGCCGCATCTTCCGGATGGCTCCCTTACATCACCATTTTGAATTAGGTGGTTGGAAAGAAACCCAGGTGGTTGTTCGTTTCTGGATTATTACCATTCTCTTAGTATTAATTGGTTTATCTAGCTTGAAATTACGGTGAGCCACAGAGTAAATATGCTGACTTTAGAAAATACCTTTGCCAATCCAGGTGCATTAGCTAATCCTGGTTATACGGCTCCACATCACTTCTTAATTTTGGGCTTAGGCGAGTCTGGGGTTGCCATGGCAAAGTGGTGCTTACGCAATGGTGCTGTAGTGCGCTTGGTTGACACGCGCGATCGATCTCAATTCTCTGAGCGTCAGCTGGCGTGGCTTGCAGAGCTAGAGTTCGCCGGCTTAAAAGATTCCCATTTCGGAGTCCTTACTGAAGAGCTTCTCACGGATATTGATGTCATTGGCATTAGTCCAGGGCTATCCCCGCTGCAAGAACCTACAGAGTCATTCTTAGTTAAGGCTCGCAAGGCAAGAATAGATATGTGGAGTGAGATTGAATTCTTTGCTCGCGCTATTGCTGCTATGACACGTATGGCACTTGCAACACAATCGAGTTATACAACTTCAGTATTGGCGATTACGGGCACTAATGGCAAAACAACTACGACTACCTTAACGGGTCAACTCTGTGAACGTGCTGGTAAGAAAGTAGCAGTTGCAGGCAATATCGGCCCTGCAGCACTCGATAAACTCATGATCTGCTTGAATGGCGTAGATCAGCTTGAGGATATGCCGGATATTTGGGTGCTAGAGCTTTCTAGCTTCCAATTGGTATATACCTACTCTTTAAACGCAACTGCTGCAACGGTTTTGAATATTACTCAAGATCATTTGGATTGGCATGGTGATATGTCAGCTTATGCAGAAGCGAAAGCCAAAATATTTGGCTCTGACACGGTATGTATCTTGAATCGTGATGACCCAATAGTGATGGGCTTGCTGAGTGATGAGCAAAAAGTAGATAAGTCTATTGTGACATTTGGCTCAAGCCGTCCTGATGAACAAGGGGCTTTTGGTATTGAGCATGACTTACGTGCTGGCGGAATTGATTGGTTGGTATGGGCTGAAGTAGATGAAGATCTTGAGCCAAAGCCTAAGCGTCGTCGTAAGTCTGTGATGATTGAAGAGAGTGAGCCACTGCGTTTGAAGCGTTTGATTCCGGCAGATGCATTGCGTATTCGGGGACGGCACAATGCATTGAATGCGCTCGCTGCTCTCGCATTAGCACGTGCGGCTAATTTGCCTATGAATATTTTATTGCATGGTTTGCGTGACTATCATGGCGAGCCTCATCGTGTCCAGAGCATTGCTATTGTGAATGACGTTGAGTACGTTGATGACAGCAAAGGTACCAATGTTGGCGCTACAGTTGCCGCTTTAAATGGACTAGGTAGTAATGAATCTGGTAAACGAATTTGGCTAATTGCGGGCGGGGACGGCAAAGGTCAAGACTTTAATCCATTGCGTGAACCTGCATTACGGTTCGTTAAAGGCGTTTTCTTGATTGGCAAGGACGGTACTAGCATTGCTCAAGTTTTGGGAAGCAATATTCCGTGCGTTATCAGTGGCAACTTAGCTGATGCCGTGCAAGCAGCTGCAGCCCAAGCGGTCTCTGGCGATTTGGTTCTGCTCTCACCAGCTTGTGCAAGCCTAGATCAGTTCCGCGATTACCAAGAGCGCGCACAGGTCTTTGTGTCTGAGGTTGAGGAATTAGGAATGCGCTTCGAAGGAGTTCAGGCTTGAACTTAAGAGAGAAACTATTCCCACAAAACCGACTTGGTTTAGATCGCTTTTGGAATTTTTCTAGAGGGGGGATTGATAATTTCCGCACAGGTTTACGTGATGCAGTATCGGGCGTTGAGCAAACACGTTCACGCATGATGGAGTATGACCAGCTATTAGTATGGGCGGTTTTATCGCTGATGCTGATTGGTCTGGTCATGGTGTATTCAGCATCAATCACCTTGGCTGATGGCCCTAAATATGCTAACTACAGCAGTAACTTCTTTTTAATTCGTCATTTAATCTCATTAGCAATTGCGATTGGGGTAGGTATTGCGGTTTTCAATATTCCCACTAAGGTTTGGGATCGTTACTCACCAGTTATTTTTGGCTTTACCGTGCTCTTGCTGATTTTGGTTTTGATTCCTGGTATCGGTAAGGGTGTCAATGGCGCAAGGCGCTGGATACCACTAGGCCTAATGAATTTTCAGCCTTCTGAGTTGATGAAATTTGCTGCGATCATCTTTGCGGCAAGCTATACAGTACAACGCCAAGAATATTTACATTCCTTTTCGAAGGGAATGCTACCCATGGGTATTGCCGTTGCGTTAGTGGGTGGCCTCTTAATGAAAGAGCCTGATTTAGGTGCTTTCATTGTGATTGCCATCATTGCATTTGGCATTCTCTTTTTAGGCGGAATTAATGCCAAGTTATTTGGTGGCTTGGTAATGGTTGGGATTGCAAGTGCAGTAGCCATCATTGCACTTTCTCCATTTAGACAAAAAAGGATCATGGCTTTTGTTGATCCTTGGCAAGTCGACAATGCAGCTAATAAAGGCTATCAATTGACGCATTCACTAATGGCCTTTGGCCGGGGTGAATGGTTTGGCACTGGTTTAGGCGGTAGCGTTGAAAAACTGCACTACCTACCTGAAGCACATACAGATTTCATTATGGCTGTGATTGGTGAAGAGCTTGGATTTGTAGGTGTCGTCGTCATGATCTTTTTGTTCTACTGGATTGTGCGTCGTGCCTTCATTATTGGCCGTACGGCTTTGCAATTAGATCGTAGCTTCGCAGGCCTAGCTGCTAAAGGTGTTGCTATTTGGATTGGATGGCAAGCGTTTATCAATATGGGGGTGAACTTAGGCTTGCTGCCCACCAAAGGTTTAACTCTTCCCTTAGTAAGCTATGGCGGGTCCGCTATTTTGATGAATGTAGTGGCTATTGCAATGCTGCTTCGAATTGATTATGAGAATCGTATTTTGATGCGCGGAGGGAAATTGTGACTAAACCCTCGATCTTAGTCATGGCTGGTGGTACTGGTGGACATATCTTCCCTGGTCTTGCTGTTGCTGAATATTTGCGGATTTGCGGTTGGAATGTTGCATGGTTAGGCAATCAAAGTGGCATGGAATATCGTTTGGTCAAGTCCTGTAATTTTCCGTTTGAGGCAGTAGAGTTTGGCGGCTTACGTGGTAAAGGCCTAAAAGCCAAGCTCATGCTCCCTATTAACTTAGTGCGCGCATGTTTTCAGAGTTGGAAAATTATGCGTCGCATCAAGCCCAGTGTTGTCTTAGGCATGGGAGGTTACATCACGTTCCCAGGGGGCTTGGTCACTAAATTATTGAAGCATCCATTGGTATTGCATGAGTCGAACTCAGTAGCTGGTAGTGCTAATCGTGCACTCGCTAAGATTGCTATGCATACCTTGACTGGTTTTCCCAATACTATGCAAAAAGCAGAGTGGGTCGGCAATCCAATTCGTCAAGAGTTCGAAAATATGATGGCTCCCACCTTGCGTTATACGCAACGACAAGGACCTTTATCCATTTTAGTGGTCGGTGGTAGTTTAGGCGCGGCAGTATTAAATGAAACAATTCCTGTGGCTATAGCATTGCTTCCAAAAGGCGCTCGTCCTAAGGTGATACATCAGGCTGGCGATAAGCATTTAGCAGATTTGCAAAAACGCTATGCAGAGTATGACGTTGAGGCCGATATTCGTCCATTTATTGACGATATGCCAACAGCATATGCCCAGGCAGATTTAGTGATCTGCCGATCAGGTGCAATGACCGTTTCAGAGTTAGCCGCATGCGGCGTAGCTTCTTGCTTGATTCCATTTCCACATGCAATTGATGATCATCAAACGGCGAATGCTAAATTTTTATCAGATGCTAATGCTGCAGTTCTATTGCCACAACAATATCTGAACCCTCAGGATTTAGCCTTGATGATCCAAAACTTCAACCGTGCAGATCTTCAGGAAATGGCGATACGCGCTCATGCTTTAGCTAAGCCGTATGCGACTCAGCGCGTTGCTGAGGTATGTGCAGATTGTGCGGGGGTAGGCGTATGAAGCATATCGTTCAGCAAATTCATTTTGTGGGTATCGGCGGTGCTGGCATGAGCGGTATTGCCGAGGTGCTATTAAACCTTGGGTATCAAGTCTCAGGCTCTGATTTGGCTGAGAGCGCCACAACTAAGCGTCTGAAAGAATTGGGTGCAGTCATTCATATTGGCCATGATCCAAAAAATGTTGGTACTGCAGAGGCAGTGGTCATCTCTACCGCAGTAGCTGGCAATAATCCCGAAGTATTGGCTGCTCGAGCAGCCAAGGTTCCAGTGATTCAGCGTGCCGTGATGTTGGGTGAGTTGATGCGTTTAAAGCAAGGCATTGCGATTGCTGGTACGCATGGCAAGACCACTACAACTAGCTTAGTGGCCTCGGTTTTGGCTGAAGGCGGTCTGGACCCAACCTTTGTGATTGGCGGCAAACTCAATTCTGCTGGAGCAAACGCACGCTTAGGGCAGGGTGATTTTATTGTGGTTGAAGCAGATGAATCTGATGCTTCATTCTTGCAGTTATTTCCCGCAATGGAAGTCGTTACAAATATTGATGCTGATCATATGGATACCTATCAGCATGATATGGCTAGATTAAAACAAGCATTTGTGCAATTTATTCAGCGCATGCCTTTTTATGGCGTGGCAGTTTTGTGTATAGATGATGATAATGTGCGTGACATCATTCCTTTTGTGTCTCAGCCCGTATTACGCTACGGACTTTCAGAGGACGCAGATATTCGTGCTAGTAATGTTCGTGCTGATGGAACATTGATGCACTTTACGGTCGAGCGTCGTACGATCCGCCGTCATGGCAATAAACCAGGCCCTCTCAATGTGACATTGAATCTACCTGGACTGCACAATGTTCGCAATGCTCTTGCAGCAATTGCTATTGCGACCGAATTGGGTGTTAGTGATGAGGCAATCACTAAAGCCTTATCTGAATTTGGTGGCGTTGGTCGTCGCTTCCAGCGCTACGGCGATATCCCGCTTGCCTCTGGGGGTAGTTTCACTTTAATTGATGATTACGGCCATCACCCTGTAGAGATGGCTGCCACTTTAGCTGCGGCACGAGGTGCATTCCCAGATCGTCGCTTGGTCCTTGCTTTCCAGCCACATCGTTTTACTAGAACACGCGACTGTTTTGGTGAGTTTGTGCAAGTACTCAGAAATTTTGATGCTTTGGTATTAACCGAGGTTTATCCAGCTGGTGAAGCAAAGATTCCAGGTGCAGATGGTAAGAGCTTGATGAGAGCTGCTTTAGTTGAAGACAAAAATACCAAGACATCACTCCATTCTGCTGCAGTGGTATTTGCGTCGAGCGTTGCTGAAATGCCAGAAAAGTTAAGTCAAGTTTTAAAAGATGGAGATGTATTGATCACAATGGGAGCAGGTTCAATTTCTGCTTTGTCTCACACCTTATCGGAGGCGAAGAATGTCTGAGCACAATCTTAGCTCATGGGGGGGTCGTGTTAAGTCACACCTAGCTAACTTCGATGTGAAGTCTCTTGGTCGAGTAGGCGTATTGCTTGGCGGCCGCTCTGGTGAGCGTGAGATTTCTTTGATGTCAGGCAATGGCGTTTTGCAGGCCCTTCTTTCGAAGAGTGTTGATGCTCATGGTTTTGATCCAGGTTTACGTAATCCAACCGAATTAGTGGCTGAAAAATTTGATCGTATTTTTATTTCATTGCATGGTCGATATGGTGAGGATGGGACGATTCAAGGCTTACTAGAATTGCTTGAATTACCTTACACTGGCAGTGGGGTATTAGCTTCTGCTTTAGCAATTAACAAGATTGCTACTAAGCAAATCTGGATTAGCAATGGACTCTCTACTCCGGAGTTTGAAGAGTTAACTGCAAATAGTGACTGGCATGCAGTTGTTCAGCATCTTGGCTTGCCATTGATTGTGAAGCCTGCTCATGAAGGTTCTTCGCTCGGTTTAACCAAGGTGAAATCTGTGGATGAATTACCAGCTGCCTATCAATTAGCTGCTGGACTGGATAAAAAAGTCATAGCAGAAACTTGCATCATCGGCGATGAATTAACTTGTCCTCTAGTTGGGCAAGGTAATACGGCAGAGGCTTTACCTGTAATCAAAATTATTCCGCCGCAAGCCAATTATGATTTTCATAATAAGTATTTCTCGGATGAGACTCAATATCTCTGTCCGACTGGACTCTCGCCCGAAGTGAATGCTGCTGTACAAGAGATTGCCTTGGCAGCATATAAAACCTTAGGTTGTCGCACTTGGGGACGTGCTGATGTCATGTTGGATCAAAAAACAGGTAAGCCCTATTTACTCGAGATGAATACCTCTCCAGGCATGACTTCCCATTCTTTGGTGCCGATGGCTGCAAAAGCAGCTGGTATTGAGTATGCAGATTTAGTGCTTTGGTTGCTGAGTCAAACCTTGCAACAACACGAGGGCGCCCCTACATGAGTAATTTCATGGACCGGTTCGGTGAAATTTTCGCCATGCTGATGTCCCCGATCTGGAATTATCCAGATCGGATGCAAAAGCTCAGCCGTTTCTTGATGCGTTGCTTTACGGTAATGATGGTGATCGGTGTGCTGGTATGGCTAAGTCAGCATCCCGTATTTGAGTTAAAGCAAATTCAAGTTGAACCAGTGGCTGGGCAAACCCTAAAGCATATTAATAAATCGTTTGTAAAACGGCAAGTTTTAGAGACCGTGCAAGGAAATTTCTTTAGCGTGCGTCTTGAAGATGTCAAGCGTGGTTTTGAAAGCATGCCCTGGGTTCGCCATGCCAATGTACGCCGAGTTTGGCCCAATGGTTTGATTGTGAGTATCGAAGAGCAAAAACCATTTGGTACTTGGGGTGGCTCTGATAGTCATGAGCTGGTTAATCATCACGGTGAAATTTTTACAGGTCGCGTTTCCGAGATTAGCGATGACATCCGTTTGGTGGACTTTCATGGCCCAGATGACGCAGGCAAGGAAGTGATGAGTCTTTATGAAAAAGCGAGTAACTGGTTTAAGCCTTGGGGCGCTGAAGTAGTGAGCCTTGCATTGACAGAGCGCTATGCCTGGCATATCAAGCTTTCCAATGGCATGAAGGTGGAGTTTGGGCGTGATGAAGAAAGCTCTGACAAAACATTGACCGAAGAACGGGTTGCTCGTCTCTTTAAATATTGGCCACAAGTTCAAGAAAGATGGTCTAACCGAATTGATGCGGTGGATTTGCGTTATGCAAGTGGTTTTGCAGTTCATCTTTCCTCCGTAAGCATGAAAAAAAATGATCTTGATGGCAAGAAAAGCGAGCTGAAGCAATGAAGGAATTGGAATGAGTAAAGACAATCGCGATTTATTGGTTGGTTTAGATATTGGAACTTCCAAGGTCGTTGCCTTGGTCGCTGAGTTAGCGCCTGATGGTCAATTTAATGTGGTGGGGGTCGGTCAAACGGCTTCAAAGGGTCTGAAGAAGGGTGTAGTTGTCAATATTGAGGCTACCGTTCAATCGATTCAGAAAGCCTTGGAAGAGGCCGAGATTATGGCTGATCGCCAAATTGTTCAGGTCTTTACTGGTATTGCGGGTAACCACATTGTGAGCTTTAACTCGAGCGGCATGGTTGCGATTCGGGATAAAGAAGTGGGCTCTGGAGATGTTGAGCGCGTGCTCGAAACTGCTAAAGCCATCAACATTCCAACCGACCAACAAATTTTGCACATCCTGATTCAAGAATTCATCATTGATGGCCAAGAAGATGTGCGCGAACCAATCGGTATGAGTGGTTTACGTCTTGAAGTAAAGGTGCATATCGTTACCGGTGCAGTTAGTGCTGCACAAAATATTGTGAAGTGTGTGCGTCGCTGTGGTCTTGAGGTAAACGATCTGATTTTGCAACCCTTGGCATCAAGTTTAGCGGTATTAACTGAAGACGAAAAAGAGCTGGGTGTTGTGTTGGTAGATATTGGTGGTGGTACAACTGATATTGCCATCTATTGTCAGGGATCGATTCGTCATACGGCAGTGATTCCCATCGCGGGCGATCAAATTACCAATGATATTGCGATGGCATTGCGTACCCCAACAATTGAAGCTGAAGATTTGAAAATGGCGCATGGTATTGCACGTCAGGAGATGGCCGATCCAGCTGCCATGATTGACGTACCTGGCGTAGGTGATCGCGAACCACGTCCTATGTCTAAGCAAGCTTTGGCTGCTGTGATTGAGCCCCGAGTCGAAGAGTTATTTACTTTGGTCAGAGGGGTTGTACGGGACTCTGGTTATGAAGACATGGTGTCTTCAGGAATTGTTCTGACTGGTGGCACTTCATTAATGCCGGGAATGGTTGAATTAGCTGAACAAGTGTTCTTGAGACCAGCGCGCATCGGCACTCCTGAATATCGAGGTCATTTACATGAAGTGTTACGTAGCCCCCGATATGCGACCAGCATTGGTTTGTTAATGGAAGGCCAGGCGCAGTTATTACGTGGCCGTCGTGTTTCTCAGTCAGGCGCATTGCAGGGTGTGATCTCGCGTATGAAGGAATGGTTTGCAGGAAATTTTTAAGTTTTTTCGTCGTCGTCAATGTAGTACGTTTTTACCTAGGAGGGTATATGGAATTTGAAATGTTAGATCAAGAAACAGCTGGCAAGACCATTATTAAAGTGGTTGGAGTCGGAGGAGCTGGTGGTAATGCTGTCCAGCACATGATCCGTCGTGGTGTTAATGGCGTAGAGTTTATTTGCATGAATACCGATGCAGGCGCATTACAGCGCTCCGAAGCATCTGTGAATTTGCAACTGGGCTCTAGCGGATTAGGTGCGGGTGCAAAACCAGAAATCGGCGCAGCTTCTGCTGAAGAAGCGCGTGCGCGGATTGCGGATGTATTGCAAGGCGCTCACATGGTATTCATTACTGCTGGTATGGGTGGTGGTACTGGTACTGGCGCAGCCCCAATCGTTGCTCAAGTGGCAAAAGAAATGGGCATTTTGACTGTTGGCGTCATTAGTAAGCCATTTGATTTTGAGGGCGTCAAGCGCTTGAAGGTTGCAGAAAATGGTGCGGTAGAGCTTGAGTCGTATGTTGACTCATTAATTGTGGTTCTCAATGAAAAACTGTTTGAGGTGATGGGCGAAGATGCTGAGTTTGATAAAGCATTTGCTTGTGCTGATGACGTATTACACAACGCCGTTTCTGGCATTGCAGAAATCATTAATGTGCAAGGCTTAATTAACGTCGACTTCGAAGATGTGAAGACGGTAATGGGCGAGCAGGGCAAAGCAATGATGGGAACAGCAACTGTTTCGGGTATGGATCGCGCACGCTTAGCTGCTGAGGCTGCTGTTGCTTCACCACTACTCGAGGGCGTTGATTTATCTGGCGCACGTGGTGTCTTGGTCAATATTACTGCTAACCGTTCGTTAAAGTTATCTGAAACACGTGAAGTTATGGCGGCGATCCGTGGTTATGCTGCTGATGATGCAACTGTTATTTTCGGCACGGTGTATGACGAGAGCCTAGGTGATGCATTGCGTGTAACCGTCGTTGCTACTGGCTTAAATAATCCTCAAGCTCGTCAAAATCATCAACCTGAAGTCGTGTGGAGACAGGCAACAGGTACACATGATGCAATGCCAACCATGGCTGATCTCAATAGCTTTGCACCTGCTAGTGCATCAGCAGCGATCAGTAAAGTCAACTTAGATTCTGGTTTAGGTACCAGCGCAGGTATTGCCTTAACTGGCTCTGGAAGTGCGCCTGCAATGTCGGCGCAAGCAGCAAGCAGTGGTGTTGATTACAGTCAGTATGATTTGCCACGGGTGTTTCGCAGCGCTCGTGAGGCGACTCCTGCGCCGACTTTAGGTGCGGATAGCTCACCTCAGGCAAAGACCTTGCTTGATAAAGGGGCTGATTACTATGAAATCCCTGCTTTTTTACGTAAGCAAGCAGATTAATAGACTGCTCAATACAATAGGTCATTACGAAATGCCAGCGCGGCGCTCCTCCGGACGACGAATCCAGCGCTTGCGTTGGCATGCTTACTAACAATTACCTATTGGAGACGCTATGATTGCTGTTGGACAAAAACTACCAAATGCCACTCTTTATGAATTTTTGAATGAAGAGACTGAAGGCTGCAGTGTGGGCCCCAATGCTTTTGAAGTAGAGAAGCTTGTGGCTGGTAAAAAAATTGTGATTTTTGCTTTACCTGGTGCATTTACTCCTACCTGCTCTGCCAAGCATGTACCTGGATATGTGGAGCATTATGATGCAATAAAAGCAAAGGGTATTGATGAGATTTGGTGTATCTCTGTGAATGACCCATTTGTGATGGGCGCATGGGGACGTGATCAAAAAGTAGGAAAAAAAATTCGCATGATGGGTGACGGTAGTGGCGAATTCACCAAAAAAGTGGGCCTAGAATTAGATTTGAATGCTCGTGGCTTAGGCTTACGTTCAGAGCGTTATGCCATGATTGTGGAAGACGGCATAGTGAAAACTTTGGATCGTGAAGCCCCAGGTAAATTCGAAGTAAGCGATGCTGCTTCTATCTTGAAAAAACTGTAATTCCATTTCACAACAACTCCTGAATTTAGATACATCATCATGATCAAGCAAAGAACGATTGCCACTCCGGTTAAAACCGTAGGCATTGGTTTGCACTCTGGTCACAAGGTGATGATTTCTATTAAGCCTGCACCGGTCAATTCAGGGGTTCAGTTTGTGCGTGTCGATACTCCAGAGCAGTCGGTAGTGCCTGCAACGGCTTTGGCTGTGTGCGATACACGACTTGCCTCAGTGATTCAAAAAGATGGGGTACGAGTTTCCACTGTCGAGCACTTACTGTCTGCATGCGCTGGATTAGGTTTAGATAATTTATTGATTGAGCTTGATAGCGAAGAAGTGCCCATTATGGATGGCAGTGCTGCCTCATTCTTATTTTTAATTGAATCTGCCGGCATAGTAGAGCAAGAGGCCTCTCGTCAGTTTGTGGTGATCAAAAAGCCCGTTGAAGTGCGTGATGGCGACAAGCTTGCTCGTCTCGAACCTTTCTTTGGCTTTAAGTTAGATTTCACAATTGACTTTAAGCATCCTGCAGTTGATAAGACCGGTCAACGATTCGTTGTAGATTTTGCAGAGCATGCGTATCGTAGTGAAATTGGGCGCGCCCGCACCTTTGGATTCGCGCACGAAGTAGAGGCCTTAAGAGAGATGGGCCTTGCTCGTGGCGGCAGTCTCGATAACGCTATTGTTTTAGATGAACACCGTATTTTGAATAACGAAGAACTTCGTTATGAGGATGAGTTTGTGCGTCACAAAATTTTAGATGCGATTGGCGATCTCTATTTAGTCGGGCATCCCATTGTGGGAGCCTATGTGGCCAATAAATCAGGCCATGCTCTCAATAACGCTTTATTACGTAAGCTCTTGGAAGACCCAAGTGCTTATGAAATTAGTGGCTTTGCTGAAAATAAGGCTCCAGAAGCATACTCTCAAGAAAACCAGCCATTATTGTTTTAAGTTCTGGTTTACTTTGGCTTTCCCTGAAGTAGCCGCTCAACAGTTTTGCGTAGCTCCGAGTCTGGAGCAAGTTTTCCGAGTAAATCTTCCCAAGATTTTTTCGCAATGGCATTAAATCCTTGGGGTTTTTCAGATAGATTGCTACTGACTCGAGGTTTTACTTCCCATGCAGCAGGCGCAGGCTTCATTTTAACTTTAATGGCGCTACATTTCAGCCCTAATTTACTTAACTCATTGATTAAGCTAGGCAAAGTTTGCTGTAAACGGCTGGCAATACTAGCGCTGCTAACCAGTAAAAAGAGTTCATCTTGGCCTCCAGATCGCCAGCCAGCCTCAATTTTAGAGTTTAGTTGCTCTAAACCGAGCTTTTCTAATGCCCGCCCTAGGGCGGACTTGAGTTTGGCATGATCTTCAGTTCTGGCCAAAATCCCGCCAAGCCCATTGGACTCACGTAGGTAATCCCGCCACTCATGGGCTGCCTGCTTGCGAGATGGTTTTGGGGAGAAGTTCATAAAAATAGGGTTACGGGTGATAAACTCAAAGACTTCATTTTCATCTATATCCCATGGTAATCGGTCTTCTTAAAACCCTGGTCGGCAGTCGTAACGACCGCCTCTTAAAACAGTATCGCAAAGTCGTTGCCAAGGTCGCTGCTTTTGAGCCCAGCCTGCAATCTTTGGATGATGCTGCGCTTGCCGCTAAAACGGTTGAATTTAAGTCTCGCTTAGCAAGCGGTGAGCCTTTGGATGACATCGCTCCTGAAGCATTCGCCGTGGTTCGCGAAACCAGTGTACGCGTCATGAAAATGCGGCATTTCGATGCACAGCTCATGGGTGGTATCGCGCTTCATCAAGGCAAGATTGCGGAGATGGGCACTGGTGAGGGTAAGACCTTAACTGCAACCCTGCCAGTCTATTTAAATGCATTGACGGGCAATGGCGTTCATGTTGTTACCGTGAATGATTATTTGGCTCAACGCGATGCTGAATGGATGTCCGCTTTATACAACTTCTTAGGTATGACCGTTGGCGTGAATCTCTCACAGATGGATCACAAGACCAAGCAAGAAGCTTACGCCGCTGACATTACTTACGGTACGAATAACGAATTTGGTTTTGATTACCTGCGCGATAACATGGTCCAAGATTTGGATCAGCGTGTCCAACGTGGTTTAGCCTATGCCATTGTTGATGAAGTCGACTCCATCTTGATTGATGAAGCTCGCACACCACTGATTATCTCTGGGCAGGCAGACGATCATACTGACCTATATATCAAGATTAATGCACTACCAGCGCATTTAGAGCGTCAAATCGGGGAAGAAAAATCGGATGGTACTGGCGTTGAAAAGCCCGGCGACTATTGGGTGGATGAAAAGGCGCAGCAAGTTTATTTAACCGAGCAGGGGCACGATAAAGCCGAGCAGATATTAGCTGAGATTGGTGCCTTGAATGATGGGGAATCTCTTTATGCCCCGCAAAATATTACCCTGATGCATCACGTGTATGCGGCATTGCGTGCCCATACTTTGTATAACCGTGACCAGCACTATGTTGTACAAAATAAAGAAGTCATCATCGTTGATGAATTTACTGGCCGCTTAATGCAGGGTCGCCGTTGGTCAGAAGGTCTGCATCAAGCAGTAGAGGCTAAAGAAGGTGTAACGATTCAGAATGAGAATCAAACTCTAGCAACGATTACTTTCCAAAACTATTTCCGGATGTACGGTAAATTGGCCGGTATGACTGGAACGGCTGATACAGAAGCCTATGAGTTTAAGGAAATTTATAAACTTGAAACCGTTGTAATCCCACCCAATCGGATTAGCCAAAGAAAAGATAAGCAAGATCAAATCTACAAGTCTTCTCGCGAGCGATATGATGCTGTCATTAAAGATATTGAAGATTGTTATCAGCGTGGACAACCTGTTCTAGTTGGAACAACATCAATTGAAAACTCAGAATTAATTTCGGGTCTGTTAGAAAAACGCAAGCTACCGCATCAAGTCTTGAATGCGAAACAGCATGCACGCGAAGCAGAAATTATTGCGCAAGCAGGTCGTCCAAAGATGGTCACGATTGCTACCAATATGGCGGGTCGTGGTACTGACATCGTACTTGGGGGTAATGTTGGCAAACAGTCCACTCACATTGAAGCCGATGCATCCCTTTCTGTTGCCGAAAAATCGACCAAGATTGGGCAACTTCAAGATGAATGGCAAGGCATCCATGATCAAGTATTAGCAGCCGGTGGCTTGCACATTATTGGTACGGAGCGACATGAAAGTCGCCGTATCGACAATCAATTAAGAGGTCGTTCCGGTCGTCAAGGCGATCCAGGCTCTTCACGCTTCTATCTTTCTTTGGATGATTCACTCTTGCGAATTTTTGCTGGTGATCGCTTACGTGCTGTCATGGAGCGTCTGAAGATGCCCGATGGCGAGCCTATCGAGGCAGGTATGGTGACGCGCTCTATAGAGTCAGCCCAACGTAAGGTTGAGGGCCGAAATTTTGATATTCGTAAACAGTTGCTTGAGTATGACGATGTCTCTAATGATCAACGTAAAGAAACTTATCGCCTTAGAAATCAAGTGCTTGAGAGCAAAGATATTGGTGAGTTGATCGCCAACTTACGCGAGGATGTACTGCGCTCCCTCTGTTCCCTCTACGTACCCTTGGAATCAATGGAAGAGCAGTGGGATTTGCCTGGACTTGAGCATCTGCTTGTAAACGAATGGGGTCTGACTGTTGACCTGCAAAAGTGGGTTGAGGGTGCCGCGACCATCGATGATTCAGAGATCGTAGACCGCGTCTTAGCAGCCGCTAAAGAAGCTTATGACGCCAAGGTTGATCTTTCTGGACGGGAGTCTTTTGCTGGCTTTGAACGCTCTGTCCTTCTCTATAGCGTAGATACCCATTGGCGGGAGCACTTGGCTGCTCTAGATCATCTGCGTCAAGGGATTCATCTGCGCGGTTACGCTCAAAAGGACCCTAAGCAAGAGTATCGTCGTGAAGCATTTGAACTGTATGGCGAACTCTTAAATGTAATTAAGAATGATGTTGTTAAAAGCATCATGACAGTACAGATACGTAGCGCAAGTGAGTTAGATCGCGCATCTGAATCCTTGAATGAAGATTTAGCTAAGCTTAAAGATCTTCAATATCAGCATGCTGATGCAGATATGGAAGTTGCTGGGTCTACAGGTGATCGTGGTGCTGCAATTGATATTCAGCCTGCGCCAGTTCGCACAGGACCTAAGATTGGCCGTAACGATCCTTGTTCGTGTGGCAGCGGTAAGAAATACAAAAATTGCTGTGGCGCATTAACCTAACTTTTGCCTCCAATTTGCTAATAACCTAATGGCTCGGCTACTACCGAGCCATTTTTGTTTAGATATTTCTAAACTAACCCTGTAATGGGAGCTAAATTGATGTCCCTCTCTACTTTTAATCTACCTCATCTACAATTATCGGACTATGACCGTTAACTTGCCCCTCCCCCAAAAAGCTGATCTCAAGCCTGTTAAAGGCTTTGAGATGGGTATCGCTGAAGCCGGCATCAAGAAGGCTAATCGTAAAGATATATTGGTGATGAGGCTTTCTCCGGGATCACAGGTGGCCGGTGTTTTTACTTTAAATCGTTTTTGTGCCGCCCCCGTTCAAGTTTGTCGAGAGCATTTATCACAAGAGGGGCGCAATGGAGAAATTCGGGCCTTAGTCGTTAATACCGGAAACGCCAATGCTGGGACTGGTGAGCAAGGTATGAAGCATGCTTTAGAAACTTGCGCTGCTTTAGCCAAGGATCTCAACATTAAGCCAGAACAGGTCTTGCCATTTTCAACAGGCGTGATTCTTGAGCCTTTGCCGATTCAAAAAGTGATTGGCGCGCTACCCAAGGCCATAGCGAACTTGGGAGAGGATCACTGGTTCGATGCAGCTGAAGCAATCATGACTACTGATACTCAGCCAAAGGCTAGTTCTGTCACGATACAAACTCCAGCAGGTCAGGTGATATTGACGGGCATCTGCAAAGGTGCCGGGATGATTCACCCAAATATGGCAACCATGTTGGGTTTTATTGCTACTGATGCTGGCTTTGCTCCTGGCTTATTGGGGGACCTCACGCGAGAGGTTGCTGATCTTTCGTTTAATGCCATCACTATTGATGGTGATACATCAACCAATGACTCCTTCATCATTATGGCTACTGGTCAAGCAACAGTGCAAATTCAGTCGACCAGTGACCCAAGTTATGCGATTGTTCGTGAGGCCTTGATTGCTCTAGCCAAAAAATTAGCACAGATGATTGTACGAGATGGTGAGGGCGCAACCAAGTTCATGACTATTGAAGTAGTGGGTGGCAAGACTGCTGAGGAATGTCGCCTGGTGGCAAAGGCGGTAGCGCATTCACCATTAGTAAAGACAGCCTTCTTTGCGAGCGATCCTAATCTTGGCCGCATTTTGGCAGCTATTGGCTATGCTGGAATAAAAGATTTAGACGTTAATCACGTTCAAATGTGGCTTGGGGATGTTTGGGTTGCTAAAGATGGTGGGCGTCACCCAAGCTATCAAGAAGCAGATGGCCAAAGGGTAATGCGGGCCCAGGAAATCTCTGTCAAGATTGATTTAGGGCGTGGTACAGCCACTCAAACTATCTGGACCTGCGACTTATCGCATGACTATGTTTCGATTAATGCAGACTATCGCTCTTAAAAGTAATTAACCATATGAATGAAAAATTAGACCGTCTTTTAGACCATCTCGAAACTTTTTTACCAAAGCCCTTAACAACAGAGCAGTGGAGTTCGCATACCGCATTTAGATGGCGCCGCCGCGATAGCATCTTTGGAAGTATTGGTTTTTTGCAGCCAGTAAAGTATGTATCAGATATTACCTTTGAGGATCTGAAAAATATCGATCGCCAACGTGATGCGATTCGAGACAATACTAAAAACTTTATTCAAAAAAAGCCGGCCAATAATATTTTGTTGACTGGTGCAAGAGGAACAGGAAAGTCATCCCTGATTAAGGCGAGCTTGCATGAGTTTGCGAGTCAGGGTCTGCGTTTAGTCGAGGTAGAAAAAGAGTATTTGGCTGATTTAGCTGATATCACCGAGCTTTTAGCTGATCGCCCCGAACGTTTCGTTATTTTCTGTGACGATCTGTCTTTCGAGGAAGGTGAATCAGGGTATAAGGCCATGAAATCTGCCTTAGATGGCTCAGTTTCTGCTCAAGTAGACAATATTTTGATTTATGCCACTTCCAATCGTCGCCATTTGCTACCTGAGTACATGAAAGATAACGAAGGTTATGTCCATAGTGATGATGGTGAGATTCATCCTGGTGAAGTTGTTGAAGAGAAAATTTCTTTATCAGAGCGTTTTGGTTTGTGGCTTTCGTTTTATCCACCTAAGCAGGATGAGTATTTAGCAATTGTGGCTCACTGGTTAGGATACTTTGGTTTGAATGACAAACAAATTGAAGCAGCTCGTTCAGAAGCGCTTATTTGGGCATTGGAGCGAGGCTCTCGCTCTGGCCGTGTTGCGTGGCAGTTCGCAAAATATTGGGCTGGCTCCCATGCCTAATACGGATTGATTTTGATGAGTGAAATCAATCGTCCCGTTACTGAAGTAGCGGCTGGAATATTACTAGACCCATTCGGTCGCTATCTGCTGGGACAACGACCTACTGGTAAGCCGTATGCTGGCTATTGGGAAGTTCCTGGCGGTAAGATTGAAAAAGGGGAGTCTGTTTTTGAGGCCTTGAAGCGTGAATTGCAAGAAGAGCTTGGAATAGAGATTCAGTCCAGCGAAGAATTAACTGTTCTTGAGCATGACTATCCCCATGCCTATGTCCGTTTGCATGTGAGCGTTATTCGTGACTGGATAGGCGTACCCAAAGGATGCGAAGGTCAGGCCTTATCTTGGGAGTTACTAGCTGCAGAAAAACCCAGTGTGGAACCGCTATTACCAGCCGCTTGGCCAATGCTGGAGAGGCTGCGCGCCTTATTGCCCTAGAACTGGCAGAGCGTTAGCTTGAAGGGCACATCTCTATTTGCTGGCTGCGCTTTTTTGTCCCGATCTGATTGCATAAAGCGCACTGAGAGCAGGTATTTATTGGCACTAATTTCAGAGAAGAGGGTGTCATCTTCCACTGCAATCCGCATCAACTGATAGACCTTACCCGAAGGTGCTTGCTGGAATGATCCATTGTGCGCTAAGACATCTTTTGCTTCGCCTGATTGGCGCAGCAAGCGTAAAAATAATTGGCAGGCATCTTGCCATGGCAATAGTGGATGAGCAAAATTTTCTAATAACTTGCGACGTTCGGTCGACGGACTATTTTTCCAGGCATGATAACTAGGTAAATCAATTGGACTGGTACCGCCTGGAATATTTAAGCGCGTCCGAATGCTGTTAAGCCATTCGCTCTCTGAAATCACTAAGTTTGGCCTCCCGGTAGATTGATTAATCTTGCTGGCAACACCATCAATTTCTGCAAGAGTTTGTAGCAGCGCTTCTTGATCTACTTTTTGCGAGGACTTTAGTCCATTGAGCGCATATTTTTGACGCTCAAACTCTTTTAGCAATAGTGATTTAATATCACCGCGGGCACCAATGTCGCCCAAATCAAACAAAATAGAGATCGCATTGTGATGAAGTTCTGGATCATCCGAGCGAGTAAAGTGGTTGAAGCGGGCAAACAAATACTCCAGTCGAAGCATGCTTCGAGCTAATTCGTTGAAGGGGTATTCGTAGACAATCACAAGCCCATATTCTATGACGAACTGAGTTGTTCTTTCTTAATCTGTAAGATTTTTTGGTGCAACTGGTTTACTGCGACATCTAACTCCGCAAGACTACCTTGATTCTCAATCACAAGACCAGCACAAGCAAGACGATCTTTTCTAGATGCTTGGGCCTGCAGGATCCGCTCCACCTCACCTCGAACTAGCTTGCTGCGCTGCATCACCCTTGTAATTTGAAGCTCTTCAGGGCAGTCCACAACTACCAAATAATCAATCAGGCCTTGCCAAGAACCCGATTCAACCAGGAGTGGCACCACAAATACTAGATAGGGTACGCCTTTGGCTACTAATTGCTTAGCTTGCTTAGCAGCCTCCTGGCGGATGAAGGGGTGAGTGATTTCTTCTAAGGCTTTTCTAGCCTCTGGCTTAGCAAAAACTAGGGCGCGCATCTTAACTCTGTCTAGTGCCCCGCTTGAGTCAAGATATTCGGCGCCAAATTGCTTCTGGATGGCAGGCATGGCAACCCCATTGGCAACTGTAATTTGATGGGCAATCAAATCGGTATCTACGATACCAGCACCCAGCTTTCCTAATGCCTCGCTGACGGCGGTTTTACCTGAGCCAATACCTCCGGTTAGGCCAACCAGGGGAACAAGTCCCTTGAGCCCACTTAAATCAGAGCGCTCTGAATGTACGTTTGAAGAATCTGTGGCCATAACAACTCAATGATGCCAGCAATAGCAAGAAATGGTCCAAATGGAAAAGCCGTACGAATAGATTTTTTTTGGTATTGAAGCCAAATGAGCCCTCCAATCAAGCCACCAATCGAGGCCATTAATAGAATCTCTGGCAGAGCACTAGCACCAAGCCATGCTCCAAGAGCGGCTAATAGTTTGGCATCTCCCATGCCAATTCCGTGTTGCTTTTTAGCCCAGCGATAAATGGCATTGAGGCCCCATAAAAAGGCATACCCAACGATCGCACCTGTAAGTGCATTTGAAAAACTGGTAAATCCTAAACTTGGGAAGTAATTAAAGAGTAGACCAGTAGTCATCATGGGAATTGTTATTGCATCTGGCAGTCGAAAAGTTCGCAGATCAATGTAAGCTAAGTAGATCAATACCAGTATCAGCAAAATTCGCAGAATACCTATCGTCGTTAAAGAGTCTATCAAACGATCTGTCCCAAGTTAAATATCGGTAGATACAGGATGATGACTAGTCCACCAATAATGATGCCAACCACAATAATAAGCAAAGGCTCCAAAGTTTGGCTGAGATGATTGAGCCGATTATTGAGTTGAGCGCTCAGGCTATTAGCGCGTTTGCCAAGCATTTGCGCAAGAAAGCCACTTTCGGATGCAATGTGCAGCAATTGCAAGGTTTCAGAATCATAAAAACTATTTTTAGGATCAGCCCTTTGCAACGCTTTCCCCAAAGGCCATCCTCTGGCTAAGTGTTTAAAAACTTCTGCACTGAGATTATGACTAAGCCAATGATTAGAAGATTGTGCGGTCACTCTAAGCGCATCGGGTAGCGGTAACCCAGACTCCAGCAGGTGGCCTAAGGTTCGACACCAGTGAGCTAGGGCGGATAAGCGAAACAATTTCCCGAGTAATGGAATGCGAAAACTCCATTGATCACACTTTTTTTGTAAGTAAGCGGATTTCATCCAAGAAAGAAGGAATATGAAAATCCCGGCAATAAGACAGGCGCAGATTTCTAAAAAGAATTGGTTAATGATGGAGGACGTTTCAATGAGCGTTTTTGTTGGCAGCGGTAACTCTGCCTGAAAGTGTTCAAAGACCTCTTTAAAGACGGGCACTACCCAAATCATCATGACGATGACTAATAGAAAAGAGCTACTTAAGGTCACCATGGGGTAGCTAAGCGCTTGTTGTAGCTTACGCCTTAATTCAATTTGAGCCTCTAGTTGCTGGCAAATAGTCTTGAGAGCAAGCTCAATATCTCCAGTCCGTTCACTGACTCGAATGAGATTCATCAACTCCATAGAGAATAAATTACCTTGGGCGAGCAGGCTTTGAGAAAAACTATTGCCTTTTCTTAAGTGGACTTGAATATCCTGAAGCCAGCGCTGCCAATCCTTTCGTGCTGAAGACTGAATGAGCTCAAGCGCATTTAAAAGGGCCAATCCAGCATTGAGTAGTGTGAGTAATTGTTGGGCAAAATCTAATTGGGATTGTTTACTTAGCGTCATATGCATACCTCATTGACTAGCGAAGCCCTATCAATCAGGCCTTCGTTGATATGATGCATCCCGGCATCGCTCATGCTGATGAAGGATAACGATGGGTTGAATAAATGTGCAGCGCCAAGCACCTCATGGATTCCGATGCGACCGAGATAGCCGCTACCTTTGCAGTGTTGGCAGGTATTAGGAGGCTGATCTAGCGCTCCACCCTTGCAGGTTTGGCAGAGTTTGCGGACTAAGCGTTGAGAGCTTACGCTGTGCAAACAGGACTCAAGAGATTCTTGATCGACACCTAAGTTTTTCAGTCTAGCCAACGCGCCTCTAGCATTTCGAGTGTGTAGGGTGCTTAGGACAAGATGGCCTGTTTGCGCAGCCTGAACTGCAAGGCTTGCTGTAGCACTATCCCGAATCTCCCCAATCATGATCACATCAGGATCTTGTCTTAGGAGTGCTCTGATGATGACCGAAAAATCAAGTCCTGCGCGCGGATGATATGCCACTTGATTAACCCCTGGTAGGCGAATTTCAATAGGGTCTTCGATCGAGCAAAGGTTACGATGAGACTGATTTAGAGTACTAAGGCAACTGTACAAGGTCCGCGTTTTTCCACTACCTGTAGGTCCAGTAACTAGGATGAGTCCATTTGGCTGAGCAATCGCTTTTTGCAAAATATTGAGTTGCTCTGGCAATAAACCAATTTGTTTGAGACACAACTCTTCGAGTCGATTGGGCAGGATCCGGATAACAGCTTTTTCACCGTGTAGGGTTGGCAGGATAGAAACCCGACAATTAATATTCGGTTTTGAAAAATCTAGGCCAATACATAAACGACCATCTTGAGGGATACGTTTTTCTGCAATATCTAAACGCGCCAATATTTTGACGCGAGTAATGAGGCGTTCGTGAAGCTCAGCGGGATGGCATGATTGCGTTTGTAATAAGCCATCAACCCGGATGCGGACTAGCGTCTCTAGGGTGCCAGCCTCAATATGAATATCGCTCGCTCTGGCGTCGATCGCATTCGCTGCGATCTCATACCAGGTGCGAATAATGAGTGAGTCATCATGAGTACTACTCAATCTTGATCTTGATTGAGAGTAGGGCGATAGAGTTTGACGGTCTTTACCCCTTGATCATCAAAATGCATGATCTCCATTACGATGCCAGCAATTCTGACACTGACGTCATGATCAGGAATCGCCTCTAGTTTTTCTAAGATCAGGCCATTCAAGGTACGCGGTCCTGCCAGTGGAAGATTTAACTTCAATAAACGATTGAGATCTCGTAAGGACGAGGTACCACTGGCAAGGTAGGTCCCATCTGAAAGCCATTGTGGGTCAGTTGAAAGATTGGAGAAGGAAGTTGTAAATTCACCAATAAGCTCTTCCACAATATCTTCGAATGTCACTAAACCCAGAACCTCGCCATATTCATTGACTACTAAACTAAGGCGTTGTTGGTTGTCTTGAAAGAATTGCATCTGTTGCAATACGGGTGTGCCACTTGGTATAAAGTACGGCTCACTCAATAAAGATCTAAAGTCCTCATGTTTTAAGTCCGAATCGCCCAATAAAGACAAGGCTTTTTTAACTGATAAGATGCCGACAATGCGTTCGGAGTTGCCATCGAAAACTGGTAATTTATTGTGGTAACAAGTCTCCAATTGCTGAACTACCTCATCAATGGGCCTAGAAAGATCTAAGACCTCTATTTTTGACCTAGGCGTCATTACATCATCAACAGTAATATTTTCTAGGTTGAATAGATTGAGCAAAATATTACGATGGTGATTAGAAACAAAGCGATTGGACTCTAAAACTAAGCTACGAAGCTCTTCTTGACTCATCGTTCTAGTGTCTGAAGAAGATTGCAGGCCAGAAACCTTCATCAAGCCTGATACAAAATTATTAATGAGCCAGAGCAAAGGCTTTAATAAAAAAGTGAGCGGTAGAATCATCCAGCCGACATTTGAAGCAATTTTTTCGGGAAAAGCAGCGCCAATGACTTTTGGTGTGATTTCGCTAAAGATAATAATCAGCAAAGCAACTACCAGGGTGGCGATTGAAAGCACCAGCCCACTCTCACCAAATAGATGTAGAGCGATACCAGTCACCAAAATTGGCAGAATGGTGTTGATGAGATTATTGGAGATTAATAGTACTGATAAGAGTGAGTCAATTCGCTTGAGGAGCCTTTCTGCAAGTGCGGCGCCAGTATTGCCGCTGTTAGCCATGGCTCTTAGGCGATGGCGGTTCGATGACAACATGCTGGTTTCGGCCATCGAAAAGAAGCCAGAAAGTGCCAGTAAAAATAGGACTAAAGCGGCCTGACTATATAGGGGCCAATCGTCAAAAAAGTTGTCCATGGGGTTTGCCTGCAAAAATTAAGGATGATTCAATATAGCAAAGTAGGCTTTCACAAGCCATATGTATAAGCTATCACTAGGGTAGAAAGGTTTGTCATCTTCTTGATTGAATTATGTGAGAATTATTCCCATGACCTTATCTAAAAACCAACCTCTCTCAGAAAGTGCGCGTTACTGCGTGATTGAAGCGCCTTTTGGAAGATTAGGGATTTTGACTGAATTAGTCGACGGTAGCCTCATGGTGTCTAAGATCGACTACCTTTCAGCTAGGGCTAGCTTGTCAAAACCTCAAAATGAACTCGCTAAGGAAGTAGCAAAACAGTGCAAGGCCTATTTTCAAGACCCAAATTTCCAATTCGAATTACCAATGAAGCCCCTAGGTACGGCACACCAACAAAAAGTGTGGAGGCGAATTCGCGAGATACCAGCTGGCAAAGCGAATACTTATGGCGAGATAGCAAGCGCTATCAAGAGTGGTCCTCGTGCCGTCGGAACTGCCTGTGGTGCTAACCCCTTTCCCTTGATCACGCCATGTCATCGCGTGGTATCTGCACAAGGGATCGGGGGGTTTATGAAGGAAAATTCACCGGGTCTTTATCGTCAAATCAAGATATGGCTTTTAAAGCACGAAGGCGTACTTTAACTACTAGAGTAGTTTTCTAAGCGGGCTTGATGCGTTATGAAAAAAGAGCTTCATAAGTGCATCGCTACCAATAGCCATTTTGGTAAAAGCACAAAAAGCAAAGACCGTTTTTCTTGAGAGCTTCATCTCATCTTGATGATCAAAGTGTTTACGAGCTGCGATCTTGGAAAGCGTCATCACCGCCAAACCAAATGCTAAGAAACAAAAACGTCTTATTCCAAGCTCTTCCTTCGGAATCAAAAGAATGTACTTCATAGAATCTTGAAGTTTTTGGTAGGCAATCTTAAGCAGTGCAACTTGACTGATGTTGGCTGGCTTCCAAGAGACCCCACGCGCCCTATCCTCTGATGCGTCTTTGAGGATATTCGTCATTTGCAGGGCTTGTCCAAAAGCAATGGAGAGCGCCTCATGTCCTCTGATATTCTTTTCAAATTCAGAGGAATGATTGCTAAAAATAGTAGTCAGAAGCTCTCCAACAACTCCCGCTACGACATAGCAATATTCCTCAAACTCTGGTAGATCCTTTAAACCAGCTTCAGTTTGCTTGCCATGAAAATGTGACATGCCATCGGACATGATAGAAACACATCGGCTAACGGCCAATTGATCTTTACTTGAGCAAGTATGCAAAATTCTCAGGACAGTTGGGGTGTGCGCAATTAAATCTAATTCATCTTGATTGCCGTAATCTTTAAGCGCTGTTAGACAGGGCCCAACAAAAGAGTCTACAGAGGATTTTTCTAAAACAGTATTGAGAAATAATTTGGATAGCTGCTGTTTAGTTTCTGAGCTAAGCTCTGCTGCATCTTCAATAGTATCCACAATGCGGCAGAGCAGATAGGTATTGCCAACAACGGTCTCGATAATTGGTGGCAATAAAGGGATGGTAAGCGCAAAGGTTCGGGATACCGAGCTCAAAATGGCTTTTTGGTAGGCCAGATCAGTATCTGGACCATCGATAGGATTGGATTTGAGTGTAAGCACCCATCAATTATGTCAGACCAGCATGCCCTAAATTGGCCCAGAATTCCTTACTAATAAAAGTGACATAGCCATATAATTTCACCAAATTCTGCAAGGAGAAGTAGGTCGTGCTGATTTGGTTCGTCATCATTTACTGGGTCATATCCGTTGGCATTGGCCTATGGGCTGCCTTGCGTGTCAAAAATACTGCAGACTTTGCGGCTGCGGGACATAGCCTGCCAATGCCAATTGTGACAGCGACTGTTTTTGCAACCTGGTTTGGTTCCGAAACGGTACTGGGTATTCCAGCTACTTTTTTAAAAGAAGGCTTGGGAGGCGTAGTCTCAGATCCTTTTGGTTCTTCATTGTGCTTAATCTTGGTTGGCCTCTTTTTTGCGCGCCACCTTTACAACCGTCGCATGTTGACTATTGGCGATTTCTTTCGTGAAAAATATGGTCGCACCGTTGAGGTCCTTGTAACACTGTGTATTGTTGTTTCTTATCTGGGTTGGGTGGCTGCCCAAATCAAAGCTTTAGGTCTAGTCTTTAACGTGGTTTCTGATGGCAGCATCTCTCAGACTGGCGGGATGCTGATTGGTGCTGGTAGCGTGTTGATCTACACCCTGTTTGGTGGCATGTGGTCAGTAGCAATTACGGACTTTATTCAGATGATCATTATTGTGATTGGCATGCTTTACATTGGTGGTGAGTTGTCAACACAAACAGGTGGCGTCAGCGCGGTCATTGAGCATGCCGCCGCTGCAGGGCAATTCAGTAATTTTTGGCCTGATATGAACTTAGCATCCATCTTAGGCTTTATTGCAGCCTTATGTACCATGATGCTGGGCTCAATTCCACAGCAAGATGTTTTCCAGCGTATTACTTCTAGTAAAAATGTCAATATTGCAGTTAATGCAGCATTATTAGGTGGGGTGCTCTACTTTATTTTTGCTTTTGTACCAATGTATTTAGCCTACTCTGCAACCCTCATTAATCCTGGTCTAGTAAAAGAATATTTGCATACTGACCCACAAATGATTTTGCCAAAATTGATTTTGAATCATGCGCCCCTCATTGCACAGGTGATGTTCTTCGGCGCTTTGCTTTCTGCCATTAAGAGTTGTGCTAGCGCAACTCTTTTAGCGCCTTCGGTGACCTTTTCAGAAAATATTGTGAGAGGCTTCTTTAAGCATCTAACAGATCAAGACTTACTTAAAATTATGCGAATCACGGTGCTTTGTTTCGCGATAGTAGTGACTTTCTTCGCAATCAATTCTGAGCTGTCGATTTTTAAGATGGTGGAGAGTGCTTACAAGGTGACTCTAGTTGCTGCTTTTGTGCCGTTAGCGTTTGGTGTCTACTGGAAAAGAGCTAATTCTTTGGGCGGCTTACTGTCCGTAGTAATGGGTCTCATGGTCTGGATTAGCTGTGAAATTCTGGCTCCGAAAGCCATCATGCCGCCCCAATTGGCGGGCTTATTAGCCAGTATTGCGGGCATGATTTTGGGTAGCCTAGTACCAAAAGAGAGCTTGAAAGCCGTTTAAAGCAGTTTTTGCTTAAAAATTAGGCAATCAAAATTTTTCCACTGGGAAAAAGTTCTCCTCTAATATGTTGTTAATACAAAATTTTTTATTCTGATGGGATTCCTATGAAAATCTGTGTGATCGGTGGGGGCGGCGCTATTGGCGGCTACCTAGCGGTTATGTTGGCACGAGCGGGCAATGAAGTGACAGTAGTTGCTCGTGGTGCCACATTAGCCGCCATTAAAGAGCGTGGTTTAGCCTTGATTATGAATGATCAGCCAGAGCCATTAGTTGCAGAAGTGAAGGCGGTAGAAAAAATTAGAGATGCAGAAACGCCAGATGTTGTGATCTTGGCTGTGAAGGCACATCAGGTTGAGCCCATTATTGATGATTTGGCTGCAATCATGGGGCCGGAAACAATTTTGATTCCAATGCAAAACGGTATTCCTTGGTGGTATTTCCAAAAACTAGATGGTGAGTACCAAGACCATTCTGTTGAAACGGTTGATGCTGGTGGTCTTGCCAAGAAAGCCATTAATCCGAACAACATCATTGGTTGCGTGGTGTATCCAGCAACCTTTACTCAGGCTCCTGGTGTGATTCGTCATGTTGAAGGCAATCGCTTCCCATTGGGCGAGTTAGATGGCAAGCCTACCGAGCGTATTCAGAGAATATCGGACATGATGGGCGCGGCAGGCTTTAAGTCTCCGATTCTGGAGGACATTCGATCTGAGATTTGGCTCAAGCTGTGGGGCAATATGACGTTCAACCCAATCAGCTCATTGACCCATGGAACTTTGGAAGGCATCTGCCAAAATCCATTAACTAAAGAATTGGCGCGCAACATGATGGCTGAAGCGCAAACCATTGCTGAAAAACTAGGTGTCACTTTCCGAGTGGATATCGAGCGTCGTATTGCTGGTGCTGAAAAAGTCGGTAAGCATAAAACGTCGATGCTGCAGGACTTAGAGGCTGGCCGGAGCTTAGAGATCGATGCACTCTTAGGCTCGGTGATTGAGTTAGGCAACATTACTCAAACACCTACACCTTGCTTGAATACCGTTTTCGCCTTAACCAAATATTTAGATGAAAACGTTCAACTTTCTAAAGGTAGCTTGGCATTACCATCGGTATCGGGTTACTAAAAAACTAGTAGTGCATTCAGTCATTAAATAACCCTTGCTACTTCACATAGCAAGGGTTATTGTTTTTGTACTCTTGGAATTATTCGAAGCGATTATCGAGTCGTCCAACGCCCTCAATGATGATGCTGACATTGCTGCCAGGCTTCATAGAGCCAACACCCACTGAAGTGCCGCAGGCAACGATGTCACCGGCTTCCAAAGGCACATCCTGAGAAATTAAGCTTACCAATTTCGCTGGTGGGAAGATCATATCTGCGACTGGGTAATTCTGACGCTCTTGATCATTGAGAATCGTCTGAATATTGAGCTTGTTAGGATCAACATCGGTAGTGATGTAAGGGCCAAAGACACCAAAAGTGTTGAAGCTCTTAGATCGAGTCCACTGGGCATATCCAGGATCGCGATTAAGAATTTCAATCGCAGTGACATCATTAATACACGTGTAACCAAAAATTGCTTTTGCAGCTTCAGCTTCGTCAGCTTCATAAATGCGCTTGCCAATCACAATCCCCAGCTCACCTTCGTAAACCACTTTTCCTGAGTAGGACTTGGGGGTGCGAATCACTTGATTGGCTGCCAAAAAGGAATTGTTTCCTTTCAGAAAGTAAAGCGGCTCAGCTGGTACGGCATGCTCCAATTTAGTAACGAGTGCATGGAAGTTATCGACCATTGCCACCATTTTGGATGGGATACATGGAAGATCAATCACAACATCAGCTAACTTTAGGGTTTCGCCAGTGGGTTTTGGACTATGAAATAAATCGCCCGAGTACACTGCGATTTGCTCTCCCTGCAGTTGCCCTAAACCACCTTTTCCTTGATATTGAAATCTGAGCCATTGAGCCATAATGAGTTCCTATGAAATGAAATTTTTGATAGTCAATATCTTACAGGGGTAAGGGGATGTCTAAGACTGCTGAGCTCGTTTTTGCACCAGAATTGGATCAACCGGTTCGCTACATCGAGCGTACCCGGAGCTATTACTTAGGTTTGGGCTACGACAACCCTTATGTTTGGGCTCACTACATTGGCACGCCTTTTTGCCAGCTCAAGAAATCACTCAATCAATCGGTCTTGGGATTAATCACTACCGCAGTGCCATATGACGCCGCCAAAGGTAATCAAGGTCCAGGCGCTCCATATAACGCGGCAGCAAAGTTTTATCAGCCCTATCAAAAGCGAGTTGATAGCGACATTGACTTGAGAATTGCTCATGTCGGTATTGATCGTCAAAACGCTAATATGGAAGAGAGCAACTGCTGGTTTCCATTGTCGGCCGCTCAGGATGCTGTGAAGGCAGGCAGGCTTCAATCACTTTCCCCCCATTTTTATGGTCTACCAACTAATCGTAGTCAACGCCATACAGTAGAGATTGATGCACCGCTCATTTTGGAGATGCTGCGTGCAGATAAAGTTGATGTTGCAGTCTTGATTCCAAATTGTCCTATTTGTCACCAAAGCCAAAGTTTATTGGCCAGATATCTTGAGGCACAGGGCATCTCTACAGTGCTGATGGGGGCGGCAAAAGATATTGTTGAATATTGTGGCGTTCCCAGATTTTTGTTTAGCGACTTCCCTTTGGGTAATGCCGCAGCAAAACCAAACAACTTAAATTCTCAGACACTGAATTTTGAATTAGCCTTACGCCTTTTAGAGACTGCTCCTGGACCGCGAACCACAGTGCAATCGCCGTTAGTATGGTCTGTAGATCCAAGTTGGAAATTAGATTATTCGAACTTAGAAAAACTATCTGAGCAAGAGCTAGCGCGCTTGCGAGATGAGGCTGAGAAGGTGCGTATTACGGCGCGGGAATTGAGGCTCAATAGCGTGGGTGCTTAGAGGGTGTAGTACTCAAGTTTGTCGTGCAAGTGAGTAGGCGCATAAGTCTCGTAGGGCGATAGTCGCAGGATTACTTGGAAAATCTGTGATGCACTCCAAAGCTAAACCCGCTTCACGTTTTGCAGCAGCTTGTGTGTAATCTAGCGCGCCAGAACTTTGTACTGCACTCAGAATTTGGGAAAACACATCAGCTGGTAAGTCTTGGTTTTGTTCAATGGCTGTGCGCACTAATAAACGCTCTTCGTTGCTACCATTTTCAAGTAAGTAGATGAGCGGTAAAGTCGGCTTGCCTTCACGTAAATCATCACCAGCATTCTTTCCCATTTGTGCGGCATTGGCGGTGTAATCCAACAGATCATCCATTAACTGGAATGCCGTTCCAATGTGACGACCAAATGCAGCAGCTTGTTTACGTTGAGTATCGGTTGCGTTGGCCAAAACAGCGCCCAGCTCAGTAGAGGCCTCAAATAGTTTGGCAGTCTTGTAACGAATGACTTGTAGATAACTTGCTTCGTCAACCTCAGGGTCATTCATATTGAGGAGTTGTAAAACTTCACCTTCAGCGATGGTATTGGTTGCATCCGACAGAATCTGCATAACACGTATGTCATTGGGGGCGACCATCATCTGAAAGGCTCTGGAGTAAAGAAAATCACCTACTAAAACGCTGGCGGCATTTCCAAAGGCGGTATTTGCAGTCTCTCGACCTCTTCTGAGGGTAGATTCATCAACCACATCGTCATGCAAGAGGGTGGCTGTATGGATCAATTCGACCACCGCAGCCATTTCTAGGGTGTAAGGGGTTTCTTTGCCATTTGCTAAGGCCTTGGCAGCCAGCATGAGTAGGGCCGGCCTGACTCGTTTACCACCGGCCTGGATGATATATGCAGAAATTTGGTCAATTAAGGCCACTTTTGAGGCCAAACGCTCGCGGATTACCCCATCTAAGCCCTTGAATTCTATAGAAATGGGGGCTAGGATTTGGCCTAACTCATGGATTTTGACAGTGCTGGTCATGCAAGATATAATAATGGGCTTAGCTTCTCCAGGGTGGATTAGCTTAAATGTAGATATTAATTGAGGTTTCAAACCATGTACGCGGTCATAAAAACCGGTGGCAAACAGTATAAAGTTGCTGCAGGCGAAAAATTGAAAATAGAACAGATA
>Ga0114978_10000390_pt1 | contig 36577 bp, 18 predicted proteins | sample S_140212_EF_Meta_FD_87027 | JGI IMG/M metagenome (GOLD analysis project Ga0114978, IMG submission 87027) | Freshwater microbial communities from Lake Simoncouche, Canada to study carbon cycling - S_140212_EF_MetaG | ecosystem: Environmental > Aquatic > Freshwater > Lake | place: Lake...
CACTCGGTCGATTTTACGACGAAATGCGAACCTCACCCCGCCGCGAGGCCTATACCGAAGCGCTGGACCGGCATTTGAAAGAGTACGCGACAGACCCAACGGTCAACGAAGCTCGTTTTTTCAAAGGGCAACTGGAAGAGCAGCGGTTGCAGGCGACGCTGGCATTGCCCTTGTATCTTGAGGTGGATCCACGGCATCCCCGCGCGGCGGATGCGGTCTCGGGGGCAGCTCGATGTTATGAAACCATTTTGAGACGCATGATCGAACGACGTCTACCGACTGCGGATTTTGAACGGGAAGCGATTGACCGGCTGAGTCGACATCTGGCTCAAGCCACGAATTCGGTCGAGACCTGGACTGCGACACAAGCGGATGTTGCCCTGCGGCTTTCAGCGATTCTGCTGAGGACTGCAACGGAATCGTCGCTTGCTGCCGAAACCGAGTCCGAAACCGAAACCGAACGAGGACCTGGAAACTCGCTACGACCACAGGGAAATTCTGCGGGGTCATCTCGGCTCCAACAGGCGACCGTATGGCTGACGCGCGTGAACATGTATCTGGAACTGCACCGCGATGAACCGGCTACGGCGGCGAGCACCACCCTGTTACGCCAGCGGGCGATTCCGCTGCAGATCATCGTGCTGGCTGGCAAAGGGAAGCTGGACGAGGCGGAAGAGTTGTTGAAATCACTCAAAAACACTTCCCCCGAGTTGCTGCTCGCCGTGATGGAGGGACTCAGCCAGTTCATCTCGAGCAAATCCCCAGCGACGGGCGACAGTGTCGCCGCACTCTCGCTGCAGGCCGGGGAACTGCTGGGGTCTGATCGAGACCAACTCGCCCCGGTCCAGCGAAATTTGCTCGATCAATACCTGACGACTGCCTATCTGGCGACGGGCCAAACCGCGAAGGCTGTCAACTTGATGAAGTCACGGGCCGAGCAGGGGCCGAAGGATGTCGAAATCCAGCGTGAGATCGGCCTGCGGTTATCCTCGCTGAAATCGCCCGAAGCCGCAGCGCTGTCAAAACAGTGCTGGCGCCGGGTGGAATCGTTGACCAAGGGAGGCTCGGCCGAGTGGTTTGTGGCGCGACTCGAGGTTCTCAGGGCCTGTCTGCAACTGAATCAGGTACAAGAAGGACGCAAGTTACTGCAGGTGACGAAGGTGCTTTATCCGGACCTTGGTGGTAAACCCCTCGTGGATCAGTTTGAAGCGATCGACCGGGCATTCCCAGCCAGCCCAGTGCCGGGGAAATAATCACGGGGAAATGATCACGGAAGTTTGCGGGGCGATGGGGGAATGGGCACTTTTTGGCGGACTTTTGGGGGATTGCAGCATGGGGGCGATTTCCCTTCAGCCGTTCTTCTGTGGCAAACCCGACCCCATTTCTGGAACGCAGGGGAAATGCCCCAAGAGATCGTCAGAATGCCCATTGCGGCACTTTCAGATCTTTGCTATCTATCCGCTGTCCATTGAAGGTTTACGCTCGACATTCCAAGGATTGGAACTGCGTCGGCTCGGCAGCATGGATGCTGCCAGGTTGGGCAAGGAGAACGCCCGTTGACTATTGCTACGACTCAAAAGTTGCGCGTGTTGTTCGTCGATGACGAACAGGCGATTCGTGACATTATGAAGATCGAACTTCCACGCATGGGACACGATGTTGTCATGTGTGAGGACGGGTATGCCGCCATGAAAGCGCTGGAAAAACAGCCGTTTGATGCGGCAATTGTCGATCTGCGGATGCCAGGTCTCAGTGGCTGGGATGTCATTGACCACATCAAAAAGGTCTCTCCGGAAACGGAAGTGATCATCAGTACGGGTCATGGGGACATGGAAGCGGCGATTCAGGCGATTCGCTCGCGAGCCTACGATTTTCTCCGCAAACCGTGGAAAATGGCTGACATTTCGGCGTCGCTCAATCGAGTCGCCGAAAAAAGAACACTTACGAATAAAACCATTGCCCTGGAAAGCCGCCTGAAAGCGGCCGAGGGTTCGCCAGACCTGATTGGGCATTCTCCCCCCATGTTGCGGGTGAAAAAGCTCTGCGAAAAGATTGCACCGACCGATTCCAGTGTCCTGATTCAGGGTGAGACCGGCACTGGTAAGGAGCTGGTGGCGCGGCGGATTCATGATCTCAGTCCTCGTTCCCAGATGCCCTTTGTCCCCGTAAATTGCGGAGCCTTGGCCGAGCACCTGGTCGAAAGTGAACTGTTCGGGCATGGAAAAGGGGCCTACACCGGTGCGGACAAGTCTCGCAAAGGACTGATTGAAGTCGCCAACGGTGGAACGCTGTTTCTGGACGAATTCGGCGAACTCGATAAATCGATGCAAGTCAAATTGCTGCGATTCCTGGAATCGGGCGAGGTCCGTCGCGTGGGAGAAAACGAAGCCTTCCATGTCGATGTCCGTGTGGTGTGCGCGACCAACCGAAACATTCAGAAGATGGTGGCCGAGGGACTGTTCCGTGAGGATCTTTACTTCCGGATCAATACCTTTGAAATTCCGCTCCCTCCACTCCGTGAGCGAAAAGACGACAACCCTGATCTCGCCAGAACCCTGAGCGCCCGCTATATGAAACGACGGGATATTCCCGAAACTATTTTATCGATGGAGGCAATCGGCGTTCTGAAACAGCATGAATGGCCGGGTAATGTTCGCGAACTGGCGAATGCGTTAGAGCGTGCCTTGATCATGTCCGATGGAATTACGATCCGCCCCGAGGACCTTCCCTCGCATCTGCAGCGTGATACGGCGAAGGGGGCGACGACGCTGGACGTGGTGCCGATGTCTGCCATGCCGAAAACGTTACGCGAAGTGGAAATGGAAGTGATTTATCGAGCTCTGGACAAGTTCCAGGGTGATAAGCCCAAGGCCGCAGCCGAACTCGGGATCGCACTGAAGACGCTTTATAATAAGCTGAATGCAGATCAGACCAAAGCGGCGGGCTAGGTTTGGTGGCGGTCCGATTTGTTGTGCCGTCAAGGCCATCCGCGAGACTGCGGTCCCTGATCGAATGCAGCAAGTCGAATGCAATCGACGCGAATTCGGTCGGTTGGATTTTGACAGATGATGACAGTCAATGGCAGCAAATCGGAATTTTTGATACCAATTCTGGATTCAGCCAGCATCTGATTTACTCGTCTTCTCTGTGCCTCGGTGCCTCTGTGGTAAACCTTCTTCGGGATCTAAGACGAAGACAGGGTTCACCACGGAGGCACAGAGACACGGAGAAGAAGATAGAGAAGGTTTTTTGGGTTCAAAACAGTCGAGAACAGGCAAATCCCTTGACGACTATACTGGATTCGTGAATCACACCCTTGGCATAAAAAGGCGAAGATTGTGAACCACGAATCAAATTCAATAACACGAATAGGAAGACAAGAAATTTCAGGATTCAGAAACTGAAAACTGAAAACTGAAAACTCGGTTTGTCTTCGAACCGACGTTAATCCCGTTCTTCGTCGGCAAACGGATGCAGAAATCCGGGAAGTTTTTCCTTGGGAAGTGCATCGAGCAATCGCTCGGCAATCCGAAAATCATCCGGCGTGGTGATTTTGAGATTCAGCGGAGAACCGGTAACGATCTTGACGGACACCCCGATCCGCTCGACCAGTTCGGCCTCATCCGTCGCCTGATAGGTCCCTCGTTTCGCAAAGGCGTCGAGCAAGATTTGGCGGCGAAAGACCTGCGGGGTTTGTGCCGCCCAGAGATTGGCTCGCGAGACGGTCGCTTCGATGGCTTGCGCGGCATCGACCCGTTTCAGGGTGCTGGTAATCGGGTTGGCGAGAATCGCCGCACCATGTTCCTCGGCAGCGAGAAAGACCTGATCGATCCAGTCTTTCACGATCAGTGGCCGCGCGGCATCGTGGACCGCCACAAAATCGACATCCGCTCGAACGCGAGCGAGTCCCTGTTGCACGGAATCTGCCCGCTCGGCCCCCCCGGTGACGACTTCGAGATCCATGAACGCCAGATTCGGTCGAAATTTTTCCTTGAACCATTCGAGGTCCTCGGGAGAAACGACCAGGATCGTCTGCACCACATCGGGACGATGCACAAACTGTTCTGCAGTTCGGACCCAGACCGGGCGGCCATTGAGTTCGACAAAGACCTTCTTGCGATGCTTCGAAAACCGGCTGCTTTTCCCCGCCGCAGGGAGAATCACGGCAAATTTTGACATATCAAACTCTTACTTCCCACAGAAACAGCATAACTGGAATCGGAGACATCAACGGAACGGATTCGGCAGAACTTGCCTGAGCGACTCAAGCTTCGCACTCGTTCAAGTCGATGCCAAAGTTTAACTTCACTTTTTTGTCTGACCACGATTTTTTTCGAGCCAGGAGCGTGAGCCCATGTTCGTTCCCTTCACCACGGATCACTCTTTCTTTCCGCACAGACAACTGATGCAACAGGTCCTTTCGACGTTGCAGCGCGGCGTTGCCAGCCAGATTGAGCAAGAGACGAGACTGCACCGATTGTTTGCCTCGTGTCAGGAGCAGTGGTTGACTCAGTCGGAACAATTGCGGTCGCGAATCGAAATGCTGGAAGCCCGACTTGCTCCGTGGATGGTGGATCGGACCGAGCGGGTCGGCGAGCAGCCCCGCTTGGTGGTCGTCGCCCCCCAGGACGAGGCGGCCTGAGGTGCAGCGACCGATAACGCCATGTGAACGTAGAGGTCAGGTGACCGTTTCGGGAGCAGGGGCGTCATCCGATTGAGGTAGTGAGATCAGCATGACCCCGATGAGTCCGAACAGGGCAAACAGCCCTGAAAGTCCGAAGAATTGAACAGGAGGCAGCTTTTCGTTGTAGAGCGGCGACCAGAACGTATTGAACTGATTTGCAATCGCTGTTGTCAGCAAAAAGCAGCCGGTGACAAAGCCTTTCATGTTCGCAGGTGCTGCCGAATAGGCGAGTTCCAACCCGGTACCATAGACGAGGACTTCGCCGATCGTTAACAGGACGTACGAGGCGATCAGCCAGACAATCGAAACTTTGGTGTCAGCTTGAGCGAGCGCTCCAGCGAGGGTCATGATCCCCGAGGCGACGGTCCCGCTGATGAAACCAAGCAGAATTTTATTTCGCATGGTAAAGATCTTGGCCTGCGGGTCGATCAGTGGAAAAAGCACTCCGAAGAGCGGGGCAAAAATCATGACACAGAGCGGGTTCATGAATTGAAGTTGGTCTGGCGCAAAGGAAAAATTTGTCAATGGCATGGTGAGGTTGACATGGTCCCGCGCGAAGAAGACCCAAACACTATCGTTATGTTCGTAAGGGACCCAGAACAAAACCATTAAGGCGAAGACCCCCAACAGCCGTCCAAGGACCGCTTTTTGTTCCTGTTTTTGCAGAGGCGTGAGAACTTGATGGACCAGCGTCTCTTTTGCATAAAACTGTTTGCCTGACGCGAAAACTGCCAGCGATGCGACCATCAACCAGGCAGGAAAAAGAAACGCGGTGGCGTAACCATAATTGTCTCGGAGATAAGGCAGGGCAATCGTGGAGATCAACGCCCCGACATTGATTGCGAAGTAGAACCACATAAACGCCGACGAGCGAAGTTGTGTTTGTCCCGGGCGTTGCTGGTCGTAGGTCGCTCCCAACAGTGTCGAGATGTTCGGTTTGATGACACCACTTCCCCCGGCAAGCAGCGCCAGGGCTAGTAATGCCGCCCAGTGACTTTCAATCCCCAGGACAAAATGCCCAATGACATAGGGGATTGAGAACCAGACAATCGTGTTGTATTTACCGAAAAAGCGATCGGCAAGAAATCCACCCAGCAGTGGCAGCGCGTAACAAGCGGTTTTGAACTGGGAATAAAGGGCCAGTCCTGTCGCATCCGAGAAATGCAGTGCCTGTGTTAAGTAAAGCGGCAGTATCGCACGCATGCCGTAGTACGAGCAGCGCTCCGCGAACTCGCCGCAGAAGAAATACAGAAAAGCAACCGGATGCCCCGTCGGTACCGATTTCGGATCACCGCTTGACGTCGTCGCGAGATCCGATTCAGGCCCGTCATAGGGGTTCGGCGTAGATTCAGTGGTCACAGGGTCCCTTTTCTCGAAAAGTGAACTGTTATCAACATGGATACGATCAACATGCACGCGGGCCGCGAACCCGACCTGGGTGAGCGGGTTGACCCACGCGCGGAATCGATTCCCCCATGGTTGTAACTCGTCGACGCAATCGAATGAAGCATCACGAGTTGCCGAAAACCATTTCTGGGAAAATCTGGTAAAAAGAGAGGCCGGAACCTGCCTTGGTGATCACGCGTTCAAAAGTGGAATCCTCCTCGTCATGCCATAAGATCTGCGACCTGCCATGACCACGATTGAGTCCCCGGTATCACCCACCCGCTTCAGCAGATCGTCGTGGCCGCGCCATCACAAGACCTACGGCCCCTGTTGTTTTGTTTTTCCGATTAATGCAGAGAAACACTATCAGGATCACAAGTGAGAGCCAGCAAATGTTCTTCGTCCAGGTGCAGTTGCGGCAACGATTCGGTGTCGACGAGGATCTGCCAACCCAGGCCTTCCGTGTTCGATTTGCACTCAACCCGATCTGCCATCATGTTGAGTAGTTGACCAAGCATCCGAAAGGCCGCGGGATTTCCCTCGATAATGATTCGATGGGGATTCTCGCCGAGATAGGTTGGCGGGCCCTCTTTTCGGATTGACAACGCAGCCGTCGGGAATTGTTCGAGGATTTGATCAAAGCGATTTGGCATGGGAATCCGGTTCAGTGGTCAGAAATGGTCAAGCGAAGCGTTAGGGATTTCAATAAGGCTACCAATCAGTCCTATACGCCCTCTCAGCCCCATAATTCTTATTCTTTGGTCCATCCACAAACACAGTGCGCATTCAGTAAGCACTACGACGTACGCTCTACGACGTTCGCAGCAGGCGTTTCAGCTCGGGCCACGAGCGCGTATTCGCGATGTCTGCTTTGGTCAGTCCCGCTCGCCGGGCCTGGTCGACTCCGTAGCGCAATGCATTAAAGCCATTGGTGCTGTGAGAATCGGTGTCGATGATAATGGGGATGCCGTGCGTTTTGGCGGCGGCCGCCTGAATGTCATCCAGATCCAGTCGCTCGGGACTGGCGTTGATTTCCAACAGCACGCCATGATCGGCAGCCGCGTGGAAAAATGTGGTGAAATCGATATCCGCAGCCGGACGGTTACTTAACATCCTTCCAGTCGGGTGCCCAATCGCATCGACGTGGGGATTACAAATCGCATTGAGCAACCGCAGCATGATCTGTTCACGCGGCTGTTTCAGACCATAGTGCAGCACCGCAATCACCCAGTCCGCTTCCGAAAGCACCTCGTCATCCAGGTCCATCGTTGCGTCTTCTAGGATGTCGCATTCGATCCCGCACAAAATCGCGATCCCCGAGACTTCTTCTCGCACCTTGCGGATCGCCTTCCAGTGCTCACGCAATCGCGTGGCGTCCAGACCATTAGCCATGCTGACTCGTTTCGAGTGGTCCGTAATGGCGATGTATTTCAATCCGCGTGCTTTGGCCGCTTCCGCCATTTCGCGAATGGTCGCCTTACCGTCCGAGGCGGTGGTGTGCATATGCAGGTCACCCTGAATGTCGGCCACCTCGACCAGTCGTTCCTGTTTCCCCGCTTCCGCTCGTTCAATCTCGCCCCGATTTTCACGCAATTCCGGGGGGATCCAGGGGAGTCCCACCGCCGCATAGACCTCTTCTTCTGTCGCGCCCGCGACGTACTCGTCACCGCGAAAAAGACCATATTCGTTCAGTTTCAAGCCCCGCTCGATCGCCCGGCGGCGGATGACAATGTTATGTTCTTTCGAGCCGGTAAAGTACTGCATGGCCGCCCCGTAAGACTCGGCCGGAACCACTCGCAGATCGAGTTCGATTCCGGTGTGCAGGCGGACCCGTTGTTTTGTCTCGCCGCGTGCCAGCACCTTTTCAACCAGCGGATTGGCGGCGAGTCGATCCATGGCAGCGGCGGAGTCATCGGATATGGCGAGCACATCGAGATCACCACACGTCTCTTGGCAGCGCCGGCAGGAACCGGCGACGGAAACCTGGCCGATGGAGGGGAGTTGCTTCAGGTCCTCGACGATCGCCTCGGCCGATTCGCGGGCGACGCTGATAAGGAACCGCTTTCCCGCTTCCATCGCGTGGGGAATCCCTTCGAGGATGGATTGTTCGGTCTTTTTGCCGAACCCCTTGAGTTCCGAGATTTTTCCCGCTTCGCAAGCCTCTTTCAATTGCGCCAGCGATTGGATCCCGAGTTCTCGAAAGAGGACGGCCACCTTCTTGGGGCCAAGTCCCGAAATACGCAACATCTCGACCACGCCATGGGGAACTTGTTGTCGCAATTCTTCGAGTTGCGGAATTTGCCCTGTTTCCACGGCCACTTTAATCTTACTGGCCAGATCTTTACCAATCCCGTCGAGTGATTCGAGGCCGCCACCGGGGGTTGCCAGCAGGTCGGCGACCGAGACCGTCAGTCCCTCGAGGGTTCGAGCCCCATTCCGGTAGGCACGAACTCGAAACGTATTGGCCCCCTGAATTTCGAGCAGGTCGGCAACTTCATTGAATAACGCGGCGATTTGTTGGTTTTGCATCGAATATCTACTGGAATAACCGGCTGGCAGTGCGGAGACTTCTGGCCGGGGTTTTGCGAAATTTTGCCTCGGGGTCGTTGTTTGATGATAACCAAACATGAGCCGGCGCTACAACGAGAGCCTGCGTTCTGATTCAATCCAAAACTCAAAGAGAACCAAGCACCACAAAGTTGACCGATTGAAGATTCTGGTCCCCACGCCCCGGTACTCCGGGGAGAGGGTTAGGGTGAGGGGTCTTCAGCGACCGCAAAAACGAGTCACACTAGCCGCTATCTGAACCGATACGAAAAATACGAATACGAAAAAAAAGGACGACAGTCGAACTAAGCGAACTAAGAACCTCTCACCCAGTCCCTGCTCCCCGGAGTACCGGGGAGTGGGGACTGGGTGCGTCATGACTCAACGGCGCCGACCGACTTCGGCTGATACTGAACAGGGACGACCACTGCGAGCAGATGTCAGCAAACCTGAAAGTCTGCTATTGAGGAAAGAGGAAGTCCATCAAGACCTGGAATCCCGAGAACGAAACTTCAGGAAAACAAAAACGACGTCAGAAAACGAAGGAAGAAAATTTAGAGAGCTGCTTCAAAAGAAAAAGCAGAAAAAACGCTCACGTAACTGGCCTCCGGATGGCTCGGGCCGTCTGATCGAAACTGGTCGCTTTTTCCTGATCGATCCCAATGACGTGTCGCCGGACAAAGCGTAAAGAACCAAGAGCTCTGCTTCGCCGCAGACTCCGACGTAGTGACACCGGGCCCGAGTCTCTGCCGGCGGTGAAAATGAACTGCCAAAATGAAACGCCCTGATCCATAGGATCCAAGGGAAGAGGACTCGCCTCACGCGAACGCACTTGAATCGCAAGGATTTGTTGGGCAAGCTTGATTTTGAGTGTGTTCAAGAGGGCATTCTAGCGTAGATCTCGCTGGCCTTTTGGTGACGACTTCCAGATTTCCTCAACCAGCACGTGAATTTTTGTGCCGGGGCGGATGGGTACGTGAGGATGATCAGTAAACGCCGTTTTTTCAATACGCTTGGCGCGTTCAATCGCTTTCGTTGTCTTCTTCCGGTCCAAGATAGATTCGATCAGTCTCTTCAGGTCGCGGTTTTTTGGGCTATTTTTCCGATAACCACCGGGAAAAATCTTATGGATTTCACGAACAACAGCATCGCCATCGGACATGGCGGGAAGTCCATCGCGAAGGTGTAACAGAAACCAACTTTCAAAGCTGGGGTAAGAAATCGCCACACAGAGTTTTGCTGCCGCAGCCGAATCTGCGGCATTCTTGAGATTTAGATTTTTTCCCTCTCGCTCGGTGTCGAATACAACCCAGACATCGTCATAAGGATCGGCATCCGTTAAAGCGCTATTGTTTCGGGCTTGCCTTGCCCTATTTTCCTCCTCCTTTTTCAACTTTTTCGCGGAACTCACAACTCTTTCCGGCGTATTTCCATCGTGATCTGGCGCAGGTTCGATATAGATTTCCAATTGGCCTTGAGGAATCTCACAATATTTTTTGAGTGAATCAAAATACAGAGGCTCAGTGACTTTGCCTTCGGTAACAATCAGAATTCGTTTTCGCTTCGGCCGCGATTGATTTTGGCGAGGTTGGTCATAATTCCATTTGGATTTCATTCCTCGTCTTCACCGGGCAAGGGATTCGTGATGGGAAATAGTTCCTCAAGATCCAGATCAGGTACACCCCCTAAATTTCCCGAAAGATAATATTTCAGCAGCGGAGACGTAGCACGCGGCTTGTAGTCGCAATCCGCAACAGAATAGATTTCCGAGGCACCGTCTTCTCCCTTTTCGACAATGTGAATTTGATCCCGGCGTAGTAATGTATTGTCAAGAACGGAAATATCATGTGTTGTGAAAATGAGTTGCGCGTTCATCGGATTTCGTATCGGTGACTGAAAAATCCGAATCAAAGTTCGAAGTAGCAATGGGTGTAGTGAGGTATGAAGTTCATCCACCACAAATACGCCACCAGTTTTTAAAATCAAGTACAGCGTGTGTGCTAGCGAAAACATGCACAGAGTTCCGTTGGATTCCTGTTCCATGTCAAACGAAATCTCGTTACCTTCCGCCGTTTGATGAATCGCTTTTGCGCGAAAACCTAACATCCGACGTGGGGCATCCTCGAGATCTTTTTGTGGCTCAGGTTTATCGATTCTAATCGCTGAAATACCAAAATCCGCAGTTCTCATCCATCGCTGAATCCACTCGTGAATCTCCGCATCTTTGTCACATGCATTCGCGACCAATGAAAGCTTATGCCTCTGGAATGTGTCGTAAGTCCCGTCATAAATTTGGAACCTACTTATCCATTCAACGACGTGTGACGCTTGGGGATGATTCCAACTGGCTGCCACCGATAAAAATGGGGTTTCCTTGCGAGTGCGACCCGCAAGCGCTTGTCCTTCTGATATCCCGTTTTCAAATTTGTCTCCCCACGACCAATACTCACCAGGGGGTGCGTCTTCAGCGATTGTTACCGACTTCCAATGTTCCGCAACTTGAAGCGGCGGCGCTACTCGTTTTCCCCCTCGCTTGGCAGACGCTATTGCGTGTGGATCAGCATCGAAATTGATAACGACTTGCGTCCCCTTGATTTTTTGCCATGCCGATTCACCGGTGATTCTTGCGGCATTTCCCCGTCTGAAAAGTTCTGTTTTGCGGCCTTTCGGCCAGTAGAGCAGCCATTCCGAATGGATCTCGGTGCGATCGATTTCCAGTCCGTAGGCCCAGCGAATACCATCGTGCAGAAACGTGATTTCGAATGTTGTGGGTAACTCACTGGAAATTTGATCAAGCAGAAACGGTTCGACTTGATGATTTGGGTTTTCCCTCGAAGGAAAGTCCTCATCGTGACCATCGGGGAATCGAAATGCAAAGCGAATCAGATTACGCAGTAACTTCGCCGCCTTAACCAAGTTACTTTTTCCGGATGCGTTGGCACCATGGATACTCGCAACGGTCAGCATTCCCTTGAAGCTTGTCGGTAAGCCAGCGACATTCTTGCGGACCACGTGCTGGTCCGCCAAGTCCTTAATCGGAGACGCATCCATCCGCAGTTCCAATGGATCGCGGATCGATCGGAAGTTTTCGACTCTCAATGAGATCAACATGAATTTCGCCCTTTCAAAGCGGTTTCGAGACTACGCCATCTTTTTACGGATTTCAATGTGAAATTGACGTATTAAATGTTTTCGCGTCGGAATTTGACGAAAATCGACGAAAATTCGACTTTAATCGTACAGTGGTTCGCGCGGTAGTCGCGTCGGTGGCCGTGAACGAGCACATTTTCCGTGGGCTGATTTGGCCTCTGTTTGGGGCACTCAACAAAAATGGTTCCCTTTTCGATTGCCGATATCGACATTGGTGCTGGTGCCGGTCACCTGGGAGATATCCAGCGGCAGAACGTTTACGCAGGTCTTCTTCGCAGCCGCGGCCAACCCGTGATTTTGCCATCATCCGCTCTCTAAGCCCTAAAAATAAGGTGCCACGGCGAGTTTCCGTGAATTCCCTGTCAGGGGCAGGGGGGCGAGTTTGAAATCGCTTCCGCGCACACTATGATACGAAGTCGAAATGATTCGTCCCACCGCTTCAGAAAGCCCTGCCGTGAGCCAACTTGCTGAACTCGCCGCCACTGCCAAGTCGCAACTCGACGCCCATACCTACGAAACCGTCCAATGGCACTTCCATGAATCGACCGGAAGTCCATTCTGGCTCGAAAAGGCCAAGACGTACAACTTTGATCCGCTCAAAGAGGTCAAGTGTTTCGACGATCTCAAGAAATTCCCTCACTTTGAAGACGAGTGGTTGCGGGGTGGTCCGATCAACCGCTGGATCCCCAAAGGCTTGGCCGGTAAGCCAGCGTACGTATTCGAAACCGGCGGGACCACTGGGATTCCGAAGAGTCGGATGGTGATCGAAGATCACTGGATCGATTACGAAAACTTCAGTGATACGCTCCCTGATGAATACTTTCCTCGTGGCTCCAACTGGCTGATGCTGGGCCCCTCGGGTCCCCGTCGGCTTCGACTGGCGGTCGAGCATCTCGCTCAGTATCGAGGTGGAATCTGTTTTTGCGTGGATCTTGATCCTCGTTGGGTCGTAAAACTGCTGAAAAAAGGGAAAATTAAAGAGGCCGAAGACTATAAAGATCACGTGATTGATCAGGCCTTGACGATCCTCTCGGCGAATCATGACGTCAAGTGCGCGTTTATGACGCCGAAACTGCTCGAAGCACTCGCCATGCGATTGATTGATCAGGGGTCGAGTATCTCCGAATCGGGAATTAAGGGAATTTTTGCCGGTGGGACCGAATTCACACCGCAGTGGTATCGAACCTGCCGCGAAGAACTGCTTGGACCCGATGTCTATATTACTCCCACCTACGGTAACACGCTGATGGGTTTGGCCTGTGGAAAGCCGTACGATCCGGCGGACAACTATAAGATCACCTACTACGCGCCACAGCCTCGGGCTGTGATCGAAACGGTCGAGTTCAAGGATTACAACCAACTGGTTGGCTACGGACAGACCGGTCGCGTGAAGCTCTACACGATGACGAAGGAGCTCTTCATTCCCGGCTTCATGGAACGTGATGAAGGGGAACGCGAACTTCCTCACGAAAAATATCCCTGGGATGGAATCAGCGGGACTCGTCCGTTCCACGAGTACGCGAAGACCACCACCGTTGGGGTTTACTGAGTTATCGCGATGATCGCTCGCCGGTCTGATGCCGGATCGTACCGGCCTGTTGTATTGTGCGGGCCTGTTCCCGATCGTCGGACAGCGGGTTTTCCTTGCGAAATCGGGCGAAATACAGACCGATCAGACGCACCTGTCTGATCGGTCTGCTTGGGCCAAAATCCGTTTTCAAATTCGAAGTTTCTTTTCCGTTTCACCCCATTTCGGGAATTCCTGATGTTCGACATCCCCATTCTTCGCTTTGGTCAAACCTACGAGTCAATGGAAAAGCAGCCGGTATTCCACTTCGACACGGGCGAGGCGGTCGCTCAGCTGCATCAGGCGACCGGTGCCATGGTGAAGCTCGATTTGAAGAAGGCCCAGAAAGCTCGGGATGCATTACGAGCGATTCCGATTTCCAAACTGATCGACATTTGTAAATCAGCCGCGAAAATGTATCTCGAAGAAACGCTTCCGTGTGGCAGCGGATCATTGTCCCCGGCCGAGTTCTGTCGGCTGCAATCGGCGACAACGGGACTTCCTGAAAACATGTGCGCGGCGAACATGCGAAAGAACTCCTTTGTGCTCAGTCACATGGACGAAGTTCTCGACGCCCTGACTCGGGGACTACCGTACGAAGTCCTCGAGAAGGGTTACGGCAAGGAATCGCGCGGGGTGATGGTTTCGTATCAGGCGACGACCCCCGTGTTTGGGATGGTGCTGCCGAATAACTCGCCCGGGGTTCACACGCTGTGGCTCCCCGCGATTCCGATGCAGATTGGTTTGTGCATCAAGCCAGGCTCACAGGAATTCTGGACTCCCTACCGGATTACGGAAGCCTTCTTCAAGGCGGGGCTTCCACGTGAAGCGATCTCGATCTATCCGGGTGGTCACGATGTCGGTGGTGCGGTGATGACTGATTGCCAGCGAGCCATGATTTTCGGTGGCCAGACCACCGTCGATCAGCATGCCGGGAACCCCAAGATTTCGGTCCATGGTCCGGGATTTTCCAAGATTATTCTCGGGGATGACATCGTTGATCACTGGGAAGATTACCTTGACGTGATGGTCGACAGTGTGTTTGCGAACAGTGGTCGCAGCTGCATCAACTGCAGCGGGATCTGGGCGTCACGGCACACGCGGGAAATCGCCGATGCGATCGCTCAACGACTCGGTCCTGTCGTCCCATTGCCACCCGATGATCCCAAGTCATCGCTGGCCGCCTTCACCACCGCCGGTGCAGCCGAGGCGATGAACAATCAGATTGACGAGGGATGCCGGGCGGAAGGGGTGACCGAGATGACCGCCAAGTATCGAAATGGCAGTCGTCTGGAAAAACGTGAGCGTTGTGATTACCTTCGCCCGACGGTGATCCATTGCACCGGACCCGATGTTCCGCTGGCCAACACCGAGTACATGTTTCCGTTTGTTTCGGTTGTCGAATGTCCCCAGAACAAGATTCTGGGGCAGATCAAGCAGACGCTGGTCGGCACGGCACTCACCAATGACCCCAAGTTCACGCAGCAACTACTCGATGCGACCAACATCGATCGCCTGAACATTGGGACGGTCAAGACCGTGCAACTGAACTGGCTGCAGCCACACGAAGGGAACATTGTCGATTTCCTCTTCCGCAACCGCGCCTTCCAGGATGTTCCACCTGCGGCTCATTGACGAGCAGACTTTGTGCGAACGGGCTTGAGACGAAGCGACAATCCGATTGCGGAAACAACTTTTTGAAGGTTGATGGAATGAGTTTTATGAGATTTCCTCGAATGACTCGTCTTTGTTCCGTATTGGCGTGCCTGTTTTTCGCGGGCCTCATCGATTCGGGGGTGTCGGCTGACGAAAAGGGGATCGGTGATTTTCCGCAACTCTCGGCCAAAAACGATTGGCCATGGTGGCGTGGTCCGCTGCGCAATGGTATGGCGGATCAGGTGGCGGTCCCTGTGACATTCAGCGAAACCGATCACGTGATCTGGAAGACTTTGGTCCCTGGGCGAGGTCATTCATCACCGACCGTCGTCGGTAATCGGGTCTTTCTCACGACGGCAACCACCGCTGAGCAGATTCATGAGGTACTGGCGTTTGATCGGACGACCGGCAAACCACTCTGGCGAAAAGAAGTGAATCGGGGCGGTTTTCCGGCAAAGAATCATCCCAAGAACACCGAAGCCACCGCCACGCTTGCCTGCGATGGCGAACGATTGTTTGCGGCGTTTTATCATCATGACAAGGTCGTTGCTGTTACGCTCAACTTCGCTGGCGAAGTGGTGTGGGAAAAAGAAGTCTGTCGATTCCGGCCGAAAACCTACGAGTACGGGTATGCTCCTTCCCCCGTCCTTTACCAGAACACGGTACTGATTGCGGCGGAATATGATGGCGAGAGCTTTATTACCGCGTTAGACCGCCAGTCAGGCGATCGCGTCTGGCAGGCACCACGTCCGACGATGATTACCTTTTCGACGCCGATGATCGCCCATGTTGCGGGGAAGGATCAGTTGCTGATCAGCGGGGCCCAGAAAGTCTCGGCATATAATCCCGCAACCGGGAAGCCGCTCTGGTCTGTCGACGGGACTACCTTTGCCACCTGCGGTACGATGGTATGGGATGGCGAGATTGTTTTTGCCAGTGGCGGATATCCGAAAGCCGAAACCCTGGCGGTCAAGGCAGATGGCAGCGGCGAAGTCTTGTGGCGAAACAATCAGAAGTGTTACGAACAATCGATGTTGGCTCATGATGGGTATCTCTATGCGCTCACGGATAACGGAGTGATGTTCTGTTGGCGGGGAACTGATGGAAAAGAGATGTGGAAAGAGCGACTGAAGGGTCCCGTCAGTGCCTCACCGGTGCTGGCCAACGGGAATCTCTATTGGGCGAATGAACTGGGGACACTGTATGTCGTCCGCGCCAACCCCGAGCGATTCGAAAAGGTGGCCGAAAATCAAATCGGATCCGATTCGTTCCCCAGCCCGGCGGTCTGTGGCGGGCAAATCTTTCTACGTGTCGGCAAAGGGACTGGCAAGGAACGCCAAGAGTGGTTGTATTGCTTCGGTAATCAACCCTGATATTTTTTTTGGGCGACGTTTCGGGGGTACCTCTGAGTCGCTGCGGGTTACGTGGGCCATCAATTCGGTTCGTCGGGACAGTTTGCCACCGCAGTCCATCGCCAGAGTTTGATGCCATACGTCGTCACCCGAGTCCGTCTCAGTCTCGACCCCCACGCCGAATCCGGGTACGCTGATGCGTAAACTGATTCGCCAGGCGAAACGCTTCTCGATGATCTTGAGCGGCAACGGGGTGCAACCGATGAAATCCATGAATTCAGGCAACAAGATTCCGCTGGGGCGGCGTGACTTTCTGTTCGATGCCGCAGCCGGTCTGGGATCGCTGGCACTCACTTCGATGCTGGCCCATGACAGCTTGATCGGGGCGAGTGACGAATCGCTGGTTCCAATCCGTCCGCAAATCAACCCCGAAGCACCGCTGGCGCAGCGAGCATCGCACTTCACGCCCCGTGCGTCGCGAGTCCTCATGATTTTCTGTTCGGGGGCAATGAGTCACGTCGACTCGTTCGATTACAAGCCCGAACTGATCAAACGAAATGGCCAGCCACTTCCAGGAGCCGACAAGCTGGTGACGTTTCAGGGTGAGCAGGGGAATCTGGTGGCACCGCAGTGGGAATTCAAGCCCCGCGGGGAATCGGGCAAGATGATCTCGGACCTGCTACCGAACTTAGCGGGGATGGCGGATGAGATGTGCTTCATCCATTCGATGACCGCCAAAAGCAACACGCACGGTCCCGCAGAAAATCAGATGAGTACCGGCTATACGCTAGACGGATTCCCCAGCGTCGGGGCGTGGGTCAGCTATGCATTAGGAAGCGAATCCGCAGACCTCCCCAGCTTTGTGGCGATTCCCGATCCACGAGGAGTCCCCCAGGCTGCTTCGAATAATTGGAACAGTGCCTTTCTGCCGGCGGTCTTCCAAGGGACACCCTTTAATGCCGACAAACCAATTGCCAACTTGTCCCGTCCTCCGGAAATTTCGGAGGGGACGGAAGCGGCCACGCTGAACTACCTCAAAAAGCTCAACCGGCGACATCTTGAACACCACGGACGTGACTCGAATCTGGCCGCACGGATTGCCAGTTATGAACTCGCCGCTCGGCTACAATTGCGGGCGGCCGAGGTTGCGAACTTGTCTGGGGAAAGTCAGGAAACCCAATCGCTTTATGGGATGCTCGACACCAACCCGATCAAGGCGGGGTTTGCACGAAACTGTCTGCTGGCGCGGCGACTATTGGAACGGGGGGTCCGTTTTGTCCAGCTGTTTAATGGGTCTTATGCGATGGGCGAGGGGGTCGGAAACTGGGACGGTCACAAGACATTGAAGTCACAGTACGAAGTCCATGCTCCGATTCTCGATCAACCTGCCGCGGCGTTATTGAAAGACTTGAAACGGACCGGGTTACTCGATGATACGCTGGTGGTGTGGGTGACCGAATTTGGCCGGATGCCAACGTTTCAGAAAGGGGCCAGCGGTCGGGACCACAATCCGAAAGGGTTTACCAGTTGGATGGCGGGTGCCGGTGTGAAGCGGGGGTACAGTTACGGAGCGACCGATGATTTCGGGCACACGGCCGTCGACCGTCCCGCAACGATCTACGATCTGCATGCCACCATTCTGCATCTGCTGGGATTGGATCACGAACGACTATCCGTCTATCACAATGGAATTGAACGCCGCTTGACCGATGTACATGGGAGTGTCCTTCGCGAGATTCTGTCGTAACACAGGATCGGCCATGTCCCCGGCTCGGTTTTCGCCAGACGGTTTTCCCCACACCGCTGTCTCCACGCGGTCGACAGAGGAAGCCGTTTGTCGAGCATTCCTACCCGTGATGACCAGACCGATTACGGCTGCATCCGCTGGTCAATCAGTTCCAAGGCGGCGAGTGCACCCAAGGGGATTGAGATTCCATTTGCCGGGGTTTCGGCTTCGCGTGGATTGATGCGAATCAGGATGTGTCCTTGTTCCTCACATTCCTTGCGAACGGTGGGAATGCTGAGTCCCGCCCCCATTTCAATTGCGACTACCCGTTTTCCTTGCAGCGGAAGTCGCCAGCGTTTGTACGCGGCATGCTGCACCACGAAACGACTCTTATCGAATTCCCTGTCCGAGAACATGAAAATATTCGGCCGAGCGATCGCGTCGCACTTTGGACAACGAGGATGGGTCGATTGAGCCCGGATGGTGGCCTCGTCAACACTGATGTCCAGCGTATCAGCGGGCCAGACTCCTGAGCCGCAAATTTTTGTGCATTGCAGGTGATGAATCGAGCCATGGTATTCGAGGACTTTTTCGGCGGGCATTCCGCTCTTCTGAAATTGACCATCAACGTTTGTGGTAAAGACAAACGCCCCGCTTGGCGTTTGCTCACCCCAGCGTCGTAACATTTCGAAACCCGCGTGCGGCGTCGCACTGCGGTAGAGTTTCAATCGATGTCCGAAGAATCCCCAGGCCAGCGCCGGGTCGGTCTCGAACCAGTGCGGGGTTGAAATTTCCGAGAACGATTTTCCCTGAAAAGGGGGATAGGCCTTCCAGAATCCCTCTGGGCCGCGAAAGTCGGGAAGCCCTGAATCGACACCCATGCCGGCCCCCGCCCCGATCAGCAGCGCATCCGCAGTGCGAATGGCGACAGCAGCGGTCGCCAAATTCGTCTCCAGCCCGCTCGATGAAGTCATGATATCCCCCACCGGATGGATTTTTGTCGATTTGATCAAAACCGTCAAAACGCATCGATCGCTTCCCCATTTCCCTCAGTCATCAGCCATTTTTGCAGATTGGCATCCGTTGAATCCGCGAGGAATGGTACATGCCCATCTGCGAACAGCAAATGGCAGCCCCCGTATGAGACCTGAAAAACTGCTGTTTCCGCTCACACGAGCTTGAGCAGGTTGTCACGGGTGGATTGATTCCCGGTTTGGCGCAGGTCGAAGAACATTTCCACCAGCGGAGAACGGCCCGAATCAAACAAATCACGCGAGAATCACGCGAATCGTAACAAGAAAAAACCTCAAGATTCCGGATTCTGAAAACGGATGCTTCGCGCTTACTACCATAAAATTGACACTTCACGCCTCCTTCTGAAAAAACGTGACGAGCGTTGCTTGCAGAGGGACCTCGCGCGGTGTTCCAATAGGTGTCGGAACAGAGATTGCAGTCAGAAACGATTGCGGTCAGATGGGTTCCGTTGACCTACCGATGATGATCGCCATCCGCGAAGTCCCCACTTCGACCTGGCTTAAACCTCCGACCGGAACATGCCGATGCAGTCCGATACCCTTAATTCCCTCGAAAATCCCCTCGAAATCGCTCCAGCAACCACTGAAGTTGGCAGCTATTTCATCTCCAATTATCCTCCCTTTTCCCTCTGGAACCGGGACGCCGTCACCGAAATTCGCTCGGCTTTCACCGCCGAACCGGACCGATCGGTCCCCATGGGTCTCTACCTGCATATTCCGTTTTGTCGCAAACGGTGCAAATTCTGCTACTTTCGCGTCTATACCAATCAGAACGCCAATGCCATCTCCCGTTATGTCGAAGCCCTCGCCAAAGAGGTCGAGTTGCTCGGGCGGGAACCGGCTGTTCCTGGACGTGACCTGAAATTTGTTTACTTTGGTGGCGGAACTCCCTCGTACCTCAGCTCACGACAACTTCGCTTCCTGCGGGATGAACTGAGTCGATCGGTGTCGTGGGATCATGCCGAAGAAGTGACGTTTGAATGCGAACCCGGAACGCTCAGCCTCGAAAAACTGCAGACACTCAAAGACATCGGGATCACCCGCATTTCCCTCGGTGTCGAAAATTTTAATGACACCATCCTGGAAGAAAATGGCCGGGCTCATCTTTCCCCCGAAGTTTTTCGGGCCTATGACTGGATCCAGCAAGTCGGATTTCCCCAGGTCAACATCGACCTGATTGCCGGAATGGTGGGCGAGACTGACGAAAATTGGGCAAAATGTATCGAGCAGGCTCGCCAATTGAAGCCCGATAACCTGACCGTCTACCAAATGGAACTTCCGTTCAATACGCTGATTTCGAAAGAGATGAAAGAACTCGGCGTCGCCTCACCAGTCGCCAACTGGACCACCAAAAGACGCTGGGTCGATGAGGCGATGACCGCGTTCGAGGCAGACGGATATCATGTTTCGAGCGGCAACGAAATGGTGAAAAATCCCGCGACCGACCACTTTGTTTATCGTGACAACGTCTGGCGTGGCTGTGACCTGCTGGCGGCAGGGGTTTCATCATTCGGTCATTTTCAAGGGGTCCATTATCAGAACCTGGATCAACTGGAAGAATACCTGACCACCGTCGAATCAGGGGTCTTGCCCATCAATCGGGCCCTACGCCCCACGGCCCATCAGCGATTGATTCGCGAGATGATCCTGCAAATGAAAGAGGGACATCTTTCAGCGGTTCCGTTCCGGACCAAGTTTGGGGTCGACATCCTGCAGGAATTCTCGCAGCCATTTGCCGCTCAACAGGCGAAAGGATATCTCACGATCAACGGTGACGAGATCACCCTGACACGTAAAGGAATCCTGCAGGCGGATACCTTATTGCCCGAGTACTTCGAAGAGCAGCATCGGGAAGTGCGTTATACCTGAGGCGATCAAATCCCTGGTCGCCGTTCCCTGAATCAGGCCTTCGTCCCCTTTGGCAGCGAGTTCCAGGCGGTTACCAACCCACCCGCCACGAACAGCACAAAGCTGGCCAAAGACAATTTTCCAGGGATGGCGCAAAATCCGATTAACCCCATCAACGCCACGACAACAGGCAACAAATATAATAAGCGACGAATCCCTGATGCCTGATTGAGGATGAACAGGACTGAGGCGGCCACCAGCAGCCAGACCGCAGACCAAGCGAGGCTCAAGCCGCGCCGGACCGACTCTTGCGGACGAATGGCCAGAGTCAGTTTCGGATCCCCACCCGACTTGGAAAAGACCAGCTTGCGGCCTGAAGTCGGTAACGTAATCCCAATCGATAATCCGCTCGGTCGCCGCCGTTCTGCCGCAGCATTCCCAGCCTGCCGGCCATTTTCGACCAATCGACCCCCTTCACCCCCTGCAGCGACAAACTGATTTCGCCCATCGACTTGGCCACCATTGGAATCGGTTGGATTCACCCCAAAATAGACCGACGACGAATTCGAAAACTGCTCGCCAGACTGAGGAAGCCCCGGTCCGTTCGGAGGCATCATTCCAGACGCATCATCCTTGAACGCCCCCCCGTTGGGACGGTTTCCAAATCCAGAACCCCTCCCATAGAGCGAGGGTGCCGGGCCCATACCACCACCCATACCACCACCACCCATCATACCGCCCGCTTCACGAGCAAGTCCTTGGGTGACCAACTGCGGCATATTCAGGTCGCTAAAATCATTTACCGGAACTTGTGCATTCCAAAGCGAACCATTATTCATAAACGTGTTCCCAGCGATCCCATTTCCGTTCTGCATGAACCCTGCCGAATTATTCGCCGACTGACCAGGGCTTTGCTGAATCCCCTGCTGCTGTTGCAGAGTATTATTAAAACGAGTGGTGTTATTATTCGTCACCTCGGTATTGAGGTTATCGATATTCAACCCGTTCGAGACCCTGAGTTGAGATCGACTATTATTGGGATTGTTATTAAGGGGATTGTTCGGTTCGCCAGCAGGCTTTGATTTTTTCGATGCAGCCTTTGATTGGATTTTTTCACTGGGGGCCTTTTCTGAAGCCGCTTGGCTTTCAGAGTCCTGAATTCCCAGGCTGAAATTGAAATTGCTGTCGACCGGTACCTCTCCCAGCGAAAGATTAATCCCTGACCCACTATTCGCTTGAAACACCGCTTTTTGCTGTCCTTCGGCAATCGTCGCCCCCTCGGTCACCCCTTCCACCTGAAAGGAATTCATTCCCCAAGTGCGTTGAGATTTTGAGGAAAATGACGCCGCCCCCTTCTGTTGCTCTTGCCGAGCCTGTTGATCCACTGTCGAGAGTCGACGCAGCGTCTCGGACGTATTCCTCGCAAACTCGCGGTCACCCGACTGATTTTGATAGGACCCCAACTCGTTTTGCAGTCGCCTTAAATTGCTTGCTGCCAACCCGATTTGTTTCAAATTGTTGACCGACTGAACACGCTTGTTGCTCTCGACCATCTGCTCAAAATAACCGAGTAATTCACTCGCCTCTTGTAACGCCGCATTCCCATAAAGATCGTTCGCATGATCCGCGAGTGACAGATTGTGCTTGACGGTCGAACGAACCCCCTGGGCATCCAGGTCATCCGGCAGATACACCGTCCATTGGGTTCTCGCCACCGGAATCCCATAGTCGGCATCCTGCTGCTGGCTGAGAATCTGCGGAGCGGGAATCGAAAACTCTTCGCGACTGAATCTGGCTGACTTTGGCAATGGACCCGATAGACGACCTCGCCAGATGATCTTCACCGGAAACGAGAGACTCGCCGCACTGGTTTTCGGCAGTGCAATCAATTGCGCCGTCCCGCCATTTAAGGACGGCAATTCGGTCGTCACGGCACGCGCGGGTTGATCCGCTACGTAGACCGAGAGCAGTTCGGTCCCTTCCGGCATCTGCAGTGCCAAAAACTGCCGGGATCGATTCTTGATCGTATACAGCCCCTGTCCCCGATAGGTTCCATCACGACTGATGATGGTCGTCAAGTCGGCAACATTCACGGAGGCCGGGGCACTCGCCTGTTGAGCAAACTTATGCAGCGACCAACTGGGGGCCGTCAGCAGCGATTTCACCCGGACCAGCTCGGTCGCCTGATCAATAAACTCTTGACCAATCACCACAGGGACATCCTCACGCTGGACAGACTCGACCAGCGACGTATCGACCGCCGAAAGTTGACCAAGCGACGAATTAATCAACAACACATACTGCCGCTGTCGTTCCAGCGGTTTCTGGTCGTGTTCAAATACCAGCGCCGGGGCCACCACAGGAACCGCGACATCAGCGGTCGGCGGTGGCAACGTGGCGGTCGCGGTCGCGAAGTACTTGCCGCTCACCGGTGTTCGCAGATGAATGGTCCAGCGGGTTCGGTTCCCCCCCGCACTGACGTGGGTTGCATCGCGAATCCCCTGTCCCTGGAAGTCCAGTTTCCCAGCCAGCCAGTCGGGTGTGGTCAACGTCAAGGTGTCTGTCTTGGCCGCATCAATCTGCCACTGCAGCGCCAGCATCTCGATCACCGCCACATCCGTCACCGTCACCATCGCTAACCCGTTTGCCGAGAGCTGGGGAGTTGCCTGGGTCAGGTTCAGGGTGATCGCTTCCGGCGTCAAACTGGGCGAGGAAAAGGCAAACTGAACCGTCTGCTGCGGACGGATCGACCGGAGCTCACCACCGATCTGCGTTGCGTCATCGGACCGCCAGCCATCGAATGTTTCCAGTGTCCCGGCAAACCCTTCCTCCAGCCAGACCGCTGCGGTCGAATCGAGTCGTGTGGCATCAAGTGGTTGAGGGAATCGAATCGTGGATTCAGCATTCTCACGCGGCGTAAATCCCCCCAGCACCACCTCCATCAAACCCAGATGCGGCGCATTGAGCTCAATCGTCAGGGTCGCTTCTTCCTCTTGCCGGGCGATGTAATAATCCCGCAAACCAGTCGCTTGCACATCCAGCAGCACGAATTTTTCCGGCAGGGAAATCGAGACCGACGAACGGGGAGCCCCCGTCAAATTGTAACGCAAACGTGTGGTGAGCTGTTGCTTGCGCAGTGAAATCAAAGCCCCCTGTTGTGCGGTGACGTGTGCTTGTGAGGCTTGCCGAGTCGCCAGCAGATTCAGGCTGAAAGGTCGCTTGGAAAAACGGTAGGCCAGTTGCGGGGCCACCGGCGGTCGGCTGACCGGAATGGGCGTCGCAAACCGCGCTCCGTCCAGTTGGGAGAGTCCCTGGACCTGTTCGGCTCGAATCGAAAATTGATTCCCGGCAAAGACCGCCACCTGACCAATCTCGTTGGTCACCTCTTGAGGTGCCAGTTGCGGGACATTGATTGTTGTCGACTCGGTATCCACCTTCACATCGAGAAACGTTTCGATCGTCAGTTGCGTCTGGTCGGCGACATTCCGCCGGAAGATCACCCGCAGCTTGCGGTCCGCTCCGTTCCCCTGCAATTCCCAGCCCCCAACATCCGCTCCGGTGACCGCTCGCAGTCTCAGCGTCTCGGGAAGCGAGAACGAGGTATCCGCAATCCCCCCCTGGCGTATTTTGTAAGCAAATCCATGACTCACCGAGGTTCCGGCGTCGGTCAGCGTAATCGCTTCCACCGAATCGACATGAATCACGGCGGCAGCAGCCCCCTGCGCCTGTTTGGGCTGCCACGAAACGATCACATCCCCTCCCTTATCAATCGGGAATTCCAGCGACTGCAAATCGTCCTGTGTCACCCGACGAAAGATCGTGGTCGAGCCATTTACGCGAACGGACAAATCCTGAGCAGGAAGTTCAAAGACCAGTTTTCCTGTCGGCACCGCGAGCAGCGGCAGCGTAAACGCCCCGGTGGTCCCCGAAAGTTTTGCCGGTACGGAAAAACGAAAGTCAATCACATGCAGACCCGGTTGCTGCACCGCAATCGTGAAGCCACTCGCATTCGCAATCAAAGCGGCGGTTTGCCCGTCCAGTTTCGCTTCTCGCACAGCCACCTGGCCGACGGGGATTTGTACCAGTAACTGCCCATCCACAAAACTTTTCACGGCATACCGCGCCGTCACCTCGATCGTCGACTCGTCCGGTCGAGTCGCATTCGTCTCGAGCTTCGCAGCATACAGTGCTTCATAGACTCCCCCCGCCTGGGGTGCTGGCTGCTTCGAAGCCTTTTCAGGATTCGCCAGCCGATAAAGCTGTTTGAATTGTTCTTGCGAAAGAAAAACCCGTTCTGAGGCGAGTGGTTCCGTCCCCGCATCGAAGGGAACAATCAGCGTTGTCCCCGCTGACGGGGGGGTCGCCGCAGGCTCTTGACCGGCGGCATTCACAGTTTGTGACAGGACCAAAAACAGCGTGAGCAGGGTTGTCACGGTACGGGGATCCCGTTTCAACAATCGTGAGCAACAGCCGCAACAATAACGGCCACAACACTGTACACAGCCCCGCAATAACCACAGGCCAATGGCGACCGGTGTCCCCAGAAACAGTCCGTCAAGGACCGGTTGCCAATTCAGCGGGGCCAATGGTAACAAGGCCAGCGGAATGGTCAGGCCGAGTGTCGCCAGGGCGATCCGGATCGAAATCGAGCTACGGCAGCAGAACCAGCCAATCATCGCAACCAAGGCCACGACAAAGGTTCGCAGGGCCCCACCCGAATGATGGTCGACATAATCAACCTCCAACGGAATTCCTCGCTGGGATGTGTCAGCACCAAGGTAACGGAACTGCTTTTCACGACTCCCTGCCGGGGGAGCAAAATCGATTGCCAGTGAAAGCAAGGCGAGTTTTTTAAAATCGTCGACATCATCAGCGAAATTTTGAGTTTGGCGAATATCCAGATTGAGAGGATCTTTAAATGGAGCATCCTGTGGCCGCGCCTCGCCCAGCGGTGGCTCCCCGTCTATCCCGTCAAACCCGAGACTCCTTTCGGATTTCGCGACATCGGGAGCTGTCGACAGGTGTTTCTGCACTCTGTCCGTGCCACCTGGTAACCCCATGCCACCCATGCGACGCTTCGCACCCATGGGCATGCCACCCATGCCACCCGGATGCATGCCACCGGGCCCTGGACCATCCACCATCGGTGCTGGCGCTTCCATCATTTCCTCGAGCTGGGACCTCGCCTCGTCCTTGTTGAGCTTCACGTTTTGCTGTGGTTTACCCGGCTTTTGATCCGCAACCCTCGCCAAACTTTCCGGCAACGGTTGGTTGATTTGATCTTTGTCCATTCGACCTGCCATGGGGGCCATTGCACCACGCATTTTCATTTCCGTAACGACCGACATCGAATCCTCTCTCTTAGACGTAGTCGCCGCAGACTTTGATAGCGAAAACCCCGTACTTCGCGATTGTTGCACCGTGGGCAATACCAGGGCACCCAGCACCACAAAGACCACCACGACAATGATGGCTTGTGTGATGAGGAATCGTCTCCGCTGCCATCCGAATGCCAACAACGCAATAATCCCGATCGTTACCAGCACCGCCAGCAAGTGCCAGCCCAGATCAACCAGTGTCGGGATGTGAAACAGACCCGCATTCCAGTTTTTCAACCAGCTCGTCTGGTCCATGGGCTGCAGCGGTTCCAGTGAACTGTGGCTTTCAATTAAACGTGTCTCTTCCGGATAATGCAAATCCCACTTCTGTTCCAGAATCTCGACCGGCAATGCCGTTCGCTGGCCCGACTCGACCGTCAGCACCGGCGGATCTTGTTCGAGCTTACCAAAGTGCGAAACCGCACCGACCTGAGAACGGTAGAACAACTGCAGGCTCCGTAACTCACCCACCCCTGGAGGACTCGTACCAACCACACCCGCTCCGTTATTTGCGATCACAGGATTCCGTAGCGTCAGCGGCACCAGATAAACATCCCCGTTGCGGCGAACTTCGACCGGGTTCCCATCGACCAGCGTCGCCCATAAGGTCGAATCTTTGGGCAAGGTCACATGCAGCCCCTGGACTCCGACCACATTCAATTGAAATGTCGCGCGGTGCTGCAATTCACCGGTCCCACCGAGAATCGTCGAGATCACTAACTTCGGACAAATGGCCGTCGGGACCGGAAGTTTCTCAAATTTCTGCTCACTCAACGTCAGCACCGCCCCCGCCGCGGGTGCCCGATGGACCGCCACAATCCGTTCTTTCGGCTGGTAGAAAACATTGGGAAGTTCGAGCGGATCGACCTCGGGTAACACCGCACCACTCGCCTCTTCCGCCACAATCGTCAACCGCTGTTCGCCTCCCGCTTCCGCAACCAGATAACCGTTCTGGCGATCAGCATCAACAAACCGCAACTGCGGAACCACAAACTTGGGCTCATCCCCACGGGCCAGCTCGATATCACACGCAATCAACGCCTGCCCACGCAAGCGTTGATCAAACTGCAGTGTCCACATTCGTTCGCCATTCTGCGGTGCAGCCGCTTTTTGTTCGACAATCCGCGGGCTCGGCGATTCGAACCGAATCGCGGTCCCCGCCGATTCCGGCAGCGCCACCTTCAGCGTCCGAATTCCGCCCCCCTGTACCTCAACCACCGATTGAATAAACGTATGAAACGTCTGCGGATCAATCCGACCAAAGGTGACCGTTTGCGCGGCAATCCGCGAGGCCTTCCGCACGATCTTTAGCTTGCCCGCGAACCGCGTATCCTGCGACTGAAACCGCAATCGCTCGAACGCCGCTTTCAGAGGTTGAGGATCAAGCCCCTTCAAATCGAGCGCTTCGAGGTCCAGATCGTCATCACCCCGCACCACAAACGCCCCTTCCGAGAGACTCGACTGTGGCAGATACAGTTCCGGAAATTCGACCGTGATCGGCTCAGCCTCCACCGGCCATCCCTCGACATCACGCCGTAACGACAGCCGAAACAGACCACTCGTTTCCGCCGCCAGAGGAGGGTTCAGCAAAATTCGCAACTGCTGCACCCCGACTTCGTCCAGCGCGGTGATCTGCCATTTCAAAGGTTGGTTGTCCCGCTGAATACTCAACACCTGCCATTCAGAGGCGAGGCGAATGTCCAATTCAAACAGCGGAGCAAAGTGGGTCTCGACCGTGAGTGCTCCTTGGAGCTCTAACCCAGTCGCGTTCACATCCAACACCGCCGCGACCGCCGCCTGAACTTCCCGTTCTTTCGGCTGCGTGGTCAATCTGAGCAAAAAATCGGGCTGCCAGAGATCAAACCGCAGCGATTCAGTCGCCGGATCTTTTCCCGGTCCATCAGGCATATCCGCTGCCGGCTTCTGTTCCTGTGTTGCGCGGCGGACTCCCGCCGTCTCTTCCACCCGCAACCGAACCCCGGCGGGATACTGCACCACCACTTGACCGACATGCGAGGTGACGTTCGCAATCCGCAGCGGAGGAACCCCCCACGGCTCGCCCGTCTCGACCGCCATCACCCCCTTTAACGAAATCTTTCGGCCACCGTCAAACGCCTGACCAAACGTCAGCGATAAAATTGTCCGCCGGGCATCATCCGGATCGTCCGTTAAGTCCCAGCTCTCGAGTCCTGTCGACTCGACAGCCGCGATTTCCAGCACCCGAGGTACGGAAAGCGACAAACGATCGATCGGTTTCCCAAAGACCTGTAGCGTCGTCAAAGCCTGCCAGGTCACTTCTCCTGGAGCCACATGCAAACCGTAACCGGTCGAGGCGAATGACAGCGAATCGGCCGCATTTTCGGCGGCCCGATCCGTAATTCGCAACGTCAATCCGCTCGCCCCCCCAATGGCGACCTGATAGTCCGCCACCTGATCCAACGGGGCAGGTCGTTCCAGTTGCAAAGCCCCGATCAATAATCGCTTCCCCGCTGGTAACGACAAAGTCAAAACGCCGCTCGGCGACGGTAACAGCGAAAAGGCCGCAGACTGATCACTCCCGAGTGACGCCAGTTCCGTCGACAGTTGTAACTTGACCGTATGCTTCCCCCGTCCATCCGTAAACAGCGAGATCGATCCATCGGGATGCCGACCGACCTGGGCCAGCGCGTCATCCACCTGAGCCTGTTCCATCGCCAGTCGCTGCAACGGAAACCGCAACTCGCACCAGTCACTCTGGAACTGTGTCAGCTCGGCCGTGACCGCAATCAGTAATTGATCTCCCACAATCCGGGCGGCGTAATCGGCGGAGGTGACGACGAGCGGATTTCCGGTCGGAACCGCATTTTTCTCGGCGTTCGCTTTGGCCTGAGTCAACAACACATCGAACTTGGCACGGGGAAGCAGCACCCCTTCCTTGTCCCGCTCGATAATGACATCCAGATCTTCCACCGGGACAAAGATCCGCCGGGCGTCGGTCAGTTCACTGACCGGATCCCGCGTCGGGGGCTTTGCTGGCGGCTGAGCGAATACTGGCCAAGCGACAACCGCAAGCAGCAGTGGCAGCAGCAGCCAATGAGTTGTTTGTTTGATCATGATCAACCTCGTAATCGAGGAATAGGTACTTGAATAGCGAAAAAATCAGGCCAGCACGAATCGGATCAGACCGCAGTCGGTTCCGGTTGAGGTGGCTCGAATGGCTGCGGTGGCTCGACCGGCGGCATCGTCCTGGTCGAATCCCCCTGTCGCGGCTTCCAGCTCAGCAAACCATGAATCAACCAGATGGCGAGCATGGCCCCCAAACCCAACGAGGCAACCTGCACCCCATGGAAAATCAAATCCTGATCTTTCAGCGCATACGCCGAGGCGGCAAACAGGGCGATGACAATCAACGTCAGCTTGTTTTCCCACGAGGTGTTTCGCAGGATCAAGGCAATCAACACCAAGGCCCCACTCACCACCCACGTATAAAACGGCAGGTGCCACCAGCTCAGATCGATCTGTTTGCTTCCTCCCAGATTCATGTACTGAAACCACTTCCCTTCGGTCGGAAATTCAAAGATCCCGTCCGTGTCATGACCAATCCAGGCATTCAGATTCTGTTCCCCAAAGACCGTGCTCGATCGACCCAGCAGCCGTTCTCGGAGCGGGGTTCGTGTCTGCACACTGAAATTTTTGGGCGTTCCGATTAGCGAATATTCTGGGGGAACCCAGGCCTTCACCTGCAATTGCTGCACTGCGACACCGGCATTCGTCGCACCACCGATGATCGGCAGCCTGGCAATCAGTTTCCCCCCCGCATTCAGGAACGGCGCCGGATTGAACGAGTTTCGGAAAACCACCGAAAGCGTAAATCGTTCGTCGGAAGGCTTGGTCCGGGCCACGCTGACGAAGTACGAGGTCCAGCCCTTGTCCGCTGGCAGATCCGCTTTTTCCAAAGCAGTCTGCTTCCGGTTCACCAGCACCCCCAAAATTTCCACATTCTCAGGAAGATCAATCCGCAGCCGCTGACGTTCACTCGACTTCAACTCGTACCGACAACGGTTCGTCGCGACCCCCGCCCGGTCCAGCACCATCTCGACCAGAGCCTTACTCACCACCGTCTCGACCACACCCTGAATGTCGTATTTACTCGAAGCAAGTTCCAGCTTCACCGGCTGCTTGAAATACCGGAAAGCGACAAACCCATCCTGCGGCATGTGCTGTAATTCACGCACATCAATCTGCTCAGCGTCACCCCCGGTCGCCGTCGCCGAAACCGACAGCGCACGATCCTTCACAACCGTCATCTCGCCAATCGTGCGCGAAACCGTGATCTCGCGTTTTCCCTGCGGGCCGTCGACCTTGTCGTACGGATCGAGCACCCGAATCGCCTGAATGGTCGCCGCAGCCTTATTTGCATCCGCACCCGCCGTTGGAACCAGATCATACTTAATCTCGAACGGCTGCATCCCCAGCACGTCCCGCTGCATCACCACCGTCCAGGTCACCTCGCCATCGACCGCGTTCTCGTCACGGCTTTTTTGTTTGATCGCTGGAGCAGAACCCCCCGCCGTCGACGTGATCTGTACCGTGTCGGCAACCCCCTCGGGGACCGCAAACCGAAACGTATCCAGCCCTGCATACTCGATGAGGTAATTCAGCGAGGTCGTCACCTGGACTTGTCCCTGCTTAACATCCGCTTTCGTCCCGACCAGTGCGGTGAGTCGCGTCGGCTTGCGGACAGTGCGGACGGGAATTTCGATCGGTCGTCGATTATAAACCCACGACGAAACCAATCGGGCATTCGCCATTCCTTCCGCTTGAGGAGCGGGATCCGGGAGCAACCCCAACAGCTTTTCGGTATCGGTAATGACATCAATCGCTTCCGGCGCATACACCTGCAGCTTCCCTTTTTCCAGCTCGATATTGAGTGGTTCGAGCAACGGCAATATCTGGTCGGTCTTTTCGGCCAGCGGATCGAGTCGCCGGGTTGAGGTGATCACGACATCGATCGTCCCCAGCGTTTTTTCCCGCAAACTGATGGTTAACAAGGTTTTGTCGGTCGAAACATCGTGCTGTTTCATCCGATCACAAACGACATTTTCGACCGTCAGATCGTCAGGAAGCTTGAATTTGAGCTCAAAAACCCCCGCTCGATCGATGGTGTAATGGGCGGTCGACCGCAGTCGCAACTGGTCATCGCGAAAGACCAGTTGCGATTGATGATCGATAATCAAGCGTGGCTCGACCGGCTTGGCCAGCATTCGTAGCCGAAACGCCGGGCTATAGTATTTATAGTACATCGCCGCCGGGCCTTTGAGCTTCGCGTCGATCTCGGTTTCATCGACACGCAATAGCCCGCGCTGCTCTTCCACGGTCAGCGTCAGGTCACTCCCCGACTTCACCGAAATGGTGCCACTCTCTCGAATCACATCCAGTGCGTGAATCCCATACGCGGCGGTCGCCCCCTGTCCAGCCACGTCAAAGGCCTCGACCGGTGCCCCCCGTTCGGTGTGAACTTCCAGCGTCAGTTTCCCTTCGGCACGACCCAGCAATTCCACGCTGACCACCTGCCGATTCTCCTCATCGACCGCTTTCCATTCCTTGACCTTCACGTCCGAAGTGATGTCGAGAATTCGATCCCCCTTGGGGACCACCAGCTTCACTTTATCCAGTTGCCCCCGCAAGACTTCGTACTTCAGCCAGGCATCGGTATGAATCAATCCATCTTCGACGGTGACGAGTGTCTGATTGGTGACGCTGGCGAGTAACTCCATGTCTGGCTTGGTTCCGACTCGCGGATGCCAGCGAACCGAGATTTTCTCGGACGAACCGATCGTCGCCTTCAGCCGTGACTCTTTGGCCGCCACTTCCACCGGCAGAGTCGCTAATCGGGGCTTCAGCTCCATGGTTTGGTCCGCTTCGGGGACCGAAAGTTCAAATTCGGTAATCCCGACGGGAGGAATATCAAAATCAATACTTTTCCCTTCCGGCGAAGTCCGGACCCGGGCGGTCAATTCCAGCGAAATTTTGTGCTCACCCGCCGTCGGAATCAGCAGCGAATAGGTCCCATTCCCCGTCCCCCGCAGCAAAACCTTACCGGAATCGGAGGTCAGTTTGCCGATCGAGGCTTCTCCAAACTTGACGGGAATTTCAGCCCAGCCTTTTTCCAGCGACTGCACGATCAGTGTGGCGGAAATCTGTGCGACGTCCTTTTCGATCTTCGCGGAGTAGCTGGCGGACGAAATCACTCCCGAGATCGGCGGCTGTTCCGGTTTTCGCAAACCGTTTCCGAACGCCTTGTCCCAGAGCTTGATGTAGTCGGCGTAGGGGACCAGCACCGACCCATCCGGCTTCTCGAAAACCGCCTTGAGGTTCTTGAAGGGGAGATAAATGAGGCGTTCGGGGGGTTTTTCTTTCTCCCCGTTCGCGTTGCCGGCGTTTTGTCCCCAGGCGGGGTTGTAGAGGCTGAGGGTAACGCAGAGCGTCGCCGCAAGTCTTAAAGAGTATGTCGTTTGCATCGGCCAGTCCTTGAATTTGCGGATGCCGCGTCGTGAGACAACGGCACCATAATTCGGGAGGTTCCCGTTATATGGGGTAACTTCAACAGATAGGGAGTTTGATGTCGAGTCTGCTGATTCGGGAAAGTAGTCAAAGTTGACTGAATCTCCTGATCGTAGTGGATGAACTCGGTTCGAGTATACAATTGAGACGCTTTGGTTGTCTGGAAAACTCCCGATTTTGTCTGAATTCCGAGAAATCGCAAGAATTCCCTGATGAAACTGCCGGGAATCCCCGGCGGGATCAAGATTTTAACGCCAAGCCGCAGGGACGCAGGGACGCAGGGACGCCAAGAAGACAAAACGGCAGGAATGCAAAACCTGAAAACCCGCTGTCATTTCACCGTTAGGCCCGGTCCCCGCTGCCTGTTGCCCGCTGCCCGCTGCCCGCTCCTCTGTCTTCTTTGCGTCCCCGCGTCCTTGCGTCTTTGCGTTAAATTTCCGTTCCACCACAAACCGAGTGCGCGAGGTACAAATCCGCGACTCGACATCAAACATGACGGCTGCGATCCGAGAACCGTCCACCGACAAGATTCCGAAAACTGAAAACTGAAAACTGCTTCTCATTTCTGCGTCAACAATTCGATGGTATTCAGCAGCAGGGGGGCTTGCGCGGCGATGGCCAGGCCGAGGGGGGTATGAATGGTAATTTCTTCGAAGGGAAGAACCGCTCGGTCGGTTTGGCGATGCATTCCGAGCACAATTCCGACCACGAAAACACGGTCATTCACGATCATGGCCACGGGTGCGCCGCTATCTCCACCAAAAGCCCGGTAATCGACCAGCATGGTCGGAGTTGATTTCAGGGGAATCAGGGGGTGCGAGGCGATCGAGCCTTTCCGCAGTACCGCCCAGCCCGCGTCATTGGCCTCCAATTTCGCGGGATAGCAGGGGATCCAGGTTTCCCGACCAACTCGAACGGTCCGGTCATTGAGTCGGTTTTCGTCTGCCACCTGATCAAAGGGAATCGATTTAAAGACAACCCCTTCCGGCAGATCAACAACAAGGGTCGCCAGATCAATCGTCGGATGACGGACCCAGAGTGGTCGATCCCCTTCGCGGAGGGGGATCATAGTTGGTTTTCGGACGAACGTCTGATCCAAGGCTTGAGTCCGCAGGACGAGTTCGCACTGGTGCTCGACCATTTGTTCGAGCACATGAGCCGCGGTCGCCAGAATCACGCGACGAGGATGAGCAGGATCCGGAGTTTTCGGACTGATCAGAAAGCAGGTCCCCGAGTGTTCCCGATCTGCAATTCGGAAAGTCGCCTCCAGCAAATCTTCGAGCGGATCGGCCGAGCAAACCTGCCCCCCCACCAACAAACCGACCAGCACCAACCCCATCGGCAAGATTCGCACCGGCACCAATCGCAGCGATCCCTGCCAGAATTTGATCACACTCCCCAGACCCCAGGGACTCATCAGTCCTATCGGACCCATCAGTCCTATCGGTCCCATCAGTCCTATTCTTCTCATCAGTCCAACCAGTCCCATCAATATCCAAATCATTCGAGCGCTCCGTAGGATTCGCCAACAAGTTACTGATCAGGCAGGATTCCGCTGCCGTGAGAGTATACCCTGACAGAACAGCACGGTACACAACCGAACCGCCATAGGCCAAAAGACCGCCGTCGCAAAAAATACCTTTCGCAGCAGTAGGCAGCACTGTGAGATCCCGATTCCCCAACCCACCCCAGTCAGCGTGGTCACTGCCATCGCTCACGTCTTTCCCTCGTTTTTGATAACAAAAAAAACACCGTATGGGTCTCATTGAAATCAAGCTGCCGACCGCGAACGATCCGAATCTCACCTTCCTCAGTCCGAACGGACTGTTTCAGCCAGACGTTGGTCGTCAGTCAAAGTTCATTCAATTTCCGGTTTTTGGCTGAGCGGGCTGAGCGGGCTGGAGCGGATGGATTCGGGTCGCTCTGGGGTTGTTTGACAGCAGCAGGCTTCAGTCCGTCCAATTCCGTATTCGTCATTTTTAATGATTTCAACACTTTTCTCTATTGCCTGACTCTTATTACTTAAAATTTCTTCCTGCAATTTTGAATTGCTGCGCCTGATTGAGGACATCGCCTTCGACCTTACTGAGCCTGATCGTTGATCAATTGCTCTCTCTGATCCATTTTTTCGTTGTCCCCGTCTGTTGCGGTTGAGTGATTTTACAAACAAACGACTGTAACGCGAGACCAAACATCCAAACGTTTGGAAAGAATTTTGAAAACTGTCGCCCCCAGAGCCGGCGGAGAAATCAACGAGGTCGAGACTCGCTACCGTCGATCGGCTGAAAAAGTCACTCGACGACAGCAAATCCTCATTTATTGGACTTTTCCTCTTTTATTTTATCGATCTCGCGTCGCCAGAGTAGACCTAAAAGACGAAGAGTACCGCTTCACTGAGGAATCCGAAGCAGTGGCACCCGAGCGATTCTTAGCTGGCCAGTTGTTGCTGCCACCGACACTGGATCGGTGCAGAGCTGGGGTTTCCGTGCATTTTCTTAGCTTGATGGTCAGTAAAAGTAACGGCGGCAACACAAACACAGCCCTGGATAATTTCGCTCTCCATCGACCCCGCGTCGGTGGAAGCAACGACTGTCAAGCTAATCGCCACATCCCCACTAAAGACTCTTAAGCTTCGACCCGCTGGTTGTCCGCTTTGGGGCAACCAGCGGGTCGAAGCTTTTCCCGCAACCACAGGAGAAACACGTAGGACACTAAAATAATTTTGATTTGCCGAGTGAGTGAGGCTCATGGCGGCGGGAGCGGGAAGGGGCAAAAGTATCTCAAGGGGCAAGAAATTACAGGATTTTCGTGATCTGACTACCGCAAAACGCAAAACAACGCGATGAAGACGCCGCAAGGCTGGCGAAAAACCCTGCCTCATTATTTTTTTTTGACCAGCGAGGGGATTGTTCAATTGCCTCCGTCCGATTTTCTCGAATCGTTGCTACTGAGAAGTGGGCAATAGACGGAGCCAGTCCCTTTCCGCCAGATCCCCCGCCGAATTCTTTCGCACCGGACAAATCAACAATCACCGCCGAGCCGGGGGGACGCACAAAGGGAACGGCGATTGAAACCTGTGTGGTTTCTCACAGTGTGAGAAAGCCGCAAGCGGCTTCCCCAACGTGGCCATCATCGCTCTATGATGTGGCTACGTCGTGAACCAATCAATCGTTCAAAACCGCCGACTTCACCATCAATGAGTCTAAATCCACGCGAGTACCCCGGCAAAACGAGACCATTCGCGGTTCTCATAACGCCGAATTTTTCTGATTAATTTTCTGTCCGAATCCACCAAACAAAGAGGATCGGAATTTGTTGGACGCGAACTCGAAACGATCATCGTCTTGTGATCGAGCCACATCACGCGGAGCGATGATGGCTACGTTGACAAATTCGCTGCCGGAACTAACCATACACCAAGTATGATTTAACGTATCATTTATATGATTTGATTTTAGCCGACAGTGTGTCGACAATGACGGAGTGGCGGGAGAGAACGTAAGGGACACAAAAATAATTGCGTTTGGCCGAGTCAGCACAGTTCATGACGGCGAAGCGGGAGGGGGCGAAAGCATCTCAGGCGGAAAGCGGTCAGGTACCGCGGACGGAGCCAATCCCCTCTCCGCCTGATCCCCCGCCGAATTCTTTCGCACCGGACAAATCAACAATCACCGCCGAGCGACCTCGGTATCATCCCAAGTCGAGA